>Ga0209718_1000010_pt1 | contig 307381 bp, 204 predicted proteins | sample AD_JPNAS1_MetaG_FD_184420 | JGI IMG/M metagenome (GOLD analysis project Ga0209718, IMG submission 184420) | Active sludge microbial communities of municipal wastewater-treating anaerobic digesters from Japan - AD_JPNAS1_MetaG (SPAdes) (version 2) | ecosystem: Engineered > Bioreactor >...
GAACGAGAAGACCAATCTCGCCCGCTGCTTTCGCTGCGAGCGCAACTTCAATCCCATCGACATGGTCATGGCGGTCAAGCGCTGCAGCTTCCTCGATGCCGCCCAATTCCTCGCCCCTCTCCTCTGATTCCCCGAACGCCATACGGCTCTCCCGTACGGCGTTCCCCTTACTGTCCCGTTCCAAATAATCTGGGAATCCCCGTGTCAAATAATCCGGGACTTAGCATCAACGCCCGCTCGGCAGGCGATGCGCCCGGGCGATGGCGGCCTTGATCGCCTCCAGGTCGATGGCGCCGGCGGAGATCGCGTGCGCTTCGCACCAGGCCTCATTCTCCGCCGAGGGCGCGCGATCGGGCAGCGCCTCGAGGGTGTCCGACGCCTGGGCGGTTTCGCACGTGATCGCCGTGATGCGAGGCGTCTCGCCTCGCCCCGGCTCGCGCGCGAGCCTGATCGTCTCGATCACCGCCGCCCGCGGCGCGACAACGAAGTAGTACTGGAAAGGATCGGCCGACGGCCGCAGGTACGCCGCCCCGGAGGGGCTCGCAAGCTTGTATTCGCCGTCGAGCGTGAAGCCGTACAGAAGCGGTACCTTGTCCACCGCGCCGTCTCGATACGCGATCTCGATTCGGCCGTAGGTCTCAAGCGGCGTGCCCCGCGCCACCGTGGCGCCGAGGAAGTAGAGCCGCCGGGCCGCGGCGCCCACTTGGATCTCGGCCGCGCCCGTCGGCGGCACCATGGTGTAGGCCCGCGTCGCCAGGAACGGCACGTCGCCCGCGACGAGCGCGACATCGCGCTCCGAGCGCTTCTCCTCCCGCGCCGCGACAGCCCTCCATCCTTCGGGAAGTCCCTGGCTGAAATCGACCTTCATGTCCGGTCCGGCATCGATCATCCCCACGCCGAGCCACGCGTACACCGGAGCGGCGACCCCATCGCGCGCCTCGATTCGCACGTTGCGCCCCCTGAGCGCTCCGACGTCCCATGAGCCGGGCTGCATGGCGTCGCTCCCGGGCGCGAAGGTCTGCCGCAGGGTCGCGCCGGTCTCGGCATCGACCAGGGCAATGCAGTTTTTCCCTTGGCCCCCGCCCTGGCCGTCGTGCCCGCAGATGGTGAAGGCGATGACGCTCGCCGCGACCTTGAAGGGCGGCGAGGCGATCCCCCCCGTCGCCTGCTCCCCCGCGGCGAGCGACGAGAGATAAGGGGTCACGGCGCGATTCGCGCCGTCGCGGTCCATGATGGCCCAGGCCGCGACGGCCGGCGGCGAGGGCCTGAGGGCCTTATAGATCTTCGCCGCAGCCGCATCGGCGGCCATGAGGCCGCCGGACAAACTCGCCGCCGCGAAGAAGAGGCACGCGCGCTGAAGCATGGCTACCTCCAGGTTCTCTCGCAGACCGCTCTCCCAGTGTAAGCGCGGCGCGCCCGCGGCGCAATCGGCGGGCGGGCGCCGGTTCCCCGCCCCAAAAAGCGGCCGGCCGCCGGCGGGAGCGTGCTGCTCGCGCCGGCGGCCGGCTGTTTCGCGCTCAAAGGCGCTAGACGACTTTGATGTTGCTAGCGCGCGGGCCCCGTCCCGAGTCCTCGATCTCGAACGTGACGCTCTGCCCTTGGCGCAGCGTGTCGAAGTTGCCTTCCACGATGGCGCTGCGGTGGAAGAACACGTCCTTCTGACCTTCGACCTCCAGGAACCCAAAACCGCGGTCCGCAACCAACTTCTTGACACGACCTTGCATACGCGTAAACCTCACTCTCTACGCGATCGGGTAACGACTAAGCACAAAAAGAAAACGAGACGAGAACTTCTCTCGCACCCGACGCAACGAAGCGAAACTCTCGTCCCGTATCGTGACGGCGCCGCCAAAAACGAGTGTGTATTATAGGTCACAGATCGACGGGATTCCAGAGTTATTTCCTACATTCCGCACTTTCGGGGGAGGGCCCCAAGGCATTCGCGCCCTGCCTAACCTTTTTCGGTGCCGTATGTTATGCTGTTTACGGTGGACGGTCCTCCCCGCCGCCGGCGCCCATCGGATTCGCTTTTCCTCGCGATCCATGGCGCGCGGGCGCTTCGTGTCGGCCCGTGGAAACGAGCCCGGACCCGGGGCTGCCATCTGAACGTGGGGCGAAAAAAGGATGCGCTTATAGCCGCGGCCCGAAGCGACGGCGCCTTTCCCGCGGCGGACGCCCGCCGGCTTCCGCCCGAAGGGCCGCGCCGAGGAGGCGCCCCCCGCAGCCCGTCTCGAAAGCACGGTATGGGGCTCGTTGCCCCGGCGCCCCGAATTCAGCCCGCGCCCGCGGGCCCATTGATGGAAGCTCGGGGCGCGGCCATAATGGCGCCCCGCGGAAAACGCTTACGGAGCCCTTGCGCGGCCCGGAGGCGCCTTGCAATCCGGTCCGCGCCTCCGGCGCGCCCGCCCGGGAAAAACCGAGGACCGCATGAACGGCCGCCAACGAATCGCGTGCGCCCTCCGCGGCGAGTGGCCCGACGCCAGGCCGGTGATGCTGCACAACTTCATGTCCGCCGCCGCCGAGGCCGGCCTGCGCATGGCCGAATACCGCCGGAGCGCCGCCGCTGTCGCCCGCGCGCATATCCGCGCCGCGGAAACCTACGACCTGGATGGCGTTCTGATCGACTTCGACACGTGCACTCTGGCGGGCGCCCTGGGCGCCGCCGTCGCTTTTCCCGAAGACGCCCCCGCCCGCGTCCGCGCCCCCGCGCTGGCTTCGCTGGAGGAAGTCCGAGACCTGGGCCCGCCCGCAATCGCGGGCGACGGCCGCGTGCAGCTCTGGCTGGAGGCCTGCCGCGAAGTCAAGGCCTATTTCGGCGACGAAAAGTTCGTGCGCGGCAACTGCGACCAGGCGCCCTTCGCGCTGGCCTCCATGCTGCGCGGACTGGCGCCCTGGCTCCTGGACCTCATGGATCCGGCACGCGAGCCCCTCGCGCGCAGGCTGCTTGAGTACTGCGCCGAAGCCGGCGAAGCCTTCGTGAGCCTCATGGCCGCGACGGGCGTCGACATGGTTTCCAACGGCGACAGCCCGGCCGGCCCGGAAGTCATCGCGCCCGAGATGTACCGCGCCTTCGCGTTGCCTTACGAGGCGCGCATCGCGGCGCGAGCCCATGCGCTCGGGCTGCCCCACATGCTGCACATCTGCGGCGACACGACGCGCATCCTCCGGGACATGCGCTCTTCGGGAACGGATGCCCTGGAGCTGGACTTCAAGACCGATGTCCGCGCCATTCATGCGGAGTGCAGCCGCTCCGTCGTCCTCTCCGGCACCATCGATCCCGTCGGCGTGCTGGAGCGGGGAGCGCCGGACGCGGTCGCGGCGGCGGTGCGCGCGATCCTCGACGTCTACGAGGATTCTCCGCGGCTCATCGTCAACGCCGGCTGCGCGCTGCCGGCCGCCACGCCGGCCGAAAACATCCGCGCGCTGGTTCGCGCCGCGCGCGGCGCGTGACGGGGCTCCGCGCGCCGCCGCGGGTAATGCCGGGGCGCACCGCCGCGGGGAAGCGCTCCGAGGCCGCCGCCTCACCCCGCGCCGCGAGCGCGGACGCCCGCCGCCAGCAGGCGCAGATACGCCGCCGTCTCCTCGCCCTTGCCCAGCGCGCGGCGCACGCGGTCCCGCCCCGCGGCGCCGAGCCGCGCCCGAAGCGCTGGATCGCCGACAAGCCGCCGCGCCTGCCGCGCGAAGGATTCCCCGTCATCGAAGAAGAGCGCCTCGCCCTCAGGCTCGGCCATGAGGAGATGGCCCTCCACCGCCGAGAGCAGCGCGGGCACGCCCAGGATCATCGCCTCCCTGACCGCGTGCGGCATGCCCTCCGACCGGCTGCCGGAGACGAAGATGTCGGAGGCGCGCAGGAACGCGGCCGTCTCCTCGTGCGGGATCGGACCCACGGCGCGCACCCGCGCGCCGGCCCGGACCAGCCGATCCAGCGCCTCCGCCTCCTCGGGCTCGACGACGGGGCCCGCGTGCAGGTAATGCACCGAGGGGAATTCGGCGCCAAGGTCCGCAACCCGCGCCGCGACCCACGCCGTCCGCTTGACCGCGCGGAGCCCCCCCAGGCCGGCGAACACCAACGCTCCGGCCGGGAGGCCGAGGCGCGCGCGGTAGTCCACAGCGCATTGGTGGATGACGAGCCCGTTCGGGATCACGTGCAGCTTGTGCGCGCACGCCGGCACCGCCGCGGCCAACGCCGCGCGCATGGGTTCGGAGAACACGACCACGGCCGCGCAGGCATCCAGCAGCGCGCGGATCGCCGGGCCCAAGGCGGCGTCGTAAAGCATCTCGTTGGCATCGGTGCCGCGCATCGACACGACGATAGGCGCATCGCTCGCGGCGCGGATGCCCTCGCAAGCCGCCGCGCAACGCCAGGCGTGCATGACGAGCACGGCGTCGGGCGCGTTTTCCGCGGCGCGGGCCGCCGCCTCGGCCGCCGTCATCTCCTCGCACCGCGCCAGCGCCGCCACCGCGTGCCCCGCCGCCTCGAAACCGGCCTTGAGCCTCCGCGCGGCGACGCTGTTGCCCCGCGCCGCCGCCAGGTCGTTGGGCAGACAGATCAGGATCCGCACGAGCCCATCCATGCATACACGCGCCGCGCCATCGGAGCGGCTAGATCCGACCCGGCAATCCGGGGATATACGAAACACGGGGACGAATTGACCTCGAGCACCGCGAGACCGCCCGCGACGGCGATGCAATCCACCGTGCCCGCCGCCAGGTCCACGGCGGCCAAGGCGGCGCGGGCGATCGCCGCCACATTGCCGAAGGGCGCCACGAGCCGCACTTCACGGTTGAATTCGCCGTCCGTCCTGAAGTCCTCCGCCCGCCGCCATTTCTCGAGCACGGCGATTGCGCCCTCGCTCGTCCCCGCCACCGTCCACGTGCGATCGTGCGGGATGAACGCTTGGCACACGTAGTCCTCGGGGATAAAGCCCTCGGGCGCCCGAAAGGCGCCCGTGTCGTCGACGCGCAGCATGCCCATGCCGCCCCACCCCACCCGGGGCTTCACCACCGCCCGCCGCCCGCATGCGGCAAGCTCCGCCACGGGGCGGCACTCCGGCGTGGGCACTCCCGCCGCGCGCAGCGCCGCGCAGGTTTCCCGCTTGTCCTCGGCGCGCAGAATCGCCGCGGCCGAGGGAAACACCGCGCGGCCGCTCCGGACAAGTTCGCCGGCCGCGGCGCAGATCCAGCGCAGATCCTCCCGCGAGCGCAGGTCGTATCTAAGCCACACCCACGGCGCGCAGTCGGCAAAGGAAGCGCCCGGCGCGATGGGGCGAACGCGCGCCGCGACGCCCAGCGCCTCGACGGCCGCCGCGATGCACGCATCGCTCTCGGCATCGATAACGTTCCCGTACACGCTGTAGTCGAGAATGTCGAGCCTCATCTTCCCGCCGCGCTCGCAAAGGGAACCGTGGCGAAGTTGGCCAGCGCCGCCGCCGCGCAACACCGCCGCACCTCCGCGGACAAGAGCGCCTCCCGTTCGACATCGCGTTCGGCGCAGTACCGGATCCCCGGCGCGGGCCGCATGCCCTTGGCGGGGTGGCACATGAGCTCGGTGATCCCCTCGGGAAGGTCGGCGATGGCGGCGCGCAACCGCTCCCGGGTCCAGTAAGGCGCCGGAGCGACGCCGCCCAGGAAGTGATCCGCCGCCGCGACTCCGGCGGCGCGGCACGCGGCACGCATGCCGGCACTTACCGCTCTGAGCGGGATGCGCAGCGCCGCGGCCAGCGCCTCGGCCGCCGCCAGCACGCGCGCATCGCGGGCGTGGAGATGCCGGTGGAAATCGAGGTGCGTGGGCGGCGCGCCCACGAGCGCCTCGAAGCGCGCCGCCTGCGCCGCCAGCTCGGTTTCGATGTCCGCGGCGCTGAACGCCGCCAGGCGCTCGCGGCCATCGAGGAAGAACCGACCCTCCGCATCCACCAGCGTCGGAACCCGGGCGGCGGGCGCGCACGGCATCCCTTGGGTGAAGGTCGCGTGGAGTCCGAGCGAAACGCCGGCGGCGCGGAGCGCCGCCACGGCGGGGGCGTGCGGCGGATTGACGCACAAGCTCGCCGACGTCACCGTGCCCGCGCGCGCCGCCTCCAGGATGCCGGCATCGACCTCGGGCGCCAGCCCCGCGTCATCGGCGTTGATGATAAGCCACCGGCCGGTCACCTTCTGATCCCTTCGTACACCCGCCCCGTGAAGTACGCCCCGCCCGCATCGGCGCCCAGCTCGGCGGCCCCCCGGGCGCCCAGGGCGAGGATGTGCGCATGGAGCCCCGGCGTCAAGGCGTCGAACTCCTCCTGGGAGAAATATCTCTTCCTCTCGGCGCAGACGGTGGTCTCGAAGCCCGCGTCGAGGGCCGCTCGCACCCGCCGCGGGTTCGCGATGCTGTTGACGTACAGATACAGCCGCCCGCCGGGCACGAGCCGGGCGCGCGCCTGGGCGATCAACGCGAGCAGAAGATCGCTCCCGTCCGGCCCGCCGTAGAAGCGCCGGTCCCACGGCCGCGGCGCCGGCCGGTGCGGAAGATTCGCCGCCACGACATCAAGGGGGCCGGCAACCGGCTCCAGGAGATCGCCCTCGAGAAACACGACGTTCGCGACGCCGTTGCGCACCGCGTTGGCGCGCGCCGCCGCGATCGCCCCCGGGTCGACATCCGTGCCGAAGACCTCCCGCGCCCCCGCCTTCGCCATGAACAAGCTTAGCATCCCGCTTCCGCAACCGGGCTCGGCGGCGCGGGCGCCGGGAGGCGTGCGGATGAAGCGCGCCGTGAATTCCGTGCCCGCATCGAAGCGCAAGCGCGGCGGGGCGCCGTCAAGGAGCGCCCCCGCGGGACTCTCGAAGCGGGACGGCGCATTCATTGCTCGAACGCGGCGCACGGCTCGGGCGCCTGGGAGCCCGCGCCCGCGACGAAATCCGCGCCCTCGCGGTTCTCCCGCCCGCGGACGAGCTCCAGGACGCTCACCTCGGGAGGGCATCCGATCCGCACGGGCAGGACCGAGGTGCCCACGCCGCGCGTAACATAGACGCGGCATCGCGGCCCGCGGACAAGCCCCGCGCGGTATTTCTCGCCGTAGCCCGAGGGGGTGAAAGGCGCGCCGACGAGGGGCAGCACCGCCTGGCCGCCGTGCGTGTGCCCGGCGAGAAGCAAATCAACCCCGTCCGATTCCATCAGCTCCGCGAAATCGGGGTTGTGCGTCAGAACGAGCGCGCCCTCCCCGGCGCGAAGGTCCCCGAGCGCGGCCGGGAGGTCCTGCGTCGCGCGCCACAAATCGCCGACGCCGCCGAGCCGCAGGCGCGCCCCGCCGCGCGCGAGCCACACGCCGGCGTTGAAAAGCTCCCGGAAGCCGCGCCGCGCCAGCGCGCTCCGCACGGCGCGCTCCTTGCCGCCGTGATCGTGGTTGCCCAGCACGGCAAACACCCCGTGCGGCGCGGCCAAACCCTCCAGCGCCCTCAGGCACGGATCGGCATAGCGCGCGCTCCCCGTGATGAAGTCGCCGCCCAAGAGCACGAGATCCGGACGGGCGCTCAGGGCAAGCGTGGCCGCTTCGCGAATCAAGGCGAGCGGCACGCACCGGCTATGGTGGAGATCGGCAAGCAGCGCGATCGTGAAGCCCTCGAAGGGCGCCGGAAGCCGCGGCAACGCGATGCGCCGGCGCTCCAGGCGCAGGCGCAGCGTGTTCCGGCAGACATAGGTCGCGGCGCCGATCGCGGCGCAGCCGCCGGCGGCGAGCGCCGCGCGGCGCGTAATGCGGCGGCGTCCGCGCACGGCTTTCGCGGGCGCCGCCGGAGCCAGTGTGTCCGCCATCTCCCTCGGGTTCTCCGGACGCGGCGGTCGCGGCGGCCGGCGCAGGCGAATCCGCCGGCAGCGTCTTCCTATACTACCATCGCCCAGGCCGTCTTGAGATATCGGCCCTCGGGAAAATGCAGCGAATACGGGTGATCGGCGGCGGGTCCGGAGAGGGCGAAAACGCGCGCTTCGCGCCCGACCCGCCGGCCCGCCTTGCGCAGCGTGTCCAGGAACATCTCCTCCGAGATCAGCCCGGAGCAGCAGGCCGAGACCAGAACCCCCCCCGGCTCGACGATCTGAAGCGCCGTGCGGTGAAAGTCGAACTGCGCGCGCAGGCCTTCCTCGATGTCGGCGCGCGAGCGCGCCAGCTTGGGCGGATCGAGGATGACCACTCCCGCGCGCTTCCCATTCCGATGCAGGTCGCGCAGATAGGGAAAGGCGTCGACGTGCACGAACTGGGCGCGCAGGCCGTTGCGCGCCGCGTTCCTCGCGGCCAGGGCGATCGCCTTCTCGTCGAGATCGATGCCCGTCACCCGGCGCGCGCCCGCGGCCGCCGCGTTGAGCGCGAACCCTCCGCTGCAGCAGCATACGTCGAGGACATCGCGCCCGGCGGCGAAATCCCGCAGGCGCAGGCGGTTTTCGCGCTGATCGAGAAAGAACCCGGTCTTGTGGCCCGCCCGCGGGTTCACCTCGAACCGCAGGCCGTGCTCCTCCACCGCGGCAGCCGCCTCCGGCGGCTCCGGGAGGCTGAACCCCTCCTTGGCCTGCACGTCCCCGTCGGCGAGGGCCGCGAACGCGCACCCGGGAAACTGGTCGGCTACGATGGCCCGCAAGAGCTCGATCCGCGCGAAGAATCCCGCCGAGAGGATCTCCGCCACGATCAGGGCGCCGTAGCGGTCCAGCACCAGGCCGGGCAAGCCATCGCCCTCGGCGTTGACGAGGCGGTACCCCGGCGCCGGGCCGCGCCCAAGCCCGAGCGTCGCGTGGCGGAAGGCGAATGCCGCGGCCAGCCGGCGCCGGAAGAACCCCTCGTCGATGTCCTCGGCGGGATCGAAGGTCAGGACGCGCACCACCGCCTGCGACGTCGGACTGAAGAAGCCCCGCCCCGCGAAGCCGCCGTTCCGGTCGAGAACATCGACGATGCTCCCCGCCGGCGCGTCCGGAAGCTCGCCCGCCATGCGCCGCCACACGAGCGGGTACCTGACGTTGCGCGCGATCTTGAGAGAGACGATGGGATACACGGCGAACCTGCCGCGGCCGCGGAAGGCGGGCGGACCCGCGCCTGCGGCCGCACGCCGGCGGGAGGCCGCGCTCCCGCGCAACGCCATGATAGCACGGCCGCCGCCGGTCAGCGAAGACCGCCGCGCGGTGGACATCCGCGGCGGCCGCGGGTATAGTCCTCGCACGCTTTCGCCTGTCCGGAACCGCACGCCGGGGCGATGCGGCCCCGGTTGCGAGACGCGCAATGGCTGAGGAAAGAATCGAGGAAGAGGTCAAGAGCTCGGGCAGCATCGGCCGGGTCTCGCTGATTACCCTGGCAAGCCGGCTCCTCGGCCTGGCGCGCGAGCTCCTGAAGGCGAATTACTTCGGCACAAGCCATGCCGCCGACGCCTTCAACGTGGGCTTCATGATCCCGAACCTCCTCAGGCGCGTTCTGGCCGAAGGCGTCATGTCCGCCGCGATCGTGCCCGTCCTCACCGACTACCAAAAGGATGCCTCGCCCGGCGAGGTCAGGGACTTCGTCGCGGCGGTGCTCGGGACCCTGCTCCTGCTCCTCGTCATCATCGTGAGCGCCGGCGTGGCGTTCGCGCCCTGGTATATCCCCCTTTTCTTCCCGCGCTTCGACGCGGACACATCCGCGCTCACCAGCGCGCTCACCGCCGTCATGTTCCCCTACATCGGGTTCGTCTCCCTCGCCGCGCTGTTCCAGAGCGTGCTCAACTGCCACGGCCGCTTCTCGCTGCCGGCGGCCAACCCGCTGATCCTCAACGTATGCATCATCGCCGTCATGCTCGCTTTCGCGCCGCGCGGGCTGGACGAGGCCGAGCGCGCCGCGGCGACGCGCGTCACGGCCTTCGGCGTCCTCCTGGGCGGCTTCGCCCAGGCGGCCATGCTGCTGCCCTCGCTCTTCCGCCTGGGCTACAGGCGGGCGCCGCGCGTCTCCTTCGCCCACCCCGGCCTGCGGCGCGTCGGGACCCTCGTGCTGCCGGTCTTCATCGGCGCCGGCGTCTACCAGATCAACGCGGTCGTCTCCCTCGTCCTCGCCGCCCTTCTGCGCATCGAAGGCGCCATCGCCGCGCTCCAGTTCTCCAACCGGCTGATCGAGCTGACCCTCGGCGTCTTCGTCGTCGCGGTCATCACGGTCACGCTGCCGGGGCTCGCGCGCCTCTGGCGCGAGGGCGGGGACCGTTTCTTCGCCCACTCCGTGTTCGCGTTCAAGCTCATTCTCCTGATCAGCGTGCCCGCCGGCGCGGGCCTGCTCGTCCTCAGGCACGAAATCATCACCGTGCTCTTTCGGCACGGCAACTTCAACGCCCAGAGCTGCGCCCTGACGGAATTCGCCCTCCTCTTCCACGCGGCCTCGGTGCCCCTCACGGCCTGCACGCGCTTCTTCGCCCAAGCGTTCTACGCGGCACGCGACGGCCGCACGCCGCTGCGGATCGGCATCGCCATGGCGCTGGCCAACATCGCCTTCTCCCTGGCGCTGCTCGCCCCGCTCAAGCACGGCGGCATCGCCTTGGCCATGACGCTCGCGGGCGCCGTGGGCGTCGCGTACTACATCGGGGCATGGCGGCGCACGTACGGCCTGGGCACCCTGCGCGGCGTCGCGCCGTTTGCGGCCCGCGCGCTGGGCGCGAGCCTGTTCCTGGCGTTGGTTTACCAAGTCTGGAACGCCGCCGTGTGGCCCTTCCCCGAGAACGGCTCCCGCGCGCTCCAGGCGGCCCACGTGAGCACGGCCATCGTCCTCGGCGTCGCGTGCTACTTCGCGGCCCTGCGCGCCCTCGGCGTACGCAATCTCGGCGAACTCCTCGGCGTCCTCATGCGCCGGTCGCGTGCTCCGCGGCGGGCGGAGCCGGCGGAGGAGTGACGCGGGCCGCTCGGAGAGCGTAAGCGGCGGGACACCGTCTGACGCTATCGACCCCGACGGCGGGCAGCGCCGTCGTCTCAGCCGAAAACGTTCAGCGCCGCCATCGAACCCGTCCGTGATCTTCGCCTCCACGGAGGCGCGCCTGGATCCACGCGCCGCGCGCGGCTTAAGCAACCGGCTCCGTTATGTCGATAACTCTTTGGACGGCCGTGCCGGACGCGTGTCCAGCGGACAGGCTTGAAAAGCGGTTTCTTTACAGGAGAATGCCTCATGCGGAGAGTAATTATCTGGTCCGCGGTGATCGCGGTAACGGTGATGATGTGCGGTTGCGCCATTCCTTACGGAGCGGCGACGTACGGCGGCGTCTACACCAGCGTCAAGGGCCCCGTCACCGGCGTCGACAACAGCGTCCAGTGCGTCAAATCAGGCGTCGCCGTCGCCAAGTCGATCGTCTGCGTCGGCACCGGCGATGCCTCCATCTCCGCCGCCATGTCCAACGGCGGCATCAAGAAGGTGCACCATGTGGACAACGAAGTCACGAGCTTCTTAGGCGTCTTTGCCGAGTACAAGACGACGGTGTACGGCGAGTAACACCGCCACATACCTATCGGATACCATCGGGGCGAGGCCCGCGACATGGACCTCGCCCCGTTGTTTTGTTCGCGACGCGGCTCCTGTGCGCCCACCCAAACGCCGCGGCTTGCAAGGATCCCGGCGCGGCAAGCCTTGAGGTATGCTTGGGAGCGGCGTTCTGCCGGGGAGTGATGCCCAATGAAAGCGATTCGCGTGCACGCACCGGGAGGTCCGGAGAAGCTCCTTTACGAAGATGCGCCCGTGCCGGCTCCCGCGCCGGGGCAGGCGCGCGTGCGAGTTCACGCCGCCGGCCTGAATTTCATCGACATCTATCACCGGACCGGGCTTTACAAGCTGCCCCTTCCCTTCACACCCGGAGTGGAGGCCGCGGGCGTCGTCGATGCCGTCGGCGCCGGCGTCGCGGGCCTGTCCCCGGGCGACCGGGTCGCTTACGCCATGAATGTGGGCGCCTATGCCGAATACGCCCTGGCCGATGCCCGGCAATTGGTTCCTCTTCCCGCCGAGATTGATTTCCCCCTGGCCGCGGCCGTCATGCTCCAAGGCATGACCGCGCATTATCTCGCCTTCTCCACCTTCGCCCTGAAACCGGGCCAGACCGCTCTCGTGCATGCCGCCGCCGGCGGCGTCGGACTGCTCTTGATCCAGATTGTCAAACGGATCGGAGCCAAGGTCATCGGCACCACCGGCAACGCCGCCAAGGCGGCCTTGGCGCGGGAGGCCGGCGCGGATCACGTCATTCTCTATTCCGAGCAGGATTTTGAAGCGGAGGTCAAGCGGATCACCGGAGGCGCGGGCGTGGACGTGGTTTACGATTCGGTGGGCCGAACCACCTTCGAGAAGGGTTTGAACTGCCTCAAGCCGCGGGGCACCATGGTTCTGTACGGCCAGTCCAGCGGCGTGGTGCCGCCCTTCGACCTCAACCTTCTCAATACCAAGGGATCCCTTTACGTCACCCGGCCGGCGCTCGGGCATTACCTTGCCGCCGAAGGCGAACTGCGGCGGCGCGCGGGGGATATTCTGAAGTGGGTCGCGGCCCGCGAGCTTCGGATCCGCATCGATCGCCGCTTCCCCTTGCAGGAAGCCGCCGAGGCTCACCGGCTGCTGGAATCCCGCCAGACGGCGGGGAAAGTGCTGCTGATCCCCTAGCGCGCCTTCCGGCCGCGCGGCGGGATCTCTCTCCGCCTTCACGGCATCGCGTCGCCGCCGCCGTCCTCGCGCTTCTGCCCCGCGGCTTCCTCGCCGCTTTCGGGCTCCTCGTCCGCCGGCTCGCCGCCGGGTTCCGCCGCTTCGTCCTTCCGCTCTTGCCCGGGGCTCTCGCCCGCCGGGGGCAGGACGCGGCCGCGATGCGCGTTCGCATCGATGAGGAAGTCCAGGAGCATGTTCTGGATTCCGTACTCGCTGTCCTGGCTCGACTGCTTGCCGAAATGGCTCAGGATGTGGAGCACAGCGCCCCTTCGCGGCCCTTTGCCGGGTCGGAACGTCACGGCCAGAGCATCGTTGCCCCGAGCGATCCGCGCCAGGTCGGGGCTCGTCAGGAGCGGCTCGACCTCGCTCTTTTTCTTGATCACGATCGCCGGACTCTCGTGATCGATCTTCCAGGTGTGCGCCGCGCGGGAGAAGTACGCGCGCACGTCCTCCTCGGGCGGCCGGACGACGGTTCGGCCCTTGGGCCGGTGCTTGCCCGTGACGACGACGTCCTGCGGCGGGCGGAAGACGCCTTCCAGGTAGCGGTGGCCCGCCTTGCCCGGGGCGGGGAGCGCCTTGACATCCTTCTCGGGCAGCTTCGGACCGCTGCCGATCAGTTCCGGCCAGGCGCGCTCCAGCAGTTCCTCGAGCACCCAATCCTCCGTGAAGAGAAAGCCGCCCGACTCGACGAAGCGCTTGAGGCGCTCCACCGCGGCGCCGCTGAACTTGTACTCCCGGATGTCGTGCCGGTTGCAGCCCGTGCACCGGTGCAGACGGTTGCCCGTGTATTCGCCGGGCTTGCAGTCCGGGCACACGCAGTGCGCCCGCCACATCATGCAGTTGATGCACACGACCATGCTCTCCGTCAGGGCGAACCCCGCCTCGAAGTCCTCCTTGGTGATGACCGTGTGCGGAAACTCCATCTGCTCCAGCATGTGCTCGATGTGGTCGAAGTTGTGGTCGAAGCGCTCCCAGTCGACGCACTTGCCCTTGATGACCACGATGCGGCGGGGGGGAAGCTTTTCCATGCCGATGATCTGCTCGTCGCGGATGGCCTCGAGCTCGTCCCGCGCCGTTCCCGTGGTCCGCGCCCGGCCCCGCCGGCCCGTGAGCTCCCGGTCTCGGTGACCCTTCCACCAGCCTTCCCAGTTGACGACGCTGGCGCCGAAGTGCTCGCCGGTGATGTTGGCGAGCGCGCCCGCCAGGTAGCGCCTGAGCTCGCCGTCGGAGTCCTTGCTCCTTTTGAGCCTGGCGATGAGGGCATCGACGACCTCGGGCACGCGGATTTCGCCGAGCTGCCTGATCGCCCCGAAAGCGAGATCGCCCGCACACTCCTCCATGATCGGAATCAGGGCGGACGTCTTCGTGCTCAGCCGGTTGCGCTCCAGGGCGAAGAGTACGTCGCGGGCGGCGGGGCTCTTTCCGCGTTCGATGATGAAGCGCCCGACCGCGGCCAGAGCGCTTTCATCCCCGAAGGAAGCGGCCCCATCGATGAGCAGCCAGTAGGTCTCCGACTTGGCCGGCGCCTTCTCCACCTGCTGGAGCAGCGCCCCCACGGCTTCGGGCCCCCCCATGGTCCTCAACGCCGCGCACGTCCTGCCGAGCAACCCGGCATCGCCGGCGGTCAGGGCCTTGCGGAGATCCTGCTTGAGCGCCGCGAGCGTCGGCTCCGCCGCGCCGGCCGGACAGAGCGCCAGTCCGACAATGAGGCATGTCAGCCGCATACCGTCCCTCCCGGCCGCCTCCTTCCGGCGCCGGCCCGCGGCCGGCGCCGCGCGGGCGGCCTACCGCCGCTTGATCACGCAGGTCTGGACCGTCTTCAGCTTGTCGCCGTCGGTCGCCACCACGCTCACGACGTTCGTGCCGACCCTGAGGGGCACTTCGTGCATGAACGTTAGGGGCCCGCGGACGCCGTCGATCGCGCGGTAGAAGACCTTGTCGGGAATGCCGTCGATGTAGCGCTTGTCCCGCGTCACGGTCAGGATCATGAAGGCGCGCAAGTCCTTATCGTCCCGCGCGACGGCCTCGATCCGCACCGCGGGCCGGTCCGTCAGGAACGCGTCCACCTTGACGGCGACTTCGGGCGGCGCCAGCGTCACGGGGACAAAGCCCTCGCCGCCGCCGGTGCGCAGCTCGAACTTCTTGCTCAACCCCTTGCCCGACGAGGACTCGAACACGTCCAGCCGCAGCACGTATTTGTCCGCCGCGGCCTTGTCGGCGACTCTGAAGACGAACTCGCACACGCGCTCCTCGCCGGGCCGCAGCTCCGTGAGCAGCTCGCGGCCCCGCACGAGGTAGACGGCCTGGCTCGGATCGGTCTCGTTCTTGAGGCGCGCGATGGCCTGGAAGATCTCCACCACGCCCGTGTTCCTGACGACGGCGCGGAGCGTGAACTCTCCGCCGCGCGCCACGTGGCGGACCTCCTTGCCGTCCTTGTCGCGCAGGGCGACGGCGGCGGAGAAGGTCGGCATCGGGCCCTCCGGAATCCGCACGATCACCGGCTTCTCGCCCAGCGTCACGGCGTTGTCCGCCCGGACCACGACCTTGACCTCCTCCTCCCGCGGGATCGAGAAGTAGGGGATGCCGACATCCAGCGTGCGCGTGACCGAACCGCCGGCGGGCACGCGGCCGAACAGGAATTCGCGGTTGCGAAAGAACGACGCCACGTCGTCGGACTCCGTCACGCAGTGGACGCGCCACAGATCCGCGGCGCCCGAGTTCTTGAGCGTCGCGGTGAAGCGCAGCTTCCGTTCCGGCGTGGGGTCATCTTCGTCGCTTTCGAGGTCGAACTCGCCGTCCTCGACGGCGGCCGGCGTCCCGCCCGCGCGCGGCGCGGTGATGATCTCGTAGGCGACGGCGAGCTCGTAGGACGGCGACGGCGGGACGGGGCCCGCCGTCCAATCGATCCCCGCCGCGGCCAACTGCGCCGTGATCTCGCGGAACTTCTCCTCCTTCAGGCGCTGGATGTCCTCGCGATGCGCCGCGAGGAAGCCGGTCCGGCTGAAGGGCGCGTCCTTGTCGGCCATAAGAATGAGCCGAGACGCCAGGTGCACCGCCACGAAGTCCGGGCCGTCGACATCGAACTCGCTGCTCACGAAAGACTTGGCGATCGCATCCGCGTCCCGAGGGCTGTCCGGCAGGTCCACGTGGTAGAAGAAGCGCCAGGCCGGCTCCTCGAGCTTCTCGAAACGCGAAGTGATCGCCGCCTTGTGGAGCCGTTCGCTGGCCAGGGGTTCGTCGGCGAACACGCTCAGATCGTCCTTCTCGACGATGACCGGGTCGAGGGCCAGGTCCGGCGTCACGCCGACGTTCTGAATTGAGACCTCGCCGGCCAGCAGGTATTCGTAGGTCGTGAGCTTCAGGCAGGATTCGTCCGACAGGGGGCGCGGCTGCTGGACCGAGCCTTTCCCGAAGGTGCGGCGTCCGACCAGGAGCGCGCGGTCGTTGTTCCGCAGGGCGCCCGCGAGAATCTCCGAACCGGAAGCGGCGCCCTGGTTGATGAGGACGACCAGGGGGCAGCGCGGCTCGAAGCCCTGATTCTCGGCCCTGGCCAGGGGGGACACGACGCCCTTCTCGGCCTTCAGGACGAGGTCGCCCCGGGTGAGAAAGGCGTCGGCGAGGGCGACGGCTTGGTCCAGGAGCCCGCCGGGATTGTCGCGCACATCGAGCACGATGCCCCGCAGCGCCCCGCGGTTCGCCTTCTGCAGGTCGTTGAGCTGGGTCAGGAAGCTCCGGGCCGTGTTCTGCGCGAAGTTGATCACCTTGATGTAGCCGATGCCGTTCTCGAGGAGCCTGGACCGCACGCTGGGAATGGAGACGTTCTCGCGCATGAGGGTCTTCTTGATCAAGCCGTCGTGGCCCTTGCGCCGGATCCAGAGCACGACCTCGCTTCCCGGCGCGCCGCGGATGCGCGCCACCGCCTCCTGCGTCGTCATGCTCACGGTGGACTCGTCGTCGATCCTGACGATCTCGTCCTCGGCCCTGATGCCCTCGCGCTGGGCCGGCGTGCCCTCCAGCGGCGAGACGATGGTCAGCTTCCCGCTGCGCACGCCGATGTAGGCGCCCACGCCGCCGATTTCACCCTCGATGTGGACGAAGAACTCCTTGTACTCCTTGGGCGAGAACACGTTCGTGTGCGGATCGAGCACCAGACACATGCCGTTGGCCATGGCGTACCTGACGGCATCGATCTCCTCCGCCGTGCCCTTGTAGGTGCTCTCCACGAAGCGCATGACGCGCTCCAGCACGCGCGCGAGCTTCCTGAGGTTCTCATCGGGATTCTCGCCGCCGGCAACCTCGCGCTCGGCGATCGTGTGGGTTTCGCCGTCCAGGCGAATGGTGTACACGATCCCCTCTCCGTCCGCGGATGGATCCGGCGCTTCCTCCACCATGATGTCGTCGGCGCTGTTCTCCAGGGCGTGCAGGGCTTCCTGCAGCAGCGGCCGCACATCGCGGAAGCGCGTCTGGTCGATGTAGGAACTGGACAGATACCCCGTGATCTGCCGGAAGTAGCCGTAAACCGGCTCCGCGCCGGCCACGGCGCCCAAGACGGCGAGGAAGAGCGGCACGGCGGCGAGACGGGCTTTACGCACGATCGGACTCCTCCTGCTGGGACGACGGCGCGGGACGGCGGGCCATGCGCGCAACGGCGCGCGGCCCGCGCCCGCAGACGGGGAATCTAGTCAATGATATGACGCGCGTCACGGCCCGGCAAGGACTTACGCCGGCGCGCCGCGGCGCGCTCAGGATCGCGCGCTCACACCCCCGCGCGGCGGCGGAATTCCGCGGCGATCGCGGCCGCCGCGTCCTCGGGCGCGAGGCGCGACGTGTCGATCACGGCATCGGCGGCCTTCCGGTAATCAGGCTCCCGCGCCGCAAGCACCTCGGCGACCTCCTCCGTGAAGCCCTTCACGCCCGTCAGGGACGGCCGGTCCCCCCCGCCGCCGATGCGCGCGACGATGTCCTCGACGCGCGCCTCCAGGAGAAACACGATGCCGCGCTCCTTGAGCCGCCGGACATTCTCGGGCCGCACGATCACGCCGCCGCCCGTATCGAGCACCTGGCCGTCGCGCGCCGCGGCGTCGGCCACCGCCCGGGCCTCCAGATCGCGGAAGCGGTCCCAGCCGAAGCGCGCCACGATTGCGGGAATGGACATGCCCGCGCGGGCGACGATCTCGGCATCGAGGCTCACGTACGCCATGTCGAGCATCGCCGCCAGGCGTGTCCCGATGGTGCTTTTCCCCGTGCCCCGATAGCCGATTAGAACGAGATTCACCGCTCGCCGCCCAGCGCGGACAGCGCCGCCCGCGTCATGACCTCGACCGGCGCCGGCCGCCCGGTCCAAAGTTCGAACTGCGCCGCCGCCTGCCCCACGAACATTCCCAAACCGGGCACGATCTTCGCGCCGGCGGCCTTCGCATCCGCAAGCAGCTTCGTTTCGCGCGGCGTGTAAACCGCATCGAACACCGTGTGGCGCGGACCGATGAGGCCCGGCGGAACCAGGCTCGCCCCCGTCTTGGGCGCCATGCCGACCGGAGTGGCGTGCAGGATAATGTCCGCGTCCTTCACGCCCGCGGCCACGGACTCGGGAGCGAGCGCCGCGGCCTCGAGATCCGCGCCCGCGCGGGCCCGCAAATCGGCCGCGAGCCGCGCCAGCTCCGCCGCCTCGACGCCGAGGATACGCAAGCGGGGCCGCGGATCCAGCGCCGCCAGCGCGAAGGCCACCGCCCGCGCGGCGCCGCCCGAGCCGAGCATGAGGACGCGCTTTCCGGCGGGATCCACGCCGGCCGCCGCCAGCGCGCGCAGCGCGCCGGGCCCATCGGTGGAGTACCCCGTGAGCGCCCCGGCGTCATTGACGATGGTATTGACCGATCCGATCAGGCGCGCGGCCGCATCGACTTCGTCCAGCAGCGGGATCACGTCGAGCTTGTGCGGAATCGTCACGGAGAGTCCGCGGATTCCGAGGGCGCGCACGCCGGCCATGGCGCGCGCCGCGTCGCCGCGCGTCACGTGGAACGCGACGTACGCGAAATCGAGTCCGGCGGCGGCGAAGGCCGCGTTGTGAATTCGCGGCGAGAGCGAGTGCTCCACGGGATCGCCCATGACGGCGCAGATCCGCGTGCGCGCCGAGATTCCCGGGAAATCCACTTCCTCACCTCCCCTCGTCCCTGAAGAAGCGCACGCGCACCGGCCCGCGGAGCCCGGAGAGAAGCGGCTCGGGATTGCTCTCGATGGCGAAGGCCCGCGCCTCGCGGGTGAAGTCCGAAGCGGGCCACGCCGAACGCCGGCGCGGCGCGGACAACGTCGTCACGTCGACGCGCAGCGTGTTGACTCCGGCGCGCAGCGCGCCGCCGGCCCACACCTCGTGCGGCGGCGACCACGTGCGCCCGATCGGGCTTCCGTTCAGGGAGACGCTCGCGAAAAACCCGACCTCCCCCAGATCGATCGAGGCGGCCCCGGCGTTCGCGAGGTCCTCGGCGGCCAGCACGAAAGTCGTCTCGTACCTGATGCGTCCCGCGAAGTCCTCAAGTCCGAGCGCCCGCGGTCCTCCCAGCCCCGCCGGCACGGGCTCCGCCGCCAACACCGGCGGCTCCGTCGACCCGGTCGGGAACGAGAACAGCGCCGTGCGCGGCCGCGCGAGCGGGAAGGCGGGAGCGCCGGCGGCCTCGTCGGGCTCCACGTATCCGAGCAGCCGCCACGCCGGGGGCGCATCGATGCGCGCGGTTCCCACCGGAAGGACGACCCGCCCCACCGCCGTCGCGGGCCAGGGCTCGCGCGGCCCCGGCAGCGATGGATCGGGCGCCCCGAGGACGAAAGCCGGCCGCCACCTCTGGCGGCGGACCGACGCGCGCCAGTCCGGACCCGTGGCGATGAGCCGCTCCGCGCCGTCGGCCGCGCGCACCGCCACCTCCAGCAGCAGGTGCCCGGGATCGGACACGTCGGCCTTGATGGTGTTCTTTCCGGGCTTGAGGAACGCGGCGACGTCGGCCTGGACCACCACCCCGTCCTCCAGCGTCGCGACGGACGCGCCGTTGACGTCGATGACCGTCTCCCGCCGCGCCGCGGCCCAGAGCCGGGCTTCGACCGCCGGCTCGTCCAGGAGAAAAGTCGCGTGGAAGCTCACGCGCGCGGCGCCGGGCATCCCGTCCCGGAGACCGCCCTCGGGGCTCGTGATCCAGCAGGCGCGCCAGCGCGGCCCCCGCCACGGAAGACCGGCGCCGAAATCCACCGCCAAACCGGGAACCACGCGGGCGCGAGCCTCCCGCTCGCTCCGGAAAACCTCCGCCGTCGCGAGGCACAGGCGCCCGGGCCGCGGGCAGCCCTCGCTTTCCCAGGGGACGCACAGCCACGGACCGGGAACCGCCACGGTCTTGATCTCGACCGCCCGCTTGCGGCCCGCATCCGCGTCCAGCACAAGGCTCCCCCTCGGCGCGAGGCGCAGCTCGACGAGCAGTTCCTCCCCTTCCGTTCGCGCCGGCGCGGCCCGCCACAGCGGACCCGGAAGCTCGAGTTCCTGCGCGTCGCGCCAGGCGGCCTCGCGCGCGCCGCGGACCGCGACCTCGCCGTGCCACGTCTCGTCGCCGGCGTTGACCAGGAGAAAACGCGCGCCGCGCTCCGAGGCCAGGGACCGGGAACGGATCCGCCCGGCGAGGCCCGACGCCACGCGCAGGGCCGGCGGCACGCGCGTCCGAAGCTGCTCGACCGCATCCTCGGGCGTCGCCGCCAGGAAACACTCCCCATGCGCGGCCAGCTTCTCGAGCGCCGCCTTGAGGCGGCCGCTCCCCCGCCCCTCCTCGGGCGAAGTCGACGGCATGGCGCCGGCCAACCCGATCGCGATGCCGCCCTCGGCCCAGACGCGCAAAGCCTCGGCGTGCGCGACGGAGAGCACTTCATCAGCCGACACGATCACGCAGGCGTAGGCCGGCGGCCCCGGCGCGCGCGCGAGCGCCCCAAGCTCCGTCACCGCCGCATCGCGCCCTTCCGCCGCAAGCCGCGCGGCGATGGCGGGGCCGAGCCCCGTCGCTCCGCGCGCCAGCACGGCTTCGCCGGACACCGCGATGCAGACATCGGGAACGCCCCCCGCGGCGGCGCGCGCGAGCGCCCGGGCATGCGCGGCGAGATCCGCCCAGAACTCGTGACACGCGGGCAGCTCCCGCGCGAAACCCGCGGCGTCGAAGACGATCCGATCGGGCGGCAAGGGCGGCCAAGCCACCGACCGCGCGCCCCACAGGAACGCGAGTTCGACGTGGTGGCGCACGCGGGCGGGCGTCACGGCCCAGTTGCCCTCTTCGGGCAGAACGCAACACACGCCCTTGCCCGCCGCGGCGGCAATGCCCGCGGCGGCGCGGACGTTCCAGCCGAGGTGGGCGCTCATGGCCCCCGAGGCCCAGGCGGCGAGAACGACGCCGCCCACGTCGGGCACGACGAAGGGCAGGGTCGGATCGCGCGCATCGATGCAGTTCCGAAGCCCCCCGCCGCCGCCGAGCTCGCGGGCCAACAACCCCAGACGCACGCGCACCAGCTCCGTGCGCGCGCCAATGTCGCCGGCCAGCGCCGCCAGGTCCGCGCGGGCCAGTTCCTCGCCGTAGCGTTCCTTGTAACGGGCGCCGAAATCCTCCGGCCAGGGGCAGCGCCGTTCCTCCCGCTCGATCGTCGGGCCGAGGCCGAATTCGAGGCGCCGGCGCGGAACCTCCGCCTGAACGACGCCGAAGCTGAGAAGCGCCCACTCGCCTTCCGGCACGCTCCACGCGAATCCGCCGCCGGCAAGCCGCGGCGTCAGGTCGACCAGGCTCTCCGCCTCGAGGCTTTCGCTCGCCGCCGCGCGGACCGCTAGCAGCGCAACGAGGGCCGGCGGAGGGGACGGAATGCGCTCCTCGCGCGGGCCGATGACGCGCTGTTCGCTCCAGAGGAGAAACGGCCTCTCGTCGCGTTCATCCTCGCCCAACCGGAAGGTCGCGATGCGCCCCAGCGCGCCGTCAAGGCCCTTACCGCCGCGGGCGACATCGACGGCGGCCTGCGCGAAACCCGCGCGGGACAGCGCCGCGGCGAGGCCTTCGAGACTTCCGCCCGCATTCCCGCCGACGATGGCGCACAAACCGGCCGGCTCCGAGGGCGCCGCGAGGGCCGCGGCCGCCGCGCAGGCCAGAAGCAGGCTCATGGCGCCTCGCGCGCCAGGCGCGCCGCAAGCGCCGCGGGCAGGCCCTCCAGCGGCGCGAGTTCCTGCCGACTCGCGTTCATCGCCCGGAGCTGGACCTTGCCCTCGGCGAGTTCGGCCTCGCCGACGATCACGGCCAGGCCGGCGCCGGTCCGATCGGCGAGTTTCATCTGGGCCTTGAGCCCCTTGTCGCCCAGGCCGAAGACCGCGGAGATGCCCGTCCGGCGGAGATCCTCGGCCAGGGTGAAGGCCGCCTCCTTGGCCGCGGCGCCGATGTACGCGACGAAGACATCCGGCGCCCGCGGCGCGCGCGGAGCACGCTCCACCGCTTTGAGGGCGAGAATCATGCGCTCGATGCCGCCGGCGAAGCCCGCGCCCGGCGTCCGCGGACCGTCGAGCATCTCCGCCAAACCGTCATACCGGCCGCCGCCGAGGAGCGTCCCCGCGCCGGGCGCGGCCGCGCTCTCGATCTCGAAGACCGTGCGCGTGTAGTAGTCCAGGCCGCGGACCAGGAGCGGCGCTTCCTCGATCTCGACGCCCGCCCGCGCGACGAGGGTCCGCACCTCGGCGAAGTGCCCGCGGCAAGCGGCGCAGAGATCGTCCCGGAGCAGGGGGACATCGGCGATGGCGGCCCGCGTCTCCGCCTCCTTCGAATCGAGCACGCGCAGCGGATTGCGATCGACCCGCTCGCGATCCAGCGGGCTCAAGCGGTCCCGACGCCCGCGCAGGAACGCGCCGAGCTTCGCCAGATAGGGCGGCTTGCACGCGGGGCAGCCCGTGCTGTTGACGAGCACCCGCAGCGCCCCGAGGCCCAGCGCGGCGCCGAAGGACGCCGCCATGGCCACGAGTTCCGCGTCCGCCGCGGCATCCTCCGTGCCGATGATCTCGGCATTGACCTGGTGGAACTGGCGGTATCGGCCCGCGCCGGGCCGGTCGCGCCGGAACGTCGGACCGATGCTCGCCAGTTTCACGGGCTGCGGGCGCGAGCGCATGCCCTCCTCGAGGTACGCGCGCATCACGCCCGCCGTGAACTCGGGCCGGAGGGTCAGGTCGTCGCCGCCCTTGTCGGTGAAGGAGTACATCTCCTTGTCGACGATGTCCGTGCCTTCGCCGACGCCTTTCAGGAAGACGGCGGTCTGCTCCAGGACCGGCGTGTCGAGGCGGCCGAATCCGTAGCGTTCGCACAGGACCCGGAACGTCTCCCGCGCGCGCTCCCAGCAAGGCTGCTCCTCGGGGAGGATGTCGTGCATGCCGTACGGCTTCTGGTATGCCATGATCAGTTGCAGCGGATTCCGTGGTCCCGCGCGGCTTCCTCGGCGAGCGCCGCGGCCTCTTCCTTGCGGTCCTCGGCGCGGAGCAGCGCGTGGAACTCCAGGTACGCGCGGCCCAGCGTCGCGCGCGCCTCCGGGCGGCCCTTCGCCGCCGCGATCAGGTCCCTGTACGCCTGAGCGCCTTCGTCGCGGCGGGCGGCATGGCAGAGGAACGCCGCGTACCTGAGCTTCGCCTCCCAGAGGCCGGGAAAGTCCGCGAGCACTTTCCGGTAGACGTCATCGGCGCCGAGGGCATCGCCCAGGTAGCGCATGAAGTCCGCAAGATCGAGGCGTGCGAGCGCCTTGGCCTCGGGCTCGGCCGTGGCCTCGACGGTGCGCTCCAGGACCGCGAGCGCCTTTTCCATGCGTTCCTGGCGGACGAGATAGGCCGAGAGGTACTTCAGGAACCGGGGCAGGCGGTCGCACTGGGCGGCAAGAGTTTCCATCGTCCGGTGGAGGTCCTCGGCTTCCTTGAGCTTGTTCTGCCGCTCGTAGCCATCCGCCAGGGCCGCCAGGCGTTCGAGGCGCACCAGGGGATCGTTGCCGTCGGCGGCCTTGAGGCGCTCCTCGGAAGCGAAGCCGTAGGTCGTGCCGCGCGCGACCGCCGGCAGGAACTCCGTCTCGAAGTCCTCCGCGCGCAACCCCGCCGGCGCGAGGCGCTGCCTGATCGCCGCCTCCTCGCCCCGCAGGAAGGGTTTGCCGCCCCGTCCGAACTCGATGGGATTCTTGCCCGCCTCGGGGAGGATGTCGAGCGCCTTGCGGGCGGACTTGGGCAGCGGGAAGCGGAAGCGGCCGGCCCAGGCAATCGCGGCGTGGATCATGGCCGACGCCGCCTCCGGGTCGATCGCCGCGCGCTCGCCGCGCTTGATGAAGGCGTCGTAAGCCTCCGGCGTGAAATGGCGCGGGCCGAAACAATCGTTGAGTCCGAAGCCGTCGCAGTCGATGAGGAACTCGCACACCTCGTAGCCGCCGTCCTGGTGGACGCGGCTCACGACGACGAAGGCGTAGCGCGTCTTCTTCCAATCCGGATTGACGAAAGCGTGCTTCAGGGGCAGACGCTCGAGGGGCACATGCTCGCGGCTGTACCGTTCCCTGGCTTTCTCGAGGCGCTTGGCTTTCTTCTTCTCGATCTGTTTCTTGCGGCGTTGCTCGGATGACATGGGCACCTCCAACGATACGGCGCCGCCCGCCGGCGCCCTGCCGCGAAGGAAGCGATTATGCGCGTTCCCGGCCGCGTTGTCCAGGAGGGGGGGGGGACCGGCCGGCGTGAGCCGCCCCTTGAACACCGCGCCCAAACAGACGATCATAGATGCACCGGCGTGGGCCGACGGCCAGGGCGTGCCGCACGAGCGCCGGGACGCGGGGCCGGCATCCCCCGGGAAGGCCCGGAGGGAGTGCGCCGCGAGCCGCTTCCAGAGAAGAGGAGGACACCGTCATGCGCAGCATCGTCATCCTGACCGCCGTCGCCGTCGCCGCGCTCGTTCAGAGCGCCGAGAAAACTCGGCCGAAGGACGGAGCTGTCTGGGCCCGCCAGTCCGCTGTCGAGCGCCTCGGGTGGCAGATCGGGATCCAGACCTACTCGTTCAACCGGTTCACGCTCTTCGAGGCCATCGAAAAGGCCAAGGCCGCCGGCGTGAAGTTCATCGAGGCCTATCCCGGCCAGAAGATCGCCAAGGACATGGAAGGGGCCATGGGCCCGGCCATGGGATCCGATGCCATGGAGAAGGTCAAGGCCAAGCTCAAGGAATGCGACATCACCCTCGTCGCTTTCGGCGTCACCGGCCTGGGCAGCGAGGAGGAGGCGCGCAAGACCTTCGAATTCGCCAAGACCATGGGCATCAAGGTCGTCACCTCGGAACCGGATCCCAAGAACATGGCGATGATCGACAAGCTCTGCGCCGAGTACGATCTCAAGGTGGGGATCCACAACCATCCGAAGCCCTCGCGCTACTGGAATCCCGACACGGTGCTCGAGGCCGTGAAGGGCTGCAGCGACCGCATCGGCGCCTGCGCCGACACGGGCCACTGGGCGCGCTCGGAGCTCGATCCCGTGGAGTGCATGAAGAAGCTCTCCGGCCGGATCGTGTCCATGCACATGAAGGACCTCAACCAGAAAGGCGGCGGCGCCCACGATGTCGTCTGGGGCACGGGCGTCTGCAATATCCCCGCCATCATGGAGGAAATGCTGAAGCAGAACTTCAAGGGCCCGATCAGCATCGAGTACGAGCACAACTGGGACAACTCGCTCCCGGAGATCACCAAGTGCGTCGAGTTCTTCACCCAGAAGGCCCGCGAACTCCTGCGGACGCAGCGCGGACAGCGCGGCGACTGGGATAAGACCGGCGGAGAAAAGGGCAAAACAGGCGGCGAGCGCGGAAAAATCGGCGGCGAAAAGGGCAAGACAGGACGCGACAGGCGACCTCAGTAGAAGCGCGCCGGCGCCGCCGCCATACGCCCCGGCGCCGGCGGTTGAAACGAACGCCGTCAGATCACCGCCCCCGGCGGGATCACCGCTCCTTTTTCGACCACGACGATGCCGTCCCTGATGGCCCAGCCGGGTCCGTCGGCATGCTGGCGCTGCGCCTCGTTGACGATCCGGGCTCCGTCGCCGATGCGCACGTTCTTGTCGATTATCGCCCGCGAGACGGTCACGTTGCGGCCGATCCCCATGACCGGGAGATGCGTTTCGAGGTGCTCGGGCACGAAGTAGTCCGCGCCCATGAGGATGCTGTTCTCGATCCGCGCGCCCGCCTTGATGACGGAGCGGACCCCCACGACGCTGCGGATGATGGCGGCGCCCGTGACCCGGCAGCCGTCGGCCATCAACACGGATTCGAGGGCGCTTTGGTGGATCCGGCTCGGCGGCAGGAAGCGGGACCGCGTATACATGCCCCAGTTCCGGTCGAACAGATCGATAGGCGGGTCGGCCGCGACCATGTTGAGATTGGCGGCGTAGAAGCTGCCGATCGTGCCGATGTCCTCCCAATACCCGTTAAACGCGTGCGCCGCCACGCGATAATCGCTGCGCACGGCGTAGGGGATCACGTCGCGTCCGAAGTCCATGCCGTCGCACTCCCTCAGAATGCGCTCCAGCACGACGCGGTTGAAAAGATAGATGCCCATGGAGGCCCAGTACGACCCGCTGGGACTGCGGACGCGGGCGAGGTCTTCGGGCGCTTGGGGCTTCTCGACGAAGTTGACGATCATGCCCTCGCCGTCGGCTTGCATGATGCCGAAGCGCGGCGCCTCTTCGGCCGTCACTTCCTTGCAGGCGACGGTGATCTCGGCGCCGCTGCCCTCGTGGCTCGCGACCACGTCCTCGAAGTTCATGGTGTAGAGCTGGTCGCCCGACAGGATCAAGACGTGCGTGAGCCGCGTGGCCGGAAAATATCTCAGGCAGCGCCGGACGGCATCCGCCGTGCCTTGGAACCAGTCCTCGCCGCCGTCCTCGCCCTGCGAGGCCGCGATGATCTCCACGGTGCCCCGGGAGAGCGGCCCGAATTGGTAGGTCCGCATGACGTGCTGGTTCAGCGAGCGCGAGTTGAACTGCGTCAGCACGAAGATGCTGCGGATCTCGGAGTTCAGACAGTTGGAGATGGGAATGTCGATCAGCCGGTATTTCGTGGCGAGGGGCACCGCCGGCTTGCAGCGATGTTTGACGAGAGGATAAAGGCGCGTGCCGCGGCCGCCGCCGAGGATGATCGCCAGCACCGATGGCACGTGGATACGCTGTCTGAAAGTCACGCCAGCCTCCGCCGGAGTCGCGAGACATACGGGGCGCGCCGTGTGACAAACGACCCGCCCCCCTGCCACGATGATGACGCTCCGGGAGGCAATCCGCAAGCAGGCGCGCGAGCGTGGAAGGCGCGCGCCGGGCCGAACTTACAGGCCCGCCGGCCTGCTCCGCCGGAGCTGCGCCTCGAAGCGCACCGAGGCATCCTCGTCCGCGGCGGCCTGGGCCATGGCCCGCTCCCCGACCTCGCCGCCGAAGCCCGCGAGCGCCCCGAAGGCGGCGGCCCTGACGGCGGCGCTCTCGTCTCGAAGGGCCGCGCGCAAGGCGTTCGCCGCGCGTTCCGGCCCGAACTCGCCCAGGCATCGCGCCGCGACGGCGCGCAGCTCGAAATGCACCGAGCTGTTCAGGATCGCAACGAGGGTCTCGAGCGCCTCGGGCGCTCCGTCGATGCAGCGCTCGCGGATTCGCTCCTTGTACGCCGCCAGCTCGACGGCCTCGGAGGTGAAGATGCCCGCGGCGCAAAGGCAATCGGAGGAGTAGTCCAACGAAGCGGAGCAAGCAAAGTCCGCGGAGTCGACGGCGGCGCCGGCGGAGTCGGGGTCGCCGCGCGGCTCAGCGACGACGGGCTCAGCGACGACGGGCTCCATAATAACGGGCTCTATGACGGCGGTTTCCGCGGCGGCGGTTTCCGCGGCGGCGGCGGCCAAATCGACTCCTATCTCCATGGCGGCGGCGTCCACGCACGCACGGAGGAAGGCCCGAACATCGGCGCTGGGGGGCCAGATTCCGCACGCGAGCCGCTCCAACGCCTTGCCGAGCAGCACGACCGCGCGGAACGCCTTGGGCGAGGCTCCCTCGGCCAGTGTCGATAGAAGCGACGCGGTTGCATCGACCGCCTCGCGCAGTTCGGGCGCACTCGTTAGGCACCCGCTTTCCACCAGGCGTTCAAGCTGGACAAGCGTTTCTTCTTCGCGGCGCACCGAGCAATCCTCTCCTCGGCCTCCCGCGCGGCGGCGGACAAAAACAACCATCCGCGCGGGTCGTTCGGCCTTCAGCCACATGCACTCCGGGAAGTCCGCAACCCTTTTTTCACCCTTTCACAACCAATGCCGCAATCATACCGCAATCGACGCGCGGCGGCGGTTTGCGCGACCCTATCTCCTTTATCCACCCTAATTTGCACTATCGCCGCCCTGCGGCGCGGCCGCGCCCGTACCTTCGCCGGCCGCTGCTTCCATGCGCGCGGCACGCGCCCGCGCGACACTCCGCCTGCCAAGCGCCTCCCCGGCGCATTGACGCTCAAGACAAGCTGAGCTACTATCATGCGCTACGGTTCCGCCGGCCTTCCTGGGCGCGGCGGGGCTCCGCGAGCGGTTTCTTACGGAGAACGCGTAGAATGGCCGTCCACCCAACCGCGATCCTGACCGGGGACGTGCAGCTGGCCGAGGACGTCGAAATCGGGCCTTTTGCAGTCATCCGCGGCCCGGTTTCCATCGGCAAGGGCACGGTCGTCGAGGAACGGGCGACGATTCAGGGGCCGACCGAGATCGGTTGCCACAACCGCATCTGCTGCGGCGCCGTGGTGGGCGGGGACCCGCAGGATCGCTCCTACCGCGGCCAGCGCACCTATCTCAAAATGGGCGACCACAACGTGATCCGCGAGTATGCGACGATCCACCGCGGCTCACGCGAGGACTCGTACACCATCGTCGGAGACCGCAACCTTCTCATGGGGTTGTGCCACGTCGCCCACGATTGCCGCATTCACAACGAAGTCATCATCGCAAACGGCTCCCTGGTGGCGGGACACGTGGAGATCTTCGACAAGGCCATCATCAGCGGTCAGGTCGCGGTCCACCAGTTCGTGCGCATCGGCAAGCTGGGCATGGCCGGCGGTCTGAGCCGGATCGCGGGGGACATACCGCCCTTCATGATCGCCCTGGGCGAGAGCACGATCATCGGCCCGAACTCCGTGGGCATGCGCCGGGCGGGATACTCCGCGGAAGCCCGCCTGGCGGTCCGCAGGGCGTTTCGCCTGATGTACAGGTCGGCGCACACGATCGCCGGAGCGCTCGAGCTCATGGCCGCCACTCCCGAGACGCCGGAGGTGGCGGAGATCGCCGCGTTCGCCGCCGGATCCAAGCGCGGGCTGTGCTCGCACCACCGCTTTCTCGTCCAGGGCAAGGTCAGAAGCGCCGCCTCCGAAGACAAGCGCTGAAACGGCGCCGCGGCCCGGCGTCCGCCGCGCCGGGGTCACCCCGCGGATTTTCCCCTGGCGGCGTCGAGCGCTTTCAGAACCGCGTCCTTTCCCTTCCGGCAGGCGCGGTAGGGGTCCTCGGTCATCCACGCGTCGATCATGATCCAGCCCGTATAGCCCCCCTCCCACAGAAGCTCGAGGCTCTTCGGGATGTCGATATGCCCTTCCCCGCAGGGAAGGTGCCGCGACGTGTCGCCGAAGATCGTGCCGTCGCTGTCCGTAAGGTGAACGTACCCGATCCGTTCCACGCCGACCCGGCGCAGCCCCTCCTCCGGCGCGCCCTTCCCTCCCGTCATGAGATCGAAATGGCTGGGATCGTACATGCCGCGCAGGCAGGGATGGTCGACGCCGTCGACGACCCTGATCAGCATGTCGATGGTGTTGAAGGGAAACGGCGGCTCCAATTCCACCGAGGCGACCAGCCCGTTGTCCCCGGCGATCGCCGCGGCCTGCTTGAGGGAGCCGATGAGATTCGCGGCGGCGGCGTCGAGGGTCTGGCCGTGAAGCGAGCCGCCCGGCCAAATGCCGATGCACTCCCCGCCGAGTTTGCGCGCCAGCGCCGCCCAGCCCCGGAAACGGGCCGCGTATTCCGCCCGCACGGCGCTGTCCGGGTGAAAGGCGGCGTCGGCCGGCGTCTGAATCGAAAAAATCTTCAGGTTGTAGCGCCCGCACAGATCCCGCAGGCTCGCGATCTTCGCCTCTTGGTCCTGCGCCGGATAGGGGCCCTGGGGCCAGCCGTCGACCAGTTCGACCCCCTCGAAGCCCTCGCGCTGCGCGAACTGGAGCACCTCCCAAATCGGGTACCGCTGCTTGAACCGCGCCTCGCTCGACATGAAACCGTTCAATCCCAGCGCGACGCGCCACCGGCGCTGACTCGGCGCGTACATGTGCCGCGGGAAATCCGCCGCGGCGGACGCTCCGGCCGCCGCCGCCGCGCCGCACACCGCCGCCGTCTTGAGAAACGCTCTCCGTTCCATGCCGCCTCCTTGTCCGCTGCGCCCCGCAGTTCCCCGATGGTACGAAGCCTCCGCGCGGCGGGCAAGAGGCGCGGCCGCCCGCGTGTCCCGCCCATCGCCGCGCCGCTGCCCTCCCCGCCGCCGCGTGTTACCATTCCGGTATGCCTCCGGCCGGCGAACTCGACGCTCTCCAAGAACGCCTCATCAGGCAGGTCAGAAGGACGAGCCTCCGTTACGGAGTCTTGGCTCCCGGCGACCGCATCATCGTTGCCGTGAGCGGCGGCAAGGACAGCTACGGGCTCCTGCGCATCCTCGACCTCCTCGCCCCCCGGCTGCCCTTCTCCATTGAGCTCGTCGCCCTCCACATCGACGAGGGCCGCCCCGGGTACGACGGCGCGCCGCTGGCGCGCTGGCTCGAGGACCGCGGCGGACCCTTCGAGCTGGTGGCCGACGATACCTACTCCGTCGTCCAACGCGTCGTGCGCCAGGGCGGGTCGCAGTGCTCGGCCTGCTCGCGGTTGCGCCGCGGCGTCCTGTACTCCCAGGCGCGCCGCCTCGGCTGCGCCAAGGTGGCCCTCGGACATCACCGCGACGATGCGGTGGCGACCCTCCTCATGAACCTTTTCTACTGCGGCAGGATTCAATCCATGCCAGCGCGCTACCTGACAAAAGACGGCGCCCTGGAGGTCGTGAGACCGCTCATTGAGGTGGCCGAGCGCGACCTGCGGCGCCTGGCGGAGCTCGCCCGGTTTCCGATCCTCCCGCGCCCGGCCTGCGCGGGCCGGGAAGACCGCGCCCGGCGCTCGGTCGCAAGCCTGCTCGATTCCCTGGAACGCGAGCACCCCCGCCTCCGCGCCACGATGCTCGCGGCCCTCAAGAACGTGCGGCCGACGCACCTGCTCGATACCGCCCTGAAGAGGGAGCCGCGCTAGGACCCTGCCGGCCGGATCCCGGCAGGCCGTGTTCAATCCGAATTGTGGCGCGCTTCCCGCGACCTTATACTATAAATTGGAAGGCTAAGCGAAACGCAGGGGCAGGCTGATCGGAATCCGCAGACACCCCGAGATTGGCCGAGAGGCGCTGCATGGATTCATATTTGTTGACGGGCGCTAGAGGCGGGCGTGTGAAGACGCCGCGCCGACTCATTTGCTTGGCGTTGTCGGCCATCGCCTGGATCCCGGCGCAAGCCCAGGAAGTCCGCATCAACGAGTTCATGGCGGCGAACGCGACGGCGCTCTTCGACCAGGACGGCGATTCTTCCGACTGGATCGAACTTTACAACGCCGGCCCGGGCGCCGCGGATCTGGCGGGCTGGCACCTCACCGACAGCCGGTCGACGCCGGCCAAGTGGCGCTTTCCCGCCGCGACGATCGCCGAGGGCGGCTACCTCATCGTTTTCGCCTCCGGCAAGGACCGCGCCGTCGCCGGCGCGCAGTTGCACACCAACTTCAAGCTCGACAGCGACGGAGAATACCTCGCCCTCGTCAAGCCCGACGGGCTCACGGTCGTCCACGAGTTCGCGCCGGCGTTCCCCCGCCAGGTCCGCGACGTCTCCTACGGCGCCGCGACGGAAGCCACCGTGCTGGTGGGCGAGAACACCCCGCTCGACGCGCTCGTTCCCGCCGACGAGGCCTACGGGACGGCCTGGACCGGCCCGGAGTTCGTCCCCGCGGCGCCGTGGCTCGCCGGCGTCCCCGGCGCGCCGGGTTTCGAAGCCGAGGGCACCGAACCGATCCTCCCCGAACCCCTCGGGTTTTGGGAATTGGACGGCGATTTCACCGACGCCGCCGGCCGCAACCACGGGGTGTTCGGCGGCGGCGCCCCCGTGTTCGCCGGCGGCTGCGACGGCACCCCGGCGGGCGCCATCGCGCTGGACGGCCTCGATGACCGCATCGCGATCCCGGCGGGCAACGGTTTTCCGGTGTTCAACCGGCCCGCCTACACCGTCGCCCTGTGGGTCAACGGCCTGCCGCAGCCCGACTACCGCGTGTACTGCGAGGCCTCGACAACCAACAACTCCCCGCTTTTCACCATCGGCACCGAAATGAACGGCGCCAGAGGCACCGTGGACATCTACCTTCGCACCGACGCCGGCACGACGCTGATCAACCACGTCAACTCCACCGCGACGGCCTTCGACGGCACCTGGCACCATATCGCCTGGGTCGATGCGAACGGACAGGGAGCGTTGTATATCGACGGCGTGCGCGACCCTGCGGCATTCAAATACTCCAAGACCCCCTTGTCTCTCAACACGGCGGCGATCGGCTGCGTCCTGCGCGCGGCGCCGTCGCACTGGTTCAAGGGGCGCATCGATCGCGTCGGCGTCTGGGAAACGGCGCTCACGGACGAGGAGATCGCGCACCTGGCCGGCGGCGCCTCGCCGGGCGCGGGCGCTTACACCGCCCTGATCGGAACGGATTTGGCCGCCGCCATGCACGGCGTCAACGCCTCGGCCTACCTGCGCTGGCCTTTCAGCATCCCGACGCCGCTGGGCGTCGACGCGCTGGAACTGTCCATAGTCTACAACGACGGCTTCGTCGCGTACCTGAACGGGCAGGAAGTCGCGCGCCGCAACGCACCCGCGGAACTCGCCTGGAACTCCCGCGCCACCGCCGCGGTCCCCCGGAGCCAATCCCTGCGGGCCGAGGCGATCAACATCACCGCGGCGATCGGCGCGCTCCGGCCGGGGCTCAACGTGCTCGCGATCCACGGGCTCAACGTGGAGGACGATGACCCGGACTTCATCATCGCGCCGGTGCTGCGCGCCGCGTCGGCGGCCTGGGGCTGGCGCTACTTCCCCGAACCGAGTCCCGGCGCCGCCAACTCCGGGGGCGTCGAGGGCTTCGCCGCCGGCGCCGTCTTCAGCGTCGCGCGAGGGTTTTACGACGCGCCCTTCACCGTGGCGCTCTCGACGGCGACTCCCGGCGCCGCGATCAGGTACACGACGGACTGCAGCACGCCCTCGCCCACCCACGGGACGATCTACGAGGGACCCATTTCCATCGCGCGGACGACCTGCCTGCGGGCCATCGCCTACAGAAGCGATCTCCTGCCGGCGAAGGTCGAGACGCACACGTACGTGTTCCCGGACAACGTGGCGACGCAGACGGGCGCCGGGTTTCCGGCCAACTGGGGCGCGCATCCCCTCGTCTACGCCGTCTATCCCGAGGTCACGACTAATCCGCGCTACGCGGCGACGCTCGCCGGCGACATCCGTTCCGTCCCCGCTCTGTCCATCGCAATGCCCGTCGCCGATCTGTTCGATGGGGCCACCGGCATCTACCCCAACGCGACGCTGACCGGCGCCGCCTGGGAGCGCGGCTGCTCCGCGGAGCTGATCTATCCCGACAACCGCGCCGGATTCAACGTCAATTGCGGCATCTCCATGCACGGTGGATCGAGCCGGAACTGGACGAGCACGCCCAAGCATTCCTTCCGCCTGTACTTCCGCGGCGCTTACGGCCCGTCCAAGCTGCGCCGCCCTCTCTTCGGGCCCGCCGGTGCGCGCGAGTTCAATCAACTCGTCCTCAGAGCCTGCTACACGGACACGTGGACCAGCCGTTACATGGAGCCGCGCTACCGCCCCGACCGCGCGCAGTACCTGCGCGACCAGTGGATGCGCGATGCGCAGATCGCCGCGGGCGGTGTCGCGTGCCGAGGCCTCTACGTGAGCCTCTTCGTCGATGGCCTCTACTGGGGTCTTTACAACGTCGCGGAGCACATCGATGCCTCCTTCTGCGCCGCGCACCTGGGCGGCGCCGCGGAGGAGTACGACGTCATCAAGGACCTCACCGAACTCCGGAGCGGGACCTGGACGGCATGGAACACCATGTTCGCCATGGCCAACGCCGGCCTGGCCAGCGACGCGGCCTACCGCCAGATCCAGGAATACCTGCACTTGGACAGCTTCATCGACTACATAATTCTGCATCTTTACGGCGGCGCCGAGGACTGGCCGCACCACAACTGGGGCGCCGGGCGGCGGCGCGCGCCCGGCGAGGGTTTCCGGTTCTTCACCTGGGATCAGGAAATCGTCCTCGATGTCCTGGACCGCGACTACTCGGAAAAGGACTATGACAAGTCTCCCGCCCGGCTGCACCAGCGCCTGCGCGCCAACCTCGAATACCGCCTGCGCTTCGCGGACCGCGTGCAGCGCCTCCTCTTCAACGGCGGCGTCCTCTCCCCCGAGGGCGGCGCGGATCTATACCGCGGACTGGCCGCGACGATCGACCGCGCCGTCGTGGGCGAGTCGGCCAAATGGGCCGGCTACCGCGCCGCGCTGCAGACGCCGCCGATTCCGGCTTACACCCGCGACATCGAATGGGTCACCTGGCGGGACTGGACGCTCAATCACTTCTTCCCGTTCCGCACCGCCTTGGTGCTCAACCAGTTCCGCGCCGATGGGCTGTACCCGGCGGTGAAGGCGCCCGAGTTCAACCGGCACGGCGGGCGCGTCGAGCCCGGCTTCCGCCTCCGCATCGCCAATCCCCATGGATCGGGGAGAGTGCTCTACACCCTGGACGGGAACGACGTGCGCGTGGGCGTCACGGGCGAGGTGGCCCCCGGGGCCCTGGAGTACTCCGGCGCCGTGACGCTGGCGCGCAGCACGCTGGTGCGCGCCCGCGTGCTGGACGGGACCGCGTGGAGCGCCTGCGCCGAGGCGCAGTTCCGCCTGGCTCGGGCCGAGGATGCGCTGCGCGTCACCGAGATCATGTACAACCCTCTCCCGGATGGCGATCTCGACGGCGATTCTTACGAGTTTCTCGAGATCAAGAACACCGGCGCCGACCCCGTCGATCTGAGCGGCGTGCGCTTGGAGGGCGGCATCGAATACGAGTTCTCCGAGGGGACCGTCGCCGAGGCCGGCGCGTTCATGGTGCTGGCCATCGACGCCGCGGCGTTCGCGGCGCGCTACCCCCGTGTGCCCCTCGCCGGCGTGTATCGGCGCAACCTCGCGAATTCGGGCGATGCCTTCGCCCTGGTCGCGGCCGACGGCGAGCGCCTTCAGGAAATCGCGTTCAGCGACGCCTGGCCATGGCCCGCCGAGGCCGACGGCAAAGGACATTCGCTGGTCCCGGTGGATGTCGATTCGCCGGGCGACCCCTCGCAGGCCGCCTACTGGCGCGCCAGCCTGGCGCTCGGCGGCTCGCCCGGGCGCGACGACGTGGAAATACCCGGCGGCGGGCAGATTCCAGGGGATTTCAACCAGGACGGCAAGATCAACATCGCCGATGTGGTCGGCGTTCTGGGCTATCTCTTCGGAGGCAAGGTCGACACGCTGCCTTGCGAGGGCGGCGCCGGCCACGGCGAGGGCAACCTCATCGTGCTCGATTTCAACGGCGATGGGCGCCTGGATATCTCCGACGCCGTCGCCTGCCTGAGGTTTCTCTTTGCAAACGGCCGCGCGCACGCCCGCGGGGCCGCCTGCGTAAGCGTGCCGGGCTGTCCGGACGCATGTATGCCTTAGAGCCGCAAATCTTGTTTTCGGCGGCGATTCGGCGTACAGTGGAAGCGTAGGCGCAGACTTGGGTAGAAGGCGGCCGGCGGTCGCAAGAGAGGAAGAGCTATGTTTCGCACTCACCGTTTTCGGACGGCGCTGGTTGCGGGGATTCTGTGCATGCTGTGCGCGGGCGCCCGCGGCGAGCTGATCTCACACTGGACCTTCGACGGCACGCTCGAGGATGCGGGCCCCGGAGGCAACGACGGGGTGTTTTTCAACGGCGCCTTCCCGGACGAGCCGACCTATGTGCACGGCTACGACGGCACTCCCGAAGGCGCAATCTGGTTGGACGGCATCGGTGGCTATGTCCGGGTCATGTATGGGAGCGGCCTGCCCGCCTACGGCAACCCGGCCTTCACGGTGGCGATGTGGGTCAAGGGCCCGAGCGGCCAGCAGGACAAGCGCGTTTTCTCCGAGTCCTCCAGCACCCATGGCAATCCCCTCTTCACCATCGGCACCGATGGGACGGTCGACGATGGATTGGGCGGAGCGGTGGACCTCCTCATCCGCGGCGAAACGACACCCATCAACCACCGCCAGTCGGAAATGGCTGCTTTCGACGACACATGGCACCACATCGCCTACGTCGATGCCGGCGGCGCGGCCGCGCTCTACGTCGACGGCCTGCGCCAGACGACGAACTTGACCTATGCGCGGCCGACCGTCGCGGTGGACACGACCACCTTCGGCGCCGTCATCCGCGACTCGCACACCACGCCGCGGGGCTGGTATTTCATGGGAGCGCTGGACGACATTCGCGTGTACGACCACGCGCTGAGCGCCGCCGAGATCTGGGCCCTGCTCCCCGCGCCGCCGTGCCCGGCCGAGGGCGACACCCACTGCGCCGGCCTGGCGATCGACGGCCCCGCCGATGGCAGCCCCGGCATCTACACGGTGTCGGTGAACGGCGCCCGCGACGACTCGGGCGATCCCATCTACTACACCTTCACGGCGAACAACGGCGCGGGAACGGTGCTCTCGGCGGGGCCGCAGCTCGAGGTCAATTTCGCCGATCTGACCCTCGCCGCGGGCACCTGGACCATTAAGGCCGAGGTCGACGATGATCCCGGCTGCCCGGACATGGCACCCGATGCCGTCTGCACCGAAACGATCGTAGTCACGTGCCCGACCGAGGGCGACACGCACCTGCCTGCGCTTGTCATCGAGGGCCCTGCGGGCAACACGCCCGGTGTTTACCGTCTCACGGCCGAAGGCGCCACCGACGATTCGGGCGACGAAATCCTGTACACCTTCACCGTCGACAACGGCGCCGGCGTCCGGATGACTTTCGGACCGCGCACGGCGCTCAACACCCTCGACCCCGCGTCCGTCGAGGTCGGCCTGACGGCGGGCACATGGACCATTACGGCCACGGTGGACGACAACCCCCTCTGTGACGATGCGGCCCCCGATGCCACCAAGACGGCGGCGCTGGTCGTGAGCCCGATGGCTCCCGGGCTCATTGCCCACTTCACCTTCGACGGGCACTGCGACGACGACGCCCTGGGCAATCACGGCGTCTTCAGCGGCGGTTTCGCGCCGACCTTCGTCGAGGGCTACGACGGAACACCTGACGGCGCGATCAGCCTGAACGGCGCCTCCGATTACGTCGAAGTGTTCCAGAACGAGGGCCTGCCCCTGTGCCTGCACAAGGCGTTCACCTTCGCGGCGTGGGTCAAGGGCCTCCCGCAGGCGGACCGCCGGGTCTTCTGCGAGGGGCACCGCATCCCCGCGGAGCACAATTGCCTCTATACGCTGGGCACGGACAACGGGGGAACGACGAGCGCCGCGGACCTCTTCGTGCGCGGCGACACGGGCGCGAACCCGGTCCAACACGCCCATTCGGCGCGCAACGCCTTCGACGGCACGTGGCATCATCTCGCCCTGGTCGACAACGGCGGCGATGCGGCCTTCTACATCGATGGCATCCGCGATGCGACCCACGTCGCGTACGCCCGTCCGTTCATGTCGCCCGGGACGACGGCCATCGGCGCCGTCCTGCGCGGGACCGCGGGCTACTTCTTCGCCGGCGCCATCGACGACGTCCGCCTGTACAACTACGCCCTCGCCGAGAGCGAGATCCTGGCCCTGGTCCCCGAACCGGACGGCTGCCCGGCCCAGGGCGACACCACGGTGACCGGCATCACGGTCATCGATGCGCCTCCCGACAACCAGCCGGGCCTGTACACGGTCCGGGCCGTGGGCGCAAACGACGCCAGCGGGGATCCTATCCTTTACACGTTCACGGCGCAGGACCAGGACGGACATTGGCTCCAGTCCGGGCCCGATGTCTTCGAGAGCGCCCAATTCTTCCTCCTCCCCGGCGTCTGGACCATTACCGTCGTCGTGGATGACGATCTTGCTTGCCGCGATCGCGCCGCCGGCGCTTCCGCATCGATCAACGTCGCGGTGAAGCTCGTGGACCCCGTCCTCATCTCGCACTTGACCTTCGACGGCGAAGTGGTCGATGAGGGCGAGGCGGGCAACACGGCGACGTTCATCGGCGGCGAGCCCCGGTTCGTCGAGGGCCACGACGGCAAGCCGTCGGGCGCCCTCTGGTTCGACGGGCTGGACGACCTGGTCATGATCAGCCACGATGACATGCTGCCGCTTAGCACGCATGTTCACTTCAGCGTCGCCATGTGGGTGAAAGGCGTCGCCGGGCAGGTGGACAAGCGCGTGTTCTGCGAGGCTTCGCAGGCCACCAACACCCCCCTCTTCAGTCTCGGCACCCACAACACCGGCCTCACGGGACAGTTCGACGCGTATGTCCGAGACGACGCCAACGTCCAAACGCTCCCCCACACGCACTCCCAGAACTTGGTCTTCGACGGCGCGTGGCACCACATCGCCTGGGTCGACCGCTACGGCCGGGCCACGCTGTACGTGGACGGAGTCCCCGATCCGACCGTCTTTTCTTATCCGCGCACGGCGCTCACCAGCGACGTGACTTCGATCGGCGGCGTCAGGCGGCTCGCTACGTGCTGCTGGTTTTCCGGCGCGATCGATGACGTCAGGCTCTACAACTATGCCCTGAGCCCGCAGCAGATCGACGCCATCATCCACGGCACGCCCGAAGGGATCTTCCGGCGGGGCGATGCCAACGCCGACGGCAAGATCGACATCGCCGACGCCGTCAAGGTGCTAGCTTATCTCTTCGGCGGCGGGGCGACGCTGGCCTGCCGCGATGCCGCCGATGCGAACGACGACGGCAAGGTGGACATCGCCGACGCGGTCAAAATCCTGGCGCACCTTTTCGCAGGCGCCGGCCCGCTCCCGCCGCCGTTTCCGGGGTGCGGCGTCGACCCGAGTTCGGACAACATGGTCGACTGCGACTACCCGGCGGACAAGTGCCCCTAACCGATCAACCGCGCCTTCCGGGAGGAGCGGCCGTTCCCGTTGAGTGAGGGGCGCTCGGCCCCTCACTTGGCGGGGACGATGTCCGCCAGGCCGGCATCGATATACTGTCCGCCTCCCGTCTGGCGGCAATGGATCGCGATGACGTTCCGGCCGGGCACCAGGGCGGCCTTCGCCTCCGCCCCGAGGGGGCTGGTCTCGTAGTCCGTCGTGTAGCCGCGCAGCGTCGCCGCGAGCACGCCGTTCAGGTACACCTCGGCATCCTCGTCGTGATGAATCACGAGCTGCAGGTCGGTGAACGCGCCGGCCGGCAGCTCGAAATCCCGCCGGAGCCAGATGGCGTTCGTGTCCCAAACCGTCCGGACATGGGCGCCCGGCGTGCCGCGCGTTCCGAAGCCGCCGGCGCCCTCCGACCAGGACGACGCGTCGAAATCCCTCCGGAACCACCCGTCGGCGGGCTTCCGCGTCGTGTAGCGCCAATCGAGCTTCGCTTCCCGCGCCGTGGGCACCACGCTGATCACCCGCGGCGCTTTGGGCAGGGGCGCCCAGCCGTCGGCCTTGGTCCGATCGCGGGCGGCATACGCGCGCCAGAGGTCCCGGTCGTAGAGCATCGGCAGGAACACGCCGCCCACCACCGGGCGCGCCGTGAAACCGACCTTCTTCCCCGTCGTCGACTGGTACCAGTCCGTCATCGGGGCCCGATCGGGCGTCTCGTTCAGAAAGGCGAACACCGGCGCGGTCAGCGCCTCGAAGTCCGCGCGGTTCTGCGTGAGCGTGGCGCTCCAGAGAATCCAATCCAGCTTGGTGTAGCCCTGGCGGCTGTCCAGCGGCACGCCGTACTTGTTCTGAACCTTGCGGTAGTGGGCCACCTCCTTGCGCGCCACCTCCGGCGGAAATAGCTCGAGGCCGAGAATGCGGTCCCACACGAGGTTGTACTTCAGGCTCCAGGTGCCGGGCCGATCGAAGGTCAGGCGGAATTTGTCGCCGTCATCGGCCTCCGCGACCCACCGGGCGGCGAATCCGCGCGCGAGCTCGCGGTACTCCGCGGCCGCCGCCTTCTCCCCCCGCAGGTCGCAGAGCAGGGCGAAGGCCCCAAGGCCGCAGATAGCCTTGAGGCTGAGGTTGACATTGTGGGCCAGGTGGCCCGCGAAATCATCGGTGCAGAGCTGGTGCTCGGGGTCGAAGCCCTTCGCCTTGAGATACTCCGCCCAGCGCCGGAGCAGCGGCCAGTACCGGCCGGCAAAATCGGCGTTGCCCTCCATGCGCGCCACGGCGGCCATGAGGATGAGCAGGTTGCCGGTCTCCTCCACCGGCATCTGGTTTTCCTCGGTGCGTTCGCCGCCGCCGTACACCTGGCCGTTCGCCTTCGGGTACGTGCCGATGTCATGCGGGGCGAAGGGGAAAGGCCAACGCTCGCTGGCCGCGTAGTTCATGAAAGGCACGAGAAAGGACTTGGCCGCCGACGGGCCGAACAGGAGAAACTGCGGCGACATGGGGTAGAAGACATCCGACGTGCCGATGCAGCCGTTGGAATGGTTTTCCTTGCAGAACTGGAGAGGCTTGCCGTTCGCGTCCGCGACGAATTTCCCCGCCGCGAAGCACTGGCGGTAGGCGAGGGCGCAGATCGCGGCGTACTTCGCGCCGCCCGCCCGCGTGAGATCCGCCATCAACCCGTCGTCGAAGACGGCGCAGCGCGCGCGGAGGGCTTCGTAGTCCCGCGCCGCGGCGGCAAGCAGGTCGGCGGCCTCCCAGCCGTTGCGGCGCCAGTAAGGCCGCAGGTTGTTGTGCATGTACTGAATCGACCAGAGGTCGTCATAGGCCAGCATGAGCCAGCGGGAGACGGGCGCCGCCGCCACCCAGCCCAGGTCGAAGGCGATCGCGGCCGTGAAGAAATCGCCTCGTCCCTCGGCCGGCGCGGCGGCCGAGATCGCCGCGAGACGTTCGCCCCGCGCGAAACGCGCCGCCCACTCGTCCCGCGGCGCCACCCTGGCATCGGCCACCGCGGCGGCGGGCGCCGCGGCGTACAGGTAACCCCAGTCGATGCGCAGGTCATCGCCTTTCTTGGCCAGGACGGGCTGGTCCTTGGAGCCAATCTTCAAGGCGGTGAGTCCGCCCACGCGCTCCGCCGCGTGCACGACCTGCTGGCCGGGCTCGTTCACGGCCAGCTCCGAGCAGGCATCGAAGTAAAGCTCCACCGCGTGGCGGCCGCCGTCCGCCGCGGCGACATCCCAGGTAAGATAGGTCACCGGGCGGGACAGGAGGTCGATGTCCTCGGGCAGCATGGCCGTCGTGAAGGTGAGCGTCAGCGCCACTCCGGCGCCCTCGAAGGCGTAAATCGTGCGGGTCGGCAGCACCGTCAGGCTCTTCTGCGGCAGGGCCGGCACCAGGCGCGGATCGGCGCCCATCACGCGATACGGCTTGCCGTCGATGCGCACGAGGGACGAGAGCCGGTGCGGCTTGCCCGTCCAGTGCGTCGTGTCTTCTCCGGTCAGTTCATCGGCCCGCGACCAGATGCTGAAGTACGGATCGCAGGCGACCAGCGGCGTCGCGGGCGGGATAAGCGCCGACCCCGAGGCGCGGCGCGGCGCCGGCGGCGTGTAGAGCTTCGCCGCGGCGGCGGCGATCGCGCCGCGATCCATCTTCACCAGGGCGCGGTCGTACGTCATGAGGCCGTTGACCTCGATCTCGACGTCGGTCGTCTGGGTGTAGACCGCGGCGCACAGGCCCGCCTCGCCGGTCATGGGGTGCAGCCGGTCCAACAGCCTTAAGTACGCGCTGGTGAGGGCATCGGCGTCGGTGAAGCTGCGGTAGCCCCAGTTCTTTTCGTCCTGCCACGTGTGGCCTTTGACCGGGAGGCCGAGGCCGCCGAATTCGCCCAGCACGACGGCGCGCTTCTCCTCCCGGGCGGGCACGGCCGGGCCGGGATAGCTGTGGATGTCCTTGACATCCCCCGAGCCGCGGTCGGTCCAGCCGCTGGCCTCGTTGACGAGGCGCGACGGATCGAGCTTCTTGACCAGCGCCGCGTAGCGCGCCGTCTCGTGTTGGCCCCACCCCTCGTTGAAGGGCACCCACATGACGATACAGGGGTGGTTCCAGCGCCCCTCGATCAGGCGCCTGAGCTCGAGCTCGTAGCACGCCGAGGCCTCATCGGAACGGCGCCGGTCGTCCCGGCCGCCGAAATCCCCGCTGGGCATGTCCTGCCAGACGAGGAGGCCGAGCTTGTCGCACCAGTAGTACCAGCGCTCCGGCTCGATCTTGACGTGCTTGCGCGCCATGTTCATGCCGAGCGCCAGCGTCATCTCGATATCGTACTTGAGGGCTTCGTCGGTGGGCGCTGTGTACAACCCGTCCGGCCAGAAGCCTTGATCGAGAGGGCCGTACTGGAAGAGCGGCGCGCCGTTCAGGCACAGGCGCAGGACGCCGCCTTCGTCCTTCTCCATGGAGATCTTGCGCATCCCGAAATAGCCGCGCACCTCGTCGACGACCTCGCCGCCTTTCTTCAGCACGAGGCGCAGGTCGTACAGAAACGGCGTCGCGGGGCTCCACAGCTTCGTGAGGCCCTCCAGATGGTGCTGCGCGTCGGCGCAGGGGAAGCTCCCCTTCGCCGCCACGGCGCCGCCATCGAACGCCGTCGCCTCCACCGTGCAGTCTCCGGGAAGCTCCGCGGCGATGCCGCTTGCGGTGCGGTATCGGCACCGCAGCGCCAGCCGCCGCCCGTCGACATCGGGGGTGAGCGCCAGGTCCGCGAAGGACACGGCGTTGACCGGCTCCACCCACACCGTCTGCCAGATGCCCGTCGTGGGCGTGTACCAAATGCCGTTCGGGTTGCGCACCTGCTTGCCCCGGGGCTGAAAACCCGCGTCGGTCGGGTCGGCGACGGCGACGACGATCTCCTGAGCGCCCGACGGCGCCAGCGCCGGGGTGATATCGAAGCTGAACCCGTCGTACCCGCCGCGGTGGATCCCCAGTTCCTTGCCGTTGACGAAAACGACGGTTTCCCAGTCCACCGCGCCGAAGTGGAGCAGCACGCGGCGGCCCTTCCACGCCTCGGGGACCTCGAAGGAGCGGCGGTACCACAGGCGCTCCTTTTCGCTCACGCGGCGCATGACGCCTGACAGGGCCGATTCGATGGGAAACGGAACCAGAATGACGCCGCTCCATGCCGAGGGGCGGGGATCGTCCTTCTTCAGGACGGCATACTCCCAAAGGCCGTTCAGGTTGAGCCACTCCCCGCGCTCCATCGTGGGGCGCGGGTACTCGGGCAGCACGCGCGCGGGCGTCACTTCCGCGGCCCAACGGGTCATGAGCGGACCTGCCGCCGGCTTCCATTCCCCGGCGGCGCACACGCCGGCAGCCATCGCCGCGATCAACCCGAAGGCAATTCTCGTTCTCATGGGGCACTCCGTCATTCCGCGTGGAGAAAAGCAGCGGGAATCTCGGAGCGCGTCGCGACGGCGCCGCGCTCGCTCCTCGAAGCCCGCACGACCGTTGCTATGATGGTAGGTTGCGGGTACGGGACGGTCAAGCCGGCGGGACGGCGAAGGGCGGCGCGGAGGGCCATGCCTCCGCGCCGCCGCGGCCGCCCGCCGGGGCCGGGTCAGTTTTTGCAGGGCGCGAAGGACTCGCAGCCCAGATCGTCCTCCGTCGGGTCCGTGCCGCACTCGGCGAAGGGGTCGGGCAGCGCCCCCGCCCCCCCGAAGAGGTGCCCCAGAACCTTGACCGCATCGGCAATGTCCACCTTGCCGTCGTCGTTGGCATCGGCGGCATCGGCGCAATCGCGGACCTTCTGCTTGCACGAATCGGACGGCGGGCCGAACAAGTATCCGAGCACGCAGACCGCATCGGCGATGTCGATCTTTCCATCGGCGTTGGCATCGCCGCGCTTGAACTTGGTGCCGGCGGTGACAACGATGACCTGGACGGTGCACACCGCGTCTTCCGCCTGATCATCGCAGGTGGGATCATCGTCGACGATTACGGTGATGGTCCAGACGCCTTCGGTCAGGTCGAACACGGCGATATTGTCATCCTGCGACACGGGCTCGAGCACCGTGCCCGACTCGTCCTCCGCCGTGAACGCATACAGAATCGGGTCGCCCGAGTCATCGCTCGCCGTGCACGTCACGGTGTAGGGGCCCTCGCCGGGACCGCCCTCCACCGCCAAGCCGAGGCAGTGCGTGTCGCCTTCGATGGGACAGCGCAGCACGATCACCTCGGCGGTGCAGACGGCATCCGACGCCACGTCGCCGCACTCGGGATCATCGTCCGCCAGGGCGCTGATCGTCCAGGTGCCGGGGGTGAGATCGAAGACGGCGACGTTGCCGGTCTGCGACACGGGCTCGAGCACCGTGCCCGCCCCGTTGTCAGCCTTGAAGACGTACAGCACCGCATCGCGGGAATCGTCGTACCCCGTCGCCGTGACCGTGAAGAGGCCGGCGAGCGGTCCACCCGCGACCTCGATGCCCGTGCAGTGCGTGTCGCCGCGCTCCGGGCAGCAGTGGTCGGGACGCATGGCTGCCAAGTCGGCCGCCTCCGCCGGCGAAAGGGCGTAGTTGTACAGGCGCACGTCATCGATCATGCCGTCGAAGAAGCTCGTCATCGGATTGGCGGGCGGATCGCTGGCGAGCCTCGAAAGCCGGATGATGCCCCCGAGGGTGGTCGTATCCGGCGCGAACACCGCCGGACGCGCGTAGCTGAAATCCGTCGCATCGGGCCGGCCGTCGATATACAGGACGACGCGGCCGTTGTTGTCGGCCCAGGCGAAATGGTGCCAGGTGCCGTCGAACACGATTCCGGCCGAGTGCGCGTGGTCCTTCAAGGCCGTGCCGGCATCATCGCGCAGGAAGAAATCCAGGGTGCCGTCGGCGCCGGCATTGTGCGTTCCCAGGGTGAAAAGCCCCTGGATGTTCGTCGAGGACGACAAGGCGAACACGCGTCGGTCCGCCTGGGGCAGCCCCCTGACCCAGGCAGCCACGGTGAAGCTCGACTTGGAGACGATCGGCATGTGGTTCGCGTGGGCGAGGCGCACCATGCCCGGCGCCGCGTCGCCGAAGAACTCCACCGCTCCCGGCGACGCGCAGTCGAAGCCCTCGTTGAAATCGGGTTCCACTTCGACGACCTCCCAAGTCCCGCCGGCCGCGACCGCCTTGATCGCGGCGCCGTGGTTGCCGCCGACGGCGCCGTCGGCCAGATCGCCGTTCATGTCCAGGTGCGTGACGAGGAACGGCGGCTCCGTGCGGACCACGACCGTGACGGAACAGCCCGCGTCCGCGGCCCGATCGCGGCACCAAATCGAGTCGTCGACCTCGACCTCCACAATCCACGTTCCGGGCGTGAGGTTGAAGTCCGCGCTCGGCTCGGCCTGCGGCCCGATCTGCCGCACGAATTCCATCGACTCATCGCGCAGAACGAAGACGTAGAACATCGGGTCGCCCGAATCATCGACGGCGTCGCACGTAAAGGTGTAGACGCCCTCGACCCCGCCCTCGGGGCCCACATAGCTCAGACCGAGGCAATGCGTGTCGCCCTCAACCGGGCAATCGTCGGGCTCGGGGATAAGGGCGAGCACCTCCTCCGGGGAGAGCGCATAGTTGTACAGGCGCACATCGTCGAGGGCGCCGGCCAAGAAGTTGCTCGCCGTCGCGCGCAAGACGGCCCCGATCGCCGTTCGATCCATGGACATGGGGCCGATGAGCCCGCGATCGTAGGAAAGCGCGGCCGCATCGCGGATCCCGTCGATGTACAAGACCGCCGCGCCGTTCCCGTCGACCCAGGCAACGTGATGCCACTGGCCGTCGAGCACCTCGCGGTCCGAGTACGCATGGCCGTAGGAGGCCCCGAGGGAACGGATGAAGATGTCGGCCTTGCCGTTGGCGCCCGTGTTGTGGGTGCCCACGTTGTAAAGGGGCGTGGTGTTGGTCGACATGCCTTCGGAGAACATGCGCCGGTCGCTCTGCTTCAATCCCTTGACCCAGAAGGCCACGGTGAGGTCGTTGCTAAGGCAAAGCGGCAGCCCGCGGACCTGCGTCACGTTGACGTAATCATCGACGCCGTCCAACTGGAGCGCGCCGCCCGGCGTCCCGTCGAAGCCCTCGACGTAGTTCGGGGCCCCGCCCATGAAGGTGCCGTGGTTGCCGTTCCCGCTGGCATCGGCGACGCCGCCGTCGAAGGGAAAGTGCGCCACGAGCATGGGCTTGTCCGTTACCGTGATCGTCTGGACGCTTACCGCGCCGTCTTTGCAGAGGGGATGGTCGTCCGCCGTGACCGTGATCGTCCATGCGCCGGGCCGCAAGAGCGCCTGGAGCGCGCCGGTCGTTCCGGCCGCGGCCCAGACCTCGCTCCACGCCGGATTGCTGGCGACGATGGTGTACCAGATCGGGTCGCCCGTCCCGTCGGCGGCCGTGGCCAGAATCCGGTACCAGCCGGCGGCGTTGCCGGCGGGCCCGCCGATCGTGACGCCGGTGATCTCCGTGTCGTAGTAATCGGGATCCCCTTGGACCGCGCAGCCGGCGCACGGCGGCACGACGAGCGCGCTCACCTCTTCCGGGCTCAAGGCGTGGTCGTAGATGCGCACATCGTCGATCACCCCCGTGAAGCGGTTCGAGATAGTGGCGCGCCTGATGGCGCCGATCGTCATGGTGTTGAGGGCGTTCGTGCCCGTAAAGAGCGGGCGCACGTACGTGAACGCGCTGTCCAGAACGCCGTCGATGTAGACGAAGGACTGCGCCAGCATGTTGGCGCCGGCGCCGACACGCTTGTCGACCCACGCGATATGGTGCCACGTGTTGTCGAAGGCGACCCGCGTCGAGAAACGCTCGACGGTGGTCGACCCGCGGATGTACAGCTTCACCGTTCCGTCGGTCGGCGACCGCGTGCCGATCGTGACCAGCGGATTGTTGCTGGCGGTGGACCCCTCGGAGAAGACGCGCATGTCGTTCTGCGCCGGGCCCTTCACCCACATGGCCACGGTGACCGCCGAGTTGAGGTAGATCCCATTGCCGAAGCGCCCCGAGGCATCCACATGCTGCGTCGTCCCGTTGAACCGCAGGGCGCCGTTCTCCGCGCACGGATACCCCTCGACGTACACAGGGGCGGGCGGGTCCTGGGTGTCGACGAACGCGGCGTCGCGGCCGCTGCCCGACAGGTCCTCGATGACGAGGGGGGAATCATCAGCTTGGATCGCGTAGTGTGCGATCAGGCCGGCGAACGCCGGCGCCGCGGCACAGAGCGCCGCAATCAAACAGAACAACGTCAAACGCGTCGTCTTCATGGCTCGCTACCTCCATTGTCGACCGCGGCGGAACGCGGCACCGGTCCCTGCGCGGGACCCGTTCGTCGCGTCGCCGCGCAGAACCTCTGACGCGCTTGCGCCCAGAGGCACGCCCGTGTGCGCTCACCCGCCCTCACCGAACTAAATCCATGCTAATCGAAAAGCCCCTCCCGCGTCAACAAGATCTCGTGGATTTGCGATCCCCCCTCGGGGGGAGTAGAATCCCTCTATCGGCGCGTTCCGGCATGCGGCGCCTTCCGGAAAGAGGAGCAACCCATGCAGCGTTCACCTGGTTCTGTCGGCCGGGCGGCGGCGGCGGCCGTCCTCGTCCTGTTCGGCATCGCGGCGGCCGCGGCGGACGGCGCGTCCGGGACCCTCGACTTCCCCGTCATGGAGCACGTCCTGCCCAACGGGCTCAAGCTCCTTATCCTCCCGCGGCGCCACGTGCCCCAGGTCGTGTGCCGTCTGACCTACCGGGTGGGGTCCGTCAACGAACGGCCGGGCATCACCGGCATCTCCCACATCCTCGAGCACATGATGTTCAAGGGAACCGAGGCCATCGGGGTCAAGGACGCCGCGAAGGACCGCGACCTCATGGAGCGGATCGAGGCGCTCGCCCGGGAAATCGCGGCGGCGCAGGCGACCCCGGGGAGCGAAGCGCCGGCGGACCTCAAGGAACGCTTCGAAGCCCTCCGGAAAAAGCAGGACGAGAACCTGATCCCCGAGGAACTCTGGGAACTGTACCGCAAGGCCGGCGGCACGGAATTGAACGCGTCGACGGACTACGACGCGACCAATTACTACGTGAAGCTTCCCGCGGGCATGGAGGAGCTGTTTTTCTGGTTGGAGTCCGATCGCATGGCCAACGCGGTTTTCCGGCAGTTCTACCCCGAGATCGAGGTCATCCGAGAGGAGCGGCGCCAACGGGTCGAGGACGCCCCCACGGGCCGGTTCGCCGAACGGCTCAACGCGCTCTTCTTCGAGGCGCACCCCTATCGCTGGCCGGTCATCGGCTACGACGAGGACATCGCCCGGGTGACGCCGCGGGATCTCGCCGAGCACTACGGGACCTACTACCGCCCCAACAACGCCCACGTGACCATCGTCGGCGATGTGGATCCCGCCGCGTGCATCGCCCTGGCGGCGAAGTATTTCGGGCGCATCCCGCGCGGCCCCGACGCGCCGCCGCCGCCCATCTGCAATCCCCGCGGCGTGGGAGAAACGCGCCTGCGGGCCGCGGCGCCCGCTCCCGACCGGGTGATCGTGTACTACCCCACGCCCCCGGAAGGCCACCCCGACAGCCTGGTCATGGACTGCGCCGCCGAAGTCCTCAACGGCTCCGCCGGGCGCCTCCACAAAACGCTCGTCCTGGAGGCCAAACTCGCCGTGCGCGTCATGGCGTACAATTACACGCGCAGGCACGCCGGCCTCTTCGGCCTGACGGCCATCGCCGCCCCGGGCGCCGATCTGGCGAAGCTGGAGGCCGCGCTGCTCGCCCAGGCCGACGACCTGACCAAGAACCCGCCCGATGCGGCCGAGCTCGCCCGCGCCAAAATCAGGTACGAGGCGCACTTCGCCAAGCAGCTCGAAACCCTGATGGGCACGGCGGAGCTCATCGCCGACGGCGAGGCGGCCACCTCGTGGCGCGATGTGGCGACTTATCTGCCGCGTCTAAGCCGCGTGACGGCGGAGGACATCGCCGGCGGAGCGCGGAAATACCTGGGTTCCGAACGCACGATCGGCGTTCTGACCCGCGCGACGAACGCGGCCGCCGCGCGGCCGTGAGAGGAGAGCCTTCCCCATGCAACTGATCTGCCTGCTGCTGGCGTGCGCAAGCCCCGCCGAAGCCGTTCCCTCCCACCCGCGCGAGCTCGCGTTGACGCCCCGGCCGGCGGCGCCGCCCCGGCCGGAGGATCATCGCGCGCGCCTGGCGGGGGGGCTGGCGGCGTACCTGGGCCGTGATGCGGCGGCGCCGGCCGTCAGGCTCACGCTGCGCTTCAAAACCGGCGCGTGGCTCGACCCCGCCGGCAAGGAAGGGCTCGCCGAGGGCGCGGCCGCTCTCTTTCGCACAGGCGGAACGGCGCGGCTCGCTCCCGAGGAGCTCGATCGCGCCCTCGAGGACGGGGCCATCGAAATCTCCGCCGACGCGGAACCCGACGCATTCACGGTCTCGCTCTGGAGCCTCACGCGCTGCATGGAGCCCGCGCTGCGGCTGCTGGCCGAGATGCTCCGCTCCCCGCGCGTCGATGCCGAACGCCTGGCGGTTTGGAAAGCGCAGAAGCTGCAGGCCCTCGCCGCGCTCCACGACCGGCCCGACGAGATCCTGCGCCTGTACTGGCGCGATCTGCTCTGGGGGTCCGGGCACGTCGTGGGCCGCAGGCCGGCGCGGGCCGCCATTGCGGCGATCGAGCCCGCCGACATCAAGGCCTGGCTGGCCGCGTGGCTGACGCCGGGCAACTGCATCCTCGCGGCGACCTCCGACCTGCCGGTCGCCGACCTGGCCGCGGCGCTCGATGCGCATTTGGCCGGGTGGGAAGGGGCCGCGGCGGCCTGGCCGCCCCTGCCCGATCCGCTCCCGCCCGAACCGCCGGGCATCTATGTCGTGCGGCGGGACCTCGCGCAGTGCGCGGTGCGGCTCGGTCACCGGAGCATCAAGTACGGCGATCCCGAGCACCACGCCTTGCTCGTCCTTTCCGAGGCCCTGGGCGGCGGCAGCTTCCAGAGCCGCCTCACCGGCCGCGTCAGGGTGCAGGAAGGCTTGACCTACGGCATCGCCTCCTTCGTCGCGCCGGGCTGGAAGTTCCCCGGCACCGTGTTCATCCAGTTCAATACGGATGCCTCGCGCGCGGCGCGGGCCCTCGCCATCACCATGGAGGAAATCGAGCGCCTCGCCGCGCACGGACTTCCCGAGGACGAGCTCGCCTCCACCGTGGAAACCATGGTCGCGCGTTTCGCCGGCGCCTTCGAGGATCTGCACGGCGCCCTGGCGGCTATTGCCCGGCTCGAGCACGAGGGCCGGCCGCCGGACTACTACACGACCTACGTGGCGCGCCTCCGCGCCCTGACGCGGGCGGAGATCGCGCAGGCCGCCAAAAAGTTCCTGAAACCCGGCGAAATCCGGGTTCTCATCGCGGGCGATCCCGACAAACTCCGGGAAGGCGCCGCAAAGGATGGGATCGCGTTGGAAACCTTCGGCCCCCTGAAGGAGCTGCCGATCCGCAACCCCATGGAGTGACCGGGGGCCGGAGCCCCGGTTCGCGCCGTCCCTTCAACCGGCCGTCCTTCCCGCGTACAATAAGAGCGGCGGCCTCGCCCGGGTCAAAGCCGGAGGACCGGATCATGCTTAAGCGATGCTCGACGGCCTTATTCGCGCTGTGGTCGGCGGGCATGCTCGCGGGCGCCGACGGCGGCGTCACCGGGTACGGACGCTATCCCAAACTCATCGATCGACCCGCCCTCGGGTATGTTCAGATGTACGAGTGGAATCTCTTCCTTTCGCCGCTCGGGGGCACCATCGTCGGGCCGTCGCGGCGCCTCGGCGCCCCGCCGGGCTTGCCCCCCACCCACGACGGCTATTACCAAATCACGACGCCCGCCGGCGCGTACTCGATTTACGTCAACCAGCCGCTCTTCTTCGGCCGGCCCGCCGTGGTCCCCGACTGCGCCGTCACGGCGGGGGCGACGACGGCGCGGCTCATCGCGCCCCCCATGGACTTCACCTGCAATTTCACCGACACCTGGGCGCTCCCCTGGGGGAATGCGTGGTATCAAACCTTCGTCGCCCGCGGAACCTCCATCACCGGCGTGAGCTTCCGTCTGGCCGGCACGAACGCCGAGGAAGTCGAGGTGTCGATTCTGGCGGCGGACGAAACCAGGCCGCCTGCGCAGTGGATGAAGGTGAGCGCCGCCGCCGAGCGGCGCGCCCCGGCCAAGACGCTGGCCGACAACTGGGTCAAGTGGCGCTCGAATCTGGTGCCCGTCACGCCGGGGCGCGCCTACGCCGTGAAGTTGCGCGGCACGCGGGGCGGCGACCTCAAGTTCTCGCCCTTCAACCGCCTCAAGGATGCCCTGAGCTATCCCGGCGGGAAAGCCTACGACGCCGCCGGCGCGGCGCAGAACTACGATCTCAACGTGACGGTGTTCTCGGACTCCGACGGCACGGTCATTACGTACATCAAGACCACGTCCGAGCTCGGCGAGCTCATCGACGGCTACTACGCCGCGCGCTGGGGCCAGACCTTCAAGGCCATCGGCAGCTCGCTGGCGGCGGTCGATGTCTGGGCCGCGGGCGCCGACAGCCGCTGGGATCTCGACTTCACCTTCACGGTGAGGGAAGACGGACCGACCGGAGCGCGCATCGGCCCCGCGAAGACGACGAAGGCCGCGTACCAGGCTTTCGGCGCCGGCCTGCACGCGGCGAGCTATCACCGGGGCGAAGTTTCCCTTACGCCCGGACGCACGTACTACGTCGAGTTCACGAACCCCGCGGGCTTCAATCCTTACATCATGCGCAACCCGCAGGACGCCTACCCCGACGGCACGGGCTACCAGAACGGCTCCCTCCGCAATGACGACGTGAGCATGACGATCGTGGAGTACGCGCCGGGCGGCGGCGAAATCGCGGGAACGGTCAGAAACCCGCGGGGCGATCCCGTGCCCGGCGCGGCGATCGCGCTGACCCCGGGAGCCTACGCCGCGGTGACCGACTCGGGCGGGGCGTTCACCCTGGCGGGCATCGCCGAGGGCGTGTACACCGTGAGCGTCGCCGCGTTCGGCTTCGAGCCGCACACGCGCACGGGCGTGTTCGTCGGCGAAGGCGCCCTGGTGGAGCTCGATTTCGTCCTGACGGCGCTTCCCTGCGCGACGCCGTTTCAGAACGGCAGCCTTGAGAACGGCCTCACGGGCTGGACTCCCTACGGCGGCGCGCGGACCACGGTGGAAAGCGGCCCGTGGTTCGCCGACATCGTCGCGGCCGACGGCGCCTTCTTCCACGGCAACGCCATCCACGGCGGCACGCTTCCTCCGGGCGGCTTGTACCAGCGCTTCTGCGTGGAGCCGGGACACCGCTATCGCGCCGCGGCGGCCTCGAACCTTTACTGGATCGGCGGCACCTCGCAGGCGGTGTTGAACCGCGTGGGGCTGGATCCCTCGGGCGGCACGTCGGCGGTCTCGGGCTCGGTGGTCTGGAGCGCATGGGACCGGCAGCCGCGGGAAGCCACAGCCGGGTGGCGCACCATCACGGTCGAGGCTGAGGCCGCCGGGAACTTCATGACCTTGTTGCTCGACTTCCGCCAGACGGCCGAGGCGGGCCTCCAATGGCGCATCAACTGCTTCGACGCCGCCGCCGTGACGGATCTCACGCCGCCTGTCCCGCGCTTCACGCGGGGGGACTGCAACGGCGACCGCAAAGTGGATGTCGGCGACGCGGTCTGTATTCTCGGGTACCTTTTCGCCCAGAGCGCCGCGACCTGCCTCGACGCGCTGGACGCGCAGGACGACGGGAAGCCGGACATCGCCGACGCGGTTTACCTGCTCCGCTTTCTCTTCGCCTCCGGTCCCCCGCCGCCGCCGCCAGGGCTTGAGTGCGGGCCCGACCCGACCGGCGACGGGCTGGGTTGCGAGGCCTACGACTGCGGCGGCCATGGGACGCATGGCGAGTACCGGGCGCGGTGAGGCGCCCAGCGGCGGCTCCCCGCTTCTCACCGCTGATCGCCATTCCAGCCCGACGACCGTTTATGAACAAAAGTAAAGGGCGTCGGGTTCTCTCGACGCCCTTCCGAGAAATGAAGCAAGTAAAAGGAGTAAATGGGTCTTGTGGCTGGTTGGCTTTCTCAACCTCTGTATCTTCTAACTCTATATACGCACGAGAGGGCGGAAATGTTGCGACGTTCCCGAGGTTTTTGTTGAAATTCATCTCCACCGGCGTTTTTCGCCGAATTAAGACGGTGGCGGGAAGGTCGCACGGCTGTTCCACCGCCAGAATGAAGCGACACTCACCGGATTGCGGGCGTCCGGCCGCCTCTTGCCTTGCGTCTCCCGTGCCTTCGCGGCGAACCGTCCGCTCAAAGGGCTTTCCCTTCGCCGAGGCCTGGCATAGAATCTCCCCTGTCTAGGCCGCCGGCAGACCCGGCGGCGAACTCCGGCCCGCGGCGCATTTTTCATGCGAGGTGTTTGTCATGGCAACGCAGTGGAATATCGGCGCGTGCAGTTGGTCGCTTCAGGTCAAGAGCATTCTGGAGCTGGAGGAACTGCTCAAGAAGGTCGGCCTGGAGTGGACCCAAATCGCCCTGGGCGATCCCAACCACGCCTCGTGGGAGGAGGACGACGCCACGTTCGTCGCCCGCGTCGACAAGGCCGCTTTCAGGGTCAGCGCCGCGATGCTCGGCTTCCCGGGCGAAGACTACACGACGCCCGACCATATCCGCCGGACCGGCGGTTTCGGAGACGCCGCCACCCGTTCCGAACGTCTGGAAATCCTCGCGTGGGGCCTCAGGAAGACCAAGACTCTCGGGCTGGACATTCTCTCCACTCATGCCGGATTCATCCCCGAGCAAGACGATCCGGCCCGCGGCGCTTTCATGGACACGCTCAGGCGCGCGCTCGATGCCGCCGAGGATGAGGGCATCACGCTCGCCTTCGAAACCGGGCAGGAGACGGCGGCGCTCCTCCGCGCCACGCTCGATGAGCTCGACCATCCCCGGGCCAAGGTCAACTTCGATCCGGCCAACATGCTGCTCTACGACAAGGGCGACCCCATCGAGGCCGTGCGCTTGCTGGGCAAGGACATCGTCCACGTCCACGCCAAAGACGCCACCCGACCCACCACGCCCGGACAATGGGGCCGGGAAGTCCCGCTCGGCTTGGGACAAGTCGACATGCCGAAATTCATCGCCGCCCTCAGGGGCGCGGGGTTCGAGGGGACGATCGCCATCGAACGCGAGGTCGGCAACCAGGAGGCGCGCCTTCGCGACATCGCCTACGGCGCCTCGGTGCTCAGGAGGCTGATCGCTTAGCGCGCCGGCGCCGCGTTTTCCCCAGCACCCGCCGCAGGTACGGCCCCGTCGGCGCCGAGGGATTTTCGGCGATCTCCTCAGGCGTGCCGCAGGCGACGACCCGCCCGCCGGCCTCCCCGCCCCCGGGCCCCATGTCGATCACATGATCGGCCGCGGCAATGAACTCGACGTTGTGCTCGATCACGATCACCGTGTTGCCGGCGGCCACGAGGCGGCGCAGGGCGGCGTGCAGCAGCCGGATATCCTCCAGGTGCAGCCCCGTCGTCGGCTCGTCGAGGACGTAGAGGGTGTTCCGCGCCGCGCGCGCCAGCTCGCGCGACAGCTTCAGGCGCTGCGCCTCGCCGCCCGAGAGCGTGTCCGCGCGCCGGCCCAGCGTCAGGTACCCCAGGCCGATCTCCGCCATGAACCGAAGCCCCTCGGCGGCTCTCGGGAGCGTCGCGAAGAGATCCATCGCCGCGCCGACCGAGCTGGCGAGCACGTCCGCGATGCTCAGGCCGCGATAGCGCACCTCGAGCGTCTCGCGGTTGAACCGCTTCCCCTCGCAGGCGCCGCAGGGCACCGCGATGTCCGGCAGGAACTGCATCGCGACCCGCGTCACGCCCTCGCCCTGGCAGACCTCGCACCGCCCGCCCCTGGTGTTGAAGGAAAAGCGGTCGGGGCCGTAGCCGCGCATTCGGGCGAGGGGCAGTTTCGCGAAGAACTCGCGAATCGGCCCGAAGAAGCCCGCGTACGTCGCCGGAGTCGAGCGCGCGCTCCGGCCCACGGGGGTCTGATCCACGGCGACCGCGGCCGCAAGCTCTCCCCGAACCGTGATCTCCGCGCACGCTTCCCCCTCGCCGGCCGGCACGGCGCGCAGCCCCCGATAGAGCGTGTCGAGGAGGAGCGAGCTCTTTCCGGAGCCCGAAGGGCCCGTGACGCAGGTCAGCGCCCCCAGCGGAAACGCGACGGCGACATCTTTCAGGTTGTGCCTCCGCGCGTGGCGGACCTCGATGCATTCCCGCGTTTTCCGGCGCCGCGCACCGGCGAAGGGCGCCCGCCCGGCAAGATAGCGCCCCGTGAGCGAGGCCTTGTCCGCCGCGATCTGCGCCGGGGTTCCCGCCGCCACGAGCCGCCCTCCATGGGGCCCGGCGCCAGGTCCGAGATCCAGAACGTAGTCGGCCGCCCTAATGACGTCCAGATCGTGCTCGACGATGAGGACCGTGCTGTCCTGGGCGCACAGGCGCTTGAAGATCGCGATCAGCCGCTCGGTCTCGGAAGGATGCAAGCCCACGGTGGGCTCGTCCAGCACGTACAGGATCCCCGCCAACCCCGCGCCGATCTGCATGGCCAGCCTGAGACGCTGGTACTCCCCCGCCGAGAGCGACGGCACGCCGCGGCCGAGGGCGAGGTAGCCGAGCCCCAGTTCGCACAGCAGTCCCAATCTGCGCCGGATCTCGCCGGCGAGGGGCGCGGCCACCGGATCATCCCCGGGCAGGCCTTCGAAGAAGACCGCGGCCTCGGCCAGGGGCAGCGCGCAAATCTCGCGCCAGCCGAGACCGCCGACCTTGACGGCGAGGCTCTCCCGGCGCAGCCGCGCCCCGCCGCACTCCGGACAGGCGGTCTCCCGCAGGTACGGGCTCGCGGCGCCCGTCCTTCGCTCCCAGGCCCGCGTCATGATCGCCACCAGTCCGGGAAAAGCCTCGCCGCCTTCGCCCAGGAGCAGCGCCTGCCGAGCCTCGTCGGGCAGATCGCGCAGGGGCGTATCGAGCCCGGCGCCGAAACGCGCAAGCAAGCCTTCGAGGGCGGCGCGCAGCTTCTCGGGCACCTTCCGCGGCAGCGAGCGCCACGGCCGCACCGCGCCCGCCGCCAGGGAAAGATCCGAATCGAGCACCGCTTCGCGGGCGACCGCCGCGGTCACGCCCAGCCCGCGGCAGCGCGGGCAGGCGCCTTCGGGACTGTTGAAGGAGAACGCCGCGGGCTCCGGCGGCGCCATGGTCGTTCCGCAGCCCGGGCAGAGATACCGCTCGGAGAAGATGCGCTCCGCCGCGCCCTCGATGCGCGCGCCCACAAGACCTCCGCTTCGCAAGAGCGCCGTCTCGACGGCCTCGGCGACGCGCCCGCGGATGCCGCTCCTGATCGCCAGCCGGTCCACGATGACCGCGACCCGAACCGAACCCGCCCCGGCGGGCGGCCCCTCGTCGAGGCTCAGGACCGCATCGCCGAGGACGACCCGAACGAAGCCCTCGCGGGCCAGCTTGGACCATAGCGCCGGAAGCTCGGCGGCCGCCGCCGCGCCGAGGGGCGCCGTCACCGCCACGCGGGTGCCTTCGGGAAGCGCGCACAGCTCCTCGATGATGACCTCGCGGGGGCTTCGAGCGAGCGCTCCGCCGCAGCGCGCGCAGTGGGGCGTCCCCGTCCGCGCGAAAAGCACGCGCAGGTAGTCGTGGATTTCGCTGGCCGTGCCCACCGTCGAGCGCGGATTCAGCGCCGCCGGGCGGGCGTCCAGCGCCACGGCGGGCGAGAGGTTCTCAATGGCCGCCACGGCGGGCTTCTCCCCCACGCCCAGCACCTGCCGCACGTAGGAGGGCAGCGTTTCGGTGTAGCGCCGCTGCGCCTCGGCCCAGATCGTGTCGAAGACCAGCGACGACTTGCCGCTCCCGCTCGGCCCCGTGACGACCGTGAGCCCCCCGCGGGGCACGGTGCAGGAAACGCCTTGCAGGTTGTGGACGCGCGCATCGGTGACGCGAATCGTGCGTGGCTCGCTCACAGGTGTCTCCGCCGCGCGCGCCGGGACGCGCGCCATGGGCATCATAGCGGACCGCGCCGCGGGGCTCAATCGACGCGGGCTTGAATCTTGCGCGGCGGTTCCCGATAATCGAGAGCGGCCCGGCGAACGGAGAGGCCTATGGCGGTGGTGCTCTGCATGCTCCTGCTCGCGGCGGACGCGCCGGTCGAAACCGGCGCGTGCGCGCCGGTCTTCGTCAACCGCCCGGCGGCGGCGGATGCGGCCGCGCTCACCCCGGCCGCGAAACCCTTCGACTGGCGCCTCGAGGAGATCGCCCGCGACGACGCCATCGCCGTCAAGCGCCTCACCTTTCCGAGCCCCGTGAAAAGCCCTCACGAGTGCAACAACACCGTCTGGTGCGAGTACTACGCGCCGCATGCCGCCGCCGCGCCGGGGCCCGCGGCCATCGTGCTGCATTTCCTCTACGACAAGGACTTCCGCGTCACGCGCTTCGTCTGCGATTCCCTCGCGCGCCGGGGCATCCCGGCCTTGATGGTGAAGCTGGCCTACTACGGCGAGCGGCGGCCGCCGTCGATGCCGGACTTCTCCGATTCGCTGGAGATGCTCGTCCCGGCGTGGCTCCAGTCGGTGCAGGACGTGCGCTGCGCCCTCGCGTGGCTCGGGGCGCGGCCGGAGGTCGACCCGCACCGCGCCGCCCTCGTGGGCGTGAGCCTCGGCGCCTTCGTGGGCGGACTCGTGCTCTCCGTCGATGCGCGCCTCGAACGAGCCGTGCTCGTCCTCGGCGGCGGCAACCTGAACGAGGTCCTCTGGAGCGCTCCGGAGACCGCCCGCCTGCGCGCCGTGTTGAGCGCGCGCGGCCTGACGCGCGCGGCGACGCGCGACCTGCTCGCCCCCATCGAACCCTTGCGCTTCGCCGCTCCGTTGCCGCCGGGAACGCTCCTCATGATCAACGCCCGCAACGATACGACCGTGCCGCCGGCCTGCGCGCAGGCGCTGGCCGACGCCTTCAAGGCCGATGCCGTGCGCTGGCACGACACGACTCACACCGGCCTGGCCGTAAGTCTTTTCGCCGTGCTCGATGGGGTGTCCGAGTTCCTCCAGAAACCCGCGGCGAACCGCGGGTGACGCAACTCCCTGAAGCGAGGTCCATGCCTATGTCGCGCAAAGCTTTCTCCCGGCGAAGTTTCATGGGCGCCTGCGCCGCCGGCACGGCGGCGGCGCGCCTGGCGGCGGGCGCCGCCGGCGCCGGCGACCGCGTCAACCTGGGGTTTATCGGCACGGGCGGGCGCGGCGGATTCCACCTGGCGCACTTCAAGTCGCTGCCCGACACGGGCCTGCTCGGGGTCTGCGACGTCGACGCCCGCCACTTGAACGCGGCCGCTCAGACGGCCGGACCCGGCGTCCTGAAAACCATGGACTACCGCGAGATCCTCGACCGCAAGGACATCGACGCGGTGGTTATCTCGACGCCCGATCATTGGCACGCGATCCCGGCGCTGCGCGCCATGGAGGCCGGCAAGGATGTCTACGTCGAAAAGCCTCTCGGCCACAACATCGCCGAGGGGCGCGCCATCGTGGCCGCGGCGGAGGCCGGCAAGCGCATCGTCCAGATCGGGCTCCAACAGCGCAGCGGCCCGCACTTCATCGAGGCCGTGCGGCGCATCCGCGCGGGCGAGCTCGGGAAGGTCAGTTGCGTGCACGCGTGGAACGCCTGGAGCACGACGGGCATGGGCGGCGATCTGGGCAATCCGCCCGACGAGGCCCGGGCGCCGGAGGGCATCGACTACGACCGGTGGCTCGGCCCGGCGCCCCTGCGCCCCTTCAATCCGCGGCGCCTCCACTTCAGCTTCTACTTCTGGTGGGATTATGCCGGCGGCATGGTGAGCGACTGGGGCGTGCACCTTTTCGACATCGTCCTGTGGGCTCTAGGGAGCGACATCCTGAGCGTGGCCGCCACGGGCGGCAGGCACGTTTTCAAAGACTGCCGCGAGACGCCGGACACGGTCGACGCGGTGTTCGAGTGCCCCGATTACATCATGGCCTACTCGATGCGCCACGGAAGCGGCTTTCCTTACCATGGCGCCATGGATCACGGCATCATGTTCTTCGGGACCAAGGCCATGCTCAGGATCGACCGCGCCTCTTTCGAGATCTTTCCTGAAGGGGCGCGCGAGCCGGCCCTCACCGTCAAGGACCAGGGCCAGGATCAACACCACAAGCTCGATTTCCTGGCCGCGGTCAGAAGCCGCAAAAAGCCCGCCGCCGATGCGCTCTGCGGCCACCTCGCCGCGATCCCGGGGCACCTGGCGAATATCTCCCTGCGCGTCGGCCGGAAGCTCGTCTGGGACCCGAAGACCGAGACCATTGCCGGCGACAGGGAAGCCTCGGCGCTTCTGGCGCGGGAGTATCGCGCGCCGTACACGCTGTAGAAGCGCGGCGGGGATCCGCCGGGCGGGAGGAGGCGCGGATCGCACGCCCGGGAGCATGGCGCGTGCCCGGTAGAAAAACCCCGGCGACCGGTGCTTACCGGCCCTTCGGCGGACGGCGCGCCGCCGCCGGCCGTCTTCAGGCCCTTTTTGCCCCCCTACGACCCCCGGTCCGCGCCCCGGCGTCGGGCACGCGGCTTGCATAGGATCCCGTGGGTGTAGTAGCAGCGGCCAAGCCGCGGAAGGAACCGACACGCAGAGAGCGGGAGAAAAACTATGAGCACGAAACCTAACGACCGCAAGGGGCCCGAGAAGCACGGACGCAAGCCGGGCGCGGCCTCGTTCCTCGTTCTGCCCATGATTATCGCGGCCGCGGCCCTGGTCCTCTTCTGGTTCTACATGAGCGCGCTGGCGCCGCTCCAGATCCATCCCAGCCACAGCCAAGACTGCTTCGTGTACAAGAGCGTCGCGTGGATCGTGGCAACCCCCGCCAACAAGATTCTCTTCGGCGGCCTGCTCGCGGTGGTGTTCCTCATCGGCTGTGGGGTCAAGGGCTGGATGATCGCGTACTACAGGCTCGTCACCGTCGCCACCCTTCTCGCGACGGTCGTCGTCGCATGGGATCTGTCCTCCCCCGTCAACTACGTGGCGAAGCTCATCAACCGGCTGCTCGACTTCAACTTGTTTGCGTAACCGCACAGGAGGAGACGCGCCCGGCGACCGCGCCGCGCGCAACCCGCGCGCCGGACCGGGCCGCGCCGCCGCCTTGCGCGGGAGCCGAAGCTCAACCCGCGGTCCGCCGCGGCTCCCCCCCCGCCGCCGCCAACGCCGCCAGCGAGGCTCTCAGGCTCTGCATGGGATCGCCGCGGCGATCCTCGTGCTCCAACGAGAGGAGTCCCTTGAAGCCGGCGGCGGCGAGCCGTTCGAGAAAAGGCCGCAGCCGGAGGGCGCCCTCCCCAAGGGTGCAGGGCTTCCACGCGCCGCCCTTCTCCACCGCATCCGAAAGATGCACGCCGAAAAGCCGAGGGCCCAGCACCGGCACCGCCGCGACCGGATCGCCGCCCGCCCCCAGCAGTCCCGCCGTGTCCAAGCACACGCCCACCCAGGCGTTCGCCTCCTCCAGGGCGCGGACGAGCGCTTCGAGCGTCGCCCACCGGTGCCCCGGCCCACCGTTATGGATCGCCGCACGCACGCCGTACTCGGCGGCCAGCGCCCCTAGGGCGCGGAGGGCGCCCGGCTGGGGGTCGACGCCGACGATGGGGATCCCCATCACCTGGGCGCGGAGAAGCAGCGCGCGGTCATCGCGCTGGTTTCCGCCGGCGGGGAACACGCCCCACCCGCCGGCCGCGATGCCCCCGCAAGCCAACGTGACAAGGGCCTCCTTGAGCTCTATCTGGGACAACGCCGGCGCAAGATGCCGCGGCGCGAGTTCGACGCGGCGGACGCCGAGGGCGCGCAGGCGCTCGCGCAGATCTTCCAGCGTCTCGACGTCGTGAAACGAACCGCTCTGGATGGCGATCTCGGTTGCAAGCCGCACAATGTGACTCCTTTTAGACGCGCGGGCCGGCGCCCGCGGCACGGGTCCATTGTAACGGCGGTCCCGGGGTTGGGGAGAGGCGCCGATCGCCAAACCTGAAGCTTGTGTCGCCCCCCGCCAGACCGTAGAATCATCGTTTGGGCCGAATGCAACCTGGGACTGTACGTATGACGGTTCGTGGAACATTCCTGTTGTTCGGCGGCTTGACCTGCATAGCGGCGTGGGCGGCGGCGGCGAGCTCCGCCCTCGGGAAGCCGTGCGCGCCGCTCACCCCGGGGAGCTTCCGCCACCGCACCAAGGACCTCACGCGCCTGGTGAGCGGCACGCCGGTCGCCGCCGAGGTCGGGCCGCTGCCCCTGGGCGTCGAGGCGCAAATCATGCTCGACTCGCAGTTCGTCATCGACGTTCCCGCCGGCGCCGAGAGCCTGCTCTTCGTCCTGAAAGCCCAGGACCCGCGGGAGGACAACTTCGACTTCGCGGTCAGGTTCGGCGCGCCCGTGGCGGTCACCAACGGCGGCGCGTCCGCCGACTACTGGGTCATGTTTCCCACGGGCTACGAGGAACTGGGCCTCTGGGGCGATTCCCTCGCCGCGGGACGCTGGTACGCGGCTATCATCACCCGCTCTCCGACGGGCGGCAAACTCACCTTCGAGGCGACGATCGACGGCGCTTTCGTCGATGCGGCGCCGAACGCGCGCACGCCCGTCCTCGTCGGCGCCGGCATGGCGGCGACCTCCCCCGCGCGGCGGCTGGACGGCCAGCAGTACCGCCTGCGCACGCCGGCTGACGTCTTGAATCTCTTCGTCGATCTGCGCGCCGCAGAGGCGGGCCGCGACGCAAGCTTCGCGCTGCGCGCGGGCCAGCCCGTGGGCCTCGCTCCGGACGGCCGGCTCGTGGCGAGCCGCTTGATCGACGCGGACGGAGGGTACGGGTCGGCGTGCCTGGAGGGCGCCGCCCTCGCCCACGACCAGCTCGTGTACGTTTGGGTCGTCAACTCTGCCGAGACCCTCCTTGAGGCCGACATCGCCATGGCGCCCGGCGGTTGCGCGCAAACCCTCGAGCCCGCGGCTTCCGCGCAGGGGTTCGTGGCGCGGACGCCCCCGGGCGCCCCGCCGGGGACCGTCGTCTTGGCGGACGCGCGCTATATCGTCTCTCCGCAGACAGCCTCCCCCGCCATGTGCCTGCACCTCGAAGGTCTGGTCCCGGACGGCGGAATATCTCTGAGCTTGTTCGTTCGCACGGGAGCGCCGGTCGCCCTCGGGCTCAAGAACGGCGCGCCCGCGCTCATCTTCGATGGGGAGTTCGCGCTCGCGGCGCGGCCCGAACGTTTCTTGATCAAGCCGCGTTGCCTGGAGGACCAAGATCTTTATATCGCCGTCGGAAACCGCGGGCCCACGGCGGGCGCATACCAACTGCGCCTCGCCTCCGCGCAGTGTCCCTTTCCCAGCGGACGCCATCCTTTCAGGCGCGGCGACGCCAACGTCGACGGCCAACTCGACATTGCCGACGCCGTCCAGATCCTCGCCTACCTCTTTCACAACGGGACGGCTCCGACTTGTATGGATGCGTTGGATTCCGACGACAACGGCAGGGTGGACGTCGCCGATTCGATCACGCTATTGCAGTACTTCTTCTCCGTGCGCCGGCCTCCCCCGGCTCCGTCGACCACCTGCGGTCCCGACCCCACCGCCGACGAGCTCACGTGCGACGACTGCCGCGGATGCCTTCCCTGCGTCTCGAAGGCGTCGCCATGAGGCGCCGGCCGGAGCGGCGGCCGCGCCGCGCGCAGATCCTGGGAGCGTGCGACGCGCGCGCCCTCTTCGATACCCCGCTCCTCGTCGCCGCGACCGCGCCGCCCGCCCTTGCGGGCTGCGGCGCCGGAGCTCGTCGTGCCCCCCTGGCGCGGGAGGCGGCCCGGGCAGGCTCGCGGCGCCCGCGCCGGCCGAGGCGGCGCGCGGTCGCGCTCGACCCCGCGCGCCCCGGTTCGCGTCAGACGAGCCGCGCCTCAATGCGCTTGAACGCCGCCATGGATTCCGCGGCGATGCGCCGCCCCCCCGGAGCGAAATCGAAGACCTCCAGGGACACCCACCCGCCGTAACCCCGGTCCTTGAGGGCCTGGAATCCCGGCGCGAAGGCCTCGACGGCGCTGCCCGCGCCCAGGTGCCTGCCGTCCATTTCCTGGACGTGGACGTGGCGGATGCGCTGGTAGTGGGCCGCGATCAGGGCGTCGAAAGGCTCGGTTTCATCCGCCGTGTTGTGGAAATCGAACATGAGCTCAATGGCGGGGTGGTCGATTTCCTCGACCAGGGCGCGGGCTTCGGCCAGCGTGTTGATCATGTCGGTCTGCGATCGATCGAGCGCCTCCACCAAGACGGTCACGCCGCGCCGGAGCGCCCGATCCGCCACCATGCGCAGCCCCTCCATGAAGCGCCGGCGCGCCTCCGGCCGGGGCGCATCGCCCGCGCCGCGCTGCTTGGGCGATCCGAACACCATCACGGGGGCGCCCACGTCGCCGCCGAAGTCGACAAGCCGCTCGAAATAAGCGATCGTCCGGCGGCGCACGTCCGCATCGGGAGTCGTGAAGTGGAGCCCCGCGGGGGGCGGAGCAAGGAGCCAGTGCAGGCCGGCGCACTCCAGCTTCGCCTTCGCCATCGTCTTCGCGATCGCCGCCCGCGCCGGCCGGTCGAGTTCTTCCACGCCCTGCGCGACCAGAGTGAAGGGCGCCAGCTCGATCCCCCGGTAGCCCGCCCCGGCGACGATGGCGCACTGCTCCCCGAAGGGCAGCCCCTGCATGCTCTCGTTGCACATCGCATACCGGAATCCCTTCCACGCCGGCATCCCGTCCCGCATGTCCGCGCTCCTTTCCGTCACTTCGCGTTGCCCTCGCGCGTGCCGGGAAGACGCGCGCCGGCACGGAGCGCGCGCCAGCGCGCGCGCGCCTCCTCGGGCGCATACGCCCGCCACACGAAATCCGCCCTCAGCATCGCCGCCCCCCACGCCGCAAGCTCGCGCGCCCGGTGCGCGATAGAGAAGGGGGCCTCGCCGATGGTCACCGACCGGCAGCGCCGGTTCAGGGCGCGCACGCGCTCCCCGGACTCGGAGACGAGGGCCATCTCCGTGAAATCACAGCGGCCCGCCCCCGGACAATCGCCGCGCAGACTCGCCCGCGCGCACGTCTCCGATATGAAAAGCGGCGCGTCGTGGTACGCGAGCACCGCCGCCCGATCCCGCAGCTCGGCCAGCAGCGAGCGCATGTTGGCGAGACTGTCCTCGGGAGCCAGCGTCACGCGCCGCATGCCCATGGCGAAGAGCTCGGCCGCGGCCATGCGGTTGACCGTATAGAGCGGCCAGTCGGCGGTGCACTCCAGCGCTTCCCCGCCCGCCGCGGACTCCAGCAGCCTCAGGCCGCCGATGTTCGCCGCTTCCCAGCGCGTCCACCCATCGCGCCGCAGGACGGCGATCGCGCCGCGCAGATCCGCCTCCTCCCAGGCGCGCGCGATGGCCGGCAGCGCCAAGCGAATGCGGCCGCGAAGACGCGCCGCGACGGGGCCGTCGAGCCAGGCCCGCAGGGCTTCGAGCGGCTCGGCGCCGATGTCGATGATGAGCTCCGAGGCCGCCTCCCAATCCTCGGACTCGAAGGCTTCGCAGTGCGCGAGCCGATCGGTCTTGAAGATCCAGGCCGGGGCCGCCGGGACGGCGGGCGGCGCGAAGACGCGGCACACTTCCCGGGTGATCGCCTCGACGCGGTCCGCGCGGGCCGCGCGCACGCGCGCGCCCAGTTCCGCCATGAGATCCCGCCTGAAGGCGTTGAGCGCCGACACGGGCACGAAGAGGCCGTCCGGATTCTCCCATTCGAATCGGCCGAGTTTGAACTCCGTCGCGCCCAGCTTTTCGAACACGGCCCGCGCCGCGGCCGCGAGCCCCGCGGCCTTGCGCGCGGGCGCCAGCGGGCGCGGCGCCGAAAGCCGCGCGCAGACCTTCTTCGCCGCGGGGTCACGCTCCGCCGCGGGGTCACGCTCCGCCGCGGGGTCGCGCTCCGCCGCGGGGTCGCGCTCCACGGCGGGCGGGAATGCCGCCGCTTCGCCGCGCAGGCCGTCCGGCGCGACTCGCACCGACACGTCCGCCGCCAGACGAACCTTGTATTCGCCGGGCCGCGGCCGCTGGAAAGCATACGAGCGCTTGGTCCGCTGCGAGGAAGCTTGGTAAACGGGCGCGCCCGCGGGGATCGGGGGAGCGTCGCGGGGCAGGGCCACGGCGACGCGCGCGCCCGCCGGCGCCTCGAACGCCATGCGTCCGGCGCCGCGGGCGCCCAGCACGCGCAGCGCCTTCACCGGAAAGCCGTACGGCTTCTCCCGTCCCGGCAGGTCGATCTGGATGCCGTCGTGGCGCTCGATCGCCGCCGCCGTGGTGAAGCACAGCCACGCGCCACCGCGCCCGGTGCGCCGCGGCTCTTCCGCCGTTCCGATGGGATCGCCGCGATGGCCCACGGTGGCGCGGTCGGTCACATCCCGGGCTCCGCGCCCGTCGAGATACAACGACGTCCACGGCCGGCTGAACACGGTCCTGACATCGGCGGCCGCCTCCTCCAGTCCGCCCGCGCCGCGCCCGCCGTCCAGCGCCGCGCGATACAGGCTCGTCGCCGCCGCGACGTAGAGCGCGCTCTTCATGCGGCCCTCGATCTTCAGGCAGGCGACGCCGGCGCTCTTGAGCGCTTGAACCCGGGCGGGAAGGGCCAGATCCTTCATGGAGAAGGGCAGGGCGCCGCGCTCCTCGCCGCCGGCGGTGAAACGCTCCCGGCACGGATAGGTGCACTCGCCGCGATTCCCGCTTCGATTCCGAAGCAGCGCCGAATAGAGACACAGTCCGCTCCAGGAGTAGCACAGGGCGCCGTGGACGAAGACCTCGATCTCGACGGGCGCCGCGGCGGCGATGGCGCGGATCTCCTCGAGCGTGAGCTCGCGGGCCAGCGTCACGCGCGTGAAGCCGAGGGCTCCCAGCGCCTCGGCGCCGGCCAGGTTGTGGACCGCGAGCTGCGTGCTGCCGTGGAGCTCGAGCCGGGGAAACCGCGTCCGAACGATGCGCGCGACCCCCAGATCCTGCACGATGACCGCATCGATGCCGCGGTCGACCAGCGCCGCGAGCGACTCGATGAGCGGGGCCAGCTCGTGCTGGCGAAGAATGGTGTTGACCGCGGCGAAGACACGCCGCCGCGGCGACAAGGCATGCGCCCAGGCGGCGAGTTCGCTCAGGGCCTCCAGCGCGAAGTTCGCCGCCTTGGCCCGCGCCGAGAATCTCGCCAGCCCGAGGTACACGGCATCGGCCCCGTGATGCAGCGCCGCGTACCCCGCATCGGGGTCGCCCGCGGGCGCGAGCAGTTCCACATCCGGAGCGCCCGCGCGTGTGTCGGCGGCGGTTTGAGCGCGCATAGGTCGCGCCGATGGTACCGCGGGGCGGCGCCGCGCGCCATGCGGAGCGCCGCCCCGCATCTTGACGTCCCGCGCTCCCGGCCCGATACTCATTCGTCCAAAGGAGGTCGCCCGTGGCCGGCGAATACGTCTTCACCCTGCGCAACTTGACCAAGCAGTACGACAAGAACATCGTCTTGGATGACATCACCCTCGCGTTCTTCTTCGGCGCCAAGATCGGCGTCATCGGAGGCAACGGCGCGGGCAAGACGTCGCTCCTCAAGATCCTGGCGGGCCTGGACAAGGATTTCCTCGGCGAGGCGCAGATCGCCAAGAACGTCAGAATCGGATTCCTGCCCCAGGAGCCGCGGCTGGACCCCGGCAAGACCGTCCAAGGCAACGTCGAGGAAGGCATCGCCGAGGCCCGCAAGGCCACCGACCGGTACAACGAGATCTGCGACCTCCTGGGAACGAACCTGTCGCCCGAGCAGTCCGAGAAACTCAGCGGCGAGTTGAGCCGGCTCCAGGATTTCATCGACACCCACGATCTGTGGGAGCTCGACCACCGCGTCGAGCAGGCCATGGACGCGCTGCGCCTGCCGCCGCCCGACGCGGACGTCGCGGCGCTCTCCGGCGGCGAGCGCCGCCGCGTCGCCCTCTGCCGGCTCCTCATCTCGAACCCGGACGTCCTGCTCCTCGACGAGCCGACGAACCACCTCGATGCCGAGTCGGTCGCCTGGCTCGAGACCTATCTCACCAAGTTCCCGGGCACGCTGGTCGTCGTCACCCACGACCGCTACTTCCTCAACAACGTGACCGCGTGGATCCTGGAGCTCGACGGCGGGCGCGCCTACCCCTTCCAGGGCAATTACGAGCGCTGGCTGGAGCAGAAACACGCGCTCCTGGCGGTGCGGGACAAGCAGGCTTCGTCGCGGGGCAAGCTCCTGGCCCGGGAGCTCGAGTGGGTCAGGATGAATCCCTCGGGCAGGCAGGCGAAGAGCAAGGCGCGCCTGAAGCGCTACGAGGAGCTGGCCTCGCAGGAGGTCGACACGCGGGAGGACTCCCTCGAGATCCAGATCCCGCCCGGCCCGAGGCTCGGCGATGTGGTCGTGCGCGCCGAGAACGTCGCGAAGGCCTTCGGGGACCGCCTCCTCATGGAGGATGTCAACTTCGATCTGCCGCGCGGCGGCATCGTCGGCGTCATCGGCGCCAACGGCGCCGGCAAGACCACGCTCTTCCGCATGATCATCGGGCAGGAGGCGCCGACCTCCGGCGTCCTGCGGGTCGGAAGCTCGGTCGTCATCTCCTACGTGGACCAGTCGCGCGACGCCCTCGACCCCGAGCGCACGGTGTACGAGGAGATCTCCGGAGGCAAGGATATCCTCGACCTCGGCGGCCGCGACATGAACGCCCGCGCCTACTGCGCCCGGTTCAACTTCCGCGGCACGGACCAGCAGAAGCCGGTGGGCAAGCTCTCGGGAGGCGAGCGCAACCGGGTCCATCTCGCCAAGCTCCTCAAGAGCGGCGGCAACCTGCTCCTCCTCGACGAGCCCAGCAACGACCTCGATGTCGCCACGCTCAGGGCGCTGGAGGAAGGCATCCAGAACTTCGGCGGCTGCGCCGTCGTCATCAGCCACGACCGCTGGTTCCTGGACCGCATCGCCACCCACATCCTGGCTTTCGAGGGCGAGAGCCGGGTCGCCTGGTTCGAAGGCAACTACGAGGCCTACCACGCCCACCGGCGCAGGCTGCTCGGCGAGGACGCCGACCGTCCGACGAGGATCAAGTTCAAGCCCGTCGCGCCGCGGTAGCCCGCGGACCCAGGCAAGAAGCGGATCACACCGCCGTTTCGCGCAACGTCCGCGCCGCCTCCTCCTCGCGCCGGGCCGGCGGCCAACCCAGGGCTTCGCCCGCCGCCGCCGCCAGCTCGGCGAGGGCTTCGGGCCGCGCATCGCCCAGCAGCGCGATGACGCTCCGGCGGCACACCAGGTCGGAGAGGCGTTCGACCTGCTCGCCGGCCGCGATCCATCGGATTTCCGCATCCGTGTAGGTGGGAAGCGATGCGAGCGGCCGCTCCCCGCGCGCCTCGGGCCAGGCGCAGTACTCCTCCGCCCGCGCGCCGTAGCGCGCCAGCAGAACCTCGACGCGCGCGGGGCTCATCCCCCGCGCCGCCGCGGTCCGCTCGATCCACCGCCCCTTCTCCTCGGCGCCGGCCGGAAACCCTCGGCCCCCGCCGATCGGCATGTCCTCCGTCGTCCCTCTCCGCGCGGCGCCCAGGAGCGGGAGCACCCGATCCGCCGTCTGCTCCGCGAAAGCGCGGAACGTGGTCCACTTGCCGCCGATCAGGCTCACCACGGGAAACGGGCGCCCCGTGTCGGGCTCGGCGAACTCGAGGCTGTGGCCGCGGCTGATCCTGCCGGTCGTTCGCTCGGCGCCGGCCGGCAGCGGCCGCACGCCGCAGAACCTGCGGACGATCTGCTCGCGAGCCACCCGGATGCCGGGGAACACCCCGGCGAGCGACTCGCGGATATAGCGCTCTTCCTCCGCATCGCAGGCGGCGGTCTCAGGATCGTCGACGCGGATGTCCGTCGAGCCCATGATCACCTTGCCCATGAAGGTGAAAGCGATGCACACGCGGCCGTCCCTGTGCTCGTAGTACACCATGCGATCGCCGATCGCCGCGTGCAGCTCCGCGCTGTCCACCACCAGGTGCGATCCCTTGGTCCCGCCGATCAGATGGGTTGACAGGCCGAGCCGGGCGTTCGCGGCATCGACCCACGCTCCCGCGGCGTTGACGACGACGCGCGGCGCCACCGCGCACGCCGTTCCGCTGATGCCGTCGCGCACGACCAGCGCGCCGCCGCGGACTTCCTCCGCCGTGGCGTAGTTCAGGGCGCGCGATTGCGGGTTGAGCGCCCGGGCATCCCGGATGAGTTCGAGGCAGAGCCGCTCGGCCTGCGTTATGGACGCATCCCAATAGGTGGCCGCCGCCACGATGCCGGGATTGAGCCGCGGCAGGGCCCGCAGCGCGGCCCCCCTCAGGTTGAAGAAGTGCCGCGGGGTGCGGCGCCGGGCGCGCGTGACGAAGTCGTAGAAGGCGAGGCCGCCCTTGACGATCAGGGCGCCCCGGCCGCCGGGCCGGACGGGAAGCCCGAGAAAAACCAGCGGCGACCGCACGATGCCGTCCAGCCAGCCGAAGATCGGAATCGTGGTTCTGAGGGGCGCCACGTAATGGGGCGCGTTGGCCAGCAGGCGGTTGCGCTCCCGCAGGGATTCGCGCACCAGGCCGAACTCGCCGTTCTCCAGATACCTGAGCCCGCCGTGGATCATGCGCGAGGAATTGGAGGTCGCGCCGGCGGCGAAATCGGACTTGTCCAGCAGGAGGCAGTCGACGCCGTGCAGGGCCAGCTCGCGAAAAAGTCCGATGCCGTTGATGCCGCCGCCGAGAATGACGACGGGGAACGATCCCCGCGCCGCGATGGCCTGGAACTCCGCCTCCCGTCGATTCATGCGCGCGCCTCCCGCCGGGCATGCCCGCCACGCCCCGGCGCCGCGGCCCCCCATTCATAATACGTGACGGAACGGCGCGGGCCAAGACGGCCGCGCTCTTGAACCGAAGGCTCTGTCGCCGATAATTTGAACGGGGCGCGCCGGCGCCATCGGGAAAGGATCGCCGAAGAACCCATGGACTACAGATCGAAACGCAGATGTTTGGGCCTTCCCCTGATACACATCGCCCGGGGGCGGGTCGAGGACGGGAGCTTCCGCCGCGGCGTCGCCAAGGGCTGGATCGCCGTGGGGGATATCGCCTTCGGCCCGCTCTTCGCCCTGGGCGGCATCGCCGTCGGGGGCCTAGCCATCGGGGGCTTCGGGGCCGGCGTGTTCGCGCTGGGCGGCATCGCCTTCGGCGGCCTCGCCTTCGGGGGCGAGGCGACCGGCATCGGCGCCGCCGGCGGCCTCGCCGTAGGGCTGTACTTCGCCGCCGGCGGGCTTGCGATCGCCTGGCACGTCGCCGCGGGCGGGCTCGCGGTCGCCGCGCACGCCAACGATGCGGAGGCCGCGCGCTTCTTCTCCGCCGAGAACCTGGCGGCGCTGGTCGCCACCGGCGCGCGCCACGCCCTGCCGTTCCTCCTCATTCCCGTACTTCTCGTGTTCCAGGCCCTCGTGCGCAGGAGCATCGCGCCGGAGGAACCGAACGTGCCCGACGGCGCGGGAGACCCGCGAAAACGCCTATGATCATCCAGAGCAGAGCGCCCAACAGGATCCTCGATTTCGGCGGCTGGACCGACACGCATTTCGCCCAACGCGGCCACGTGCTCAACGTCGCGGTGAGCCTGTTCGCGAACGTGACGATCAAGACCGTCGCGCGGCCCGGCATCGCCATAAACGTCCAGGACTACGGCGAACGCCTCTACATCGAGAACGCGGCCGCCGTGGGCTACGACAGCCACCACGATCTCCTCAAGGCCGCGATCAAGATCATGGGCGTAGGCGGCGGCCTGGAGGTCATGATCAGCGCCGACGTGCCGCCCGGCTGCGGCACCGGGAGCTCCGCGGCGATCTCCGTGGCGCTCATCAACGCCCTCGGCATCGCCAGCGGCGAGTTTCTATCGGCACACGAGATCGCCCGCCTCGCCCACCGCATCGAGACCGACGAACTGGGCTGCGAGTGCGGCATTCAAGACCAATACGCCGCGGCCTACGGCGGCGTCAACTTCATCGACATGCCCGCCTACCCCATGGTCCACGTGTCGCCCGTGCCTTTGTCCGGCGCGATGCTCGCCGGCCTCGAAACGCAGATCCTGCTGGTCTACGAGGGCAAGGGCCATCTCTCCAGCGACGTGCACCGCAAAGTCATCGAAAGCGTCAAGGACCCCGACAGCCCGGCCGCCGCGGCCCTCGAGAAGCTCAAAACGACGGCCCTTGCGGCCCGCCGGGCGCTCCTGAGCGGCGACCACGATCTTCTGGCCGCGACCATGGAGCACAACAACGCGCTCCAAAAGAGCCTGCACCCCGGGATCACGACGCCGCGCCTGGAACGGATCGAGGCCCTCGGCAAGGAGCGCGGCGCCCGCGCCGCCATGATCAACGGCGCCGGCGGCGGCGGGAGCATCTGTCTTCTGTGCGAGCCGGGGCGGACGATCGAAGCGGCGGCCGCGCTGCGGGCGGAAGGCTTCCGGATTCTGCCGTTCTCGATCTGCCCGCGGCCGGCGGAAGCATGGGTGGCGCGGCCGTGACGCGGCTCCGCCTCCGGTCGCGCCGCTAGCGCCCGCACCCCTTCAGCGCGCCGACGAGGTCTTCGACCACGCGTTTGACATCCTCGTCGCGCGCCGCCAGCTTCTCGACCTTGCGGATGCCGTAGTGCACGGTCGTGTGGTCGCGGCCGCCGAAGTGGGCGCCGATCTCCTCCAGTGAGTTCTGCGTGCACACGCGCGCGAGGTACATGCACAGGTGGCGCGGATAAACGACCGACTTGGTCTGCTTGCGCGACTGGATCTCCGTGGCGCGGATCCCGAACCGGTCGGCCACGATGCGCAGCACATCGGCCAGCCCCGGACCGGTCCCGCTACGTTCCGGCATCAGATCGGCGAGCGCCTCGTGCAGGAGATCCGTGTCGACCTCGCGCCCGCCGAGGCGGGCCAGATAGATCACGCGGTTGACCGCCCCCTCCAGCTCGCGCACGTTCTCCTTGACGTGCTCGGCGATGTAGTGCGCCGCCGTGTCGCCCAGTTCCACGCCGCGCATCCTGGCCTTCTTCTTCACGATGGCGATGCGGGTCTCCAGGGGCGGCGCGTCGAGCCTGATCACCAGGCCCCACTTGAAGCGCGACACGAGCCGCTCCTCGAGGTCGGAGATGTTCTTGGGGTGGCGGTCGCTGGAGAGGATGATCTGCTTCTGCTGGTTGTACAGGGTGTTGAAGGTGTGGAAGAACTCCTCCTGCGTGCGATCCTTCTCCGCGAGAAAATGCACATCGTCGATGGCGAGCACATCGACATGGCGGTAGCGATACCGGAACGACTCCAGGCTGCCGCTCTCGATGGCGTTGATGAAGTGATTCGTGAAGTCCTCGCAGGACAGGTAGACCACCTTCTGGCGCCTGGCCTGCAGGAGGTGGCACAGCGCCTGCAGGAGGTGCGTCTTGCCCAGCCCCGAATTGCCGTGGATGAAAAGCGGGTTGTAGGTCTCGCCGGGCTGCTCGGCGACCGCCTTGGCGGCCGCATGGCAGAAGCTGTTCGACGGCCCGACGACGAAGTTCTCGAAGGTATAGTCCGGATTGAGAATCTGCGAAACCGCGGCGACGCCCGCGCCGCCGGCATCCGCCTCCGCCTCGGCGGCGGGAAACTCGTCGCGCTCCTCCGGGCGCCCCGGCGCCAAGTGCGCGCCCAAAGCCTCGTTCACGGCGAAAACCAGGCGCGGCGTGACGCCGGCGAGCTGCCTGACGGCATTGGCCACGACGGTCTGGTAGCGCCGCTCGATCCACACCTGGTGAAAGCGATTGGGCACCGCGATGCGGACCTCATCCGGCGGGACGAACTGGAGCGTCAGGGGCCGAAACCACGTCTCGAACTGCTGCGGCGTGATGTGCGCCGCGATCCCATCGAGAACCGCGGACGACCGCGGATCCACGTCTACCATGGTTGCCACTTCGTATCTCCTCGACCGGAGACGCATCGCGGGCGCCCCCGTGCAACAAAGCCTCTGCGCCCGCCGCGCACATCGCCGGGCCCGCGCGCAAGGAACCGGGACTCTGCCCTCGGACGCGCGGGATTCAGAACCCCGTGGCCGGAAGGAACTCCTCGCCTTGCTTCGATGCCCGAACTCGCCAACCGTTGACTGCGCGACGGAAACCGGGGAAATGGTAACGAGGTCTTCCGCGGCCGTCAAACAAAATCGCCGTTTAAAATCCCGTCACCTTCCATCGCCCCTCCCACGGCACCTTATAGTGTGTTTATAGGTGTGGCGCTTCCGCGCCGGCCCAACTTCTGGTACCCTGGGCGAGGCCGCCCGCTCGCCGGGGCGCGCAAGCGATCGGCGGAGACCGGCGCCGCGCGCGAGGGTGCGGCATCGATTCGAGGAGCGGATTCAGCCATGTCAAGCACCTTGCCGGAGGACGGCGGCCTCGGCGTCTTTCCGGTCGCGGTCAGGAAAGTCGTCGTGCAATCCAAGGACGACGGGCACCTCGTATTCCTCCAACAGGTGGGCGGGGACGTCGTTTTTCCCATCGCCGTGGGGTTGCTGGAAGCCGCGGCGATCGCCCATTTCCTCAACGGCGCCATTGCCGCCCGGCCCGTGACGCACGAGCTTTTCGTGAGCGCGATCGGCGCCCTCGGCGGCGCGGTCAAGGCCGCGGTCATCGAGACGCTCCTCGGCGGCGTTTTCTACGCGAAACTGATCATCGTGGCGTCGGACGGCGCGCGCCACGAGCTGGACTGCCGGCCGAGCGACGGCATCTGCGCGGCGCTGGAGGCCGGAGCGCCTATTTTCGCCACGAGGGAGGTCTTGGCGCGCGTCAGCTCGGCGACGCCGTGACCCGGGGCGGCCCCGCCGCGCCGCGCTGCGGGCGCACTCCGGCGGGCGGCCGCCGTTTTTTTCGGGCGCGCCCTTGAAGAATCCGCCCGCAGAGCGTATCTTCTAACGCACCGCGGTCAACCGGACGGCGCCCGCGGACCGATACTACGTGCGCGGCGCGCGTGGACTTCGCGGCGCCCGCGACACGCCGGATGGGTTCAGGAAGGCGCCCGCCCCCGGAGGGATGGCAGAGTGGTCTATTGCGGCGGTCTTGAAAACCGTTGGCCGTGAGGCCCGCAGGTTCGAATCCTGCTCCCTCCGCCACGACTTGCGGACACGGAGAGGTGGCTGAGCGGCTGATAGCACTGGATTGCTAATCCAGTAGGTGGGTTTACCTGCCTCCCGGGTTCGAATCCCGGCCTCTCCGCCAGACGACGCGACCGGCGGAAGCCTTGCTCCCGCCGGTTTTTTCATCCTCGCTCCCGAAGGCGCCGCACATAAACCTCGTACAGCTTCTGCACGGCGCGGCGGTTGACGCAGCGATGGCTCTTCAGGCCGCCGCCGAAGGCCCGCGGCACGTGCAAAAGCTCGTGGATGAGCGTTTTGGTCCGCTCCTCGCCGCTCAAGCGGTCGAAGGGCTCCGAGAGAATCTCGATCACGTAATGGGCCGGGACGCCCAGCGCGGCCTGCATGATTCTCGGGAGAGCGTGGCAGCGGGCGAGCGTCCGGCGCGCGCGGCTCCCGGTGGAGCGCATGCAGACGACGCGTTCGTCGATGTGCGCCAGGCCCAGCGCCGCCGCGATGCGCCGCACCTGAGCTTCGATGTCGGGGGCATGCGCGTAGCGGATCGTCATGGGGCCCAAGTATGCCCGCGGCGCCGGCGCGCCGCAAGCGCTTGATCCGGGCCGGTCCCGCCGGGTACGATACGGGAACGGCTTTCGCCGGAGCGATCGGCCTTCAGCGTGGAGAATTCCGTCATGACGAGCATTACCTTGTTCTTGGCCGTCTTGGCCGCCGCGCCCGAGGATCAAGCCCCCTTGTACGTGACGGCGGATCTCACTCTTCCGAAGGACGCCGTCCTCCGCCGGCCGCTCGTCATTCGCGCCGGCCACATCGCCATCGACGGCAACGGCGCCGTGATCCAAGGGGCGGACACCCCCGGAGACCCGCGAACCTTCGCCGGAACCGGGATCACGGCCGAGGGCGTCTCCGGCGTGACGATTCGCAATCTCAAGGTGCGGGGCTTCGAGCGCGGTCTCGCGGCGCGGGACGGCGAGGCCTGGCTCTTGGAAGGCTGCGACTTCTCGGACAACTACCACGATCCGGAATTCGGCTGGGGCGAAAGCAAGCCCGCCGGCGGCATGATCCTGACCCGCATCACGCGGAGCGTCATCCGCAACTGCGCCGCCAACCGGGTCTGGAACGCGCTGTCCCTAGCGGACTGCCACGAAAACCTCGTTGAGGGCTGCGATCTGTCCCACGCCTCGAACGTCTGCCTCAAGCTGTGGACGGCCTGCCGGAACCGGATCATCGGCAACAACCTCTCCTGGGGCCTCAGGATCAAGCCCGGGGAAGTCCATGCCAGAGACTCGACGTCGGTCCTCATGGAGAGCGGATCGAACGACAATTTCTTCTACCGCAACGACATCACCCACGGCGGCGACGGCATCTTCATCCGCGTCCTGAACGGGTGGGTGTCGACGGGCAACGTGTTCGTCGAAAACGACTGCTCCTGGGCCAACAACAACTGCGTCGAATCCTGGAGCCCCGGCAACACCTATATCCGCAACCGCGCGAACCACGGCAGCTACGGGTTCTGGCTGGGCGGCAGCGATCAGACGCGCCTCATCGGCAACGAGGCGGCGTACAACGGCCTGCCCGACGGCTTCCACAACGCTCCCGAGCCCGGGTTCGGGCACGGGGGCATCGTCATCGTGGGCGGATCGTCGAGCCACACGCTCATCGAAGGCAACCACTGCCACCACAACGCCGGAGGCGGCATCGTCTTCCGCGGCGACGCGGCCTCCAAGGGCGCGGCCTGGCGCACTCACCACTGGATCGTCCAGAACAACGTCGTCGAGCACAACCGTTTCGGGATCTGGGGCGCCTACGGCGACTGGATCTTCCTGGGCGCCAACGTCTTCAGGAACAACGCCGAGGGGAATCGCCTGGAGGATGTGACGAACCTGATCGAGGCCGGGGGCGACCCCGCGGTCCTCCAAGCCCCGCGGCTCGTGTTGGACGGGCCTTCGCGGGCCTTCGCGGGACAGCCGGTCGTCTTCGACGCGGCCCGGAGCTTCGATCCGTCCGGCAAGGCGCTCGCCTTCCGGTGGCAGCTCGGCGACGCGCCGGCCTCGGGCCCCCGGGTCGAGCATGTCTTCACACGGATCGGTTTTCACCGGGTCGGCGTCACCGTCTCCAACGGCCCCCTGGCCGACCTCGGCTTCCGCGATTTTATCGTCACGGCGCCCGTGGCCGAGGAAATCGGCACGGAGGGCCGTGCCGGCGACTGGGGCTTCGAGATGCAGGGCAACGAGGACGGCAAGGGATTGGTGACCTTCGCCGACGACCCGGACGCCGTGGCGGGCCGCGTCTCGCTGTGCTGGACGCCGGACCCCTACAAGGGCATGTACGCCGCGGCCATCTATCCCAAGAGCCGGGACGCCGGCTGGAATCTTGCGGGCAAGACCAAGGTCGTCTTCTGGCTCAAGGCCGTCAACAACAACATTCCCGGCTTCCAGGAGCCGGGCCCGGTGATAACGCTGCACGGAAAAGACGGCGCGATCAAAATCCAGCCTTCCGGCGGCCGGAATCTCCTCGTGGGCACGCCCTACAGCGAGGCCCGCTGGACCTGGATGCCCGTGGCCGCGCCCTTGACCGCCGACAAGGATTGGGTCGTCGCGACTACGGGGAGCGTCTCCCTGGCGAAGATCGACGCCGTGAGCATCGCCTTCGACTCCTGGGGCGGAGATCCCTTCACGATTTGGCTGGACGGCCTCGCCTTCCAGTGAGACGCGGCCGCGTCAGCGGCCGGCCGACCAGCGCCTGCTGACCGCTTCGAGAAACGCGCGCTCCTCGGGCGTGAGCGCGGCCATCCCGCCCGCGCTGATCTTGGCGAGCAGGGCGTCGAGGCGCTCGCGCTCTTCCGAGGCGCCGGCGTCCGGATCCGTGCCGGCGGGCGCGGGCGGCGCTTCCGCCTCGGGCGCCGCGGCGCGCCGCCTGAACCAGCGGCGGCTCCACCGCGCTTTCGGCGGAGCGGCATCTTCCTCCCCGGCGGCGAAAGCGCCGTATCCGCCCCAATCGCCGCGTTTCGCCGCGCCCGCCCAATCCTCTTCCTCCTCCTCGCCGCGCGCATAAAGGAAGCGTTGGGTCGCCAGCAGGCACCACGCGGCAAGACACAGAAGCAGAAACTGCCCGGTCGCGGCGCCGTAGACGATTCCGCCCGCCGCAACGATGCGCGAGCTCCACCCCACGGCGGCCGTGGCACGCGAGCGCGCGTCGTAACGCCGTCCGAAACGCCTGAGCAGCCCCCGCAGCCCCGCATACAGCATGCGCCCCCCGTCGAGGGGATAGACCGGAAGCACGTTGAAGAGGAGCAGGAACGCCTGGTACGGGACGAGCAGGTGGTAGACGTACGCCCCGAGCAAGCTCTCCGATCCCGCGCGGAGAGAAGGCGCCAGCAGCGCCGCCCCGAGGCCGGCCAGCGCAATTGCGGCCGTGACGAGCGGCCCCCCGGCCGCGACGGCGAACTCGGCCTTCCAGCGCGCCGGCACGCTGCACATGGCAAGCCCGCCCAGGGGCCAGAGAAGCACGTTGTCCGCCGAGCCGCCCACGCGGCGCGCCGCCGCGCAATGCCCAAACTCGTGGAGTAGGATGGTTCCAAACGACAGCCCGACCGTGAGAAGCCACGTCCAGAAGGGCAGGCCGACCCGCACGCCGGCCTCCAGTTTGTAGAGCCACCACCCGAGCATCGTCCAGTGAATCCGCACGGATATTCCCGCCGCGCGGCCGATGGGCAGGCTCCAGCTCAGAAAATCACCCTGCATGCCTCAAGTATCGGAGCCGACGTGGGCGCGTCAAGAGGAGCGGCCCCGGCGGCAAGAGCGCCCATCCCTCCCTGCGGGACCCGCGGTGCGCCACAGTCGTCCTGCCTGCCCCGCCACAGCGCAACCTGCTCCCCCGGCGGTCCGGATAGGTTAAAATCGCCGCATACCTAGGAGCGCGCATGCACCAAAACGAGCCCGCATCGCACGAGGCGCCCCGCCCATGAGGCCGCTGCTGCGGGTGCGCGTCCACATGCTGCGCAACTCCTGGCGCAACCTCCGCAAGGAGGACGTCCTCCGCTTCGCGGTCCTCTTCCTCCTCTTCGGCGCCTTCATCGCGGGAGGCATGATCCTGGTGGCCGCGGGCTTCCGGTTCGTCCTCAAGCTCCCCGCCATGGGCGAGATCCTGAGCAGCGGCCTGGTCCAGTTCCTATTCTTCATCCTCTTCAACTTCCTCATCCTGAGCAACCTGCTCGTCGGCTACGCCTATCTTTTCCGCGGCCGCAGAACGGAACTGTACTTCGCGCTCCCGCTGCCGGCGCCCCGCGTCTTCGCGCTGCACGCCGCCGAAGCCATCGTCCAGAGTTCTTGGGCCACTTTCGTTCTCGTCGCCGCGGTGCTCGTGAGCTACGGCGCCAGCCACGGCGCCGGTCTGAAATACTACGCGTTCATGCCCGCCGTGCTCGCGGCGTTCCTCCTGCTGTGCGGCGCCATCGGCATCCTCGGCGCGTTCCTGTTGGGCCTCCTGCGCCGCCGGTTCGGCCGCAAGGTCTTCACGATCGCGGGCGCCGCGCTCATCCTGGCCGGCGGCGCGTACCTCGCGGCGCAGATCAAGGAGCTTTCGCTGGCGCCGGGGCAGGAGATGATCGTGCTCACGCGGCTCACGGAGCGCCTTCGGGGCATGAGTTCGTCCTTCTGGCCGGGCAAGTGGACTTCGCACGCGCTCCTGGCCTTCGCGCGGGGCTTCGACAGCGAGGGGTTCTTCTCCCTCGGCCTGACGGCGAGCGCCGCCTGCGCGCTCTGGCCGATCCTCGACCTCCTGGGACGGCACCGCTACCTCGCGCTCTGGCAGGACCTGAACGCTTTGGCCGCCCCGGCGCGCCGCCGGACGCGGATCCCGCCGGTCCGCGGGCCGCTGGCCGGCCTCATCCGCAAGGACGTGCTGCTCTTCGCGCGGGATCCGACCCAGTCCCTCCAGCTCATCGTTTTTCTGCTCCTGATGGCGCTCTACACCGTGAGCCTGCTGCGCATCCCGCGCGAGGCGCTGCCCGCGCCGTACGGCCGCTTCATCGCGCTGGCCAACCTGACGGCGATCGCGTTCATCCTCGCGAGCTTCAGCTCGCGTTTCGTCTATCCGCTGCTGGAAAGCGAAGGCGTTTCGATCTGGATCCTCATGTCGGCGCCGATCAGCCGGCGCGCGGTGCTTGCCGCCAAGCTGCTCCTCGGGTTCCTGCTGATGCTGCCCGCGGCGGTCGGCCTGGCGGTGGTGAGCCAACTGGCCATCGGGACGGAAGCCGCGGCGCTCCTTCGCGGCATGCTCCTCATCGCGCTGCTCGCGGCGGCGCTCACGGCCCTTGCGCTCGGCTTCAGCGCCGCCTTCGCGCGCTGGAAGAGCGACCGGCCCAGCGTGGTGCTCGGCACCACCGGCGGCACCGCCAACTTCCTGGCAAGCACCGGTCTTGTAGCCCTCGTGTCGGGCTTATGGGTGGCCGGCGATCTTATGCGGGAGCACGCGGCGGGCGCCGCGCTCCAGGCGGCGGCGCCGCTCTGCGCCGGCGCCGTGATCGCCGGCGGCCTCGCCTGGTCCCTGCGCGCCCTGACGCGGAGGGAATACTGACATGCGCGCCGGAAGACTTCTCGCCTATGCCGCCGCCATCGCCTTCTTCATCGTCATGCAGGGCTTCAACCTCGCCCGCCAGGCCCGCTTCGAGCGCCTGAGCGGCTACAGCCGCGCCGTCGTGGAATTCCTCGGCCTGCGGGACGCGCGCGAGCAGTATCTCATTATCTACCACGAGACCAAGCCCATCGGGTACAGCGGCTACACGGTGCGGAGTTACGAGGGAGGCGGGGCTTGCGCCTACAAGATGACGCTGGACGGCTACGCGCGGCTTCTGCCCTGGCTCGGCACGCGCGGCGCCCTCGCGCTGCGAGGCGAAGTGCTCCTGGACGCCCTGGGGGAGATCCTATCCCTCGAGCTCGCCCTTGATGTCGCGGGCGAGCGCTTCGAACTGGCGGGCGGGCGCGAAGGCGGCGAGGTTCTGGTCCGAGTCGCCCGCGGCGGAAAAGACCTCAAGGCGGCCTTCACGATTCCCCGCAGCCTCGGCATCGCCGGCGCGGTGCTCCCGATCCCGCCCCTCGGCGATCTTTCCGAGGGCGTGGCGCGGGAGATCCCGTACTTCGACCCGCTGACGCGCATGCAGGCCCGCATCGGCGCGCGCGTCATCGAACGCGCCATCATGAAGATCGAGGGCGTGCGCATGGAGGTGCTGCGGATCGAACTCACGGCTCCGTCGGGGGTCTTCATCGTCACGGCGGGCATCGACGGCGACATTCTCAGGGTGGAGGCGCCGGGCGGCATCGAGTTCCGCCAAGGGACTTCGGCCCAGGCGCATCATTTGTTCGAGGAGTCGAGGAAAAGCGACTCATGACGGAGATCCTTCGCGTCACCGGCGTGTCCAAGTATTTCGGCGCCAAGCGCGCCCTGGACGGAATCGATCTCACCCTCCGGAGCGGCGACATGTACACCCTGCTGGGCCCGAACGGCGCCGGCAAGACGACCTTGCTGAAGCTCCTCTGCGGGCTGCTGCGCCCCACGGAGGGCGCCATCCGGATCGACGGCATCGCCCTGGCCGACGATCCCGTCGCCGCCAAGCGCCGCATGAGCTACATCCCCGACCATCCCACGATCTTCGAGCGCCTGACGGGCTGGGAATACCTCGCCTTCGTCGCCGGCACGTACCGGCTGGCGGCGGCGGGCTGGGCGGAGGCGGCGGCGCGCCTGCTCGACTTCTTCGATCTGAGCGCGGAGGCGCGCGGCCTCATCGGCGCCTATTCCCACGGCATGCGCCAGCGCCTGTGCTTCGTCGCGGCGCTCCTGCCGGACCCGGCCCTGCTCCTCATCGACGAGCCCTGGGTCGGCCTCGATCCCCGCCACCTCAGGAAAGCCGTCGAGGCCCTCCGCGCCGCGGCGGCGCGGGGCACGGCCGTGCTGCTTTCGACCCACAGCTTGGCCCTCGCCGAGGAGATCGGCGGCCGCATCGGCATCCTCAACCAAGGCCGCTTCCTCTGGGACGGCCGCATCGAAAACCTCCTCGGCGAGAAAGAGCGCCTGGAGGCCGTGTTCCTGCGGCTGACCGAGGAAAAGGAATAATGGCGGCCGGAGGCTCTGGACGGCGGCCGCCGAATTGGACACAATCGGGATACGTCGACCCGAGGGGGAGGCACCCATGAACTTCGAACCCATCGACAACTGCGCCGCGCACCGCTGCCTTTCTCGGCGCCGCTTCCTGGCGGCCGCCGCCGCGGCGCCCGCCGCCTACGCCGCGGCCTCAGGCGCCGCGCTGCCGCGGGACGCCGCCGCCATCGCGGCTCAGGGTCCCGGCGCGGCGGCCGTGACGCGCGTCAAGGCGGCCTTCGTCCGAAGGAAAGGCGAGTACGGCATGCGCTGGCCGGGCGCCGTCTACGACGGCGAGAAGGCGCGCGGCGCCTACACCGAAGCGCTCCGCGCGGCGGCGAAGGCCCTCGCCATCGAGATCGACCTGCGGCCGGCTCCGCTCCACAGCCTGGACGAATCGAGGGCCTGGGTCGCGGAAGCCAAGGCTTCCGGGCCGGACGGGCTCCTCGTCCTGCTCCTCGACCGCCAGGAGCATGCGTGGCCCACCGCGGCGCTCGCCGCCGACAGCGGCCTCCCCACCATCGTTCATGCGCCGCTCGGCACGGCTTTCACCACCAACACGGCGCCCCTCGCCAACCGCCGGGGCTGCGTCATCCTGGGCACCGATGACTTCGACGAGGTCGTGACGGGCCTGAAGATGTTCCGAGCCCGCCGCAAACTCGCCGAGATGCGCTACGTGGTGCTCAAGGGCGCCGCGCGCAGGGAAGCCAGGGTGCCTCATCTCGGCACGCGCCTCCAATACGTGCCGGCTTCGGACTTCCTCGATGAGTACCTCAAGACCCCCGACACCGACGAGATCAAGGCCCTCGCCCAGGCCTATATCAACGGCGCCGCGGGCATCGCGAGCGGCACGCCCCGGGATGTCTTGAACGGCATCAAGAGTTACGTCGTCGCGCGCGCCCTCCTCGCCCGCGAGAAGGGCGACGGCATCACCATGGACTGCCTGGGCGCTCTCGGCGCCAGCCCGGTGAGTCTGCCCTGCATTTCCTGGTCGCACCTGCTCGACCAGGGGATTCCGGCGGCGTGCGAGGCCGACCTCAACGCCGCGACGACCCACGCCCTCGCGCTCTACCTCCTCGGCGTGCCCGGCTTCCAGCAGGACCCGGTGGCCGACACTTCCCGCGGAACGTTGATCGGCGCCCATTGCACCTGTCCGACCCGCCTGCGCGGGCCGGACGCCCCGCCGCTCCCGTACGATATCAGGCACCATCACGGCAGCCGCGACGCTGTGCCGCGCCCGGTCTGGGAGGTGGGGCAGCGCATGACGGTCGTCCAGTTCGTGCTCGGCGCGGATGAAACCACGCCGCCGCGCCTCATCATCGCCACGGGCTCCGTCGTCGGAAACCGCGCCGTGCCGCCCGCGGGCGGCTGCGTCGTCTCGGTCGAGTGCGCGCTGGACGGGGTGGAGGACTGCCTCGCCTTCCCCGGCTTTCACCAGCTTTTCCTGTACGGCGACCACAAGCGCACGCTGCTGGCGTACTGCCGGCTTTTCGGCATCGAGCCCATGGTCGTCTAGGCGGGGCCGCGCGCGACCGGGGCGCGGGCGTCTCCCGCGCGGGTTCGAGGCCGGTTTTTATCCTGGCGCCGGCGCCGCGCGCAGGACGACTTTTTCACCGGCGCGCACGCCCCGGAAACGCGTCGCATCGCCGATCACCCTGCCCACGATGTTCACGGGACCTGCCGCGCGCGGCGCGGCGCCCGTGCTCGCGGGCGTGCGGCCGAAGAAGATACAGAACGCCCGCCCCGGCTCCCAGTAACCGAGTTCGCCGATATCCACCTCGACGCGCGCCTCGGGCTCGCACGCCATTTCCAGCGGGATCCGAAAATAGATCTCCTCCCCCCAAAGGTTCGCTTGCCCCTCCATGGGGAGCGCCTCCCAGATGCGCCGCGCGCTGGGGCCATCGTTCAGTTCCGCCGCGAGGGACACCCCGCCCGCCGTGATCGTGATGGCACGCATGAAACGCTCCTTCCGGCGCCCGCCGGCGCCATCATCATGGCGTGCCGCCGCCGCGCCGGCAAGCGCCGGCGGGGCGATGCCGCGCGACGCTCGAGCCTTTACACCCTTCAGGATCGGTGCGAGAATCGCTCCTGCGCCGGCGTGGGAATGGGTTGACGGCCGGCGGCAAACCGCGGAACGCAGAGTCGTGCACAAAGGCGGGGAGCGCGCGCCGATCCTGTTCTTCTTCCTCGCTTCCGGGGCGGCCGGGCTTATACTCCAGGTCGTCTGGGCGCGGGTTCTCGGCATCGTGTTCGGCAACACGGTCTACGCCGCGAGCATCGTCCTGGCGGCGTTCATGCTCGGGTTGGCGCTCGGGAGCCTGTGCCTCGGCCGCCTCGCCGACCGCGCGGCGCGGCCGCTGGCGCTTTACGGCATCCTCGAGCTCGGCATCGGAGGGTACGCCCTTGCGTTTCCTTTCCTTGCCTCCGCGGCCCTCGACCTGTACGCCTGGTTTTACCACGCCGCCGCGCCGGGCGCCTTCGCCCTGAACGCGGCGCGGTTCCTCCTCGCGGCGGCGCTGCTCATGCCTCCCACCTTCCTCATGGGCGGCACCCTGCCGGCGCTGGGGCGGCACCTGGCGCTGCGGAGCGGGAAACCGGCCCGCGAGGTCGGCGGTCTGTACGGCATCAATACCCTCGGCGCGCTGCTCGGATGCGTCCTCGCGGGCTTCGTGCTCATCCGAGCCTTCGGCGTCAGCGGCACGCTCTTCTGCGCGGGCGGCCTCGCGCTTCTCGTCGGCGGCGCCGCCCTCGCCATGGGTCTGCGCGCCCGCATGCCGCCTCCCCCGAAGCCCGCTTCCCTTCCCGCGCGTCCGCCGCGGACCGAAGAAGCCGCGTCGCGCGCGGCCCGCGCCTTCATCATGGCGGCCTTCGCCATCACGGGTTTCTGCGCCTTTGCCGCCGAGGTCCTCTGGACCCGCATCCTCCTCTTCGTCCTCGCCACGACCGCGTACTCCTTCGCGACCATGCTGGCGACCATCCTCGCCGGCATCGGCTTGGGCAGCCTCCTGGCCGTGCGCTTCATCCTGCCCCGCCTGAAGCGCCCGCTCCTGTGGTTCGGCGTCGTGGAAATCCTCGCGGGGCTCGCCATCCTGGCCTCGATGCCCCTTTTGGCGCGTCTCGGCGCCATCGACCTCTTCTTCACGCAGCGCTTCGCCGAGGCGGACGCAAGCTGGATTCTCTTCGTCCGGCTCCTCGACGCCGCCGCGGTGCTCTTCGCGCCGTGCCTGCTCATGGGCATGGCGTTCCCCATGCTGGCGAGCGCCTGCCTGCGCGGCGACGCGCCGCTCGGCGCGCGGATCGGCCGGCTGTACGCGGCCAACACCGCCGGGTGCGTCCTCGGCGCGTCGGCCGCGGGCTTCGTGCTGCTGCCGCTCCTGGGAACGGCCGCGAGCATGCTCGTCATCGTCGTCCTCAGTCTGCTCACGGGCTTCGCCGCGGCCTGGAGCGCCCTCGCCCCGCGGGCCCGCCTCGTGCTGGGCGCCCCCGCGGCCGCCCTCGCCGCCGCCGCCGTGGTGCTGACGCCCTCCGACATCTTCCATGCGACCATCAACACGTTCCACCACCCGAGCACCATCATCTTCCTGGAGGAACACCCCGCCGCAACCGTCTCGGTGCACGAATTCGCCAACGGCGAACGCCTGATCGCCGCGGACGGCATCAACGTGGCGGGGCTGGACTTCATGCTGCGCACGACGCAGAAGCTCCAGGGCTACATTCCGCTGCTCCTGCACCCGAATCCCCGGCGGGTCGTTCAGATCGGGTTCGGAAGCGGCGAAACCGCCCGCGTGGGCCTGGAATTCGGAGTGCCCGATTACACCGTGGTCGAAATCGCGCCGGCCGTCTTCCGCGCGGGCGTCCACTTCGAGGCCATCAACGGCGGCTCGCACCGGGACGAGCGCATCCGGCGGATCATCATGGACGGAAAGAACTTCGCGCTGCTTTCCCGAGAGCAGTTCGACATCATCATGAACGACTCGATCTTCCCGGGATCGAGCGGCAGTTCGGCGCTCTACACCGTGGATCATTTCCGCAACTGCCGCGCGCGGCTCGCTCCGGGCGGCCTGTTTTCCTGCTGGGTGCCCCTCGATCTCAGGGCGCGCGAACTGCGCATGATCCTGAAGAGCTTTTTGGACGTCTTCCCCCACATGTCGCTCTGGGTCGCAAGCAACTGCCTCAACAAGCACGGCCTTCTGCTCGGCACCTTGGAGCCGCTGCGCATCGACTGCGCGCGGATCGCCGCCGCCATGGACCGGCCCACGACGGCCCGGGACCTCAAGGAGATCGCCATCGACGATGTCTACGACCTGCTGGACTGCCACGTCGCCGACGCCGATGCGATCCGGGCCCTCGTCGCCCATGACCCCGTCAACACGGACGATCGGCCGCTGCTTGAGTTCGGCTGCGCCGTCAGGCCGCCCTGGGAACTGTGCTGCATGGAAGTGCTCCACATGCTCCGGCAGTGCCGCGTTCCCATCGCGCCGTACGTGACGAACTTCCCCCGCGAGGACGCCGGCAAGGCCGCCCTCGCCCGGCGGTTCGAGGCCACCAACTACATTTTCGAGGGGCAGTTCGCCCAGCTCGCCGGCTTCCCGGCCGACCGCCGGAAGAAGTTCGCGCAAGCCCTGGCCGCCAACCCCGGGGAAGCGCATGTGCGCACCTGCGAAGAGGAGTTGGACCGCGAGATCGCGGACCTCTCCGCCGCGCTGAGCGTCCACCCCGACAGCACTCAGCTGGCGCTGCGCCTGGCCGATCGGCTCTTCGCGGCCATGCGGAACGCGGAGGCGGCGCGGATCTACGCGCAACTCTGTCCCCAATCGCCGCCGCCCCCGCCCACCGCCTTCGTGCGTCTCGCCGAGATCCTGTACCGGGAATCCGAACCCGCGCGGGCGGAGGAGGTTCTCCGCGCCTGCCTGCGCCGGTGGCCCCGCGCCGCCGAGGCGCACGACCGGCTCGCCGGCATCTATCGCCGCCAGGGCAGGCAGGAGGAGGCGCTGCGCCACAGCGCCCGGGCCATGGAACTCGAGCCGGGCAATGAGCTCTACCGCCGCCACCGGGAGATGATCGCCGGCGGCCGCTGACCGCGCCCTTACCGTCCCCAGCCGGCTTCGATCTCCTCCAGCGTCTTGCCCTTGGTTTCGGGCAGGCAGAACATGACGAACAGCAAGCTCGCCAAGCTGAAGCCCGCGTAAATCCAGAACGTCGCGGCGGGTCCGATCCCGTCCTTCAGCATGGGGAAAGTTTGCGTCACGACGTAATCCGCGAACCAAAGGAGCATGATCGAGACGCCCATGGCGCGCCCGCGCATCTTGGTGGGGAAGATCTCCGAATTGACGATCCACGACACGGGGCCCATGGCCATGGCGAAGGCGGCGACGAAGCCCAGCACGCCGGCCAGGAGCACGCCGCCGCCCAGGCCCAGGTGGAACGCGAACCCGATCCCGGCCAGTGTCGCGGCCTGCGCCGCGGTCCCGACCGCCAAGAGCGGCTTGCGCCCGAGACGATCGACCAAGGCGATGGAAACGAAGGTGAAGCCGAAGTTCACCAGCCCCACGATCACCGTCTGCCAGAACGCGGCGCTCGTCTCCGTGCCGGCCGCCTCGAAGACCTTGGGCGCATAGTACATGATCGCATTGATGCCGCTCAGTTGGCTCAGGACCGCCAGGGTCGCGCCCAGGATCAAGGGCCGGAAGTAGCGCGGCGTCAAAAGCTCGGACCAGCGGCCCTCCTCCCGCGTGAGCGCCTCCTCAATTTGCGCCATTCCCCGCGCCGCGCTGGCGGCGCCGCCGATGCGCTCCAACACCGTCCGCCCCGCATCGCGCCGCCCCGCCTTGACGAGCCAGCGCGGGCTCTCGGGCACCGCCGCCAGGAGCGCCATGAAGGCCGCCGACGGCGCGATGAGCGCCGCGAACATCCAACGCCAGCCCGTCGCCGTGTTCCAGTCCGCATCGCCCCGGCCTTGAATCACCGAGTTCACGAAGAACGCGGCGGCGATGCCCACCACGATGGCCAGTTGATAGAGCGCCACCAGGCGGCCGCGGATGCGCTCGGGCGCGATCTCGGCGATGTAGATCGGCGACAGAATCGACACGGCGCCGATGGCGATGCCGCCGGCGAAACGCGCCCACCAGAAGGCGGTTAAGCTCTCGGGAATCGCCGTCGCATAGGACGACAGGCCGAACCCGAGGCCGCAGAGAAGCAGGCCCGTCCTGCGGCCCAGGCGATCCCCGGCCGGACCGGCAAGGAGCACCCCGGCCATGCAGCCTAGCAGCATCACGCCCGTCGCGAAGCCCAGGCCGCCGGCATCAAGGGCGAAATAGGCCTCCAGGTACTTGTTGGCGCCCGCGATCACCGCGGTGTCGTACCCGAACAGGAACCCGCCGAAGGCCGCCACGAGGCTCAAGAGCAGGACGTAGCCCACGTTCAGCTTCGATTCGGGAGGATCGTGCGCCATCATAAGAAATCCTTTCCGGCCGAGGGCTCCGCGCGTCCCGGCGGCACCCGGAAGCCGCCGCTCCTCCGGAGGCGCGCGGGCGGCCATCCTACGCACAAGACCGATCGAAGGGAAGGGGTTTTGGCCGCCTAGGCGTTCGAGGCGTCGATCGCCGCCTCCTCCGTTGCCGCGCCCGCTTCGTGGAGCAGCGCCCGGTACCAGGCCGTCGCCGCGGCCAACTTCGGCGCGAGCCCGTCGCACGCCCAGACCACCGAGAGCGTTCGCCGGGTCTCCGGGCCGGTTTTCGTCCGCTGCGCGTCCTTGACCGCGTTCGCGCACGGCCCGCGCGCATCGCGGACGCACGGCAAGCCCTCCACGGCGATCGTTTGGCCCGAAACGTTGAAAACATACGCCTCGCCCGCCGCCGCGACGGCAATGGAAAGAGGCGGCGCGGTCAAGTCAAGATCGATCACGCTGATCGGAAGCCCACTGTGGAGCGACACGGCGTTGCAGGCGTCGACGGCCAAGTTGATCGGCGCGAGCGCGCCTTCCCCCGCCGCCCTGACCAAGTATTCGGAGGCCGGCTTCCCGCGCCCCGTGGGTTTATAGCCCCGGCGGCGCAGGAGATCGCGGATCGCGGCGCGGGTCTCCTCATCGCGGCTAAGCGGGGCCGCCGCATCGAGGGCCAAAAGCGCCGCGAGCCGCGGCGCGGAAGGCATCCGGCCGAGCGGCTGCGGAAAACAGGTCGCGAACACGCCGCACGCAAGGTCGGGATAGGGCTCGATGCGCAAGCTGAAAGTCATGCCCCTATCCTAGGGAACGGCGCCGCGCGCGCAAGAGCGGACCGCAACCGTCCCGGCCGGTTCGATCCTTCGCCAACGAGCAACGGGCCCGGGTCGCGCGACCCGGGCCCGTCGTCCGCCCCGAGCGGATCCGCGCCTACGGCTTGCACTGCGTCGCGCAGGCCGGCAGGCCGCTTACCTGAGCCGGGAAGTACGGGATGCCTTTGGCGTCGACGCCGTCGGCGGCATAGCCCCTGCAAACGTTGTTCGCCGCCGTGATCGTGCTGCCGTCGGGCGCAAGCATCGGCTGCCCGCTGAAGAGATACCCGAGGATCTTGACCGCGTCGGCGATGTTGAGGGCGTTGTCATCGTTCGTGTCCGCGGCTTTCGCGCAGATGGGCGGCTTCCCGCCGGCGAAGAGATATTGGAGGAGCGCCACCGCATCGGCGATGTTGACGTTGGCGTCGCCGTTGACGTTGCCCATCCACACATAGATGTCCGTCGAGGGCTCCCCACCCGAAGTCTTGTCCATGAGCCACATGATGATCTCGGCCGCCACGGCGCCCTTCGGGTCGGGTCTACTCATGGTCTGATAGACGGGGATCAGGCGGCCGCGGTTGCCGTCCCGGACGATAACGGGATCGGCCCGCGTGCCGGACTCGCCCTGGGCGAGCACGGCCTCAGCGAACCACGCGCCTCCGAGGGCGTCGAGCGGCAGCGGGCGGTCAGTCACGAAATCGGACAGGCTCGGCGCGATCGCGGTTCCCTCCGCCGTGACTTCCACGGGCGTGTCTTGTCCCCACATGGTGATTGCGGGTAAATCCATCATGTTCTGGAGCCCGCCCACATCGTTGTTCGGGGTGGAAACATAGAACATGTAGTCGGCGTGGTTCATGATCACATCGCCGTCGGTGGATTCGATGAAGAGCTCGGCGACGGAGCCGTCAGGCTCCGCGTTTCCCGCGGGATACAGCGCGTCCGGGAAATACCCGTAGAGGATCAGGACATCCAGCTTTCCGTTGTTCGTCCGGTCGTGCACCCACTCCGCGAGCGCGGCGGTGTCGGCGGCGTTCGCAAACAGCGTGCACGTGATCTCCGCATCCTCCAGCGCGTTCCTACAGACGCCGGCCTCCATGTCGGCCGAGTCCTTGCCGATCCAGCTCACCTGACCGGTGTAGATCGCCACTTCGCCCTTGCGGACCTTGGCATCGGCCAGCACCCGCACCGGCAGCGTCCCGTTCGCGAGGCCCGCCGTGGAAGCCGTCACGGTGACCAGCCCCGGATTGGGGTCCTTGAAGTAGAACACCGCGGACTCGCTGCCCGCCGGAATGGTCACCGACGTCACCGTGCCATCGAAACTGCCGTTGCGCGCCAGATCGAAGACACCGGTCGCGGAACTCTTGGCCAGGTTCACGACCATCGCGGTTTCGGCCGCGAACGGGATGCCTCCCGCGCCCTGGATTCTGACCGTAACTTGCATGGGCCAGCCTTCCAGAACCTCGGGCTTGTCGCCGGCCAGTCCGAGTTCTGTCGGGCCGCCCAACTCCTTCTGCATGAGCCAAGCGATGATCTCGGCCCCGACGGCGCCCATCGGGTCGGGCTGATTAGCGGACTGGAACACGGGAATCAGGCGGCCGCGGGAACCGTCCCGCACAACGACGGGATCCGCCCGGGTTCCATCAACGTTCTCGGCCAGCGCGGCCTCCACGATCCAGTCGCCCGCGAGCTCATCGAGATGGAGCGGGCGGTCGCTCAGGTGGTTGACGAGGTGCTTGGCGATGGCGCGTCCCTCGGCCGTCACCGTCATGGGGGTGTTGTCGGGCCCCATGTTGATGCCCGGGATATCCATCAGGTTCTGGAGAGCGGCCGGCCCGTTGTCCGCCCCGTCCATGCTCGACATGTAAAACATCCAGTCTGCGTGGTTCATGATCGCATCGCCGTCGGCCGATTCGATGAAGCGTTCGGCGACGGAGCCGTCAGGCTGCGTGTTGCCGGGGGGATAGAGGCTATTGGGAAGGCGCCCGTAAAGGACTAGGACGTCCAGCTTGCCGTCGCCCGTTTTGTCGCTCACCCACTCCGCAAGGGCGGCCTCGTCGGCGGCGTTCCGGAACCACGTGACGGCGATGCCGGCGCTCGCCAGGCTGTCCCGGCACATCTGCGCCTCCACGTCCGCCACCGCCTTGTCAATCCAGTGCGTCCCTCCCGTGTAGATTGCCACATCCCCGCCGGCCGCGAAGCTGCGCGGGATCACGTTCAACTTCACGCTTCCCGCGGCGAGCCCCGCCGCCGACGCGGTAAGGGTGGGCGTGCCCGAGGTCGGATCCTTGTAGTAGAAGACCGCCGCGCTTTCGCCCGCGGCCACCGTGACGGATGTCACCGTGCCGTTGTAGTTTCCGTCCCGCAGGACATCGAAGCGGCCCAAAGCCGAACTCGTTGCCAAGGAGATCACCTTGGCCGCCGTGACCGGAGCCGGGCTGCCGATTTCGTTCTGCACTCGAACGACGAGCCTCAACGGCCGCTCCTGGTAGACCGTCGTCTTCCCCACAAGGCCAAGTTGGACGGGAGTGCCCAGGGAAATCCCGTAAAGCCCGGCAATGACCTCGGCCGCCACCGCGCCCTTGGGGTCGGGCCGGTTGGGATACTGGAAGATGGGGACCAGGCGTCCGCGGTTGCCGTCCCTGACAATGACGGGTTCCGCCCGGGTACCCGATACATCCTCGGCCAACGCCGCCTCGACGAACCAGTCGTTCGCCAAGAGATCCACATGTAGGGGGCGCGCGGTCGATAAAAAGAGCGCGGCGCCCTGGTAATCAGCGAGGCTCGGCGCTATGTTCGCGCCGTCCGGCGTCACGGCCACGCGCCAATCATTCCACATGTTGATGCCCGGGAGGTCCATTATGTTCCGGAGGGCTGCGTCGCCGTTGTTCGGGCTGGAGATGTAGAACATGTAGTCGCCGTGATTGATAATCGTGTCGCCGTCCGTCGATTCGATGAAGAGCTCGGCGATGGAACCGTCCGGCTCCGTGTTTCCAGGGGCGTAGATAGTCTCAGGGAGGTATCCGTACAGGATCAGGACATCCAGCTTCGCGTTGCCCGTCCTCTCGGTAATCCAGCCGGCGAGGGCGTTCTTGTCGTCAGGGCTGTCGAACCACTCACACTCGATTCCCAGGACATTCAACCTGTCGACGCAGATCCGGGCCTGCGCATCGGCCATGCCTTTGTCCATCCAGCCGACGTCGCCGGTGTAGATCGCCACCTGGCCCCGCTCGGCGGGAACGTTCTCCAAGACCTCCACGTTCAGGTCCGTCCCCGTCAGGCCCACCACGGTCGCCGCCAGCGTGACCAGCTTCGGCGCCGTGTCCTTGTAGTAGAACTGCGCGGACACGCCGCCCGCGGGAATGGTCACCGAGGTCACTGTCCCGTTGAAGGCGCCCTTTCGCTGGGTGTCGAAAGCCCCGGTGGCCGAGTCCTTCTCCAGGTGCACCGTCACCGCCTGCGCCATCGGCGTCGGCACTCCGTTCTCGTCCACCAAGGTGAGCCTATACCTGACGGGCGTGCCCGCCACGGTGGTCGTGGGGCCGGAAAGCACCACGGATTCCGTCCCCCGCTGCATGAGGTACGTGATCATCTCCGCCGCCACCGCGCCCCTGGGGAGGTTAGGATCAGCCGACGTCTGATAGGCGATGGCCAGGCGCCCGCGATTGCCGTCGCGCACGATGATAGGATCGGCCCGCGTGCCGTCCCCGTTCCGCGCCAAGGCCACCTCCACGTACCAATCCCCGGCCAGCTCGGGGATGTGGAACGGGCGGAGGGTGTCGGCGGCGATCAGGCTCGGCGCGATCGCCGCTCCCTCGGGCGTCACGGCCACGGGCACGGGCTGATCGTTATCCGGCCACATGGCGATGCCGGGGACGTCCATGATGTAGCCCAGCGCCACATCCCCGTTGGAACCGGGTTGCGTGACGTAGAAAATGTAGTCCGCGTGGTTGAGGATCATGTTCCCGTCGGTCGACTCGATGAAGAGCTCCGCGATGGACCCGTCCGGCTGGGCGTTCTCCGGAGCGTAGATAGTCGACGGAACGTGTCCGTACAGGATGAGCACATCGAGTTTCCCGTCGTTCGTCCTATCCTCCACCCACTCGGCCACCGCATCCTTGTCGTTGCCGCTGGCGAACCACGTGCAGGTGATCCCCGCATCCCCGAGCATGTCCACACAGATCTGAGCCTGCCTGTCGGCGCTCGTTTTGTCGATCCACCCCACGTTGCCGGTGTAGATCGCCACCTCCCCGGCCCATGCCGCAACGGCGAACACGGCGAGAAGCAACCCACTCGCAGCCCCACGTATCATGCTCATAACGACACCTCACCTTTTGAACAACCGTAAGACCTAAGCCTTACCTATCCACATCCTCTCTTGATGGTACCGTCGCCACGGTGAAATACAAGTTCTTTCTAGGTGCCGCTCCTGCCGTCAACGACAAAAAAAGGGCCTGTCGTTCTCTGAACGACAGGCCCTTCCAAGGGGCGTGCGCAAGGTATTACGGCTGCGGCGGCCAACCGCAGGGCGCGAAGGCCTCGCACCCCAGCGGATCCTTCTCCGTCGTCGGATCGACGCCGCACTCCCCGAAGGGAGGCGGCAGCGGCCCGGACTGCGCAAAGAGATGCCCCAAGACCTTCACCGCATCGGCAATATCGAGCTTGCCGTCGTCGTTCCCGTCGGCCGCATCCTGGCAGGTCAGCGTCCCGCCTGTGAAGAGGTAGCTGAGCACCTTGATCGCGTCGGCAATGTCGATCTTGCCGTCGGCGTTGGCGTCACCGCGCTTGAAGACCGGGTCGGACGGCCCGACCTCGGTGACGGTCACCGTCAGCGTTCCGCCCTCCAGGTCCGGCACGGACGCGGTCAGGGTGACGACCCCCGGGAACGGTTCCACGTAGTAGAACGTCACGGACACGCCGCCCGCGGGAATGGTCACCGACGTCACGGAACCGTCGAACGCGCCTCCCAAGCTCGTGTCGAAGGCGCCGACCGCGGAACTGGTGGCCAGGGTCACCGTCACGGCGCTCTCGGCGGCGACGGGGGCTCCCTTCCCGTCCAGCAGGGTGGCCGTGAGCTCGAGGGGCGTTTCCGCCGCCACCGTCCCCGCGCCGGTCAGCCCCACCCGGGTCGCGCGCCCCAGTTCCTTCTGCATGAGCCAGGCGATGATCTCGGCCGCCACCATGCCCTTCGGGTCGTCCTGGTTGTTCGTCTGGTACGCGGTGATCAAACGCCCGCGGGAGCCGTCCCTGACAATGCAGGGATCGACGCGCGTGCCGGTCGCGTCCTCCGCGAGGGCCGCCTCCACGATCCAGTTTCCTCTGAGCTCATCGACATGAAACGGGCGATCACTATCGTAGTTGGCGAGGTGCTTGGCGATGGCGCGCCCCTCGGCCGTCACGGTCATGGGGGTGTTGTCGGGCCCCATGGTGATGGTCGGGATATCCATCATGTTCTGGAGCCCGCCCGACGCGTTGTCCACCGCGTCCGTGCTCGACTTGTAGAACATCCAGTCCCCGTGGTTCATGATCGCATCGCCGTCGGTCGTCTCGATGAAAGATTCGGCGATGGAGCCGTTCGGCCGCGTGTTGCCGGGGGGATAAATGCTGTTCGGAAGGCGGCCGTAGAGGACAAGGACGTCCAGCCGGTTGTTGGCCGTCATGTCGTCCACCCACTCCGCAAGCGCGGCCTCATCGCCGGCGTTGGCGAACCACGTGGTGGGAATTCCCGCCGCGTTCAGAATGCCTTGGCAGATCGCCGCCTGCTCATCGGCTTTGGCTTTTTCAATCCAGCCCACCGCGCCGGTGTAGATCGCCACCTCTCCCGGCGTGGCGAAGGAACGCGCCACGATATTCACCTGCAGCGACGCGCCGGCGAGCCCCGCGCTCGAAACGGCCACGGTGGGCGAACCCAGCGCCGTGTCCTTGTAATAGAACACCGCGGATGAACTGCCGGCGGGAATGGTGACCGAGGTGACCGTGCCGTCGTAGCTTCCGTCCCGCGCTAGATCGAACCTGCCCGAAGCCGAGTTCGTCGTCAGACTCACCGTCGTGTCCGTGCTCTTGACGCTGGGAGAACCCATGAAATCTTCCAACCGGACGTCAAGCCTCAGCGGCCGCCCCTGGATGATCTTCGTCACGCCCGAAAGCCCGAGACTGGCCGGGTCTCCCAGGTCAATGCCGTTGATCCAGGCAATGACCTCAGCCGCCACCGCGCCCTTGGGGTCGGGGCGGCCGGGGTACTGGAAGATGGGGGCCAGGCGCCCGCGGTTGCCGTCCCTGACAATGATGGGATCCGCCCGGGTGCCGGTCACATCCTCGGCCAGCGCCGCCTCGACGAACCAGTCGTTCGCCAAGAGATCCACATGGAAGGGGCGCCCGGTCCAGAAGAAGCGTTCAGTGCCCTGGTACTGAGCGAGGCTGGGGGAGATGCTCTTGCCGTCCGGCGTCACGGCCACGCGCCAATCATCCCACATGTGGAGGCCGGGGATATCCATCATGTTAGCGAGGGCCGCGTCGCCGTTGCAGCAAGGATCCGTGACGTAGAACATGTAGTCGCCGTGGTTGATGATCGTGTCGCCGTCCGTCGATTCGATGAAGAGCTCGGCGATGGAGCCGTCCGGCTGCGCGTTGCCGGCGGCGTAGATGGTCTGCGGGAAGAAACCGTACAGAACGAGGACATCCCGCTTGCCGTTATCCGTCTTCGCGGCCACCCACGCGGCAAGGTCCGCCTTCTCGGCGGGGGTCGCGAACAGCCTGTGCGAGATCCCCAGCAAATCGAGTTTCCCCATGCAGATCTGGGCCTGCGCATCGGCCATGCCTTTGTCCATCCAGCCGACCTCGCCGGTGTAAAGCGCCACCTCGCCCCGCTGGGTGGCAACGTTCTCCAAGACCTCCAAGTACAGGTCCTCCGACGACAGGCCCTCCGCGGTGGCCGCCAGCGTGACCAGCTTCGGCGCCGTGTCCTTGTAGTAGAACTGCGCGGACACGCTGCCCGCGGGAATGGTCACCGAGGTCACCGCCCCGTTGAAGGCGCCTTTTCGCTCGGTGTCGAAGGCCCCGGTGGCCGAGTCCTTCTCCAGGTGCACCGTCACCGCCTGCGCCATCGGCGTCGGCACTCCGTTCTCGTCCACCAGAGTGAGCCTGTATCTGACGGGCGTGCCCGCCACGGTGGTCGTGGGGCCGGAAAGCGCCACGGAGCTCGTCCCCCGCTGCATGAGGTACGTGATCATCTCCGCCGCCACCGCGCCCCTGGGGAGGTTCGGATCAGACGGCGTCTGATAGACGATGGCCAGGCGCCCGCGATTGCCATCGCGCACGATGATAGGATCGGCCCGCGTGCCGCCTCCGTTCTGGGCCAAGGAAACCTCCACGTACCAATCCCCGCCCAGCTCGGGGATGTGGAACGGGCGGGGGCAGTCAATCTCGACCAGGCTCGGCGCGATCGCCATCCCCTGGGGTGTCATGGTCATGTGCACCCATACTTCCTGCCCTTGTTCATTATAATTCGGCCACATGCCGATGCCGGGGATGTCCATGATGTTGACCAACCCCGCATCGTTGTTATTGGGATCCGAGACGAAGAACATGTAGTCCGCGTGGTTGAGGATCATGTTCCCGTCGGTCGACTCGATGAAGAGCTCCGCGATGGACCCGTTCGGCTGGGCGTTCCCCGGAGGGTAGATAGTCACCGGAACGAACCCGTACAGGATGAGCACGTCGAGTTCCCCGTTGTTCGTCTTGTCCTCCACCCATTCGGCGACCGCATCCTGGTCGCTGCTGTTGGCGAACCACGTGCAGGTGATCCCCGCATCCCCGAGCATATCCACGCAGATCTGAGCCTGCCTGTCGGCGCTCCCTTTATCGATCCACGCCGTGTGGCCGGTGTAGATCGCCACCTCCCCGGCCTGCGCCGCAACCGCGAGCGCGCCGAGAAGCAACACCCCTAGCACTCCGATTTTCTGGTTCATGAAGCACCTCTCTTTTTCAACGACCAGCGAATCTAAACCGAAAACCCATGCGCATTCTACACTTATCTATTTATGGTACCGCCACCACCGTGAAATGCAAGCTCGCTTTCGACTCCGCCCCTTTCAAAAGTGAAACCCGCCCTGCCGCCGCCTTTCTTGTCCGTGCGGGTTTTCGTCCCAAAGCCCAAGGATATGGACGAAGCCGTTGCAGTACGCACCCGGCTCCTCGCGCAACCGCCTCCCTCCCCCTCCGGCGGCGCGCCCGGCTTCTCGCGGGCGGCGCCGCTCGCGGCCGGCGAAGACGGGCCCGGAACTTTTCTCCCCTGCCGCGGTCTGATAGAGTGAAGACCGTGAACCCGCCGGCAGAAGCGTGTTTTAGTGACGAGGAACTGGTCGTACGCGCCGCTCGTGGCGATCGGGAGGCGTACGGGCTGCTCGTCCGGCGGCACGGCGGCCGCATCGTGAAAACATTGTACTACCGCGTGGGCGACCGCGACGAGGCCGAAGATCTGGCGCAGGAGGTGTTCGTGAGAGCCTACCGCGGCATCGGCGATTTCGAGGGCCGGGCAAGCTTCGGCACCTGGCTCTATCGAATCGTCCACAACGTGGCCGCGAGCCACTTCGCCGCGCGCGGCGCAAGGAAACGCGCCGGCGGGCGCGTGCCCCTCGACGCGTGCGCCGAGGCCGCCGCCGCGCCGGCGCGCAACGCCGACCCTCAAGCCGCCGCCATGGGCAGAGAGCTGCAAGACGCCGTCGAGCGAAGCATCCGCGACCTGGAGCCTGACACGCGCGAGTACGTGGTCCTCAGGGACATCGAAGGAAAAACGTACGAGGAGATCGCGGCGATCGTCGGCATGCCCCTGGGCACCGTCAAGAGCCGGATTCACCGGGCGAGGCTTCTCATCCGCAGGAGCCTGGAGAACTACCTATGAGGCCGTGCGGCGACTTCGACCTTCGCGCCTATCTTGACGGCGAGATCGCCGGCGGGGACCGGGCCGCCTTCGAAGCCCATTTAGCCGCCTGCGAGCGCTGCCGGCAGGACGCCGCGGATCTGGCCAGGGTTCTCGCGCTCTTGCGCGCGGCGCCCGACATCCCCCCGCGGCCGGATTTCACGGCGCGCGTCATGGACGCCATCGAAGCGCGGTCGGCCGTTTCCGCCCGCCGGCGGCTTCCAGCGCGGCGCTACGCCCTGGCCGCTTCGTTCCTCCTCGTCTGCGCCCTGGCCGCGGGCGTGTACTTGGCAACGCGCGGCGGAGAACCCGCGGCCGAGGTCGCGTTGCAATTCGAGCCCGCCGCCCCGCCGCCGCCCGCCCAGACGTACGCGGCCCCGACGGCGCCGGCGCTCGGATTCGGCCTCGGCGGCGGCCGCGCGGAACCGGCCGCGGAAGAAACCGCCGGCAGTTTCGCCGTGGAAGCGGAGGCCGCCCTGGACGCCGCCGTGAAGGACGGCGCCATCCTCACGGAGAAGTCGGCGGCAGGCGCGCCCCTTACCTCCGAGAGCCTTTCGGAACCGCCGCCTTCCGCCCTCTGGGTCGTGCTGCCCGAAACCGGCGAGACGTGGTCGAAACTCGCCGAGCTGGGCGTCGCGCGCGCGGTGTCCGAGGCCCGCGCGACCGATCTGAACGGCGAGCAAGCCGCGGCCCTCGCCCTTCTTGCGGGCCGAGGACGTTGGGGCGTCGAGACCGAGCCCGCCGCCGCCCGGCGGCTCGCCCGCTTCCGGAGTCAAGCGCTCGGCGAGAAGGCCGAGACACGGGCCGCGCCCGCCGCCGCCGCGCCCGCCGCCGCTGCTGCGCCCGCCGCTGCTGCTGCGCCCGCCGCTGCTGCTGCGCCCGCCCCTGCTGCTGCGCCCGCCGCTGCTGCGCCCGCCGCGCCCCCCGCGCCCGCCGCCAAGCCGGCGGACGCGGAACGGTCGCCCGCCGCGGCGGCGAGCGACCCCATGTTAGGCGCGTCTCCTGAACCCTCCGCCGGCTTCCGGGGCGGGCGGGAGCGCGCCAAGCTCGCCCGCGGCTCGACGCGGGACGCCTTCGCGCCGCGGCTCGACGCCTCGCCGGCGGCGAAGTACCGCGTTCTCGTCCTGCTCCTGCCGCCTGAGGCCCTCGCGCGGGCGCCTCTTCCCGAGGCGCCGGCTGTCGCGCCGCCGGTCCCGGAAGAAGCGCCCGCCGGCCCGCCGGGCCGTTGACACGCTCGTTCCGTTGCGGCAGCATCGCGGTTGCGCGCGCCACGGGCGCGGCGCGAGGCAGGTCGTTTCACCCCCCAGGGAGGATGTGCCCATGACGATCAACCGACGCGAATTCGTGGCGGCCGCCGCGGCTTTCGGCCTGGCGGCAAGCGGCTCGGCGCTGGGCGCCGTGGCGTCCGACAGGAAGGTCCAGCCCATCGACACCAAGGGACCTTCGGCGTTGAAGCTCTCCAGCCAGATCGGGATCATCCCCGGAAAGAGCATCGAGGAAAAGCTCGCCCTCATGGATGCGATGGGCTTTGACGGCGTGGAGCTGGGCGGCGACATCGTCGGCAACGAGCAGAAGTACCGGGACGCCCTCGCCAACGCGAAGGTGAAGGTGAGCGCCGTCTGCTGGGGCTCCCACGGCGGCGACCTGGTGAGCGCCGATCCCGAAAAGCGCAAGGGCGGCGTCGCGGCCTTGAAGCGCGTCCTGGAGTCGGCCGGCGAGCTCAAGTCGACGGGCGTCATCTTCGTGCCGGCCTTCAACGGCCAGACGACCCTCGCCAATCAGGACATTCGCAAGGTGCTCCTGGATTCGCTCCCCGACATCGGCGCGCATGCCCTGCGGTGCGGCACGCGCGTCATTCTGGAGCCCCTCAACCGCGGCGAGGCCTTTTTCTTGCGCCAGCTAGCCGACGCGGCCTCGATCTGCCGCGATGTGAAGAGCGACGGCGTCGCCATGATGGGCGATTTCTACCACATGGGCATCGAGGAGACGAGCGATCTGGGCGCCTTCATCTCGGCGGGGAGCTATCTCCACCACGTCCACCTGGCCACCACCGAGGGCCGCGTCCTGCCCGGCCAGGACGGCGGCAAGCGCAGCTACGTCGACGGGTTCCGGGGCCTCAAGATCATCGGGTACCAGGACTACTGCAGCTTCGAGTGCGGCGTGCGCGGCGACCGCCAGACCGAGATCCCCAAGGCCCTGCAATTCCTGAAGGATCACTGGGCGCAGGCCTAGCGCGCGGCGTCACCACTCCTCGTCCGCGGGCGCGCGGCGGCCGGCCTTCCGCGCCGCCCGGCGGCGCTTGGCCTGCGCGTGCCGGCGCCGCGAGGCGGCCGTGGGCTTGGTCGGGCGCCGCCGCGCCGGCCGGACGGCGGCCTCCGCGATCATGGCGGCGAGGCGCGCGAGCGCGTCGGCGCGGTTCTGCTCCTGCGAGCGGAACCGCTGCGCCCTGATCACCACCACGCCGTCGCGCGTGACGCGGCGGCCGCCGCGCGCCAGGAGCCGAGCGCGCACGTCATCGGGGAGCGACCGCGAGGCGCGCGCGTCGAACCTGAGCTTCACCGCCGTGGCGACCTTGTTGACGTTCTGCCCCCCCGGCCCCCCCGATCGAAGGAATTCGAGCGCAATCTCGCCCTCGTCGAGGGCGAGCGTGTCCGTGATTCTAAGCATGCGCGCGCCGGCCTTTCGCACCCCGCGCGCACCACCCCGCGCGGCTCCGACGGGACCGGCGCTTGCGGGAGCGCCTCACGCCCGAGGATCGACCACGCGCCCGCCGAAGAGAACGGCGCCCGTGGGGATGTCGCGGATGAAGAAGAGGAACGGCCGGTCGATCGACACCGGCTCGGGCACGGACACGATGCCCACGATGACGGCCGTCGCGGCCGCGGCCTCGGTGCCCGCCTCGTTCACGGCGACGTAGGCCTTGTGAAGGACGTCCGTCACGAAGAGGTCACGGGTGCCATCGATCCCCGAGAAATCCGCCCCCAGGGGCGCGAACGCCCCGCCCATGCCGAGCCCTTGCAGAACCGGCACGAGGGAGAGGCTCGTCTCGAACCGGAATTTCGGCATGGTGAGCCTGACATGCGCGGGCTGCATGCCCCGGACGATCGCTCCGAGCTGCGCCGCGCCGAAGGCCGCCTCGAACTCGGCGAACCGCCCCGCGTGGGGAACCACGACGATCATGGAAAGCTCTTCGCCGTCGTAAGGCAGCTCGACGGCGACGAAGCCGTCGCCCTGCATGCGCCCAAACGCCCCGTCTTGACGCATGAGCGGCACCACCGCCGTACCGCCGTCAAGAAGGGTAAACTCGCCGTCGTAGGTCAGGTTCTCGGGAAACGGCGCCAGCCAGGCCGCGTTGAAGTAGATGGCGTTGGTGAGGACCAGCCGCGTCAATTCGGTGATCGCCCCCTGCGGGACGAGATCCTTGATCTTGCCCTCGGTCGCGCCGCTCACCCAGTCGTTGATCGCAAGGCGGGACGGTTCGGGCGCGACCTTGAAATCCACGAGCCGCATGCCGGCATCGTAGTTTTCGGCCAGGGTGGCGAGGTACGCCTCGAGGAAGGAGTGGCCGGTCTGCCCCCAGATCGAATTCGCGATGTTCAGCCGGAAGCCCTCGCCGTCGGCGCCCTGGGCCCCCTCCCCGCGGCTCGCGAGCTCGAGCCCTAGGGCGTTGAACGCGGGGTGCAGGCGGTCCTGCGGCAGCGTGAAATGCATCGCCGCGGCCATCTCCTCCCCGGAGGCGCCCCGGGCGCCTCCGTACAGCATCGCCAACGCGACCGAGACGCTGTAAGGCGAGAAGAAGAGATTCCCCTTCTCCCCCCGCACGGCGCCATAGAAGTCGCACGCGAAGGCCGTGTTGCCCGCGACCAGTTCGGCCAAATCCCCCGAGCCGACTTCGGGATGGGGATTGTACGCCGCCGCCGACCGTACTTCCTCGACGACCGCCGGGCCGCAGCCCTGGAAGCTCGCGCACCCCAGGCCATCCTCGGTCTCGTCGCGGCCGCAAGCCGGGAACGGCGCCGGCGGCGGCGGCTGATGCGCGAAGAGATACCCGAGCCCGTAGACCGCGTCGGCCACGTCGACTAAACCCGAGTCGTTCACATCCGCCGCATCGAGGCAGTCGCCGGGCACGGGCGCGCCCGCGAAAAGATGCATGAGCAGCGCGACGGTATCGCTCAGGTCGACCTTGCCGCTCTGGTTGACATCGCCGCGCACGAAACTCGCGGCGGCGACAGGCGCGGCCGCCAAGCCGAGCGCCGCGCACAGAAGACCGGCCTTCACCACCGAATTTCTTGGTCTCATGGCAACCTCCCGCGCGCCGAAATAAAGCGGCCCAGCGCGCCATGGGCCAGTTTACGCCCGACCCCGCCGCGACACAAGCAATAAGAACTGTTTTCATTTTCCGCGGCGCGGCATTGACCGGCGCGGGCCATCCCTCCAGAATGGCGCCTGCGCGCGGAAACGGCGCGGCGCCCGCGGCGGCGTCCTCGAAGACGCCGCCGCGGCGTTCGGCGGGGAGGAGAAATGCACGGCGACAACCCATGGAACCCGGCGCCGGCCGTGCCGCGGGACGAGATCCTCGCCCGCGCCGCGCGGCTCTGGACGCGTCTGGATTCGCGCCCCCTCGCCGCCGTGTTCGCGGTCGAGCGCGTCGAGGTTCTCTACTTCGCCGGCACGCCGCAGGACGGCTTGGTGTGGATCCCGCGGGAGGGCGAGCCGGTCTTTCTCGTCCGCCGCGATCTGGAGCGGGCGCGGCGGGAATCCCCTCTCGCCAAGATCATCCCCTTCGCGCGCGCCCGCGACATCCCCGCGATCCTCGCGGCCGAGGGCCTGTCGATCGCGGGGCCGGTCGGGACGTCTCTGGACATCCTGCCCGTCAACCTGTGGCGAAGCCTGGAGCGCGCCTTGGAGACGCCGGTCGAGGATGCCTCGGCGGCCATGCGCGCGACCCGGGCGGTGAAATCGCCGCGGGAGCGCGAGGCCATCCGCGCCGCGGGCGCCCTTGCCGCGGAGCTTTTCACAAGCCTGCCCGAGTTTCTTCGGCCCGGCCTGCGGGAAGTCGATGTGGCGGCCTGGGTCGATGCGTTCCTGGTGCGCGCCGGCAGCGCCGGCTACTACCGCACCCGGACCTTCAACCTCGAGTTCGCGACGCTGTGCTGCCTGGCGGGGCCGAGCGGGGCCGTGCGCGGACCCTCGGACTCCCCGAACGCCGCGGGCAGCGGGCCCGATCCGGCTTTCGGCCAAGGCGCGGGCATGCGGCGCCTGCGCCCCGGCGAGCCTATCTTGATCGACCTGGCGGTGAACCGCGGCGGTTATTACGTCGACACCACCCGCATTTTCCACTTCGGCGAGTTGCCCGCGCCCCTCGTCGAAGCGCATGGCGCCGCCGAGGACATCCTCGCCGCCGCCGCCGAGGAACTGGCCGCCGGCCGAACCCCGCAAGCCGTGTACGCCGGGGCGGTCGCGCGAGCGGCGCGGGCGGGCCTCGCCGGCGCATTCATGGGCGGCAGCCGTTTCCTCGGCCACGGCGTCGGCCTCCAAATCGACGAGTGGCCCGTGATCGCCGAGGGGTTCGACGAGCCGCTTTCCGAGGGCACGGTCGTGGCGCTGGAACCGAAGTTCGCGCTGCCCGGCGGCATCGTCGGCGTCGAGACGACTTACGTCTTGGAAGACGGCGCGCTGCGCCCCGTCGTCCATCTGCCCACGGCGCCCTTGCGGCTGGACTGACCTCGCGGGCCCGAGGATCGGCCGGCTACCTGCCGCAGCAGCGCTTGTACTTCCGGCCGCTGCCGCAGGGACAGGGGTCGTTGCGGCCCGGTTTCGGCGCCGTCTCCGACGGGCGAGGTTCCTGCTGGAACGCGAACTCGCCGCCTTCGGCGCCGAAGGGATCGGCCGGCAGGGCGAGGTCGGTGAAGCGGTCGTCGCCCCCGTCTTCCGCTTCGGCGCCCTCGTCGTCGTCCTCCTCCGGTTCCTCGTCCTCCTCCGCGACGGCATCCTCGGGGTGCGCGGCGAGGTACTTGCGCAGGCCCTCGTCGAACACTTCCTCGGGATCGGCGCGCAATCCGAAAACCTCGATCAAGGCCGCCAAACCGCCGCGCGCCGCGTCCCTGAAGAATTCGTCGTCCGCCAGGGCGCCGCACCGCGCCTCGCCGCGCCGGAAGGCATCGATCATGCGCGTCGCGAGATCCCGATTTCCCGCCGCGAGCAGGGCGGCGGACACCGCCTCGGGCCGCGTCTCGCGCACGAGCAAATCGAAGAAGTGCGCGGCGTAGGCGCCGGCGCGCTCCGTCGCCAGCGCGGCGATGAGCATCGCGAGGTCGTTCACGCTAGCACCGGATCGGTGTCGGGCGAAGGACTCCAACCACGCATCCAGAACGCGGTCGCCTCCCGCCCGCGCCGCGAACTCCAAGCAGGCTTGCGTCGCACCGGCCTCGTCGATGCACGCCACCAGGCCGGCGAGGCCCCGCGCCGGCGTCTTCACGGCCAGGAGCAGTCGGCTGTTGGCGCTGACGTGCGCGTCGGGACTGGCGGCAAGGGCCATGAGATCCTCTTCCGGCGCCTCGGCCGCCAACTGCGGCAGAAGCGCCGGCGGAATCCAGGGCTCGTCCAGCCGCAGGAGCGCGGCGAGCGCGGCCGCGTCGCCCTCCGCGCGGGCGAGCTCCTTCTCGGCATCGCGCCCGCGGACCGCCTTGGCGAGGATCGTCCCGTAGAGAAGCGCGAGCGATTCCTGATCGTGCGGGTGGAGCGACCGCAGCATCTTCTGGGAGGACGTCGCCGCGACGAACGCCGCCAGCGCGGCGCCGAGCGGCCGAAACTCGGGATTGTCGGCGGCGGCGCGCGCGAGAGCCTCCGCGGCGGCGTCCGCCAGGATCGCCGCGAGCCGCGCCGAGTTGCCCTGGTCCGCGAAGCGCGCGATCCGCCGCCGGCGCTCCGCCGTCAGAACCGCCGCCCCGCGGCGCGCGGCCGCGGGATCGGCCGCGGGCAGGAACACGGCGAAACGGTCGGCCCTGACCGGCGGCGCCTCCGCATCGGTCTCCGGATCCAGCAGCGCGATCTCCACGCGCCGCCAGAGATCTTCGTCGATCCCCGCGCGCTCAAGCTCGACGCAAAGCTCGGCGAGGTCGTGAGCCTCTCCTTCCCCTGCCTCGGTCAAGCCGTCTCGGGCGCCCAGGCAGATGTCGACGAGCTTCTCGGAGCCCTCGGCGACGGCCTCGCCGGCGCCGGCGAGGATAAGGCCGGCCAGCGCGCGCGAGGCGAGGGGGAAGTCGGCGGTGGAATGCAGCACCTCCAGGAGGCGCGGCGCCGCCTCCGCGGCGCGCGTCTCGCCCAGGCCGAAGACGCCGGCCTCGTACACGCACTCGAACTCGCTGCGGAGCGCTTCCTCGAATAAGGCGTGATGTTCCCGCGGCGCCGCCCAGGCCAAGAAGCGCAGGGCGACGCAGTAGCCGTGGCCGCCCTCGTAGTCCCCGAGCCGCTGGACCACCGCCGCGACGACCTGCGCCGCCGCCGCGGCCGGCGCTTCCCGGGGGAATTCATCGAGGAAAACCCCGATCCTCGCGCCCTCCTCGTCGGGCGCCAGCGCGGCCGCCAGCGCCCCGTCGGGCAGCGGCAGGCCGCGCCGCGCCATCGCATGCAGCGCCCAGACCAGCCCGCGGTCCCGGCCCGCCCGCAGGCACGCCTCGGCCTTCTCGCGCAGCCGCGCCTCCGTCCAGACCGGGCGGTCGCGTTCCGGCAGCGCCGCCCGGTCGGGAAGCACGACGCGCACCCGCCCCTCCTCGACGTCGGCGGGCGTCAACCCGCCGAGCTCCTCCTGCGGCGTCTCGTACCAGCGCGCGACTTCCGCCTCGGTCGCCTCCTCGAGGACCCGGCGCGACCGGAAGCGGGAAGGGTCGATGCGCTCGGCGATATGGTGCGCCAGATCGGCCCGCAGGTGCTCGGGCAGTCCGCCCCGCCCCGCGGCAAGATCGTCCTCCTGTTTCTCCCGGGGCGTGCGGCCGACCAGATCCGCACGCGGCGTGTGGTTCCACAACGCGGCGACGGCGGCGGCGAAACACGCCGCCTCCTCCTCGTTCCGGAATTCGGGGGTCTTCAATCGCGCCAGAAGGTCCGCCGGGCTCTCCGTCGTCGCCAAACGGCGCTGGATCTCCTCGACGGTGAAAGGCAGTTTGAACTCCGCGAACACCCGGCTCGCATACAGCTCCGCCTCGAGGGGATTCTCGGGGCGCGGCTCCTTGGCCCGCGAGCGCCGCACGAGGCTGTAGACGGCGCGGGGATCGAGCGGGGAGGCCCGAGCGCTCTCCTTGGCCCGCTTCGCCGCGCGCTCCAAGCTGTAGGCGAAGCTCTCGGCGTACATGAGCGCCGGCCCGGCGATCTCGAAATGGCTTCGATAGGGAATCAGGCGCGTGAAGACGCAGGCGCGCGGCGCGGCATCCCGCGACGCGGCGGCGTCGAGCACCGCATAGCGCTCCCCGGTGCCGCAGAGCCTCAGGGTGAAGCCTTCTCCGGGGCGCACCTGCTCCACCTGAAAGCCGCCGAACACCGAGGCGCGCATGCGCTCGTAGGCCGCGCGCTCCTCGGCCGGGAGGCCGCCGCCGCGCGCGGCGAGGAAGAGATCGATGCCCGTCCTCCCGCCGGCATCGCGGTGGGCGAAGAGGGTGTAATCGTCGAGCAACTCGCGGTCCTCGGCGGCGACATCCCGGCCCTCGCCGGCGAACGCGGCCGCGGCCGCGGCCCGGAAGGCGTCCATGGATTCTCCCCGCATAAAGCGGCGCAGCCTTTCGAGGAACGGCGCGGCGCGCGGCGGCAACGGCATCGGTTCTCCTCCCATCACGGGCCCGCGCGCGCCCCGCCCGCGGGCCCCGGCTTCAGTACACGCATTCCCGCGCCGCCTCGGCGTAGGCGCGAATGTGCTCGGGCGGCGCGTCGAAGAAATGGTCCGCCGCCGAAAGAATGTAACCGCCGCCGGCGCCCACGCGCTCGAAGAGCGCGCGGACCGCGGCGCGGATCTCCCGCGGCGTCCCGCGCGTCAACACGTTGAACTGGTCCAGGCCGCCGATCAGCGCCAAACGGCCGCCGATCTTGGCCTTGAACTCCCACGGCTCCTGGTTGCCGCCGATGCTCCGCGGCGCCAGCGTCTCCGAGGCATCGCACCCGTTGGCGACGATCAGTTCCTCGATGCCCCGCGTGCCTCCGCAAGTGTGATAGGCGACGAGAAATCCGAGCTCGTGCAGCGCATCGTGAAGCCGGCGGTCGTAGGGCAGGCAGAACTCCCGGTGGATTTCCGGCGAGATCAGGGTGGAGGAGGCGGCGCCGCCCCCCGTCTCGACCAGATCGAACTTCGCCCCGCGCATGGCCGCGATGGTCCGGAGCTTCTTCTCGCACAGCGCCTCGAGGAGCCCGTGCACCCAGTCGGGCTTGTCGTACGTCGCCAGGATCAGCTCGTGGATGTCCATGAGGCAGGCCGCGTGCTGCCAGCACCCGGCCTGGTCGCCCCACACGAAGCCGCGCAGGATCCCGCGGTCGCCGAGGGCGTCGTAGGCCCTCGCGACCGCCGCGAGGTCCAGCCGCGGCGCCGGCATGTACTTGCGGATCAGTTCGACATCCTCGTCGCGCTTGATCAGGTACTCCGTGATCCACGTCGTCCGGCGGTCGCCGGCCGTCTTGTAGGTGAGCACGCCCTCGGGCGTGGCGATCCTGTGGTGACAGACGCGGTTGTCCGGCTCGGCGCTCACCACCGCGACCTCGTCGCGCCACTCCCGCGTCGAGCCCGGGGGCAGGTCCGGCTCCGAGGCCCAGAACTGCGGCATGTCCGCGGAGCACTGGACGGCCGCATCGAGGCCGAAATGCTCGAACGCCTCGGCGGCGCTCATGCCCCCCAGGTACTGGGCGAGGTGATACGGCTGCCACTGGTGGAACGTCGCGGGAAGTCGGTCGGGCTTCCCGCGCCGCAGCGCCGTGAGCATGCGTTCCTTGGAATTCACCGCGCGGCTCCTTTCGTGCGGGCGGCCCGCAATCCCCTCATGATACCCACTCGCGGGCCGTTCCGCACGGGCCGCGCGGGCGCCGCCTTGACCCGCGGGAGCGGCGCTCCCACAATAGGCGCCGCGCCGTTCCGCGGCGGGGTCCGTCCGGTCCCGCCGCAGGTTCCACGAGGAGAGATCCCATGTCCCGGCCGTGCATTCACCTGATCGCGAACGCCCACATCGACCCTGTCTGGCAGTGGCGCTGGGAGGAGGGCTGCGCCGAGGCCCTCGCCACCTTCAGGACCGCGGTGGAACTCCTCGACGCTCACCCGGAGTTCATCTTCAACCACAACGAGGCGCTGCTCTATCGCTGGGTCCGCGAGCTCGACCCGCCGCTCTTCGAGGAGATCCGCCGGCTGGTCCGCGCCGGGCGCTGGCACATCGCCGGCGGGTGGCATCTCCAGCCCGACGTGAACCTGCCGGGCGCCGAATCCATCATCCGCCAGATTGCCGAGGGCCGGCGCTTCTTCCGGGAGGAGTTCGGCGCGGCGCCTTGCGTCGCCTACAATTTCGACTCCTTCGGGCACAGCGCCGGGCTGCCCCAGATCCTGGCGGCCGCCGGCTACGCCATGTACATCCACATGCGCCCGCAAGCCCCCGAACTGGACTTGCCCGCCGACCTGTATCGCTGGGAGGGCGCCGACGGCACCACGATCCTCGGGCTGAGGATCGCCGTGGGCCTGTATCACACCGAGTACGACAACCTCCAGGCGCGCCTCGAGGAGGGCGCCGCCATGGCGCTCCGCCTCCGCCGCGACGTGCCGGTCTTCTGGGGCATCGGCAACCACGGCGGCGGCGCCACGCGGGAGGACCTGGCCTTGATCCGGCGCGCCGCGGCGGCCGAAACGCGCGTTCGCTTCCTTCACAGCACGCCCGAGCGGCTCCACGCGGCCCTCGCCGAGGCGGGGGCGCGCGCCCCCATCGTCCGCGGCGGCCTTCAGCGCGTCTTCACCGGGTGCTACACCTCCCTGGCGCGGATCAAGCGCGGCTGCGCCTCCTCCCTCGCGCGGCTGGTCCAGGCCGAGACGCTCGGGGCGATGGCATGGTGGCGCGGCGCGGCCGACTATCCCGGGGACGCGCTGGCCGCCGCGTGGCGCAAACACCTCTTCAACGACTTCCACGACATCCTGCCGGGCACCTGCATCAGGCCGGCCGAGGAGGACGCGCTGGCCCTGTACGGCAGCGCGGAGCTCGACGCGCGGCGCGCGACGCTGGAGGCGGCGGTGGCGTGCAACCGCGGCGCGGCGGTCCGCGCCTACGTGCCCGTCACCGTGCTTCACACCCATCCGCAGCCGGCCGAGGTCCCCGTCGAGCTGGAGTTCATGCTGTGCCCGCGGCCGAAATGGACCGGTGTTTGGCGCGCCGAACTCCGCACGCTGGACGGCCGCCCCATCGCGTGCCAGGAGGAGGAGCCCGAGGCGCTCCTGCCCTTCAACGGCTGGCGGCGGAAGCTCTGCTTCATGTCCCCCCGGCGCGGCATCGGCGCCGCGCACGCGGCGATCGATGCCGTCGAGGGCGCGGCGGACCGCCCCGCCGCCCCCCCCATGCTCGATTTCGCCTTCGATCAGGCTCTGGGCCGCGTGTCGCGGCTCGCCGCGGCGGGCCGCGACAACCTCCTCGCCGCGCCGTGCCCGGAATTCCTCGTCGTCGAGGACACGGGCGACTCCTGGGGCACCGAAGTGCGGCGCTACCGCGACGTCGCGGGGCGCTTCGAACTGGAGCCGGGCAGCGTCGGCCGCATCGCCGCCGGTCCCATTCGGACGATCCACGAGGCGGCGTTCCGCTTCGGCCGGAGCCGGATCTGCGCGCAGACGATCGGCTGGGCCCGCTGGCCGGTCCTCGAGTTCCGGCTCCGCGTTCTGTGGAACGAGGAGCGCAAGCGCCTCAAGCTCGCCCTCCCCACGGCCTGCGCCGGCGACCGCGTCCTCTGCGAAATCCTCGGCGGCGCGGCCGAGCTTCCCGCCGACGGCGACGAGCACGCGCACGCCCGTTGGTGCCTGCTCGCAAACGGCGGCGCGGCGCTCGGCGCCGTCTCCTGCGGCTTGCACGGCTTCGATTGCCTCGACGGCGAGCTGCGCCTTTCGGTTCTGCGGAGCGCCGCGTACTGCCACGAGCGGCGCTTCGAGCTCGGCGCGGTTCCGGCCCGCGCCTACATGGACCAGGGCGCGCACGATGTTCGGCTTCTCGTCACGGCGGGGACGCCCGAGGAGGTGCGCGCGCGCCTTCCCGGGCTGGCCGATTACCTGCACGCCCCCCCCGTCGCCTACGCGCACCTGCCCATCGGGGAGCGCGGCGCCGCCCGCGACGGCGCGCCTGCCTTTCTGACGCTCGCGCCGGCCCACGTGCGCCTCCTGGCCTGCAAGCGGTCGGCGGACGGCGCGGCGCTGATCGTCCGCCTGCAGGAAGGGGCGGGCCTGCCCTGCACCGCCGCGTTGGAACTCGACCCGCCGGGACTCGCCTTGACTTTGCCCCTGAGGCCGCTCCAGATCGCGACACTGCGGATCGAGCGGTCGGGCGCTTGGCGGCCCGTCGCGATGATCGCGGAGGAATGAGCCGCCGGACCGGCTTGCGCGCTCTGGATGCCCGCCGGACTCCGCGGGTAGAATAAAGGCGCAATCGCGACGTTCGCTCGTTCTCGACGCGAAGGAGGTGCCTGCATGCGCGCGACACGGAAACTCGGCCGGCGCGGATTCTTGGGCGGCGCGGCGGCGGTCGCGGCGTTCAACGTGATCCCGCGCCATGTGCTCGGTTCGGCCGGCGAGCCTTCGGCCAACAACAAGCTCAACATCGCCGGCATCGGGGTGGGCGGCATGGGGTCCCACGACATCCGATCGGTGCCCGGCGAGAACATCGTCGCCGTGTGCGACGTCGACGCGGGGCGCGCGGCCGAGGCGGCCAAGCCTTTCCCGTGGGCGAAGATCTACACCGACTACCGGGAGATGCTCCAGTCCCGGAACGACATCGACGCCGTCATGGTGGCCACTCCGGACCACAGCCACGCGGCCGTCACCATGGCGGCACTCAAGATGGGCAAGCATGTCTTTTGCCAGAAGCCCCTCACCCACAGCGTCTACGAAGCCCTCCAGGTGGCCAAGGCGGCGCGCGAAGCCAAGAGGGCCACGCAGATGGGCAACCAGGGCCAGGCCGGCGAGGGCGCGCGGCTCGTCAGCGAGTACATTTGGTCCGGGAGCATCGGCAAGGTGCGGGCGATTCACGGCTGGTCGAACCGCAGGCCCGACATCTCGCCGCGCGGCATCCCGCGGCCCAAGGACACGCCGCCCGTCCCCGCGAATCTGAATTGGGACCTGTGGATCGGCCCGGCTCCCATGCGCCCCTACCACCCCTGCTACCACCCCTTCGCCTGGCGGGGCTGGTGGGACTTCGGCACGGGAGTTCTGGGCGACATCGGTTGCCACAACCTTTCGGCGGCGTTCAAGGCGCTCAAGCTCGGTTGGCCCGAGAGCGTCGAGGCTTGCTCGACCCACTGGAACGCGCCCCCGGAGATCAAGGACGAAACCGCGCCCGCGGCCTCCATCGTCACTTATCGCTTCGCGCCCGAGGGCGACCGGCCCGAATTGACCATTCAGTGGTACGACGGAGGCATGATGCCGCCCTTGCCGCGGGAATTCGGCGCGAAAACGATCTTCGCCGACGACGGGACGCTCATCGTCGGGGACGAGGGCATGCTTCTGAACGAGCGGCTCGTGCCGGAAGCCCGCGCCAGGGAAGTCGGCAAGCCCCCGCAGAAGCTGCCGCGCTCGCCCGGCCACTACAAGGAATGGACCGACGCCTGCAAGGGCGGCCCCCCGGCGGGGAGCAATTTCGTCGACCATGCCGGGCACCTGGCCGCGGTCGTTCTGTTGGGCAACATTGCCATCCGCACCCAACAGAAGCTCTTCTGGGACGCCGAAAAGCTCCAGTTCAAGGACAACCCGGAGGCGAACCGGCTGCTCCAGCCGCCCTATCGGGATGGCTGGTCGCTGTAGCCGCGCGCCGGCGGGGCTCCGGTAGCGCGGGGGAGCGCCGTGCCCCCGCGGGGCTCCGGTAGCGCGGGAAACGCCCTTTTTTGCTTGCAACCGGCGGTGCGCGTCGTTAACATCGAGGGTGAGTAGGCAAAGTGTTTGCACGGTCGTGGCTTTTTAAGCGATCAACCGAAAATTCCGGGCACGGTCGCGGTGTACACAGAAAGGAGTGGAAGCGGTATGCGTCGTTTATGGACAGGATTGTTGCTGTGCATGGGGGGGATCGCCTTCGCGGCCCTCACCCCGACCGACGTCCCCTCGGACGGATCGGTCCTCCCGGCGGGATCGGCGGTGGAATCGCCGGCGGGCACCTGGACGCTCAGAGGCGGCGGCGCCGACATCTGGGGGGCCGCCGACCAGTTCTTCTACCTCTACGACAAAACGCCCGTGGACGGCGACTTCGCCATTAGTTGCCACGTCAAGAGCCTGACCGGAGGCGATGCCTACTGGGCCAAGGTCGGCCTCATGGCCCGGGTGCCGGAGGGCACGACGCCCGAGTTCGTCTCCGCGAACCAGCCGTACAACTTCGTGTGCGTGACGACCACGAATGGCGCTTGCCACCAGTACCGGGACACGACGGGAGCCGACGCGACCGACGTCGTGGACACCGGCGAGGGCATCCGCGTTGCGGGGCTCCGCGACGACGTGTGGATCAAGCTGGTGCGGGAAGGCGATTCGTTCAGCGCCTACGTCGGCCCCGCCAAGGGCATTTGGGTCACGGCGATCGGCTCGCATGAGAATCTCTCTCTCCTCGGCGAGCCAATGTACGTCGGCCTCGCGATCACGTCGCACCAGAGCGGCGCCTACGCCACGGCCGTCGTCGACAACGTCAACTTCAACGACCGGCCGGTGAGCCTCAACGGTCCGACGAATTTCGTGTGCGCGCCGGACGGCATGAACGTCGATCTCATGTGGACCAACAGGAGCACGTACAGCTCGATCACGTTGTACCGCAAGTCGGAAATCGACGGCACGGTGACGCCCATACCCCTCGCCGCGAGCGCCCAGGCGCATACCGATTCGCCGGGCACCGGTCTGTGGTCCTACTACATCCGCGCCGTGGAAGGCGGCGCCGAGTGCCTCGCGCCCGCCGGCTGCACCGCCGCGGTGACGGTGGGCAACGCGGGCTTCATCGACGGCGAGGGCTTCTTCCGTTCCTGGCTGCTCTTCGGGCCCATCAACGACACGTTCCCCTGCGCAACCCCGCTCAATGGCCTCACCGCCGATTTCATCACGGACGGAGCCATCACCGAACGGAACATGCTGCCGGCTCCGGGCGATGAACACAGCCCGGACTGGAGCCGCACCCCGGCGGGCACGACCAGAATTCTCGGCCCCTTCACCAACTCGCGCTTCCTCGACGATCCGGAGGTGAACCCCGGCGCGCCCAACACGGGCCAGTGGAGGGCGTGGCACAACGACAGCGACACCCTCGATCTCAACGGGATCTACAGCCCCGCCGTCGATGCGACCGATCTGTGCGTGAGCTACGCCGTGTGCTACCTCGTCAACACCCAACCGACGCTGCGGGTTCTCATCGGCGGCGCGGCGAGCGATGACTCAATCGCGGTCATGCTGGACAACGTCTACGTGCATGCGAACGGCGCCTGCCGCAGTTGGGGCAACCCCGGCCAGATCCAGGACCTCTTCCCGGTGCTCCTGCCTCCCGGCGAGCATCGCTTGATCGTCAAGACCTTCGATGAATTCTACGGCTTCGGTTTTCGCTTCCGCCTGCACAACCTCGACGGCACGCCGCTCACCGAGGCCGACGGCATTCAAGTGAAGCTGGCGCCCAGCATGACGTCGGTTCCCGCCGCGCCGGTTCCGCAGAGCAATTTCGGCTGCGCGGCCAGCGGCAAGAACGTCAACCTGTCCTGGGTGAACGGCCAGAGCTACGGCCAGGTTCTGCTGGCGCGCGTGGATCGGGACGGCGCGGTCACGCTGATCCCGGTGGGCCCGACGGCGACGTCGCTGGTGGACACCGTGCCGGCGGGCGGCGACTACACTTACCTCCTCGGCGCGGTCACGGCGGACGGCAGGCCCTCGCAGGTCCAGAGCTGCAGCCTAAACGTCGGGAACGTCGGCGTCATCGACGATGCCGGTTACTTCCGGACGTGGCTCCTCTTCGGGCCCATCAGCGAGACCTCCCCCTGCGCCAGGCCGCGGTCGGCCTTGATCGCCGACTTCTACACCAACGGCGTCCAGACCGAAGCGAACATGCTCCCGCGGCCCGGCGACGTCCATTCCCCGGACTGGAGCCGCACTCCGGCCGGCACGAACAAGATTCTGGGCCCCTTCTCGACGGCACAGGCGAATCCGGGCGCCCCCAACCAGGGCACGTGGTACCTCTACGAAAGCGGCGACGGGCTCATCAACCTCAACGACTCGGTCTACTCCGACGACCCGGACTACTGCATGTCTTACGCGGTCATTTATCTCTACAACAACCTGCCCACGCCCAGGCTGCTCGTCGGCGCCTGCAACAGCGACGACTCCATCGCGGTGGCTTTGGACAACACCTACTTCTGGGCGCCCGAGACCGGCGGCTGCCGGGGCGACACCGGCACGGTGGTCGATCGCTTCCCGTTCCTCCTGCCCCCCGGCGAACACCGCCTGATGGTGAAGACGTTCGATTACACCGGCGGCTTCAACTTCCGCTTCCGCCTCGAGAACGCCGACGGAAGCGTGCTTACCGACGACGACGACATCGAGATCCGCTACGTGCCGACGATAACGGCGGTGCCGCCGGCGCCCACGGCGACGGCCACGCGGACCCTCCCCAGCGTCATGATCATCGACTACGAGGCGACGGTCTCCATCACGGTCGCCGGCCAGGCTCTCGATCTCATCGATCTCGTTCCGAGCACAATGACCATCGGCGCCATCGGCAACGGCGGCACGCGGAACGGCCAGCAGATCTCGTGGACGAACATTCCCGCGGGCACGACCGTGACGTACAAGGTGACGCCCACGACGGTCGGCGGGAGGTTCTACGGCACGGCCCGAGAGGTGGCGACGAACGCGTGGCTCGCCATCGGCGGGCAGGCGATTCCCGTCGTGCCGGTCGAGCTCGCCGACGGCTGGCTCACCGCCAACATCGCGGATTCGGGCCTGGCGGGCACGGCGACGGTCACCAAGACCGGGTCGACCTACACCATGGCCGTCCAAGGCAGCGGCCACGACATCTGGGACACGGCGGATGACTTCCGCTTCGTTTGGAAGTCCTTCCCCGCCGACAAGTCGCTCGTCTTGCAGTGCCAGTTGGCCGCGATGGTCGGCGGCACGAACGTCTGGTCCAAGTACGGCTTGATGTTCCGGACCTTCCCCACCCAGGGAAGCCCGTGCGTCTACGCCGTTTACAGCCGCGACGGAGGCAGCGATACCCTGCCCGATCCGGCGTTCCAGTGGCGCGATGTGCCCGACGGCGGGGCGCTCCATGACGAAGCGTTCTTTAACGCCAATCACAACCACCCCCTGCCCGCCTGGATCCGCATGGTCTACAATAACGGCCTAGTCACCGCCTACTTCGCCGATGACGACGGCGGCATGCCGGACGAGTGGTATCCGCCCTGGGGAGTCACGCATCCTCTCAATCTCGAGGGACAGGATTCGTTCCTGGCCGGGGTGTGCGTGACGTCGCACGACGACACCCAATTGACGACAGGGCAGTTCAAGCACGTCGAGATCGTGCCCCTGTGCGAGCCCGTGACGGTCACGCGCTCCTTCGGATCGGCGGAGATGACGTACCTGGACGGCGTCCCGGCGGCGTTGTATGAGGACGGCGCCGACCTGCCGGTGGCGCTGGAGCTCACCAACCCGCGCGTCGCCGGCGGAAACTGCCCGGCGCTGGGAGCTGTCACCATCGTCGAAATGTTGCCCCTGGGCTTCATGGCAAGGAACATCTCCCACGGCGGAACTTACACCGACGGCAGCGTCGTGTGGACCTTCGCGGCGGGCAACCTGCCCGCGGGGCCGCTCACCTACGTCCTCTCAGGCGCGGCGGGCGTCAACGCGGCCTACTTCGAAGGCGAGGTTTCCGAGAACCCCGCGCCCAACCCCTTCGGGCCGTTCCAGATCTTCGGCCCCAACGCGATCGTCTCGGCCAACGCCCTCGGCACCGACCCCGGCATCGAGGGTGTGGTGCTCTCGTGGCTGCTCCTCGGCCCCTTCGCCGCGAACACCTACGACGGCACGGCCAACCACATTTACCAGGAGATGATCAAGGACTTCCTGACCGACGGAATGGTCTCCGAAGACACCGTGACGCCCCGCGCCGGGGACGAGATCCGGCCCGACTACGGCATGGCATCCGCCGCGACCGGCTTGAACGCCGCCGTCAATCACGCGGTCAATCCCAAGGGCAAGGAGGGCATCGCCACCTGGTTCCCCTTCCGCTATTCCGGACCGTACTACGATTTCACCTACGCCGGCCTGTACGGGGCCAACGACTACAGCATGAACTACAGCGTGGCCTACCTTGATGTCAGGGAGCCGGTCGAAGTCACCTTCGCCATGGGCAGCGACGACGCCATCCAGGTGCTCCTCGACGGCACGGAGATCTGGCACTACGACATCGGCCGCGCGTGGCCGGGCTTCACCGATCGCTCGGAGCCGCACGACCTGGAGGAGGGCGTCCATACCCTCATGGTCAAGTGCTTCAACGGCGTCGGCGGCTGGAATCAGAGCGTGCAAATCCTGGACGCGGAGGGAAGGTTCTTCACGGACACCGACACCATCTGCGTGTCCCTCAATCCCGACGGGTGCGGGACCGTCCAGATCGACACTATCTACGTTTGGATGGGCAACGTCAACGGCGACGCCGCCGTCAACATCGCCGATGCGGTCGCGATCCTCCAGTACCTCTTCGCCGGCGGGAAGCCGCCCGTCTGCGCCAAGGCCGCCGATGCGAACGACGACGATGCCATCAACATCGCCGACGCGGTCAAGATCCTAGGATTCCTTTTCAGCGGACAGGCGATGGCCGCCCCCGATGGCAGCACCATCACGGCGGCCAACAACGCCTGCAAGGGCTATGCCGCCAACGGTGTCGACCACCTTGGCAAGCCGTACTTCCCGACGCGGGTGAGCGGCCTGCCTGCGTGCGCCGTGCCGTGCAAACGGTAAACCTTGGTTTCCGCTGAGGCTCTCTCGGGGCCCGGGTCGGCGACCCGGGCCCCTTTCTTTCGGCGCGGGCCGTTCCGCAAGCCCGCGCGTCCGCCGCGCGCGGCGGACGTTCAGCGCCTGAGAAGGTCCAGCCCTTCCCGGACCGATCCGGTCGCCAGCGTCGCGGCGCCGCCGATGCCTCCGCCGCCGCCCCAGTCGTACACCCTTAGGACAAGGAGGTTCTCCTCGCCCGGCGCCAGGTGCGCGGTGACATCCACCGCAGTGCGGGTCAGGTACGAGCTTTCCGTGCGGTCGAGCTTTCCGTATCCGCCCGCCCTCCTGCCGTTGACGTAAAGCTCGTACATGTCATCGACGCTGTCGAAGACGATCTTCGCCCGGCGGCCCCGCCACCCCGCGGGAACCGCGATGGTCACGCGATACCAAGCCCAGCCGTCGTACGCGTTCCAGATCGCGCCTTCCTCGGGGGAGCCGGCCGCCAGAAGCCGCCAACCCGACGCATCGAAATCCCGGCCGAACCATTCCTCGGCGACGCCCCGCTCGTCGGGGTCTGTCGCGAAACGCCACGGCCCGGCGATCGCGATCGTCTCGGCGGACAGGCTCTCGGCGAGAGCCGTTACCGCCTCGGGCGACAGCCCGCGGGTGGGCGGGGGACCTGAAACGAGGTAATCCGCGATCTCGCGGGCAAGCCAGATCCCGGCGCGGTTGTCAACCCCTTCGTGCCGCAGGCAGCTCACCGCGAGCCGCCCGCGCCCGACGGCCGTGAGGAAGAGCATGAGATTCGGCCGCACGCGATGCAGGTCGTGGGTCTCGAGCATCGCCAGGAGCGGATCGACCTGCTCCCAGAGCCCCTCGCCGCGGATGACGGCGCCGCCGCCGAGCTCGAAAAGCTGCAGGTAGGCCAGCATCCCCCGCGGCACCCGCTCGAAAAACGCCTCGGGCGCCGGCGGAGCCCAGACCATGCCGCGCAGGAACCAAGTTTCCTCATCGCGGAACGAACCGCGCACGGGCGCCGTCACGTGGAAGACCTTGCCGCCGCCTTCCAGGTACGCGAGAACCTCCGCCGAGAACGCGCAAGTCGCGACGACGGGGCTGTCCGCCGGGATTTCGGCGCCGGCCGGCGCCGAAACGGCGCCCGGAAACATCGCCGCAAGCCCTTTTCCCGCATCATCGCCGTATACGACGAGGCCCGCCGGCACGGCCCGCGGCGCGGGGAGCGTCCAAACCTCCCAGGCGCGCTCGCTGCTCTCGCCGTCCGCCGCGCGCACGGAGCAGACGACTTCGCCGCGCTCCGGGCGCGCCACTTCGCGCGGAAGCGGAAGCGCCGCCTCCGGTCCCTGCGCGGCGATGCCGTTCGCGGCCTCGCTCCGCCGCCAGGCAAGCTCGACCCGCCCGCCCGCCGGGCCGCGCCACACGGCGGCGCCCTCCGCCGCCGGACGGCCGTCGGCGGCGACCCGGACACAGGGCCTGAATCTCACTTCCTCGCCCGCCTCGAAGGCGCGCCGATCACCGGCGGTGGCGAAGGGCACCACGATGCCGCCGTGCCAGCCCCACTCCTCCGCCGTCCACTTGGGCGCATCGAAGTCATCGAACAGCCCCATGTTCGCGAGCCGCACGTCGCGGATCACCGTGATGACGTAGCCCGAGTGCGGCATGACCTCGCGGAAGGTCTCGACCTGCCAGCGCCGCATGTCCATGGCGTACTTCCTCCCCGCCGCCCGCAGGTCGGCGCCCAGCGCGAAACCGGGCCGCGCGAAGCGCTCCTCCAGGCCGCGCTCGAAGCGCAACTGGTCATCGAGCCAGTTGGGCGCCCACCACGGCCGCGCATCGACCGAATGGTCGAGCCACTGCTTGACGTCCGCCCAAGTGTCGGCGGAGATCGCCTCGCCCAGGAGGAACGGCTTGACCCCGCGGGTCGCGATGTGCTCGGCGAAACCGCGCAGAACGCCGCGCCAGGTGCGGTTGTTGCCGTAGGGGTGGTCGTCCCAGAAATCGTGAATCCGGTTCCAACCGATCCACGAGGAGTCATCCTCGACCAGCGTGCCCGGGCAGGCCTCCTTGAGGAGGGTGTAAATCTCGCGCAGGACGTCGAGATCGGCCGAGGGGCCCGTCTCGCAGGTGATGCTGCGGATTACGGCGCTCGCCGCGCGGCAGTCGTGGTCGGCGAACTCGGTGTACTCCCGGATCAACTCGCCGCGGTGGGCCTTGTCGATCACGGGGTGCCAGGTCGGGTACTCGATCCAGGCGAGCATGCCTTCCTCGTCGGCGACGGCAAGGAGGTCCTTGGGCGGGAGCCACAGGCAGAACTTGATCAAGTTGAACCCGCGGTCCCGCAAGTTCCTGAGCTGCCCGCGGAAGCGCTCCTGGTCGGGCGCCGGCGCGAGCTGCGGCGGGTAGACGCCCCAGTTGAGGACGCCGCGCACGATCACCTCGCGCCCGTTGAGGCGCAGGCGGTGCCCCTCGGCGGAGGCCTCCCGGAACCCGAACCTGAAGACCGCGCGGTCGCCGGGGAGCGTCACCTCGAGGGTGTAGAGGTTCGGGGCGCCGATGTCCCAAAGAGCGGCACGCCCTTCCCAGCGCCAGGCGGCGTTGGCGCGCGGCCCGCCGGCAGCGAGGGGCGCATCGCCCCCGCCGGCGTAGGCGCCATCAGGCCCGAAGAGGAGAAAACGAGCCCGCCCGCCCTCGGCGGCGCCAATGATCGGAACGGTCGCCGACAGGACGGCGCTGCCCGTCGCGGGATCGATCGCCGCGGCATCGATGCGCGCCCGCATGTCGTCGATCCATGCTCCGGCGGCGAAGATCATCTCCACCGGCTGCCACAGGCCGCCGAAGTGCGGGGCGACGATGGGCAGGAAGCCCTGGGTGTTGTGCCCGACTTTTTCATCCAACCTGACGACGATGGTCGCCGGCGCCCCCGGCGCCGCGCAGTCGGTGACGTCCAGCGTGAAGGGCGTCCAGGCCCCAAGGTGGCTTCCCGCCGCCCGCCCGTTGACCCACACGCGGGCCTCGGTCGCCGCGCCGTGGAAGCGCAGGAGCACGCGCCGGCCCGCCGCCGAGGCGGGCACCGGCACGGTCTTGCGGTACCAGGCCACCGTGTCGAACTTCGTCCCGAGGACCGTCTCCCAGCATCCCGGCACGACGATGGGCCGCCAGGCGCCCGCCGCGGCGGCCGGCTCGTGCCACCCTTCGGCCAGCCCCCTGTCCTCGGCGTCGGGCAGAATCTCCCAGACGCCGCACAGATCGATTCGCTCCCGGTCGCCCGCGGCGGCCGATTCGCCTAGCGCCGCCCACCCCAACAGCGCCAACGCGCGCAAGAGTCGACAGTCCATTGCAAACCTCGCTTCCCGCTGAAAGCCCTCGCGGCCCCGGCGGTTCAATCGAACGCCGCCGGGCGCGCGGGATCCTCGATGTGTTTCCTCACCTCGGCAAGGTGCCGCTCGTTCGTCCGCAAGGAGGAGAGCGGCGGAAGCCCGTCGAAGGCGAAGAAAGCGACGTTCGGCGTCTCGAAACTCGGCCGCGCCTCGCCGCCTTCGAGATCGCAGAGGAAAATGATCTTGAAGGCGTGGAAGAACTCCCGCGGCGTCCCGTCGCGATTGGCGTCGAAGACCCCCGCCACCTTCCTCGGGGCAACGATGAAGCCGCTCTCCTCGCGCACCTCGCGCGCCACGGCCCCGGACGGCGTGTCGCCGACATCGGCCCACCCGCCCGGCATGGCCCAACGCCCGTCCGATGCTTCCCGCACCAGGAGAATCTTCCCCTCGCGCACGACGGCGCCGCGCACGTCGATCTTCGGCGTCGCGTAGCCGGCCTGCGCCTCGAAAGCCTCAAGCAGCGCCGGCGCCGGCACGCGCGCCCGCGCGGCCGCGATTTCGGCGGCGATGGCGCCGAGCCGCTTGTACCGCTGGACGTCGTATTCGCCGAGGGCGTACGCGAGCCCCGTCTGGCTGATCGCCTGCAGTTCGCGCGCCCACTGGAGCCATTCCGGCATCGCCGCCATAGGGGAAGTATGGCGGGCCGCCGAGGGGAGCGCAATGGCCTTGCGCGCCGCGGGCGCCAGGCTTTAGGCTGGAGCAGGCGCGCGATCCGGAAGGCTTCTTCCGCGCGGCGCGGGCGCGGCGAACTTTGCGTCGCCGCCGCGCCCGCGCCACGATCCCGCCGGGAGGTTCACATGCGTTCGCTTCGACGCCTCGGCTGCCTCGCCGTCTTCTGCGGCACGGCGCCGCTCCTTGCGGCCGCCGCGCAGTTGCGCTGGGAATTCGAGCGGCCCGACGACCTCGAGGGCTGGCTGCCGAACGGGCACCTGGCCGAGGTGCGCGCTGCGGACGGGGCGCTGCGCGCCACGGTGGTCGACTGGGATCCCATGATCGTCATGACCCTCGCCGAACCCCTCGCGGCCACGCCGACCCAGTGCGTGGAGATCCGCATCGAGACGGCGGCCGGGGGCGCCGGCGAGCTTTTCTGGACCGGCGCGACCGAGGGGAAGTACGGCGGCTTCGAGCAGAACAAGGCCACGCCGTTCCAGATCGAACCGGGCGCCCGCGTTTACCGCCTGCGGCCTTTCTGGCAGGCCGAGGGCCGGATCAAGAAGCTGCGGCTGGACCTTCCGCCCAGGGGCGCGGCGCCCGCGGCCTACGCCATCGATTACATCCGAGTCGTGGAAACCGGCGCCGCCGGAGCGCCGGTTCCCGCCGCGTGGACTTTCGATGCCGGCCTCGAGGGCTGGTCGATCGACGGAGAGGGCGCGCTGCGCGCCGCGTCGGGCGGGTTGCGAGCCGACCTGGCCGCGGGCGCGCGCCTCGCCGCGCCGCCGGTGGCGATCGATGCGGCCAAGCACGCCTTCGTGAGCTTCCGAATGGCGACCTCCGCCCGGGGCGCGGGCGCCATCGTCTGGGCCGCCGATGCGGCCAACGGCTGCGGCGAGGCGGAATTCGCTCTGGCCGGCGATGCCGCCCCGCGCGTCTATAACGTGCCGGTCTGCGGCGATGCCCGCTGGCGAAACACGATTGTCTATCTCGCCATCGAACCGGCCAGGGACGCCGCTTCCGCGGTGACGATCGACTGGCTGCGCGTGACGGACGAACCCGCGGGCGAACCCGACGCGGCGGTCGAACGCTTCTTCCTGGCGGATCCCCTGCCGCGCGCGGGAAGAATCTGCACCCTCGCCGCGCGCCTGGCCAATCGCGGCGGCGGCCAGGTACGCGGCCTGCGGCTCCGCCTCGCGCTGCCTGAGGGAGCGCGCCGCGCCGCGGGCGAGGAGGAGACCAAGGAAGTCCCGCCCTTCGATTTCTACGAACCGGCCAGCGTCTCCTGGCGCGTCGTGCACGGGGCGGCGGGCCCCGCGCGATTCGCCCTCGTCGACGCGGCGACGGGGGAGGAACTGGCCGCGGTAGTCGAGCGCTTCCTCCCCGCCCTCGACCTTCCCGAGGCGGCCTACGTTCCCGAACCGAAGCCGGTCCGCGGGGCGTTCGAGGTGGGCGTCTACTACTTTCCGGGATGGAATTCCTCCGAGCGCTGGCAGCCGCTCCGCGCGTATCCCGAGCGCACGCCGGTTCTCGGGTTCTACCGCGAGGGCGACCCTGAGGTCGCCGACTGGCACATCAAGTTCGCGGTCGAGCACGGCATCACGTTTTTCTGCTACGACTGGTACTGGAACCGGGGCGATACGCAGCTCACCCACGCGCTCCATGACGGCTACTTCAAGGCGCGCTACCGGAGCCTGCTCAAGTTCTGTCTGCTCTGGGCCAACCACGCGCCCACGGTGCACTCGCCCGAGGACAATGCCGCCGTCTGCCGCTACTGGATCGAGAACTACTTCAGGCGGCCGGAGTATTTCAAGATCGACGCCAGGCCGCTCCTGGTGATCTTCGATCCCGGGAGCATGAAGCGCGACCTAGGGATCGCGGGCAGCCGCGAGGCCATCGCCCTCTGGCACAGGATGACGCGCGAAGGGGGCGCCGGGGAGGTGCTCGTCGCCGGCTGCGGCACCCCGGGCGCCGCCCTGGAGGACCTCAAGGCCATGGGGTTCGACGCGGTGACCGGCTACAACTGGCCGACCTGCGGAGCCGGCGGCCGCAACCGCGTCCCGTACGCGGAGATCGCCCGCGCCCAGTACGACGCCTGGTGGCTCCCAATGGCCCGCCGAAACCTCCTGCCGGTCATCGTGCCGGCGAGCCCGGGCTGGGACTCGCGGCCGTGGCACGGCGCCAAGGCGTTCGTCCAAACCGAGCGCTCGCCCGCGGCCTTCGCCGAGCACCTGACCCTTGCGGCGCGCTTCGCCCAGGAGACCGCGTCGCCCAGGGTCGTCCTCATCGAGGCTTGGAACGAATGGGGCGAGGGTTCGTACTGCGAACCTCACAAGGAGTACGGGTTCGCGCACCTGGACGCCGTGCGCCGGGTTTTCTGCCCCGGCGCCGAGGCGCACACCGACATCGGTCCCGGCGACGTGGGGCTCGGGCCCTACGATGTCGCGCCGCCCCCGCCCGCGGCGACCGCGTGGTTTTTCCACAGGGAGGGCGACACACGCGGCTGGTCGGCCCTGATGGGCATCGCCGGTCTTGCCGCCGCGGACGGCGTTCTCCGCGCCCGGACGACCACGCAAGACCCGGCGCTCGTCTGCGCGACGCGCGCCCCCGCCCGGGAGTTCACGGCCATGGAGATCCGCATGGCGGTGCGCAACGCCCGTCCGGGCGACGAGCTCCAGCTTTTCTGGAGGTCGCCCTTCGCCGCCATGAGCGAGGCGGCCAGCATGCGCGCCGCGCTCCGGGACGGCGGCGCCATGCACTCCTACCGGCTCGATCTGGGCGCCCACGCGCGCTGGCGCGGCACCGTGACGCAGCTCCGCCTCGACCCATGCTCGACGCGAGGCGCCGAGATCGCCATCGAGTCGATCCGCCTGCTCGCCCCCGGATCGTGACCGCCGGCGGCGCCGCGCCAAGGGATCGGCCACCCCCGCCGGGTCTCGCGCACCCCGCGGCCGGCGCTGTTTTCCCTTGATTTCGCGGCCGTTTCGCGCCTACAATCACGATATACGACGGTAATCGATCGGTTTGGGCAGGCGGCTACCGCGGTCCTCGAGCTCTTTTCGCGCCAAGAGGACAAACCATGAAATGTGGCCGCGAGTCGGGCGCGGCCGGCACGAACGCGCCGGTCGAAGGCGGCGTGACGCCGGTCGTCCGGATGCGCGCGGCCGCCGACTCCCACCTCGATCCCTTGGCCCGAGCCCGAGCAGCGGCGAGGGCCGGCGTGCTGCGATCCACGGAAGGGCGGGCGGCCCGTGCCGTCCACCCCCTTGTCGTCTATTCCCGCCGGCGGACGCGGCGGGCATTTGGAGCCTCCCAAAGGGGAGGAGAAGGGAGATTGCCATGAAACGCGCATGGTTGGCGGCGGGTCTGCTCGTTTGCTCTTCGGCGCTGCTTGCCCGCGGAGGATGGGAAGACCCGCCCGGCGGGTGGGTCTATGTCTACGATGCCGACCCCGGGCAGGATGCCTACATGCCGGGCTTCTGGCAGATAGGCTGCCTCGACGGGGAGTGGATGCGCGGACAGTCATCGGATCAATGGGACGGCAACGCGCCCGGCGAGGGCGCCGTGCCCCACGGCGGAATCGGGGTCAAGCAACTCCCCGGGGAGGGCGAGGACGGCGGCGATGCCTGGGTCCTGACCCTGGAGGACGTGGGCGATCCCACCAAAGCGCCCTACAACCTGCCCGATCCCTCGAACCGCAAGCTGTTCCTGCTGAGGGACGTGACCGGGGAACTCTCCCTGGCCGAGGGCGTCACCATGTGCTTCCGCTTCAGGCTGGACCCCGCTCCGCCCACCGCGGCCTGCGTCGCCTGTCCCTTTTTCGGCAACGGCTTCGGGCTCAACAGCAGCAGCGACAACAAGGGCATGATCGGCTACGCGGAGCGGGGCGTCGCGACGCTCAACTTCGCCATCGACGACAACCAGCAGATCCAATTCCTGCGGAACACCACGTTGATCGACATCGGCGGCAGCGGCACGGAATGGGTCACGCTCTGGCTCGCCGCTGAGCTCGTCAACCCGGCCACCGGCGAGCTCAAGCTCGCCATGTTCATGAACGGCAGCGACGACTTCGTCGCGGGCTACGAGGACACCCTGCACATCGACTCCCTCAAGGCCTACGAATCAGCGTCGAACAATCCCACCAACGCCTACATCAGCGTCGGCTGCCCCGCCTCCGGTCCCGACGGCGCCTGGCAGTTGGACTATTTCTGCGTCGCCTCGGGATACCACCACGCGAAGATCGCGGTGCAGGGTTGCCCCGGGGAGATCGGCGCCGTCGTCGACGGCTCGAACGTGAATCTCGCCTGGGACAACAAAGGCGTGACGGTGCAGTCCTTCAAGATCGAGCGCGACGGCGTCGTCCTGGCCGCCGCGCACCCCGGCGCGAGCACGGCGTATACGGATGTCGGCGTCCCGCCGGGCCTTCACGAATATCTCGTGACTCCCACGATCAGCGGCCGGACCTGCCCGCCCATGAGAACGACCATCGACCTTTGCCCCGCGGGCTTGAACTGCGCCGTCCTGGCTCAAACGGTGACGTTGACGTGGGTCGATCGCATTGTCTACGAGGCCCTCGCCATCACCCGCAACGGAGCGGAGATCGCACGGCTGCCGGGAACGGCGACGTCCTTTTCCGACACCCTCGCCGCCGACTTCGGCGATGTGACCTACGCCGTCGTTCCGACCGACGGCGCCTGCGCCGGAGCAACATGCACCGTCACCGTCAACCCGCCCGTCCCGGCGGAGACGGTCGACTTCGGCCCGCCCGAGGGCGGCTGGGGATACGTGTACGACCCGCGGCCCGGCGACGCGCCCGAGGACGTGCTCCGGTACGAACCGGACCATACCCTCCCCGGCGAGGGCGGTTGCCTGGACGGCACGTGGCGCCGGCATGACGGATCGGACACCTGGGACGGCACGGCGCCCGGCGAGGTCGACACGGCGACCGACCACAATCAAGACGGACTCCTGGACGGCCCGGCGCCGGGCGGCATCGGGCTGACGGTGTTGCCGTCGGGCGGCCCGGGCGGCGCGCCCGCGGCCGTCCTGTCCTTCGAGGATGTCGGCGACCCGAGCACGACGGCCTTCAGGTTCGACGGCCGGGCGCTGCGCTGGGCCGACTTGGTCGATCCGCTGATTCCGGGCTCGGGCTCGAACCGCAAGCTCTTCATCGGCCATAACTTCAACGACCTGGCGGAGGATCCCTGGGTTCCGAACTGCCTCCTGGACGACGGCGCCACCTTCAACGTGCGGCTGCGGCTCACACCCGCCGACGAGGTGCTGGACTTGCCGCGCGCGGGGGTGCAGGCCCCGGACGGCATTCCTCCGCAGAGCGACGGCAAGGGCCTTCTCATGTTCTTCTGGCGGTCCGGGTTCGAGAATCCGGCCGACCCGAATCGCAAGCTCTCGGTCTACCTCTACGCCGATGCGGCGGGCAATGCGTTCCTCGAGCTCAACAGCGGCACCTTGAACGATGTCATGAGGATTTATCTCGGCCCCGACCCTCAGGACGCAACGCGGTTCGTGAATCTCTGGATCACAATTGAGCGGCCCGATCCCGAGGAGATGCTGCACCGCGTGACCGTGTACCTGAACGGCGTCGCGACGCCCTTCGCCCGGAAGACCATGCTTCTCCACCAGGGCGGCAACGAAGGCGAGTCCGGCGCGGGCAACGTGGTCATTATGGGCTCGAAGTCGTCGCCTGGAACCGCGGCCTTCCAGATCGATTTCGTCAAAATCGCCGCCGGCGTGCACGCGCCCACCCCGTTCATCCCCCAAGGGATCGGCGTTCACACGGGCGACAGCAACAGCGACGGGAAGGTGGACATCGCCGATGCGATCCATGTCCTGGGATACCTGTTCGGCGGGGCGGCGAAGCCTCCGCCCGCCTGCGCCAAGGCGGCCGATGCCAACGGCGACAACAAGCTGGACATCGCCGACGCGGTGAGCATCCTCGGCTATCTCTTCAGCGGCGCGGCCATGACGGCGCCCGACCGCACGCCCATCACCGCGGACTTCAATCCCGCGTCCTGCCAGGAATACGACCTGAAGACCGTGCCGGCGCAGATCGGCGCGCTGGACGGCTGCGCGCAACCCTGCAAGTGATGCGCCGCGCGATCCCGGCTCCGAGGGCGCCTATGCCCTCGGAGCCGGGATCGGTATAATGCGTGTTATGACCAAATTTCCACTGATGCGCGTGATCGCGGCCGCGGTCCTCCTCGGATCCGCCTCGGCCGCCTCCCAAGCGGCGCCCGAGGCGCCCGGCGCCGCGGACGAATTCCGTTGGACTCCCGGCGATCCGCCGGGCGGGACGGAAGGTTTCGCCCGCACCACCGCGGGGGGCTTGGACGCCGTCCTGCTCGCGGCGGAGGCGCGGAAGGCCGTGGACATCTCGGCGCTTTACCCGTGGAACGAGGCCACCGGCCCGCTCACGCTGCGCCTCGTGTTCCAACTCACCAAGCCGCCCCGGGGCAAGACGCCCCTTCTCTCCAAGTGGCGCCTGATTCCGGGCGGCAGATCCTTCGAGGTCGGGCTCATGCCCGACGGCCGGCCGTACTTCGATGTCAGCGGATCGGGCCACTGGGACGGGGAAGGGCTGGAGATCGCCGGCGCCTGCCGGCTCCTTCCGGGAAAGCCGTACGCCGCGGCGGCGGTCTTCGAGCCGGGCGCGCGCATGGCGCTCTTTGTGAACGGGCGCCGGTACGCGGCCGCGGACGCCCACGTGCCGGCCCGCTTGTGCCCGACGACGACTCCGGTGCTGCTCGGCGCGCAGCCGCCGGGCGATCGCTGGGCGGATGCGGCCATCGCCCTGGTTCTGGTCGATCGCCGTGTATTGTCCGCGGAGCGGATCGCCGCTTGGGCCGCCGCGCTGGGACTGACCGATCCGCTCCCGGAAATCGAGCCGGCCGTGCGGGACGGCCGCATGGATCTGACGGTCGTCCGGCGCGACACCATGGACTACCTAGGGCGCCTCCAGGTCGAGGGCGCGGCGTACGGCGTCCTGCGCCAGACCGCGCTGGACGACGCCCCCGTCACGCTCTACGCTTCCTGCGACGCGGCTTGGACGCGCGCATGCATGGGCGAGGAACTCGTGAAAACCCTCACGCCCGAGCAGCGCCGCCAGTGGATCGCCCACATCAATTCCTTCGCCCACGAGGACGGAACCTATACCCGCGACCGCCGCCATTCGCTGGAGCACGGCAACGGGATGGTCATCGGCGCGCTCGCCGTCCTGGGCGGCCGCCAAGAGCATCCGGTGTCGCTCTACGAGTCCTTCGACGAGGAGCACGAGATCGCCCCCTGGCTGGAGCGCATCCGCTGGGACCGCCAGTGGTCGGCTTCGCATCTTTTCTGGGGCGGCATGCATTGCTACAGCATGTCGCGGCGCTGCACGGACGCCTGGAGAACGCTCGTCTTCCAGTGGCTGGACGACAATCTCGATCCCGCCACGGGCTGGTGGCGCAAGGGCGTCCCGCAGGCCGGGCTTCCCATCGAGGTTCTGGGCGGCGCCGCGCACATCTGGCCGATCTACCAGCACCACAGCCGGCCGTTCCCCTACCCCGAGCGCGTCATCGATTCCATTCTCGCCATGCAGCGGGCGGACGGCGCTTGGCTCGGGTTCTCCAACTACATGGATCTGGACGCGCTTTACGGCCTGGCCTACATGCGCACATGCGCCCCGAACTATCGCGCCGAGGACATCGCCGCGGCGGCGCGGCGCCACGGGCGTCTCGTCATGGCGCGTTACCCGGCCTTCCTGCCGGGAGCGCCCGATGTCCACACGGTGCTCGCCCTGATCGGGACCTTGGCCCTGCTGCAAGAGCTCGCGCCGGAGAGCTTCCGCGACACCGTGCGCTGGTCGGACATCTTCAGCGACCGGCGCTTCTACCGCACCGATCTGGTCGAAGCCGCGGGGGAGGCGGCCGGCGACCGGCAACGCTGATCGCGTCGACGCCGGCCGGCGGGGGCAGCCCGGGGCGCCCCTTCACCGTTTCGCGATCCGCGCCACGAAACGCAGGGCTCCCGCCAGGAAGGCCGGGCCTTCGATCGGATCCGCCAGGAGGCTGTGGGCGATGTAAAGCACGCTGCCCCGCGCCCCGCCGCGGGCCGGCAGTTCCACGACTCCCGCCGCGTCGCCGTACTCCTTGCCGCTCTTGCCGACGACCTGTGCAATCGCCGTGTACACCGCCCGGGCGGGCAGGCGCCGGCGGTCGATGGTGCGCAGGCGCGAATCGCCGGGGGGATAGGGAAACTCGTCGCGGCTCGTCTCGACCAAGGCTTGGACGCAGACGCGCACGAGAAGCTCCTCGGGCGCCGGGGACTCGACGGCCATTACGAGGGGCAGCCCCAGACGCGCGGTGAGGGGCTCGGCGCGCTTGAATCCGGGGCCGGTGGCGTAGTAGAACGGCCACGGCCCCGTCCCGATGATGACCAGCGACCCGCCTTCCTCCAGGTAGCGCACGACGGCCCCGGCGGCATCGCCCGCCTCGCGGACGGTGTCGACGTAGTCCTCGCCGCCGGCGTACAGCGCGACGGGGAAAAGCTCCGCGTTGAACGCCGCCCGATCGACGAGGACTTCCGGGGCGACGTTCACGGCGCGCTCGCCGAACCGCACGCGGCCGAGGAGCCCGCGGGTAATGCCGGCCGCCTCAGGCGGCAGGAGCGCGATGGCGCCGCGGGGAACGGCCTCGAGCTCCCTCCGGAGGGATGCCGCCGTTTCGTCGGCCCGGCGAACCCGCTTCCACTCGCGATCCGCCGCGTCGAAGCGCGCCGAAACGCGGCGGCGAGTCTCCGCTTGCCGCGCGTCTCCCGCGCGAAACGCCGTGGCCGCCAGCACCGCGCGGCCCCGCGGATCGACCCCCGTCACCGTCTTGCCCTTGGGGACCGGGTAGCGGCCCGCGAGAATCCACGCCGTGTAGATCGGCGGCCAAGCGCGCCAGGCGGACGCCTCCAGGTCCGGACCGTTCCGGTCGCCGCCTTCGACTCCGGACCTAGCTTCTCCCGCGTACACAAGGGCGGGCGGAGGGCCGCCGCCCGCGGTGTACAAGAGGTACACGCATTCCGCGCCGGCGATAGGCTCCTTGAAGGACGAGGGCGCCGCCGCGGCCCACAAGCCCTCGCGCGCGGCGAGCGCGAAGGGGATGCCGTGGATCCAGCGCCCGGCAAGAGGCAACCCGGCGAGGGAATCGAGCTGTTCCCAGCTTCGCGACGGCATGCCGGACGGCATGCCGTCCGGCGCGAGCGCCGCGATCTGAAAACCCGCGGCGGGATCGAACCCCGGAGGCAGGCCCTCCCCGACCCCCTCGGCGGGCTGCGGAGCGCAGGCGATGGCGCCGGACGCTCCTCCCGGCTCGCCGATCACCACGCGGTCGCCGCTTTCGATGCCCTTGAGATACAACGACCAGAGGGCCAGAGGCGATCGGATCAGATCCTCGCCGGGCGTGAGCGCGCGCGTTTCGCCCCCCCGCACCACCGCCGCGGGCTTAGCGCTGAGATCGACGTAGGGCACCGTGAGCGCCACGTCGAAGGCGCCTCTGGAGGAACGGATGGTGAAGGCGAGGTTGCCCGGATGCCCGTAGGCGCAATCGGCGAGTTCGACCGGCTCCGCTCCCTTGCGGAAGGCGAGGGCGGCGCCCTCGCCGGCCAGGACCCGCACCGCGGCTTCGCCCACGGGCTCCGTCATGACGAGCGGCGCCGCGAAACCGTACGCCGCCCGGAACCCGACGCCGTAGACATTGTCGGCGTAGAGCCCGAACCCTTCGGTCATGTCGCCGCCTTGGTACTCGGCGAGGCTTTCCTTGTAGACTTCCTGGTAAAGCTGGTGCCAGCGGCTCAGGCTCCCGGCCAGCGCCCAGCACAAGAAGCGGTCGCCCGTGTGGACGGCGGTCTGGGCCAGCGTGTCCAGGTTCCAGAAGACCTCGTTGGCGCAGGCGGCGCCGGTCCAGTCGCGCCCGCTGTTCGGCTCCCAGAGAAAGACGGGATCCAGGTCATCGTCGCGGTCGTTGTCATGGGTCCACATGACCAGATAGCGGTAGGTGAAGGCCTCGGCCAGGTCCAGGGCTTCGCGCGCCCGGCGGCGGTGCTCCTCGTCGGGGGCATCGCGGAAGGTCATCCAGTACTCCAGGCAGAAGGAAGCGCTCAGTGTGCCGCCGATGGCGAAGGGCGACGACGGCACGTCGGCGAACTCGTTGCGGGTCCAGGCAATGCGCCTGGCCCAATTGAAGACGCCGTCGACGATCCACAGATGCTCGTTCCTTCCCAGATCGCGGTAAAGGCCTAGGAAAAGCCTCCCCGCGGCGAATCCGTTCGCGTTGTGCAGCGTCGACACCGGCGCTCCGCCCCACTCCGGCGTCCAGGCGCCCTCCAGGGGTTTCTCCCAATAGACGCAGGGATCTCCGCCGGCATCGAAGCGCTGCGCGTACCTGAGGAGTTCCGCGGCTTCGCGTTCGAGCCGCTCGAGACGCCGTTGGTCCCGCCGCTTCACGGCGACGGCCGTGGGGCTTTCGGCATGCCAGGCCCAGCCGCCGATAAGCCGCGTGCCGGGAACCTGAAAGGGCTTCTCCTCGCCGCCGATGAGGAGGCCCGAGGGAGGCCCGGCAAAATCCCTGAGGCGAATGCCGCCCGGAATCCAGGAGACATCCGGCGCCTTGGGCACGGGCGCGAGTTCCGCGGACCGCCGCTCGTAGTGGATCCCCAGGAGCAGCCGGTTGGGATCCTCCCAGGCCGGCAGGCGCAGGCTCGCGCGCAGAACGCAACGCGAGCTGATGACCGCCCCGGGCTCGGGAAAGACCAGATCCTGGTAGCCGCGCCCGCCGTGGGGATAGACCAGCGCGACGAACTGGCCCGCGTCGGCGGCCGCGCCCAGGCGCGGCTCGATCCAGCGGTAGCCGGTGGCGATATCCTTCTCCGTGCCTTCGCGGAGCCGCGTCTCCAGGAAGTCCAAGGCGGCGTAACGGCTCCGCGCCGGCGCCCAGAGCCCGATCACGGGAATCGGGTGGGCGCCCAGCGGCGGCGTGTAGCTCCAGGACCGCGCGTACTTGTAGGCCGAGATCTCGGGCGTCCCCGCGTGGACATCCCCCAGCAGCGGAAAGGGGTCGGCCAAGGGGGTCGCATTGAGCCAACCGCGCTGGTGCCAGGCTTCCGCTTCGGGCAGGTGCAGGGCGAGAAAATGGAAGGGCTCCTTCCCCACGCCCTCGAGCCAAGCTTCCCGATCGAACGCGCCGATGGTCAGGCGGAAGGAGATCTCCGGATCGAGCCCGGCTCCGCCGAACTCGACGCGGACGAAGTCGCTCTCGCCCAGTTTCAGCCCGCAGCCCTCGCGGGCGACCAGCCCGGAGAACAGGAGCGCGCCGCCGTCAACCGCGCACCGCCTCGCCGTGATGAGACGGCGCGAGCTCAGCCGCACCGTCGCCGAAAGGGATTCCTTCCCGGAGGATGGCTCCGCCGCGAAACCGTCGAAGCCCACGTAGACATCCCCTTCCCTCACCGCCCTAACCACGGTCTTGGAGCCCTCCGGGGACGCCGGCGACGAGATTTCCTGGGCGGCCGCTTCGGGCGGGCGGAGCGCCGGCGCCAGCACCACGACTAGAACCCGAAAAACACCCCTCCACATGTCACGCCTCCTTTCGGATTCCGTCCTCGCGCCGGCGTTCAAGGCGCCGCCGGCTCGAAATGGCAGCCGAAGTGCCGCAGCAGCTTCGGCTGGTACGTGATGCGCCAGCCGCCGATGGCGGACCTTCCGCGCCAGGTCTCCTCGATGACTTCGAGGAGGTAATCGAAATGGCTCTGGGTGTAGACCCGCCGCGGGAACGCGAGGCGCACGAGCTCCAAAGGCGCGGGCGTCTCGACGCCGGCGGCATCGACTCTCCCGAACATCACCGAGCCGAGTTCCACGGCGCGCACGCCGCCTTCGAGGTACAGGGCGTTCACGAGCCCGATGCCCGGATACGCCCGCGCCGGAAGGTGCGGCAGAAACCGGGCCGCGTTCAGAAAGACCGCGTGGCCGCCGACGGGCCGGACGATGGGGATGCCGCGGTCGATGAGGCGCGATCCGAGGTATTCGACCGTCGCGTGCCGGTAGACCTGGTACTCGAGCTCGAGGGCCTCGAAAAGCCCCACGGCGATCACCTCCAGATCGCGCCCGGCCAGCCCGCCGTAAGTGGGGAAGCCCTCCCGCAGAATGAGCAGGGTGCGGAACCGCTCGGCCCAGGCATCGTCGTTGCAGGCCAGAAACCCGCCGATGTTGGCCAGGCCGTCCTTTTTGCAGCTCATCGTCGCGGCGTCGGCCAGCGCGAACATCTCCTGGGCGATCTCAAGCAGCGTCCGGTTCCGGTAGCCTTCCTCGCGCTCCCGGAGGAAATACGCGTTCTCGGCGAACCGGCAGGCGTCGATGACGAGCGGAATGCCGTGCCGCGCCAACACGCTCTTGACCGCGCGAATGTTGCCCATCGACACGGGCTGCCCGCCGCCCGCGTTGTTGGTGACCGTGAGCATGGCGAAGGGGATTCGCTCCCGGCCGTGAGCGGCGATGCAGCGTTCGAGCCCCTCGATGTCCATGTCGCCCTTGAAGGGCGCATCGAGCTCCGTGTCCAGGCCGTGAGCGCAAAGCACATCCACCGCCGCGCCGCCGGCGTACTCGATGTTCGCCCGCGTGGTGTCGAAGTGGCTGTTGCTGGGAATGACGGCGCCCGGTTTGACGAGGCACTCGGCCAGCACGCTCTCGGCGGCGCGCCCCTGGTGCGTAGGCAGGATGTGCCGCATGCCGGTGATGGTTCGGACGGCCTCCTCGAACTTCTTCCACGAGCGGCCGCCGGCGTAGCTTTCGTCTCCCAGCATGAGCGCCGCCCATTGCCGGGTCGACATCGCGCCCGTGCCGCTGTCGGTCAGAAGGTCCAGGCAGCAGTCATCGGCATCCAGGAGAAACACGTTGTAGTGCGCCCGGGCCAGCGCCGCGCGGCGTTCCTCGCGGCTGATCAACCTCAGGGGCTCGGTCATCTTGATGCGGAAAGGTTCGATGATGGTTCGCATGGACCTCTTCCGGCAGGCCTGGTTTTGGGAAACGAACCGCGCGCCGGCGGGCGCGCCACGGTCCCCATGCTACGTGCCGCTCCGACGGCGGTCAATCGGCGGCGCAACGTCGCGCGGCGCGGCGCCGTCCGCGCGGCGCCGCTACTTGACCGAATCGAGCACGAGCCGGTGGAGGCCGAACATGTACCCCTTGACGGCCTTGTCGTTGGCGCCCGTGATTTTCACGGTCAGCGTGTGCGCGCCCTTCTCGAGGCGATGCGTGCCGAGGTCGACGGGGCCCGAGGGCACGACGCCGTCGTTGTAAAGGTCGATCGGTCCGCCCGCCTCGAGCTTGTCGATGAAAAACCTGACGATGCCGTAGTCGACGGCCTTGGTGAGGTGGGCCGTGACCTTGTACGTGCCCGTCTCGGCCACGTTGAGGCGGATGTCCAGGGTGTCGCCGGGGCGCGCGCCCGTCCACCATAGCTGCCTGTCGCCGTGCCACTTGCCGGCGCCCCAGCCCGCCATGTCCTGCTCCTCGACGCTGCCCCGGAACTGCCCGACCACCTCGAAGCCCGCGCCGCCCGGCGGCAGCGGCACCGCGTACCCGTGGCGCTCGGCGGCGGGCGTCGGGCCGATCGGATCGACGCCGTCGGGGGAGAGGTACCAGCAGGCGACGCAGGCGTAGAGCGTGCCGCGGCTGTTCGGGTAGTACTTCTCGATACAGGCCTCGAAGGATTTCTGGAAGGGCACCGCATCCCCGAGATGCCACCTCAGGACGGACTGGTGTCCGCGGTTGTCCTGAGTCATGGTCTGGGCGTGGTACGGGCGCTGAAAGAGACCCGGGTGGCACCACGCGTACCCGAAGTAGTCTTCCGAACCCGTGCCGATGGTCGAGGGGAATTTCTCCCCGTCGACGAAGAACTTCTCGTCGCCCTCGCCCCACCAGCCGCCGCGCGGATTCCAGACGTGCAGCATGACTCCGGCGAAACGCCCGCGCCCGCTGGTCCGCAGCATGGTCCAGTCGGGCGCGCGGTCCCTGGGCAGCGGGAAGATGTCGCGGTGCCACTTGGCGTGGAAATACCCCAAACCGGCGAAGGGGCGCCCGAGGGGCGCGTGAGTGATCCGCAATTCGAGCCCGCGCGGGACCGCGTCCTCGTTCACGATCCGGATCGTCGCGTGTTTCTCGAAGGGCATGTACCAGTAGGCGTAGGCGCCCTCCGGGGTCATGCCGGTCATGAGCGAACGGTAGCGGTTGATGCCCGGCGCCGTGCCGAAGAAATCGCCCAGGGGGCACCACACCGCCGGCGCCGCCAGGGAATCGAACTCGATGGCGAGGAGGAGCCCGCGCAGCGCGGCTTCCTCCGCCGCTCGGTTCTCGAAACGCAGGGCCGCCTTGATCGCGGTGATCGCCCGGGGGCCCTCGATCGCCAGGGATGTCGCCGCGCCCGGGGCGAGCGCAATGGGCAGCGCGGCCGTCTCCTCGCCCTGCCGCGGACCGGCCGGGTCCCCGCCGAGCCCGTCCCGCATGAAAGCGTTGACGGCGGCCAGCGCCGCGCGATCCTCGGGAGCCAGGACGCCCGTGAACGTAGGCACGTTCGTTCCCGGAGGGAACGTGACGTAGTTGAAGTGGTAGTAGGCCCCCCACCCCTTCTCCGCCGTGATCTTGCAGGATTTGCCATAGGGAATCGGGAAGTACAGGTTCTCGCCGCGCGATCCCTGCTCCTCGAGGTGGTACGACAGCGCCGGAAAGTCGAAGGGCGCCGTCTTGCCGGTGAAATACTCCTTGAAGGGCAGATTCACCACGGGCTCGGGGTTTCCGTCCAGGTAGATCTTGACCCGGCCCTGCTGCGAGAGGGCCGACCAGATGCGGAAGATGCACCCGGGCCCCTGCATCTCGGCCATCACCACCGCATCGCCTTCCGTGCGAATGACCCCGTTGCCATCGCCGTTGGCATCCCAGTTGACGTACTTATCCGTCGCGGCATCGTACCGGCTCGCGCGGTCGTAGCTCGACCACTGGGCGCACGCCTCCCCTGCGGGCGGCAGGACGGCCAGCAGTTCGGGCCGGGTCATGCGGGCGATCAGGTCGGCGTAGGTCAACGTCTCGGCCGCCTGGGCGGCGCACGCGAGCGCGGCGACCGCGGCAAGGGGCATCAGCCTAGGGCGCGGGGTTCTCATGGCGTCGTTCCTTTCCTCGAAAGCAGTGCCTCGGCAATCCTCGTCCATGAATGTACGCGAAACCCGCGGAAGAGTAAAGCGCCGCCGCGGCGGCCCCCGCGATCCGGCCGGACCGGGCGCGCCGGCCCCGCGGCGGCGCCCGCGAAGGTAAACCTCAAGAAACACCCCGTGTTATTGTATTTTCCTCAACCAGACTTGACTTTTGTCCTGTTTTCAGCAAAATAGAGGCTTGGAAGTGCGTTATTTTGAATCAGGCCGGCGGCGGGCGCCGGAGAATTCCCGCCGGCGGAGAAGGCGCGAGGCGTATGGATCGGATCGACTTCGCCATCATCCGCGAGCTTTTCAAGGATGGGCGCCGCTCCTTCAAGAAGATCGCCGACAGGCTGGGGCTCGCGCAGAACACGGTCCGCAACCGCTACGACAAGCTCACGGCCGACGGCACCCTCCAGGTATGCGGCCTGGTCGATCCGGACAAGATCGAGAACCACCGCCTGGTCTACATGGGAATCAAGCTCGCCGGCATGGGCCTCGTCGAGAAGGCCAAGGACTTCGCCAAACTGCCCGGCGTGATCAACGTCTGCGTCGTCACGGGCCGCTACGACCTCCTCCTGACCGTGCTCCTGAAGGAAGACACCGGGCTCCTGACCTTCTTCAAGGAGCACCTCTACAAGATCAAGGGCATTCTGTCCACGGAAACGTTCGTTTCATACAAGGGCTACAACCACCGCGTCCCCTATGTCCTGCCGTGACGGCCTCCGCCGCCGGCGCAAGGAGAACGACATGCACATCGTGGTGTTGGACGGCTACACGCTGAACCCCGGCGACAATCCCTGGGACCCCGTGGCGGCGCACGGACATCTGACGGTGCACGACCGCACGCCCGGGCCGCTGATCCTGGAGCGCGCCCGGGACGCCGACATTATCCTGACCAACAAGACGCCCCTGTCGGCGGCGACCCTGGCGGAATTGGACCGGCTGCGTTTCGTCAGCGTCCTTGCCACGGGCTACAACATCGTCGACGTGCCGGCGGCCGCGGCCCGGGGGATCGTCGTCTCCAACGTGCCGGTCTACGGAACCGATTCCGTGGCCCAGTTCGTCTTCGCGCTGCTCCTCCACTTCTGCCACAACGTCGCCGGACACGACGCGGCCGTCAAGGACGGGCGCTGGGCCGCCAATCCCGACTTCTGCTTCTGGGTCTCGCCGCTGTCCGAATTGCGCGACAAGACCATGGGGATCATCGGCTTCGGCCGCATCGGCCGCGCCGTGGGCCGGATCGCGCGCTGCCTCGGCATGCACGTCCTGGCCGCCGACGACTTCCGCGCCGATCCGCCCGACTACCCCTTCCGGTGGGCCGAGACCTCGGCGGTCTTCGCCGAGGCCGACGTGGTGTCGCTGCACTGTCCGCTCACGAAAGACAACTTCGCGCTGGTGAACAAGACCACCCTCGCGCACATGAAACCGAGCGCCATCCTGATCAACACCGCCCGCGGCGGGCTGGTGAACGAGGCGGATCTGGCCGACGCCCTCAACGCGGGACGGATCCGCGGCGCGGCCTGCGACGTGGTCTCCGCCGAACCGATCGATCCCGGCAATCCGCTCCTCCGGGCGCGGAACATCCTTCTGACTCCCCACATCGCTTGGGCGACCCTCGAGGCGCGCCGCCGCCTGATGCAGGCGACGGCCGACAACATTGCGGCTTTCATCGGCGGAAAACCGGTTAACACAGTGAGGTGAAAACATGAAAACTCCGGCGTGCGATCGCGTGCTGCCTTTGTCTTCCCGGATGGCGCGGCTCGGGACCGAGACGGCCTTCGCGGTGTCCGCGGAGGCGCTTCTCCACCGCCAGGCGGGCAACCGCGTGTTCCCCTTCCACCTCGGCGACATGAACATTCCGACGCCCGAAAACATCATGGAAGCGGCCTTCCGCGCCATGAAGGGCGGCAAGACCGGCTATTGCTCGAACCTGGGCATTCCCGAGCTCAGGGAAGCGGTCGCCGAGGACCTCAACCAGTCCCGCGGCACGCACTACACCCTGGACAACGTCGTGATCCAGCCCGGCGGCAAACCGGTCATCGGCAAGTTCATCCTCGCCTTCATGAATCCCGGGGACGAGGTTCTTTACCCCAATCCGGGCTACCCCATCTACGAATCGCAGATCGAGTTCCACGGCGGCGTCGCGGTTCCCTACACCTACCGGGAGGGCGCCGACAATTTCGAGCTCGACCTGGACGCCCTGGAGCGCGCCATCACCCCCAAGACGCGCATCCTGATTCTCAACGACTTGCAGAACCCCATGGGCGCCGAGGCATCGCCGGCGGAGCTGGAGCGCATCGCCGCCCTGGTGCGCAAGCACGATCTGAAGGTCCTCCTCGACGAGGCTTACTTCAACACCCGCTACGAGGGCACGTCCAGATCCCTCGTCTCCCTCGAGGGCATGGAGGAACGCTGCGTCATCCTCTACACGTTCTCCAAGAAGTTCGCCATGACCGGGTGGCGTCTGGGCGCGGCGGCGGGGCCGCGGCACGCCGCCGTCGCCATCGGGAAGCTCAACGTCAACGATGAGTCCTGCTCCAACCACTTCAACCAGTACGGCGCGCTGGAGGGCCTGCGCGGCGACCAGAGCGGACCGCGCCGGATCCTCGAGGTGCTGCGCGCCCGGCGCGACCTCTGCGTGGAACTCCTCAATGCCATCCCCGGAGTGCGCTGCTTCAAGCCCCGCGCGACCTTCTATCTCTGGCCCAACGTCACGGGGGCCATGGAGCGGACGGGGCTGATGGACTACGAGGACTTCCGCCGGGCCGTCCTGCGCGAGACCGGCGTCTCTTTCTGCAGCCGCGTGCACTTCGGCCGTCCGCTGCCGGGAGAGGAGCAGAAGTACATCCGCTTTGCCTACAGCGGCATCGATCTGCCCGACATCGAGGAAGGACTGCGCCTTCTCAAGGATTTCGTCGCGGCCGGGCGCCGTCCCGCGCGCGCCGCGTCCCCGCAGGGGGGAAAAACGTCACGGGCATAGGCGCGGAACCAGGCAGTCCAGGTCGTCATCGGTCGCATCGGGGCCGCAGACGCCGAGCGGCGGATCGAACGTCCATCCTCCGAAGAGGTGGAGCAGGACGCTGATCGCATCGGAGAGATCCAGGCAGCCGTCGTCGTTGGCGTCGGCGGCGTCGCGGCAGCCGGTCTCGGGCCCCGCCGCGAAGAGAAAGCCCAGCGTGTGGAGCGCATCCGCGATATCGACGAGGCCGTCGCCGTTGGCGTCGCCGCGCACGAATCCCAGGGCGGCGGCTCCGCCCGGCGAGCTTACGGCCACGTCGTCGATGTACACCCCCTCGCGCACGGGCTCCCCGTCGCTGACGAACCGGAACCGCACCTGAAGGGGCGCCGCGGCCCCGTACCGGGAGAGATCGTAGGCGTATTGCACCCATCCGTTGCCCATGAGGAGCGGATTGAGGGCGCCGCCGCTCCCGATGAAATCCAGCTTTTCCCAGTCCCCCCCGCCGGACGAAACCTCGACGTACAAGCCCGTCGCGCCGTACAGCGCCACATCGTACCAGGCCCAGAACGAAAGCTGCGCATCGAGACCCGAATCGAAGATCGGGCTGACGAGCAGCGAACGGGCATGGCGGGTGTAAGTCCACGCGCCTTCGAGCCCGCAGTACCAGCTTCGAGTTCCCGAACGGCTCCGGTGCGTCGTAATGTGCCAGAGATTGTCCGGGCCCGGCAGCGTCCAGCCGCCCGAGCCGCCCTCGGCATCGTCGCCGAACCCCGTGGGACCGGCGACGAACTGGACGGTCTCGGCGGCGCCGTATCCCTGCGGCGTGGAGAGCTCGATGGAAACCGCGAACAGCCGCGGAACCGGACAGGCCGCATCGATCGCCGCCGGCACCGTGACGATGCGCTTGCCGCCGGGCGCCAGGGCGCCGACCTCGATGGGAACGGGATCGAGCGCCAGGTGCGCATCGGCGCACGCGGCGGCGAAGCTGACGGCCGGCGCCGGCGCGAGCCCCGCGTTCTCGACGCTCAAAAGGAGGGCGATCCGCTCTCCCGGGCTCGGCACGCCGTCGCCCGCCGCCCCGTCGTCGACGCTCAGCAGCCGGCACTCGAGGACCGGCGTCGCGACCCGCAGGGCCAGCAAACTCTCCCACGCGCGCGCCGCGGCATCCTCGGCGACGACCCGGAGGTAGACCGTCCGGCCGTCGACTAGATCGCTCTCCGCCGTGAGCGTGAACCGGTCGCTCGATTCCACTGTCATCCCCGCGGGGATGTCTCCGTACACGGCGGCGGCCGCCGTTACGGAGACGCCCGGGCTCGCCGCCTCGAGGCGCGCCGTCACTCCCAAGGCATCGCTGTTTCCGTAATTGCGCAGCGCAACCCCCAGGCGCACCGTCTCGCCCGGCGTGAGGAGCCCGTCGCCGTTCCCTTCGGCGTCGTCGACGACGGCGCCGGCCTCGGCGACGTAGGCGGCCTCCGCGGCCACCGCGACGGCGGTCTCCGACGGGAGGAAATCAGGCGCCGTCACCGTGACGCGCAGGTCTCCGACGGGTGATTCGGGCGCGATCGCAAGGGCGACGCGGCCGGAAGGATCGGTGCGTCCCGTCGCGTAGACATCGCCCTCGCGCATGACGCAGACGAGGGCATCGGCCACGGGCGCGCCGGCATGGGTCGCGGTCAGAGGGAAAACCGCCGCCCCGGCCGGCACCGAGGAAGGATGCGCCGCGTCCAGGCGGGCCGGCGTATCGGTCCGGATCGGCATCTCCGGGTCGCCGAGCAGATTGATCTGGTACTGGCACCAACGGTAGACGTTTGCCTCGCGCGCCAGCGGGACGAAGGTCGCCTTGGACAGCGCCAGGGCCTCGCCCAACCGGCGCACCCCGCGCTGGAAAACCATGCGGTAAAACTCGCGGTCGTAGCGATCGGAGTAACCGAAGCCGGGTTCGCCGATCGCCCCCCAGCCGTAGCGGGAGTTGCCGATGTTCGCCACGCCGCCGCCCCGCGGGTTGTTGACGAAGTGCTCGGCGATCGCGTCGCGGTCAAACGCCGTCTGCCAGCAGCCGATGGAGTAGAGAATGGTCTGCGCGGAGCCGTTGGCCAGGCCGTCCATGTCCCCCGACGACAGCGATCCCGATCCGACCTGCATGACGTTGTGCCAGGCGTGGCCGTCATGGTTGCAGAAGTGCGTGCCCTTGTTGAGCGCGTTCAGCACCGTGGCGCGGGACTCGTTCCCGTCGCGGGCGTACAGCTTGGTCACGGCGAAACGGTCCGGGATGAACTCCGCGTGGATGGCATCCTTCGAGACGCCTTGGTCGGTGTAGGGATCGTCCCATAGGATCTCCGCGGCGAAGAGCATCTTCAGCAGGTAGCCAGGCGGCGGGTTCCGCTCGTAGGCGAGAACCTTGGCGACGAAAGTCTCCGCCTGCGCGACGGTGCCGGCGGGGGCGCGGCCGACGAAAAGGTCCGGCAGCAGATCGACCTCGTCGGCCACCTCTCCGTAGACGGAGGGGTCGCCGCCCGCGTTCCACGTCCCGTCTAGATCCGCGTAGTACAGATCGCAGGGGATGTTGTTTTCGTCGGCGTCGAAACCCGCCTGGCAATCGAGCGCGAACGCCTTCCGGCACGGCACCCGCGCCGTGTCTCCGCCCAGGAGCACCCAGACCGTCCCCCAGTTCTCGAAGGCGAATCTCAGAAACTCGCGGATTCGAACCTGGTTGTCGGCGCCGGTGTAATTGGCATAGATCCACGCGGTGGTGAAAATCTCGGCGGGCACGCCTTTCCGCGTCTTCCAGCGGGCCAACGGCTCGAAGGCCGCCGCGAAATCCTCGTGCGTGACGATGACGTACTCGATGCGCCTCTCCCCCTCCTTTCTCGCGGGCTTGGCCGGCGGCGCGAAAGCGGCGACGTCTTCCGGATTCAAGACGACGCGCCGGAGCGCCTCCCCAAGGGCCGGGGCGGGACGGCGCGGCGCGCCGCGCCGGGAAGGTTCGGCCGTCCTGCAGGCCACGGTGAGGCTGATCTCCTCGTGGAAGAGGCAGGCGCGCTCCAGGGGAAGATACCGAACCGGATAAACCGCGAAGCCCGCGACTTCCCAGCCGCCGCAGGACGCCGTCCCCGTGTGTTTGACGATTTCGGGGGGATAGACCGCCGCCGCGCCGTAGACCGCCGCGTTCGCCGGCGTGAACTCCCGCGCGCGGGGATCCGCGGGCGGCGCCGAGAGAATTCGCGGCGGCTGCGCCGGCCTGACGACGAGCTCGTGGAGCACGCGCCGCGACCTGACGGCGGCCGCGGCGACCTCGGCCACCTCGCTGCCGGGCGGCAGCACCAGGAACACCGTCGCAACCGGCAGTTGCGGCTCGCCGGGAACGAAGGTCGACGGATAATCGCCCAGCGTCACGCGGTCGTAGCCGTCCAGACGGCTCACGCGCAGATCCCGGAGATCGAACCCGACGGTTCGGGAGACGCTGCCGGCGGCGGCCGGCGCGCCGCCGGCGAGAAGGGTAGCCAGAACCAGCGCCCAAGGCGCCGGAAACGAAGGAGCCGGAAGGGTTGTGCAGATTCTCATCATCCCCGATGCTACGAGAAGCGGCCGCGGGGAGCAATCGCCGCCCCGCGGCGGCTTCAGCGCGCGAGGGCCTCCGCGGCCTTCGCCCGCGCCTCCTCCTTGCGCGGATCGTCGGACGCCGGCTCCTCCGCCGCTTGCCGCCAGGCCGCGCGCGCCTCCGCCGTCCTCCCCAGGGCGGCGAGGGCCTGGCCGCGCCGGTAGTGAATGTGCGCCTCGCGCGCGTCCTTGAACCGCCCGGTGGCCAGGTTGGCGGGATACAGGAGCGCCAGATCGAATTCCGCGAGGGCCTCGGCCGCCCGCCCCGCCGCCAGATGCGCGCCGCCCAGCGCCAGGTGGGCTTTCTCGTAGAGGTCGTGCGCCTCGCGCGCGCCCTCCCAGATGGTGATGCGCACGGAATCCAGCAGCGCCGCGGCTCTAGCGTGGTCGCCCAGCCGCTCGTGGGCGCGGGCCAGCAGCGCCACGAAATCCGACCGCCCTCGGCCCGCGGCCGCCGCGGGCGCCAGCGCATCGCGCGCGCCCTCCAGGGCCGCCTTCCGGGCTTCCGCGGAGGATTCCCTCTCCGCCTGCGCCATGAGGACGCGCGCGAGATCCATCGCCAGGATCGCGTCGGCGGGATCGGCCCGGCAGCCTCGCTCGAGGTACGCGCGCGCGGCCGCGCGATCGCCGTCCAACGCCAAGCTCGCCAGGCCGAGGGCGCGGTACGCGATGGAGGGCGCGGCGCCGTTTTCCGCGGCGCGCTTCCAGAACGCGCGGCCCTCGTCGTGCCTTCCCAGCGAGAAGAGCAAGTGGCCGAGAAGCAGCGCCGCCGCGCCGTCGCGCTCGTCGCGCGCCAGCGCCCAGCGCAGCACCGGCTCCGTTTCGATGCGATGGGGAAAGACGCCCGCCGGGCTTGCGCGCCGCGCCGCGGCCAGACGATCCCGCGCGGCCGAATCGCGCCCGAGAAGCTGCGCCAGGTAGCCCGCCGTGTAGGCCATCAGCATGCCGCCGCCCTCGCCCTCGGGCTCGAAATTCTCGATCACGTCCAGCGCGATCGCCGGCTGCCCCAGGTCCATGTACTCGGCGGCAAGCTCGAGCACCGCCTCGACGTTGCCGCCGATCAGGCGGCCGAGTTCCAGCCCCTCCCTCTCCGCGCCTCCGAGCCATAACACGCTGCGCGCGAAGGCGTCCAGCGGATCCGCGCCCAGATTCCGCCGGGCCGCCGCCACCGCCTCGCCGGTGCGCCCCTTCCGCAGACAGGCGAAGGCCAGCCGGTTCCGCGCCGCCGGATCGCCCCGCCACGGCCCCTCGGCGCCGAGGATATCGATGACGGCATCGAATTCGCCGCGCCGGATCAGGATTTTCGCGGCGAGAGCCCGGGCAGGCGCGGCCGTCAGCGGATCGAGCGCCGCCTGCCAGGCCTCGTCCAGCGCCGCGGCCTCATCGCCCAGGCGCAGCCGCGCCGCGGCGCAGGCGTACGCGGCAAGCCCGTGATCGGGATCAACCGCCAGCGCCGCGCGGGCGTGCGCCGCCGCCGCGGCGGCGTCGCGGTCCAGCGCCAGGCACGCCAGGCCCGTCAGGGCTTCCACCGAGGTGCCATCGAGCTCCAGCGCCCGCGCGAAACTCTTCTCCGCCTCGGGAAACTGCGCCCGGAGATACTCCTGCCAGCCCGCGCGGGCGCAAGCGCCCGCCCCCGCGAGCGCCGGCGCCCGGGCAGGCGGCGTCCGCACGGGCAGGTCGAGCGGCACTTGCAGACGCGCGAGGTGCGGCTCGATGAAAACCGTCACGCGCTCGGGCGCCTCCCCGATCTCGAGGGCCACCTCCACCGGCGCGCGCGGAGTGATCGCACAGGCCGCCTTGGCGAGGGTCCGCGCGCCATCCGCCGCCCGCACTTCGGCCTGTTCCCAGGTGCCGGTCCCGAGAATCCGCAGGCGGAGCTTGCCGCCCGCGCGCGACGCGTTCACGGCCACATCGCGGTTGGCGTGGGTGAATCCGCCCAGGCCCCGCACCGGGTACCACCACTCCCGCCATGTCGCGACCTCGTGCGGATCGAGCCGCCCCACGTCTACCTGAGTGGGCAGGGGGCCGGTTTGGATTTCGTTGTAGGGACCGTCGTCGTCGGTGAGGTCCATCTGGTGCATCGCGCCGTAGCCGCCGTGGCCCCACGTCCAGGCCTTCTTGCCGGGAACCAGCCGGTGATCGGAGTAGGCCACGATCCCGCGGTCCGCCTCCTCATCGTAGGCGCCGAAAAAATCCTGGTCGCACCGGTAGGCGAAGATCGAGGAGGCATCCTCGTAAGTTCGGCCGAGGCTCAGATCCCGCCCCTCGGAGATCGGCCAGGTGTAGAACGTCGTCCCGGCGTGGTCGGTGCCCAGCGTCATGGGATAAACGAAGCGGAAGCCCGGCGTGTTGGGCACCGCCGCACAGTTCCAGAAGTAATAGGGCCGGACCGTCTCGGTGCGGTTGTAGAAGCGGATGCGCTCCTCGAGGAACGCGCGCCCCGGCCGCAGCGTCACGATCACGGTCCAGCGCGTCCGGTAGATGCGCTCCACCTCCCCCACGGCGACGGAGCGGGCGCCGTCCGGCTCCGGCGGCAGAATTTGGACATCGACGGGTTGGACCGCGCTCACGGTGTGTCCCGCGGGCCCCGTGTTGAACTCGATCCCGCCCGCCACCCAGGCGCCGCACTGGCCGATCAACCCCGGCTTGACCACGCGATTCACGTAGAAGACCGGCGCGCCCGCCGTCTTGTCGAAGACGTCGAAGATCTTCCCCCCCAGCTCGGGCAGGAAAGTGACGCGCAGGTATTCGTTCTCCAGGACCACGGTCTTCCAGACCCGCGGGGTTTTCGTCCGCGCCAGGTTGTCCAGCATGGGGTACGGATAGATGTTCTTTTGGTCGGTGGCGCGGAAGTACGGATGCGGCACGGGCGGCATCCACGGATACGTGGGAATATCCAGGGTGCCCGTGTAGGCCGCTACCGGCGGCGCTTCGGCGGCGCCGACCGCCGCCGGCAGAAGCGCCGCGCCCAGAAGGAAAACCCGCCAAACCGCCCGTTGCGCCTGCCCCATGGCCCCTAACCCTCCCTCCCGCGCGCGGCGGCTCAGGCGCCGCCGCTAGGGGAAAACCTCGACTCCCTTGGCGCGCAGATACCGCTTCACCTCCGCGATCCGCAGCGTCCGGAAGTGGAACACCGAGGCCGCCAGCAGCACCGATGCCCCGCCCCTCGTCGCCGCCGCGTGGAAGTGCTCCAGCTTCCCCGCGCCGCCCGAGGCCACGACGGGGACGCGCACCGCATCGGCCACGGCGCGGATCAACTCCAAGTCGTAGCCGCTCAGGGTGCCGTCGCCGTCCATGCTGGTGGGCAGGACGGCGCCGGCCCCGAGCCGCTCGCATTCGGCGGCCCAGGCGACGGCGTCCTTGCCCACGGGCCTGGTCCCGCCCGCGACCACGAGTTCGAATCCCGACGGCACGGCGGGATTGCGCCGCGCATCGATGGCGATGGTGATGCGCTCCGCCCCGAACTTCTCCGCGGCCTCTCGAACGAGTCCGGGACGCTTCACGGCCGCGCTGTTCAGGGACACCTTCGCGGCCCCCGCGGCGAGCACGAGCTCGATGTCCTCCAGGCTGCCGATGCCGCCGCCCACCGTGAGGGGAAGCGACACCGCCGCCGCCACGCTCCGCACCCAATCGAGGCGCGCGCCGCGGTTTTCCAGCGTCGCCGCGATGTCCAGCATGGCGAGGGCATCGGCGCCCTCCCGCTGGTAGAACTCCGCGTTCCGAACGGGATCCCCCGCATCCCGCAGCCCGGCGAAGTTGACGCCCTTGACGACGCGCCCGTCCTTCACGTCGAGGCAAGGCATGATGGTCACCGGCGGCACAAGCGCTCCTTTCCGCGGGGGCCTTCCGGTCATCTTAACCGGAGGACGCCCGCGCGCAACGCCGCCGGCGCCCGGGGAAGGCGCGGCGGGCGGCGGCGAAATCCGGCCGCCCGCGCCAAACCGCCTCCGCTCAATGCGTGAAGACCATGGTCTTGACCTGGACGCCCTCGATTTTCTTGAGCTGCTTCACCATCGCCGCGATCTTGGCCGGCGCGCCGATGACCTCCAGCAGCACCACGCCGTACCCGGCGCAGTAACCCCGCGAAACCTCGTGAAGGCCCAGACGGGTCTTGATATGGCACCCGTAGCCTGTGAGGACCTTCTGGATTTCCTCGGCGTGCTGGACGCGGTCCGTGATGTTGACTCCCACGATCGTGTGCTTCGCGCGCATGAGCATGTCTCCCTGGCCGTGTTGCTGGAATGGAATCCGCCTGCGTGAGGAGGTATTCTATCTTCACGCGGTTCTCTTCGCCACACGGGGAAGCGGGCCGGTCCGGAAGGGCGCCCGCCCCGGGCAGAAGCGAGGCGCGCGCCGGCGCGGGAGGTCGTCATGCGTGGGATCATCGTCGTCGCGTCCATCGCCGGGTTCGCCGCGGCGTCGCTCTGCGCCGCGGAGTTCGCCGCGCGCGTGGAGGCCGAGGAGGTCGTCTTCAGCTACACTCCCGCCGACAACGGCGCGGGGCCCATGTGGTGCCACGGAAACACCTGCATCGTCCGAGCCGACGGGCAGATCTTCGTCAGCGGCTTGGAGACGATCCCCGGCGCGAAGCCTCTCAACAACTGCCTGCCGCTGCTCTTTCGCCGCGCGGACTCCGGCTGGGAGCTCGTCCACAAGGACGAGGGGAGAACGCGCGAGCCCTGCCCGCTGGCCGTGGCGCCGGGCGGAAAGGTCTTTCTGTCCCTCAACCCGACCCTCGCGCCGGTGGATGCCTACGGCGGGCCGGCCGAGCCCCGCGTGCTCGAGTTCGATGCCGCCGCGCCCGCCGAGAAGCCCGCGGCGCATCTGCCCCGCTGGGGCGCGGCCCCCGCCTTCACCGAGCATTCCTACCGCAGCTTCGCCGCCGACGGCGCCCGCGGGGAGCTTTTCCTCCTTCAGAACGTCGGCTACGACGGCGCGCACTGGGCCTTCAGGGATGCCCGGGGCGACTGGCCCGCGGCCGGGAAGCTCCTCTGGCCGTGGGGCGCCGAGTACGACACGCCGCAGCCGATCCGCCTCTGCTACCCCGCCGTGGCCCTCGCCGATGGCGCCGTGCACTTCCTCGGCGTGAGCGACATCATCGAGCCCAGGCCGGCGTGGCGCGAGTACAAAAAGAAGCTCACCGGCCGCGACTGGGATTACGATTTCAGGCGGCTTTTCTACACCGCCTGCCAAGACATCGGGAAGGGCGCCTTCGGCGCCTGGCTGGAAGTCGCGAGCCGCGAGGCGACCTGCGGCTGGATCTTTCCCCAGGACCTGCATGTCGGCGCAGGCGGCCGCGTGCTCGCGCTCTGGACCGAGCGCGCCATCGACGAACGCCTGCGCAAGGAATTTTTCCCCGAGGCGAAGCAGCGCCATTCCCTGGAACTCGCCGTGATCCGCGACGGCGCCGTCGTCCGACGGACGACGCTGCTGGCCGGCGGGGAAGGCCTCGGGAGCCTGCGGCCCGGCGATGGGCGCTTTCACATCACGGAAAACGGGCGGCTTTTCGTCTTCTGCTTCGCCCGCGGCGCGGACAAGGACGGCAAGCCGTTCGCCGAGCATCGCCTTATCGAGATCGACCCGGACGGCGCCGCCGGCCCGGCCATCCCCGTCAGGCTCGCGCAACCGCTCCCGAGCTTTTTCAACGCCACCGTGCGGGCCGGCTGCCCCCCATCGAGCACCCTGGACATTCTCGGCGAGCATGCCGGCGCGATGCGCTACGCGCGGATCCGAATTCACTGAAATCCGCGCCGCATCCGGCGCTCAGGGGGCGCGGCGCGGGCCTTCGCCCCGGCGATGCGCGCTCGGCGGCCGGCCGCGCATCTCGGGGCGCCGCCGGGAGGTTGACCCGCGGCGGCTCAAACCCAATCATGGGTTGTAGGACACGCAGCCGAACCGCTCAGCCTCGAGAAGACCGTGGTCAAGCCGCCCCCGCCCACAACACCCACGCCGACACCGCCGGCGCCGCGCCGCGGGCGCCGCCGCGTTTTGCGGATCGGGCTCGCCCTGCTAATCTGCTGCGCGCTGCTCTCGATCCTCTTGAGAAACAGGGCGGCGGCGTTCCTGATCCCCGCCCTGCTCGGTCCCGCCCTGGGCCTCGATGTGACCCTCGACGAAGTCCGCATCGGGCTTCACGGCACCATTGCGATCACGGGGCTGCGCGGCGAATCGCCGGCGCCATGGACCACCGTGCGCCGCTTCTCGGCGGCGGAGTTGACCCTCCGCGTCGCTCCCTGGAAGCTCCTGCGCGAGGGCGTGGAAGGAATCTCTTCCGTGCGGCTCTCCCGGGGAATCCTGGACCTCGACCTGGCGCGCGCCGGCGCGGCGGACGACCAGGCGCCCGGACCGGAGGCAGAGGAGCGCGCCCCGATCCTTCCCGGCGCGCTGCCCGCCCTCGACCTGGACTTCGCGTCGATCACCGTCCGAACTTCGGACCTCGAGGCCGCTTTCCACAATCTGACGGTCGCCTCGCATCCTAACGCCGGCGCCTCGCCCTTCACCGTTGCCGGCGTGGCGCGCCTGCGGCGCGCCCGTTACGACGAACAGGCCCGCGTGGTCTGCGAGGGCATCTATCGCGGCGGCACGGTGCGCGAATTGTCCGTGCGCGCCGACGATGCGCCCTTCGTCAACGCCGGCCGGCTGCGGCTCGACGAACCGGCGGGCGCCTTCGAGCTCTCGCTCTGCGGCGGCGCCGTCGCGGGCGAGGGCCGCCTCTGCCCCGCCGGCGAGCTGCAATTGACCGCCCGCGCCGACGGCCTCGATGCCGCCCGTCTGAAAACGCTTCTCGACCGCCTGGGCCTCATCGAACTCCCGGCGCCGGTCGCGCGCCTTCTCGAGGGGCGGCTGGACCTCGAAGCATCGCTGCGCCTCCCGCTCGCGGCGCCCGAGGAGGCTTCCGGGAACATCACCGCCGCGCTGGGCGGCGCAAGGGTCGCCGGCGCGGCGTTTTCCCGCGTGCGACTTTCAGCCTCCTATGACCGCGGCGTCCTGGAAGTACCCTCCCTCCTGGCCGAGGGCCCGAGCCTGGAGATCCGCGGCACCGGCCTGCGCGCGTCTCTGGCGGAGCCCACTACCGCCGGAATTCTCCGGAGCGCCGCGGGGGCCTTCGCCCTGGCCGCGTCCGACCTGGCGGCCGCCGGCGCAGCCCTGTTCCCGGAGCTGCCGCTTCCCGCGCCGTCCCGCGGAGCCGCACTGACCGCGCTCGTCCGCTTCGCCGCGGGCGCCGCCGCCGCCGAGCATCTCAGGATCGAGGGGCCTGATCTGCTCCTGGATGTGTCGCGCGCCCGGGCGGCGCTGGACGCCGAGGCGCCGGAGCGCTCGCTGCTGGACGTCGAGGGGCGCCTGAGCGCCGGCGATCTCTCGTTGCTCGAGAACCTGATCTCGACCCGCTTGTCGGGCGCGGCCACCGCGGCGTTCGCGCTCCGCGGTCCCGCCTGCGCGCCCCGCGCCGACCTGCACATCGCCGCCGCGAACCTGGCGGTTGCGGGCGCCGCCATCGCCGGGCTCGACGCCGTCCTGGAGGCCGAGCGCGGCTGCATCCGCGTCCACGCCTTCCAGGTCGAGACGGGCGCGCCGGCGGACGCGCGGGCCGCGCTCAGCGGGACCTTCCAGCTAGACCCGCCGCGCTGGGAAGACATGCATTTTGAGTGCCGCGGAGAAGACTTGCAGGCGCTCGCGTCCCTGGCCGGTCTCGCGGCGCCGCCGGCGCCGGCGGACGAAGGCACGGCGGCCGCCCCGCCCCTCCTGCCTCCGGGGAGTTTTTCCTTCACCGCAACCCTCGCCGGCCCCTTGGAATGGCCCGACGGAGAAGCCGCGCTCCGCCTCGAGGGGCCATCGCCCGCGCGGGTCCTGGTCACGAAGCGCGGTGACGCGTGCGCCGCGGCGGTGCACGCTCTGCGCCTCCGCGATGTCGTTTTTCACGCCGAGGCGGAGGGCACGCTCGATCGGTCGTTACGTTCGGGCTCCTTGAGGCTGGACCGCCTGGAGGCCCTGTCGAGCACGACCCGGTGGGCGGCGCCGCATCCCGCTGCGGCGCGGTTCGATGCGAACGCGGGCGAATTCACGGTCGACCCTCCCCTCATCATCGAGAGCGACGAGGGGCGTGTCGAGCTGCGCGTCGTCCCTCGGGCGGGACGCATCGAGGCCCATCTCCTTGCGCACGCCGCCGCGGAACTCGAACTTGCGGGATTCGTCGTACGCGCGCCCCGCCTTTCCGTGGAAGCCGCCTGCGGCGCCGGCAAGCTCCGCGATCTGGCGGCATCCGCTCGGTTCGAGGCCGCCGCCGTCGCCGCGCCGCCGGCTTTCGGCGTGCGCGCCCACGGCCCCCTGCGCATCGCATGCACGCTCGACGCGGCGGCGTCGCCGCCGGCCTGCGACATCGAGATCGAAGCGCCGCAGATCCTATTCCCCGGCTTGGCGGACGGGCCGGCCTTCAAGAAGCCGCCGGCGGGATCGGCCGCCGCCGCGATCGCGTGGCGCGGAACCCGGCTGCAGCTAGATCGCGGCGCTCTAGCGCTGGGAGAAGCCACGGCGGCGGCGGCCGGTTGGGTGGACGTGGATGCCGATCCCGCGGCGATCGTCGCCCGGCTCGGGGCGCCCCGCGTCACGCGATACGCGCTCGAGCTCGACGCGCGCGGCGATCTGTCGGCGCTCCGCGAGCTCCTGCCGGACGTCCGCGCGCTCCAAGGCGCCGTTCGCATCAACGCGCGCTTGAGCGGACCGGCCGATGCCCCCGAGCTGACGGCGGCGCTCGCCCTCGAGGACGGCGAGGCTCATTTCTCCGGCCTGCCGCGCTTGGACGCCGTCAGCGGGCGCCTCGTCATGACGGGCGATCGCATCGCGATCGAGAAGCTCGGCGGCGACCTGGGCGGCGCGCCTTTCATCCTCGCGGGGCAGGCGACCGGCCTACCCGGCGCGCCTCGGATCGAGCTCGCGGCGGCGGCCGAGAATGTCCTGCTCGCCCGGACCGACAACGTCCGCATCCGCGCCGACGCCGATCTCAGGCTGCGCGCCGAGGGCGAGCTCCTCGCCGCCACGGGCGCCGTCACCATCACGGACGGCCGCGTGCTCCGCGACGTGCCCCTCGTCGATGCCCTCAGAAATCTGGCCCGCCGCGCGGGCACCGTCCTGACGCGCGCGCCCTCCGCGGCGCCCTCCAAGACCGCGGACCGCGCCACGGCCGGCCTGGCGCTTTTCAGCCTCGACCACAGCCCCTTCGACGACCTGCGTTTCGACATCCGCATCCTTTCCCGGAGCCCGATCGTCCTGCGCAGCAACCTCCTGCGCGGCGCGTGTCGCCCCGATCTGACCCTGCGGGGCACGGGCAAGTTTCCGGTGCTCGAGGGCAGTCTGTACCTGGACGGCGTCACCGTTTTCCTCCCGGCGGCCAAGTTCCTGGCATCGTCGGGCGTCGTCCACTTCGATGCCCACAAGCCGCTCTTCCCCGAAATCGACATCACCGCCGCCGCCCGCATGCGGGGCTACGACATCACCGCGGTCATCTCCGGCCCCGTCAACAACCTCTTGATCGAGTTTTCCTCCAGCCCGCCGCTGCCTTCCGAGAGCCTCCTCCTCATGGTCACGACCGGCCGCCCCCCCGGCGCCGAGGATGTCGAATCGGAGAAGCAGGTGCTGATCACCGCGGCGCAGTACTTCGGCCTGGATCTGCTGCGTTCCCTGTTCGGCCGGGAACGCATCGATGCGGGCGAATCGATCCTCGAACGTTTCGAATTCGACATCGGGCGCAATTTGAGCCGCTCGGGCAACGAAACCTGGGAGGCGCGGTTTCTCGTCACGCGGGCCTTGCTGAGCGAGGCCGACGATCTGTACCTGACCGGCGAGCGCGACGGGTTCGACCACTACAACGCGGGGGTGCGGGTTGTCTTCCGCAACGACTAAGCGCTTCCTGCGCGCCGCCTGTCTCGCGGCGGCCGCCGCCTGCGGCTGCGCCGGTCCTTCGGCGGCGCCGGCCGAGGCGGATCCGCGCCTCCCCGCCCTGCGCTTCGAGGGCAACCGCGCCTTCTCCGAGGCCGCCCTCCGCGAGGCCCACGCCGAGGAGCTCGCGCGCTACGCCGCGCGCGGAGCGCGCCGGGCCGACGTGGACGACCTCGCCTTCGCCATCGAGGAATACTACCGGGAACACGGGTATCCGTTCGCCGCGGCGGAGTACCTGCGCACCGCCGCGGGCTACACGTTGCGCATCGCCGAGGGGCCCCGCGTGACGGTGGAGGAGGTGCGCATCGAGGGCGCCGCGGCCTTTCCGCCCGAACGCCTGCGCGCCCTGGCGAGCCTCCCGGAGGAGGGGCTGCCGGGATTCGCCGTGCGACCCTACGTGGCCCACCGGGTCCAAGCCTGCGCCGCCGCCATCGCCCGGGAGTACGCCGCGCACGGCTACCATGAGGCGGCTGTCGAGAAACCGGCGGTCGAATTCCTGGAGGACGGCTCCCGGGCGCGGGTGACCATCAGGCTGCGCGAGGGTCCCCAGTACGTGTTGGAGCGCATCGCATCCGCCGGCGTGCCGCATCTCGCCCCGGAGGCCGTCGAAGCGCGCATCGGCTACCTGCGCGCCGCGGCCTATACGGCCGAGGCGCGCAACGAGCTCGAACGCGCCGTCGAGGATCTCTACGCCGACGAGGGCTATCCGGACGCCCGCGTCGCCACCGAGGAGCAAATCGCGGGCGCGGCGGAACCCCGCGCCCGCGTGGCGGTGACCCTCGTCCTGCACGCGCGTCCCGGCCCGCGCACCGTCGTGCGCGCCATCATCATCCGGGGCAACACCCGCACCGCCGAGGGGCTCATCCTGGCCCGCATGGCCTGCGGCCCGGGCGACCTTTACCGCGGCGCCGCGGTGCGCCGCAGCTTCCGGCGCCTTTTCTCGACAGGGCTCTTCGCGTCGGTGGACATCCGCCTCTCGCCCGCCGCCGCGGAGGCAGCCGACGGCGCCGCGGCGGAACGCGACCTGATCGTCGAGGTCGCGGAGGCGCCCACCCTGGAGTACTTCTTCGAGCTCGGCTACGGATCCTACGACCTGGTGCGGGGCAAGGCCGGCATCAGAAAGAAGAACCTCCTGGGCAACGGGTTGGCCGCCCGCGCCGAGATCATGGGTTCGGTGCGCGGCGCGGAGGCGACCGTGGGGTTGACCGCGCCTTGGCTCTTTCGGAGCGAGTGGAGCGCGGATCTTCCCGTCACCTTCCTGTACCGAGAGGAGCCGTCCTACACCATCATGGAAAGCACGACGCGGCTCAAGCTGTCCCGCGAGCTGGCGGCGGACCTGGAGGGCGGCGCCATGTATCGATTCAGCCTTTCGAGCATCGAAAAATACAACGTCGTCGAACTGTACGGGGAACAGTCCGATCTGCGCCTCGGAGCCGCGGGCCCGTATCTCTCCTATGACTCCCGGGATGATTTCTTCACGCCCTCAAGCGGAGCCCGCGTGCGCCTGTTCGGGGAACTCGGCGCGCCGCCGCTCGGGAGCGAAATCGACTTCTGGCACGCGGGCATCGCCGCAAGCGCTTTCGTCCCGCTTCTCTCCGGCACGGTGCTGGGCGCCAATGCGCGCCACGAATGGATCGCGCCTTTCAACGACACCGCCCGCATTCCCATCCAAGAGCGGCTCTTCAACGGCGGGGAGAACTCCGTGCGCAGCTTCAAGCAGTCGAAGCTCGGCCCCCGGGATTCCGGCGGGAAGCCCGCCGGCGGCGAAGTGCGCACGACGCTCTCCCTCGAGCTCAGGCAACGCGTGCTGGGCCATCTCTCGGCGGCCGCCTTCGGCGATTACGGCAATGTGGCCCTCGCCGCGGCCAGGCCGCTGGAGGGTTTCCGCGCCGCGGTGGGCGGCGGCCTGCGCTACAACCTCCCCATCGGCCCCCTGCGCTTGGACGTGGGCGTCAATCCGCGCCCCCGCAAGGAAGAAGACGCCTACGTCATCCACTTCGCGGTGGGCATGCCGTTTTGAGCGGGAGTTCGGCGCGGGGGAAAAGCGCCTGAACGGCGCCGACAGGCGCTGACGATTTCAGGGTGGAGACCTGGGGCCGGAGGCGGTAGTCTGGAAGCTGTCGGAGCCCGAGCCGCGGCTTCCGTGGCCGGCGGCCCGCGCTCGCGCGAGGTATACGCCATGCACTGGTTCTTTGCCGCTGCAACCTGCGCCGTTCTCTGCGGCGCCCGGGAACCCGAGATCGCCAAACGCGTCGCCGCCGCGGAGGCCTGGGGCGGCGATCTCCTGCGGGAAGACGCGTGGCGCCCTTGGGGCCAAGGCTTCGCGCGGGAGGGCAACACGTTCGTGTGCGACAACGCCCAGGCGGCCGACGCCCAGCGCGGCGCGTCCCAGACCGTCGTCCTCGACCAGAAGACGCCGGCGCCGATCCACGCCGCCGTTTGGGCGCGCGGCGAGAACGTCGGCGGCGGATCGGAGGGCGATTACGCCCTCTACCTCGACCTCATCTACGCCGACGGGACTCCGCTCTGGGGCCGGATCGCCGCCTTCGCGGCAGGCACCCACGCCTGGGAGCGCCGCGAGGTCGTCGTCTTCCCCGACAAGCCCGTCCAGTCCCTCACCGTCCACCTTCTGCTCCGCCGCCGCTCCGGGAAGGCGTTCTTCCGGGACCCCGAGCTCAGACAGGCCGCGGCGCCGGAGGGCTTCTTCAGCTTCGACGGTGTCCCCGTGAGGCTCGTCCGCCCGGCGCGCGAAGGCCTGCAGCTCCGCGATGCAGCCTCAGGATCGGACTTCGTGCGCGCCGACGGCGGCACGGTCCTCGGCATCGCGGTGGCGGCCGCCGAGGAGGCGGCCGGCCCCGCGCGCATCCTCGATGTCGTTCTGCGCGACACGACCGGCAAGGATCGCGCGCTCACGCTGGTCTGGTCCGTGCCCTTCGAAGCGACCGAATGGCTCGCCGACCCGCGGCGCCGGGAGCGGATCGAGCCTTCCCGGGAATACGTGGAAGCCTCGCGCTTCGCGGCGGGCGCCAACGGCCGGCTTTCCAAGTACCCTTTCGGCGCCGCCGCGGGCGCCGCGCGCGGCATGGCGCTGGGCCTCGATCCCGAGCACCCCGTCTTCTTCCGCGCGGGGTACAATTCCGGCGCGGGGGAGCTTTTCCTCGCCTGCGATATCGGGCTCGCGCCGGAGAAACCCGAGGCGCGCGTGCGCCTCGTTCGCTTCGAATTCCCGCCGGCCTGGGGCTTCCGCGCCGCGCTGGCCGAGTACCGCCGGCTCTTCCCCAACGCCTTCCGCTCGCGCACCCCCGTCCAAGGCCTCTGGATGCCTTTTGCGAAAATCAGCGCCGTGAAGGGTTGGGAGGATTTCGGCTTCGCCTTCAAGGAAGGCGACAACGAGACCCGGTGGGACGATGCGCACGGCGTCATCACCTTCCGGTACACGGAGCCCTTGACGTGGTGGATGCCCCTGGCCGAGCACCTGCCTCGCACGCTCGATGCGGCCGTCGCGGAAGCCGAACGCCTCGCCCGCGAAGGCCCGCCGGAGCTCAAGTCCCGCGCGCAAGCCCTCTTCGCCAGCGGGTACCGCGACGCGCGCGGGAAGCTCATCGCGCGGATCCTCGACACGCCGTGGTGCAACGGCGCCGTCTGGAGCATGAACTCGATGCCCGGCATCCCGGGCGCGGCGACGGATTTCAATCTCAAGTGGAATCCATCCCTCAAGGAGTCCCTCTACGGGCCCGGGCGCGCGGGGGATCTCGACGGAGAGTACATCGACTCCAGCGAGGGCTACGTGACCGACGAACTAGATTTGCGGCGGGCGCACTTCGCGGCGGCGCGCACGCCCCTGGTCTTCGCCATGGACACCCGCGCGCCGGCCCTCTTCCGGGGCCTCATCGCCTACGAGTACGTCCGCGCCATCGCCGCCGACGTGCACGGCATGGGCAAGCTCATGATGGCGAACGCGACGCCCGACCGGATCTTCTGGCTCGCGCCGCACCTCGACGTCATGGGGACGGAGACCAACTGGAATCCCGGCGGCGCCTGGCGGCCCATGTCCGATGCCGACCTGCTCTACCGGCGCGCCATCTGCGGCCCCAAGCCCTTCTGCTTCCTCATGAACACCGACTTCGATGCCTTCGGCCCCGACGCCGTCGAGCGCTACATGCGGCGCTGCCTGGCCTACGGCATGTTCCCGGGGTTCTTCAGCCCCGACGCCGCCACCGGACATTATTTCTCCCGGCCTGAGCTGTACGAGCGCGACCGCCCGCTCTTCAAGCGGTACGTGCCGCTCTGCAAGCTCCTGGCGGAGGCAGGCTGGGAGCCTGTCACGAACGCGCGCACGGAGGCGCCGCACATCCGCCTCGAGCGCTTCGGCGAGAGCCTTTTGACCGTTTTCAACGACAGCCTCGAAAGGGCGGCGGCGACGATCGTCTGGGAAGGCGCGGCGCCGTCGGCCGCAAGCCGGGAGCTTCTCTCCGGCGCGCCCGCGGCCTGGCGCGAACGCTTGAGCGCGGACCGCGCTCAAGCGGAAACGGTTCTGGCGCTCGGCCCCGAAGAAGTGGCGGTGCTCCGGCTGCGCTGACGGCGGTCCGCTTCGCGCCTGCAAGACCGCGCGCCGGCGGCCGCCCGGAGCTACACGGCCTCCACGGTGGACGGCGGCTTGGAAGCGATGTTGTAGGTCACGCTCACGACGCCCGGGACCTCGCGCGTGATGCGCTCGGCAAGCCTCTTGAGCGTCGCGAAGGGCAGCTCCGTCGGCGCCGCCGTCACCGTGTCCTCGCTGTCCCAGCAGCGCACCTCGATCTGGCGGCCGAATTCGCGCTTGCCATCCCTGATGCCCGTGACCTGGTCCTCGTGCAGGATCGCGAGACACTGGAAGGTATCGGTGCCCTCCAGTTCCTCCTCCACGATGCGCGTCGCGATTCGCACCAGAGCGATGCGCTCGGGCGTCGCCTCGCCGATGACGCGCGCGGCCAGAGCGGGGCCGGGAAACGGCGGGCGGTTGTACATCTCCCGGGGGAGGCCGAGCGCTTTGCACACGGCGCGGACGGCGGGCTTGCGCAGCTCGACCAGGGGCTCGAGCACCTTGTAGCCGTAGGCGGCCTGGGTGTCGATGCCGAGCTGAGCGAGAATGTTGTGCTGGCGCTTGATGCCCGCCACGGTCTCCTCGACATCGGTGAGGATGGTGCCTTGAAGGAGGAACCGCGCGCCGCTCCGGGCGACGAGACGCCCGAAGACCCGCTTGTAGAAGGCTTCGCTGATGGCCTGGCGCTTCTCCTCGGGGTCGGCCTTGCCCCTCAGGGCCGCGAAGAACTCCTCCCGGGCATCGACCTTCTCGACGGGCACGCCGCGGGCGTTGAAGAAGGCCACGACCCGGTCGGGCTCGCCCTCCCGCATGAACCCGTTGTCGATGAAGTAGCTCTTGAGACGGGCGCCCAAGGCCCGGTGGCCCAGCATGGTCACCGTGTTCGAATCGACCCCGCCCGAGAGGGCGTTGACGGCGGCGCCGTCGCCCACCGTCTCGGCCAGCTCGCGCACCTTGGCATCGATGAAGGCGGTTGGATTGATCTCCGCCAGCGTGATCTCCTTGAGCGGCATGCAAACCTCCTTGGCCTCCCGATGTGCTCACAGCCTACCGGAAGAGCGGGGCGGGCGCAAGGCGGGGCGCCGCGTTGACATTTCGCCGCGCTTCGGATACTAGGAAGGGGACGACACAGGAAAGGAGCGCCGCCCCATGAAGCCCAGCCTGAACCGCCGCGATTTCATCGCCGTCACGTCGAGTCTCGCCGCCGCCGCCGCCCTGACCCGTCCGGCGCGCGCGGCCGAGGCCGCGCCCTCGGCCTTCAAGACCGTGCTCAAGAAAGCCATGATCGTGGGGGGCGCGCCCACGGCGGCGCAATTGGAGGAGTTCAAGGCCGCGGGCTTCGACGGCGTCGAGGCCGGCGTCGCCGGCCTCGAAGAGGCCGCCGCGAGCCGCCGGGCCGCCGAGAAGCTCGGCATGCGGGTCCACTCGGTGCTGCGCGGCTGGGCGGAGTTCAACAGCGACGACCCGCGCAAGTTCGAGGACAGCTTCGCGGCCACGGAGAAGGCGCTGCGCGCGGCGCAGGCCTTCGGCGCCGATGCCGTGCTCCTGGTTCCCTGCCGCATCGGCGGCATGCCGATGCCGCGCGCGTGGGAGTTCCTTATCGATTTCGATCCCGCGAACGGCCGCATCCGCCGCGTCACGGCGGGCGACAACGGGCCCTTCAAGGCCTATATCGACGCGCACAACCACGCCACCGAGACATCGAGGGAGGCCGTCAAGCGCCTGATCCCCCTGGCCGAGCGCTGCGGCGTCGTCATCGCCCTGGAGAACGTGTGGAACAACCTGTGGGTCCAGCCGGCCATCTTCCGCAACTTCATCGCCTCCTTCCAGAGCCCGTGGGTGAAGGCGTACTTCGACATCGCCAACCACGTCAAGTACGGCCACCCCGAGGAATGGATCCTGACGCTGGACGAACTTCTCGCCAAGCTCCACGTCAAGGAGTTCAAGATCAACCCCGCCGATCCCCGGGGCGAGGGCGAATGGCCGCAGATCCGCGACGGCAGCGTGAGGTGGCCCGTCGTCAGGCACGCGCTGGAGCGCGTCAATTACAACGGTTGGTTGACCATCGAGGATGGCCGGCTGCCCCTCGAGGAGCTCTCCAAACGGCTCGATCTGATCATCGCCGGGAAGTAGGCCGGCGAAGATCCGAGGAGCGGCGCGGGCGCCCGCGCCGGGGGCCGGCGCGCCCTCACAGGATCGGGATGCCCCGCGCCGCGCACTCCTTCCGCACGGCGGGCGGCCAGTAGCTCGCCTGGATCTCGCCGATATGGGCCTTGCGCAGATAGAGCATGCATAGCCGCGACTGGCCGATGCCGCCGCCGATGGAGAGGGGCAGCTCGCCCCCGAGCAGCCGCCGGTGGAAGAGGAGCTTCTCGCGGTGCGTCTGGCCGCACAACTCCAACTGGCGGCGCAGGGACTCCCGGTCGACGCGGATTCCCATGGACGACAGCTCGAAGGCCTCGCCGAGCTGCGGATAATGGACGAGGATATCGCCGTTAAGACCTGTGCTTCCTTCCTCGTTCGGCGTCGACCAGTCGTCGTAATCGGGGGCGCGGCCGTCGTGCGGCGCTCCGTTCTCGAGCGCGGCGCCGATGCCGATCACGAACACCGCGCCGTGCTCCCGGCAGATCTCGTGCTCGCGTTCGCGCGGGGAAAGACCGGGGTAGCGGCGCGCGAGCTCCGCGGAGTGGATGAACACGATTTCGTCGGGGAGCATCGGCGCGAGCACCGGGTAGTTGAAAGCCACGTATTTCTCGGTCCTGCGGATCACATCGTAGATCCGCCGCACGATGTCCTTGAGGAACGCGACCCGGCGGTCCTCGGGCCTGATGACGCGCTCCCAATCCCACTGATCGACGTAGAGCGAATGCGTCCTGTCGAGGGCTTCGTCGGGCCTGATGGCGTTCATGTCGGTGTAGAGCCCCTCGCCCGGCGCGAGGCCGAGGTCGGCCAGCGCCAGGCGTTTCCACTTGGCCAGCGACTGAACGATCTCGGCCCGCACGCCGCCCGCGGCCTTCACCGCGAAGGACACGGGCTGCTCGACCCCGTTGAGGTCGTCGTTGATGCCCGTCCCCGCCTCGACGAACAGGGGCGCCGTGACGCGCATGAGGTTCAGCTCGAAGGCGAGGTTCGTCTGAAAGAAGTCCTTGATCAGGCGGATGCCGCCCTCGGTTTCCTTGGGGGAGAGAAGCGGCCGGTAGCCTTCCGGACCGGGGCCCGCGGGTTCCATGCGGTGTCTCCTGGGCTGCGCCCGGGGGCGGAAACCGCGCCGCGCGCACTCCGCCCCCGGTCATTCAAATATACTTGACGGCGGCGCGTTCCGGCAAACGGCCCGCGCGGAAGGCGGCCCGGCAGCCTCGCGCGCCCTACGAGGCCTCGTTCCCGAGAACTTTCTTGGCCTTCTTCACGTCGTCGGGGGCGAAGACCACCTCGACCATGTCATCGGCCCGGCCGGCGAGGTACACGGCGTTGAGGTTGATCCCGGCGTCGCCGAGCCGGCTCGCAACGCGGGCGATCTCGCCGGCCTTGTCCTCCAGGAGCACCACCACCACCTCCTGCTCCTCGAACTGGAAGGCGCCGGACTGGAGCGCGCTGCGCGTCGACTCGACATCGTGGCCGATCAGGTGAAGCGCGACGTGGCCCCCGCCCGTCGTGGCGGCCAGGGCCTTGATGCTCACCCCCTGGCGGCTGAGCGACATCGCGACACGGGCCAGTTCCCCGGGACGGTTCGTCATGGTAACGCGGAATTCACGCATGAGCACCTCCTTGGCAAAGGTTGCGGTCCGAAGGCTGACGATCGCTGAAGGGATTTCCGCCGGCGGTTCCGCACCCCCGCGGAGCGCTTTCGTCCACCCTCAGCCTCGGTCCCGTCGCCTATATCCGCCTGCCCACCACTATACCCGAGAACTGGGGCAGTTTCACATAGCGCAGGGGCTTCACGCCCGCCGCGCGCATCCACCCCTCCACCTCGCCGCGGGTATACACATCGCCCGCGTCGGCGACGAGCATGTTGATGGAGAAGAGCGCGGCGAAGGCCGGCGACGCGCGTCCGGGGTCGACGAAGAACTCTTTGACCGCCAGGAATCCGCCCGCCTTCAAGGCTCGCGCCGCCTTGCGGACGACCCGCGCCGCTACAGGCGGCTTGAACGAGTGAAGCAGGTTCGACATGAAGACGCCGTCGAAGCCCCGGCCGAAGGCGCGCGCGGCGCACACATCGCCCGCCTTCACGGACACGCGGCCGCCCATGCCGCAGGCCGCGATCGTCTCCCGGGCATAGGCGAGGGGGCCGGGCAGGTCGAACACGACGACGGAGAGATCCGGCTGAGATCGCGCCAGCGCGCAGGCGTAGACCGCGGGGCCGCCCCCGACGTCCATGACCAGGCGGGCGCCCGCCAGTTCCCGGCGGAGCGCCCGCGCGCAGGCGTCCGCCGCCGAGGCGCCCAGGTTGGCCATTCCCTTGATGAAGCGCCGCTCGCGCTCCTTCGTGTCGACGTGCGGCGGCACGCGGCCCGTCCTGACGATCGTCGTGAGCGCGCTCCACCGCTCCCACATCGACGCCCGGTGGCGCATGATGTCGCCCAGATACCCCGGACGCCCGGCGACAAGGCCAGCCCGCGCGGCCGGCGCGGCGCGATACCGGCCCCCGCTCTTCCGGAGCAGCCCCAGCGCGGCCAGCGCATCCAAGAGCCGCGCCAGCGGCGCCGGCCGCGCGCCAATGCGCCGCGCGAGCTGCCCCGCGGTGGCGGCGCCCGCCCCGCAAGCGGTGAAAACCTCGAGTTCCAAGGCCGTGAGCAGCACGCGCGCCGGCATGAAGCCGGAGGCGAGGCGCTCGAGCATGGCGCGATGACGGTGCATGGATTCTCTCCTCCGCCGCGTCTTGTAACGGGCCCCCGCGATGCACTACATTGTAGCGCCTCGCCGCTTTCCGCGAAGCGCCTCCCCGCGGGCCGGCTCCCCGAGGACGCGCGTTGCGCGGGGCGCGCCGCTGCGCGGCGGCGGGCGGCGCCGGGTGCGGGCGGCGCCCGCAAGGAACGGAGGCGCGCATGGTGAATGACCGGCCGCGAAACGAGGAGAGCCCGGAGGAGGGCGGCAACGCCCGATTCCTGGTCGCGATCTGTCTGGTCGCGGCGCTCGGCGGGTTTCTCTTCGGCTACGACACCGCGGTGATCTCGGGAGCCATCGAGTTCATCGAGCGGTACCTCGACCTCGACGCGACGGCCAAGGGCTGGGCCTCGGCCAGCACGCTCCTGGGGTGCGCCGCCGGCGCCGCCTTCGCGGGCCTTCTGAGCGACGCGCTCGGCCGCAAGAAGGTGCTGGTGCTGGCCGCGGTCTGCTTCCTCGTCTCGGCGGTGGGCGCCGCGCTTCCCGAGACCCTGGCCGCGCTGGTCGGGTTTCGGATCATCGGCGGCCTGGGCATCGGCGCCGCGAGCATGACGAGCCCCTTGTACATCGCCGAGGTCGCGCCCGCCCGCATCCGCGGGCGCATGGTGGCCCTGAACCAGCTCGCCATCGTCGCGGGCATGCTGATCGTGTACTTCGTCAACTACGCCATCGCCCACCACGCCGCCGGCGCCGCCGCGCCCGAGGCGGCCGAGGCGTGGAACATCCAGACGGGCTGGCGCTGGATGTTCGCGTCGGGAGCGCTGCCCGCGGTCCTGCTCCTCGCCTGTCTCTTCTTCGTCCCGGAGAGCCCGCGCTGGCTCACCGCCGCCGGCCGCGAGGATCGGGCCTTGAGGGTGCTCGCGCGCATCAACGGCCCGGCGCGCGCCGGAGCCCAGATGCGCGAGATCGAGGCCGCGCTGGCGCGGGAAGGCGGCAGCCTGGCTGAACTCCTCGAGCCGGGCATGAAGCTTGTGCTCGCCGTGGGCATCGCGCTGGCCGTGCTCCAGCAGGTGACGGGCATCAACGTTTTCTTGTACTATGCCCCGGAGATCTTCAAGAACCTCGTCGAGGGCACCAAGGACGATGCCGCGCTGCTCCAGACCGTCGTCGTCGGCGTCGTGAACATCGTCTTCACGGTCATCGCGATCGGAACCGTCGACCGCCTCGGCAGGCGGCCCCTCATGATGGCGGGAGCGGCGGGCATGGGCGCCTCGCTGGCGGCGCTCGGACTGGCCGCGTATCTCGGCCGCACCGAGACGTGGGTGCTCGTCTTCATCCTGGGTTACATCGCCAGCTTCGCCCTGTCGGTGGGGCCGGTGACGTGGGTGATCCTGGCCGAGATCTTCCCGACGAAGATCCGCGGGCGCGCCATGGCGATCGCCACGGTGTGTCTATGGCTCGCCAACTACGCGGTCTCCCAGACCTTTCCCATGATGGACAAGAACGAGAGGCTGATCGCGGTCTTCAACCACGCCTTTCCCTTTTGGGTCTACGGCCTTTTCTGCATCGTGCTGATCCTGGTGGTGCGCTTCGCCGTGCCGGAGACCAAGGGCCGGAGCCTCGAGCAGATCGAGCGCATATGGCGCCCGCGCCCGTAGCGGCGCCGGAGGCGGAGCCCCCGGCGGCGCCGGGACCGCCCCCTGCCCCCGCCGGCCGCCGGCAGGTAAAAATGCCGCGGCGGCGCCTCGATACCCGTCCGTGAAGGGAGAATAATCCCTGCCGCGGCGGCGGCGGCGCTCGGGCGCGACCGCACGCGCGCCCCCCCGCGGGAACGCGGCTTGCACCGCATCGGCTCGGAGGGGTTTCCGGCGGCCTCGGTGCCGGCCGCAGAAGCCTTTTCGAGGTGCAACCGGCTCCCTTTAACGCGCGGAGGACCATCCATGTTCACCGGGCTTGCCATTTTCCTCATCGCCGCCTTCCTGGTCGTCATGCTTGCGGTGCCGTTCTGCCGGTGCAAGCTGGCCATCAAGCTCGTCGGCAAGCTCAAGTCCGCGCTCCTGGAGGGGTCCGGGCAGGTGCTCTTCTACGAGCAGGACGCGAGCCGGACGCCCGTTCGGTCCATCGCCTGGACACGAGCGTGGGGTCTCATGGCGGCGCTGCTCTTCACCGGTTGCGCCTTGTACCGAGGCAACGCCGTCGACAATCACCCGGTGGCGGTGGCCGCTTGCGGACTGTACGGCGCCCTGGCCATGGGCGCCAGCGCGTTCTTCGTCCTGCTCGGACTGTCCTTCGTCTCTTACTTCCCGCGCGTCCGCGGCGCCGCCGGACTCAGGCAGTGCGGGCTCCAGGGCCTCTGGATCGTCGACCCCGCCGCGCCGCCCGTGAAGCTGCGGCAGACCGTGGCGGCGCACCTCCAGAAAACCACCTACGTGGGCATTCTCGACGTCACCGGCTTCGGGATCCTCGCGAAGGGCGCCGGCACGCCCGGCGGGTTCCTATACGATGCCATCGCCATGGCGTCGGGAGTGCCGGTCTCGATTCTGCTGCTCGACCCGGAGACGACGACCCTGGACCCCGACGGCCCGCAGACGACCGTCATGCAGTCGGTGCTCACCGAAATGGGCATCCCCGCGCCGCTGTACCAGAAGCGCCTGCGCGCCACGCTCGAAGCGGTGAAGCAGCTCAATGAGACCCGGCCCGAGGAAGGGAAGATCGTGGTTCGTTTCTACCGGGAACGCCCTTTGATCACCGCGCTCTTCTTCGACAAGACCGCCCTGGTCTCCCCGTGGAACCCGCGGGAGAAGCTCAACGTCTTCACCCAGTTCGACGCGGAGACGCCGCTGCCGGAGGCTTCGTTCTTCGAGGTCCATCGCCGGACCTTCACGCGTCTCTGGGCTCACAGCCACATCTCGCCGTCGGGCGGGCCCGCGCTGCCGGCCGGCAACAGCACCGTCGTCCGCAAGAAGGGCAGCACGACCGTCCGCAGAAGCAAGCTCAGCGCGGTCAGGTAGCGCGGCGATAGACCGCGCCACCCCGCCGATCTTCCCACGGCCCGACGCCGCCGCGCCCCGGCGCTGCCGCCGCCCTGCCCGCCACCGGTCCACGACCCCCCGTTGCCCGCCGCCGGCCCCATCCGACACCGATTCCCCCCTGCGGCGAACGGCGACCGCCCTACCTTCATCGCGCCGCTCTCCGCCTGTCCCCAGGCCTCCCGCCCAGCCGCCTGTTCCCGCCCCCCTGATTCTGCAGCGCTGCGCTGGCCTCCTCCCGCTCACAATCGGCTTGTTTCACGGCACGCCTCCGCCTATAATGGATTTTGCAAGAAGGTTGTCCGCGCGAAACGAGGCGACCTCGGAAGGGGGCGCCGCCGCGGGCGCGCTCGGCATGGTTGTTAAAGGAGGCTCTCATGAGAACCGCCATCGCGAGGCTGTGGCTGCTGTGCGCTTGGGCCGGCGCCGCGTGTGCGCAGGATTCCTGCATTCCCTATATTTTGGAGCCCTGCGCGGGAGATCCGCAGACCTATGAATGCGTCAACGTGACGACTGAACTCACATCGCTCAAGGGCGGGGAGACGACGGCAATTCTGCAGGAGTATTGTTTCAAGAAAAACTCGCCGCTCATCGACGAGATCACCGTTTGGACCGACCAGGGCACCTTGGCCGTTTCCGCCCTCAAAGCCGGCGACATCCTGGGCGAGTTGTATTTCAACGTCAATCTGGCGGATTTCGGCGAGAACTGTCCGCTCGGCAACAATGTCGTCATGCGCGCCCCTATCGTGGTGACGGACGCGTCCCTCCAATACGCGCAGCTCAAGGCGACGATCACGGAAGCCTCGCAGCCCCTGATCGGTTGTCTTCTGAGATACGACCCCACCGACGAGGAGCACAACTACGGCTTCATCCTCGAGGGGGAGATCACGACGAGCACGGGCGGCGGCTTCGAGATGAACCTCAAACTGCCGCTTCCCGAGGAAGGCGCCTTGTATCCCGGCCTCGAATACGACGACCTGACGGGAACCGGCTCGCCGATTCCCCTGTACTTCCGCCCCCTGACGAAAAGCGATGTCTACACGCTGCCCGTTGCCGGCGGAACCCTTAAAGTCGGCACGCTGCTTGCCGCCCGCAACTCGGGCGGGCAGAACGTCGAGCACGAGTTCCTCGAGGAGTTCACCATCAAGCCCGGCGTCGTCGACGCGCCGCTTTTCCGCCGCGGCGATGTCAACAACGATTCCAAGGTGGATATCGCCGATCCCGTCAAGCTCCTCGGGCACCTCTTCAGCGGCGATCCCATGCCGACCTGCCCCGATGCCGCGGATGCGAACGACGACGGCAAACTCGACATTGCCGACGCGGTCAAGATCCTCGGGCACCTTTTCGCCGGGTCGGGTCCCCTGCCCGCTCCCTTCGGCGACTGCGGGACGGAGGAGCAGCCGGATCAGGACGGACTGCCCCGCTGCGACTACCAGGGACGGTGCTGAGGGCGGCGAAAAGCCTGAAGCGGCGCGCCCCCTTTCCCGAAACGGCGGCTAAGCGCGTCCATGCGCCCAGCCTGCGCCGAGGATCTGAGCGTAGCGGCGCGCTCCCTAGACCGCCGTCGGCCTCGCGCGCTCAACGCGCGTCAGTTGCCCGCGTTGCGAGCCTGGCTATAATGTGAGACACGGACGGGCGGCGGCGCGCGGCCGGCGCGGACGCATGGAGGCCCCGGCGGAAACCCATGAGATAGGAGCAACGCATGGCGGAGGCATTCCCGGGCATCGGCAAGATCCAGTACGAAGGCCCCAAGTCGAAAAATCAACTCGCCTTCAAGCACTACAACCCCGAGCAGAAAGTCGCCGGCAAGACCATGGCCGAGCATCTGCGGTTCTCGGTGGCGTACTGGCACTCCTTCCGGAACGGCTGCGCCGATCCCTTCGGCGGCCCCACGCGCCGGATGCCCTGGGACGACGGCTCGGACACGGTGAAGAACGCGCAGAACCGCGTCAAGGCGGCCTTCGAGTTCTTCGAGAAGCTCGGCGCCGGCTTCTACTGCTTCCACGACCGCGATGTCGCGCCGGAGGGCGCCACGCTGGCCGAGAGCAACAAGAACCTCGACGAAGTCGTCAAGGTGATGTCCGACGAGCAGGCGCGCTCCGGCGTCAAGCTGCTCTGGGGCACGGCCTGCCTCTTCGCCAATCCCCGCTACATGCACGGAGCGGCGACAAGCTGCAACGCGGATGCCTTCGCCTACGCGGGCGCCCAGGTCGCCAAGGCGCTCGAGGCGACCAAGGCGCTGGGCGGCGAGGGCTACGTGTTCTGGGGCGGCCGCGAGGGCTACAAGAGCCTGCTCAACACCGATCTCCGGCGCGAGCTCGCCAACATGGCGCGCTTCCTGCACATGGCCGTGGACTACAAGAGGCACATCGGCTTCAAGGGACAGTTCTACATCGAACCCAAGCCCAAGGAGCCGACCAAACATCAGTACGACTTCGATGTGGGCAACGTCCACGGTTTTCTCCGGGCGAACGGGCTGATCGAGCATTTCAAGGTCAACGTCGAGGCGAACCACGCGACGCTGGCCGGCCATTCCTTTCACCACGAGGTCGCCCTCGCCGCCGCCTTGGACATCCTGGGCTCCATCGACGCCAACCGCGGCGACCTGCTCCTCGGCTGGGACACGGATCAGTTCCCGACCGATCTGTACGACACGACTTTCGCGATGCTGGAGATCCTCGGCATGGGCGGCTTCACCACCGGCGGCCTGAACTTCGACGCCCACGTGGCGCGGGAGAGTTTCGAGCCCGTCGACCTCTTCTACGCTCATATCGGCGGCATGGACGCCTTCGCCCGCGGCCTCAAGATCGCGGCCCAGATCAAGAAGGATGGCGCCATGGAGCGTTTCATCAAGGAACGCTACGCCAGCTACGACACCGGCATCGGCGCGAGAATCGAGTCGGGCACGGCGACGTTCCAGGATCTCTCGGCCTACATGCTGGAGAAGGGCGAGGCCGCGCCCAACGCCTCGGGGCGGGTGGAGATGCTGGAGAACATGCTGAACGAGTACATCTGACCTCAGGCGCCTTCCGCCCCGCAGAGGGGGCATTCGCGCCTCCGGCGCACGGCGATGGTGCGCAGGCGCATGGACAGCATGTCGACGATGAGGAGCCGCCCGGCAAGCAGCGTCCCGGCCCCCGTCAGGAATTTGATCGCCTCCCCGGCCTGAACGACGCCGATAAGGCCGGGAACGACCCCGAGCGGGCCCCGCGGCGGACCGGGGGGCTCGGGAGGGGGCGCATCGCACACGCACCGATAGCAGGCCGTCCGTCCGGGCAGCACCGTCAACGCTTGACCGCCGAAGCCGAGGACGCCGCCGTGGGCCACCGGCGTGCCCGCGGCGTGGCAGCAATCGGCGATCAGGAACTTCGAGGCGAAGTTGTCCGTCGCATCGATCACGAAATCGTAAGCCGCCGCCAGCGCCCGGCCGTTCGCCCCCGTCAGGCGCTCCGTCCGGGCCTCGACCGTCGTGTCGGGATTCAACGCCCGCAGGCGCGCGGCGGCCGCCTCGGCCTTCGGGCTTCCGATGTCCGCCGTCGTGAAAACCACCTGGCGCTGCAGGTTGCTCCGTTCGACTCGGTCCCCGTCCACGATGCCCAGGACGCCGACTCCGGCCGCGGCGAGGTACAGCCCCGCCGCCGAGCCCAGCCCCCCCGCGCCCACCAGCAGCACCCGCCCGGCTCGGAGCTTGGCCTGGCCCTCGCTCCCGATCTCGGGCAGCGCAACCTGGCGCGCGTACCGCGCGCGGGCCTCATCATCCCTCTCGGTCATTGCGGCTCCATGAGCCTCACGGTATGCTCGCTCAATGCGCTCGCCGCCCCCGCGCAAGGGGCCGCGCGCGCGACGCGACCAATGCATCTTACCGTAAACGGCGAACCAATGGAGCTTCCCGGCGCCCCGACCGTGGGTGCGCTCCTTGACGCCCTCGGCGCCGATCGCGCCCGCAGCGCCGTTCTCGTCGGCGACGACGTTGTGCGCGCTTCCGCGTGGGACGCACACGCCCTCGCCGAGGGCGACAGGATCGAGGTCGTCACGCTCGCGGGCGGCGGGTGAGCCCGGAAGGCAGGCAACCGATGACGGCTCCTTTCACCCTCGGCGGGCACGAATTCGCATCGCGCCTGATGCTCGGCACGGGCAAATTCTCCGCCGCGGCGGTCATGCTGAACGCCGTCAAAGCGTCGGGAGCGCAGCTCGTCACCGTGGCGCTGCGCCGCATCAACCGCGAGCGGCGCGACGACGACATCCTGGGCCCGTTGGCCGAGCTCCCCGGCATCACGCTGGTTCCCAACACCTCGGGCGCCATGAACGCGAAGGAGGCGTTCAAGGCCGCGCTGCTCGGGCGCGAGCTCAGCCGGAGCCCCTTCGTCAAGCTCGAGATCCACCCCAACCCGCACCACCTGCTGCCGGACCCCATCGAGACCTACGAAGCCGCCCGCCTCCTCGTCAAGGAAGGCTTCATCGTCCTGCCCTACATGCAGGCCGACCCCGTGTTGGCCAAGCGGCTCGCGGACATCGGCTGCGCCGCCGTGATGCCCCTCGGCGCGGCCATCGGCTCCGGCCGCGGCCTCGCCACCTTGGAGATGCTCAAGTACATCCTCCGCGAGAGCACCGTCCCGGTGATCGTCGATGCGGGGCTGCGCGCGCCGTCCGAGGCCGCGGCCGCTCTCGAGCTGGGCTGCGACGCGGTGCTCGTCAACAGCGCCATCGCCGCCGCCGGCGATCCGGTCGCCATGGCGCGCGCCTTCGCCTCGGCCGTCCGGGCCGGCCGCGAGGCCCGCGAGGCGGGCCTAATGGCGGCGCGCGACGCCGCCGCGCCCACCAGTCCGCTCACCTCGTTCCTGCAGAGCTGAACGATGCTTCCCGATTGGCTCGAGCCGCCCCCGGAGGCCCTGGCGGGCCTGAACGCCTCGGAGGAGGAGGCCGGGGCCGCGCTCGCTTGCGAGGCGCCCGGAATTCGCCAGTTCGCGGCGCTGCTCTCTCCGCGGGCGGACGCCCTGCTCGAAACCGTTGCCCAGCGCGCCCGGGATGCCACCGCCCGGCATTTCGGGAAGACGATCGCCCTCTACGCGCCGCTCTACCTATCGAACCTCTGCGGAAGCGGCTGCGCCTACTGCGGTTTCGCCTCGGACCGGAGGCAGGCGCGGCGCACGCTCGGCGCCGCCCAGATCGATGCGGAGCTCGACGCCCTGGCGGCCAAGGGTTTCGAGGAAGTGCTGCTCCTGACGGGCGAGCGCACGGCGCGCGCCGGATTCGACTACGTGCTGGACGCCGTCGCCCGCGCGGCGGCGCGCTTCCACCTCGTCACCGTCGAGTCCTTCGCCATGACGGCGGAGGAATACGGCGCGCTCGCGCGCGCCGGCTGCACCGGCATCACCCTCTACCAGGAAACCTACGACCCGGAAGTGTATGCGGCGGTGCACCGCTGGGGCCCGAAGCGCGACTATCGCTTCCGGCTCGAAACCCCCGCGCGCGCCCTCGCGGCCGGCATGCGCACCGCGGGGCTCGGCGTCCTGCTCGGCCTGGCCGAACCGCGGCGCGATGCGCTGCGCCTTTTCCGCCACGTCGAGCACCTGCGGCGCCGGTACTGGCAGGGTGGCATCGCCGTGTCGTTCCCGCGCATCCGGCCGCAGCGCGGCGGCTTCACGCCGCCCCATCCCGTGGACGAGAAGCTGCTTGCCCGCATCATTCTCGCCTTCCGTATCGCCTGGCCCGATTTGCCCCTTACGCTGTCGACCCGGGAGCGCGCCGAGTTTCGCGACGGGATGGCGGGGCTGGGAATCTCGCGCATGAGCATCGAGAGCCGAACCACCGTGGGCGGCTACCGCGGCGGCGCCGAGGAATCCGGCGGCCAGTTCGAAGTCTGCGACCAGCGCGATCTTCGCGGATTCTGCGCCGCCTTGGAGGCCAAGGGCCTGCAACCGGTTTTCAAGAATTGGGATGCGGTCTACCGATGACGCTGCAAGAAGTCTTCGCGAAAAAAACCTTCTGTTTGGGCGTCGAGCTGGTGACGACGCGCGGCTTGGCCCACCACGACCCCGCCGCGAAGGTCCTCCGGCTCGGGCGCGATCTGGCCGGCCGCACGGAGATCGACTGGCTCTCCATCACCGACAACGCCGGCGGCAACCCCGCCCTCGCCGCGGAGCACCTCGGAGGCCTCCTGCGCGATCTCGGGGCCGAGGTGTTGATCCACCTGTCGGCCAAGGACATGAACCGCAGCGCCCTGGAAGGCCGGGCCTGGGCCCTGGCGAGCCGCGGCCTCACGAACGTGCTCGCCTTGACGGGCGACTACCCCGTGGCCGGATTCCGCGGGAACGCGCGGCCGGCCTTCGACCTGGACTCGGTGACGCTGCTCGCGATGCTCGCCGACATGAACGCGGGCATGGAGATCGCGGCGCCCGGGCGCGCCGCCGTCACCCTGGAGCCGACCGCGTTTTATCCGGGCGTCGCGGTGTCGCCCTTCAAGGCCCAGGCGGCGGAACTGCTCGGCCAGTACCTGAAGCTCGAGCGCAAGATCGTCCACGGCGCGCGGTTCATTATCACCCAAGTCGGCTACGACGCGCGCAAGTGGGACGAGCTGCGGCTGCACCTGGCGGAGCGCGGGCACGCGCTCCCCTGCATCGGCTACGTGTATCTTCTCGGGAAGGGCGTGGCGCGGATCTTCCACCGCAACCAGATCCCCGGCTGCGTCGTCTCGGACGAGCTTCTCGCCCTCGTCGAACGACAGGCGGCGGGGCCGGACCGCGGCAAGAGCTTCTTCATCGAACTGGCAGCCAAACAGGCCGCGATCCTCCGGGGTATGGGCTACCGCGGCGCCTACCTGGGCGGACTCTCCTCGCCGGCGCAGCTCGATGCGATCCTGGAGCGCCTCGGGAGCTTCAGCCCTGATGACTGGCGGCTCTTCGCCAAGGAACTCCAGTTCCCCGCCCCGAAGGAGTTCTACATGTACGCGCGCCACCCCGAGACGGGCCTGGCGGATGCCGCCGCGCGGAAGCCCGTACCGCGCGCCCCGGCCGGGGCGCTCGAACGCCTCGCCTTCGCCTTCAACCAAGTCTTTCACCGCCTCGTCTTCGCCTCCACGGCACCGCTCTTCGGCCCCGCGGCGCGGGTCTACCGGGCCCTCGAGAAGCGGCCGCGCCTGGCCGCGTCCGCGCGGGACATTGAGAACCTGATCAAGGCCGTCTTGTTCGGCTGCCGCGGCTGCGGAGACTGCTCGCTGCCCGAGACGACCTATATCTGCCCCGAGTTCGCCTGCCCCAAACGGCAGCGCAACGGCCCCTGCGGGGGCTCGTTCCTGGGCCAATGCGAGGCCGAAGACCGCGATTGCATCTGGGTGCGCGCCTTCCGGCGCTGCGGCGGGGCGGAGCAATTCGCCGCGCTCTTCCAGGCCGCCCCGACCTTTGTCGATGACGCCCTCCGCACCTCTTCGTCCTGGGCCAACGCGTTTCTGGGCCGCGACCACCACCGCTACGAGAAAGGAGTGAAGCATGGCGATTCCGGGACTCATGCTGATCGGTGAGGCCATCAACGATTCGGTGCCGAGCACCAAGGAGATGTTCGACCGGGGCGACCTGGCCGGCATTCAGGCCCTCGCGGCGGAGCAGGCCGCGGCCGGCGCCCACTGCATCGATGTCAATGTCGGCCGGCGCGGCGCGGATTTCATGGCCGCGGTGGTGCGCAAGGTGCAGGCGGCCGTGGCGGCGCCCCTGTCCATCGACTCGCCCGACGTCGAGTATCTCCGGGCGGGCCTGGCGGCCTACGACCCCGTCCGCGGCGGCGGCAAACCCATCGTGAACTCGATCTCCGCCCTGAGGGCCGAGGCCCTCGCGCTCGCCAAGCTGCAGCCCTTCCGCGCGATTCTCCTCCTCACCGAGCGCGCGGACGCCGCCGGCGGCGGCGCCGCCTGCAAGACCGCCGCGGAGCAGCATGCCGCCGCGCTGGAGCTCGCCGCCGCGGCGCGCGCCCAAGGGCTCGCGCCCGACGACATGATCCTGGATCCGGGCATCATGCCCATCGGAGCGGACACCGCGGGACGGCTGGCGCGCACGCTCGACACTCTGAGGCGCTGCCGGGCCGATCCGGCTCTCGCTGGCTGCCACGCCTCGGTCGGCCTCTCGAATTTCACGGTGATGCTCCCCAGGAAGCGCCCGAACGGCCGGCCGATCCGCAGTGCGTTGGAGTCCGCGTTTCTGACCCTCGCCATGCCGCTGGGCCTGGATACGATCATCGGCAGCGTCAAGCGCTCCTACGCCCTCCTGCCCGACGACGACGATGCCGTCCTGTGTCTCCGGGACATCATCGCGGCGGAGGGGTTCGCCGGCGTCGCGCGTCTGGACGAGTTCTGCCGCGGCTGAGGCGCGCGCCCTTGCCTCGCCGGCCCCGGACGCGCACAATCATCCGGCGTGGAGACGCATCGCCGGCAGTTCCTGGCGTACCTCGCGTACGAATGCGGATTCGCGCGCAATACCGTGCTCTCCTACGGGCGGGACATCGCCCAGTTCCTAGCCCATGCGGCGGCCCTGGGCATCGCCGCTCCCGAAGCGCTCGACGCGGAAATCCTCGTCGCCTATTTCCGCGCCCGCATGGAAGCGGGCCTTGCGCCGCGGAGCGTTTCGCGGGCCATCACGGCGGTGCGCATGTTTCTGCGCTTCCTCGTCCAGGAAGGGACGCTCGCCGAGAACTGCGCCCGCTGGATCGCGACGCCCAAGACATGGAGCCGCCTGCCCGTCATCCTCAACGAGGAGGAAATCGACCGTCTTTTGGCCGCGCCCCAGTCCGACGCGTCCAGGTTTCCGCGGCGCGACCGCGCCATCCTGGAGCTTTTCTACGCCACCGGAGCCAGGGTGTCGGAGGTGTGCACGCTGGCATGCTCCCAGGTGCGGCTCGACCTGGGGCTGGCGCGCATTATCGGCAAGGGCGGCAAGGAACGCCTCGTGCCCCTGCACCGTCCGGGCATCGCGGCGATCGCGGACTACCTTGCCGTGGAGCGGCCCGCGATGCTCCGGGGAAGGGAGGATCCCGGCGCGCTCTTCCTCAGCCAACACGGAAAGACGATGGACCGCGAGAACGTCTGGCGCCTGGTGAAGCGATGCGCCCGGCGCGCCGGCATCGCCAAGCGGGTCACGCCGCACACGCTGCGGCACTCGTTCGCCACGCATCTCCTGACCCGCGGCGCGGATCTCAGGGTAGTCCAGGAGCTGCTCGGGCACGCCCGCGTCGAAACGACGGAAATCTACACGCATTTGGACCGGACCGACCTGAAGCGCGCGCACCGCAGGTTCCACCCGCGCCCCTGAGATGCCGCCCGCGCGCCGCCGGCGGCTCCCCGGTTGCGCGACCCGCGGGGGAACGACTACCATAGAGAGCGCGTGCGAGGGCTGCGGCATGCTCTTCAACATTGGCAAGTACGAGATCTTCGTGATCGTGATCGTCGGCTTGTTTTTGTTCGCGGGCGTGCCCGCGATGGGATACCTGCTCTCGCGCGGCGGCGCGGGCTCGCGGCAGCGGCTGGTCCGCGCCGCCGCGAGCGTGCGCGCCTTATGGCGGGCCTGGCGTGCGTAACATCAAGATCGAGCTGGAATACGACGGCACGGAGTTCGCCGGCTGGCAGCGGCAACCCAACGGCGCCGGAGTCCAGGAGGCGGTCGAGGACGCCGCGGCCGCGGTTCTCGGCCACGCGGTTTCCCTAGTGGGCGCGGGACGAACCGACCGGGGCGTGCACGCCGTCGGGCAGGCGGCGAACTTCCGCACCGAGCGCCGCATCCCCGTGGAACGCATTCCGTACGCGCTGAACGCGCACCTGCCCCCCGCAATCCGCGTGCGCGCGGCGGCCGACATGCCCCCCGAGTTCCACGCCCTCAGGAATGCCACGGGAAAGCATTATCGGTACACGCTGTTCAGCGGCGACATCGCCCCGGCCATCGGCCGCCGCTACGCGGCCGTCGTGCCGCCCGGGCTCATGCTCGAGCCGATGGTGCAGGCCGCGGCGCACATGGAGGGCGCCTACGACGTCCGCGCGTTCCGGAGCTTCGCCAAAGGACAGGAGGGATCGAACACCTTGAAAACGGTCTGGCGCGTGCTGGTGCGGAGCGACGGGCCGTATTTCTTCGTGGACGTGCTTGGAAGCGGCTTCGTGTACACGCAGATGCGCACCATGGCGGGCACGCTGCTCCTGGCCGGTCGCGGCCGGCTCGTGCCGTCGGATGTGGCCGCGATCATCGCTTCGCGCGACCGCCGGCGGGCGGGTCCCACGCTGCCGCCCGAGGGCCTGTGTCTCATCAAGGTGTTTTACGACCCTGAGCCCGCGGCGTGGTACGTCCCCGCCGCTCCGCGCGGTTGGATGGCATGAGGCGGAACGACGGCGGGACGGCCGGCGGCGCAGGCTGGGTTCTTGACTCCGTCCGCTGCACGGGGTATAATTTCTTCGCGTCGTAAGATATTGTCTTAAAAGAACTTAGAGGTGACGGGCGCGATCGGCGGCGCCGTGCGAGGCGTCCGCGGCGCGTTTGGGCTTCGCACAGGCCGTGAGCCGAGGAGGTTACATGCAAGTCACGGTGACAGGGCGGCATCCGGGCATCACTCCGCACGTCAAGGAATATGCGGAGAGCAAGGTGAGCCGCCTTGAACGCTTCTTCGATGGCATGCACAGCATCGAGGTCATGATGCGCCGCGAGGCCGAGGAGAGCATCGTCGATTTGATCATCCAGACCCGCGGGCACCAGGTTGTGAGCGAAAGCCGCGACGCCGATCTCTACAGGGCGATCGATCTGGCCCTCGACAAGGCCGAAACCCAGTTGACGCGGCTCAAGGAAAAAAAGAAGGAACACCGCGGCAAGCACGCCGCCGTTATGGAGCAGGAGGAGGCCCGAGGAGAACAAACGGAATGAACCTGCGTGACCTGATCACGGATGATCTGATCCTGGCGGACATGAAGGCTCGCGACAAGCGCACCGCGATCAACGAGATCGTGGCGTTCATGTGCGCGCGGAACGGAATCTCCGAGGAGAATGCGCGCAAGGTCGAGGCGGCCGTGCTCCGGCGCGAGGGCCGCGGCACGACCGGCATCGGCAAGGGCGTCGCGATTCCGCACGCCAAGAACTGCGGTCAGGTGGACGAAATCGTGGCGGCGTTCGGCGTGGCGCGCGGGGGCGTTCCCTTCGCCGCGCTGGACGGCGAACCCGTCCGGCTCGTCTTTCTGGTCGTCTCCCCCAGAGGCCTGGAGAATGACCACCTGCGCGTCATGCGCAAGATCGCCCACTTGGCGCGAGACGACAAGACGAACCGCTTTCTGGCCACCACCAGGGATTTCAGCACGCTGCGGGCGATCCTTGATGAAGTCGATGAGTACTTCGAAAAAAAATGAGGCCCGGCCGCGGATCGTCGCCTTCGGGGGCGGCGCGGGCATGTTCTCGCTCCTCTCGGGCCTGCGTTTGTACACCGAGGACATCACCGCCGTCGTGACGGTCACCGATGACGGCGGAAGCTCAGGGCTGCTGCGCAAAGATCTCGGCATCCCGCCGCCGGGCGACGTCCGCAACTGCCTCCTGGCGCTTTCGGATGCGGATCCGCTCCTCAAGGAGGCCCTGAACTGGCGTTTTCCCGAGGGCGAACTCCTCGGGCACAGTCTCGGCAACCTGCTCATCGCCGCCGCCACCCTGATCAAGGGCGATTTCGGCGTCGCCGTCCGAGAGCTGCACCGCGTTCTCAAGGTCGCCGGCAAGGTCGTGCCCAGCTCCACGCGCAAGGTCAGCCTGGTGGCCCACCACGCCGACGGCTCGAGCACCGCCGGCGAGGTGCGGATCGTCTCCTCGCGGCGCTCGATCCACACGATCGAGCTCCGGCCCGACCCGGGGCGGATTTCCGCCGAAGCTCGGGAAGCGATCGCGTCCGCGGACCTGTGCGTGTTCGGCCCCGGCAGCCTCTTCACGAGCGTCATACCCAACCTCCTCGTGCGGGGCGTGGTCGAGGCCGTCCGCCAGTGCCCGGCGCCGCGCGTGTACGTGGCGAACGTGATGACCCAGCCCGGTGAAACGGACGGATTCGCCCTCTCCGATCACCTCGCCGCCATCGAGCGCCACACGCACCCGGGCTTCGTCTCGGCGGTTGTGGCCAACACGGGGGCCTTCCCGGGCCCCGTGCTCCGGCGCTATCGCGAGCAGGGCGCCGCGCCCGTCGCCGTCGACCGGGAAAAGTGCGGCGGAGTGCCGATCCACACCGGGGCGCTGGCCGAGTCCGGACGTTTGCTGCACCACAATCCCCGGCGCCTCGCGGCGTTCCTGTTGGACACTTTTTGGCGGCGGACGGAACATGCGTCCTCGGCCGAGGCGGGGGCACGATCGTGACGAAGAAACCCGGGGCCCTTTCGGGCAACGACACGGCGGAAGCCGTCGTCCAGATCGCGAATCGCTCCGGCCTCCACGGCCGGCCCACGACCATGTTCGTCAAGCTGGCGAGCCGGTTCAAGAGCGCGATCAAGGTGCATTGCACCGGCCAGGGCAAGGAGGTCGACGGCAAGAGCGCCCTCGCCGTTCTCAGCCTGGGCATGGAGTACGGCAAGAAGCTCTGCATCCGCGCCAAGGGCGATGACGCGCGCGAGGCCGTCGCCGCGCTCGGCGCCCTCGTGCGCGACAAGTTCAAGGAGGACTGACGCGTGCACACCTACAAGGGGATCCCCTGCATGACGGGTATCGCCGTAGGCGAGGCGCTCGTCATGCCGCGGGACGTGGAGCACCACATTCACCGCCGCCAGGTGGCGCCCGACGAGGCGGCGCGCGAGGATGAAAAGTGCCGCGCGGCCCTGGCCAAGGCGGCCGAGGAGATTGATCGCGAGATTGAGCAGCTCCGCGGTTACGGGAACGACGCTTCCGAGATCTTCGAGTTCCACAAAGCGCTCATCCTGAGCCCCGACCTCGCCCAAGCGATCCGCACCCACATCCTCGACGGGCACATGAGCGCGGAGTACGCCTTGTTCACCGCCATGCGGCGCTGGCACGAGCACTTCAACGGCCTGAACAGCCAGACGGCGGCTCAGAAGGTCCACGATCTGGTCGACGTCGAGCGGCGTATCATGCGCCACCTCGTCGGCGGGGCGATGTTGGGCTTCGGCAGCCTGGGCCGCGAGGTCGTTCTGGTGGCGCACACCCTCACGCCCAGCCAGGCCGCCTCGCTCCGCAAGACCAAGATCAAGGGATTCGCCACGGACATCGGCGGCCAGACGGCCCATACCGCCATCATGGCCCGGGCCATGGCCGTACCCGCCGTCGTCGGCACCGGCGACCTCTCGCTTCGCATTCGGGGCGGACAGACCGTCATCATCGACGGCCTCAAGGGGCTCGTAATCGTGGATCCGGACTCCGCAACGCTGGAAGGCTACCGCGAGCAGGAGCGGCGCCACCGCGCCGCGTTCGACGCCCTCGTCGCCGAGCGCGATCTGCCCGCCGAAACCATCGACGGCTACCAGGTCGAGGTCCTGGCCAACATCGAACTCCCCGAGGAGGTGGAAATGGCCCTCGCCATGGGGGCGCGCGGCGTGGGGCTGTATCGCACCGAGTATCTCTACGAGGAGTGCCACGAACCCAGCGAGGACATGCAGTACAACGTCTATCACGAGGTCGCGCGCTCGCTCGGCGGCCGCCCCTGCATCATCCGCACCATGGATCTCGGCGCCGACAAGTTCGCCCACGAGGGCCAGCAGGACGGCGAGCGCAATCCTTTCCTGGGCTCGCGCTCCATTCGTTACTCGCTGCAGCGGCCCGAGCTCTTCATGGTGCAGCTTCGCGCCATCCTGCGCGCTTCGGTGGCGGGCGACGTGCGGATTCTCTTCCCGATGATCTCCGTGGTCGAGGAGCTCAGAGAGGCCAAACGCCTTCTGGCCCGGGCGAAGGAGGAGCTGGCGGCCGGGGGGATTCCGTTCCGGCCGCACATACCCGTGGGCATCATGGTCGAGGTGCCTTCCGCGGCCCTGACCGTGGGCCAACTCGCCGGCGAGGTCGACTTCCTCAGCATCGGGACCAACGACCTGGTCCAGTACTCCCTCGCGGTCGACCGCGTCAACCAGCGCGTGGCGCACTTGTACCAGCCGGGATCGCCCGCCATCATGCATCTCCTCCGGCACATCATCGCGGTGGCGCAGAAGCTCTCCAAAGGCGTGTGCGTGTGCGGCGAGATGTCGGCGGACCCGCGTTTCGTGCTCTTGCTCCTCGGCCTCGGCCTGCGGGAATACAGCGTGGCGCCTCTCGCGGCGCCGCTGGTCAAGCACATCGTGCGGTCCGTATCCCTGGCGGAAGCCGAGGCGATCGCCGAAAAGACGCGCGCCATGGACACCGCGGAGAAATGCGAGGCCTTCATGTCCGAGCGCCTCGCGGCGCTGGTGCCGAACCTGATGTGACCGCCGGCCTCACGCCGCGCGCCGCCGCCCTCGCCACCTTCCGAGAATCGCGCAGCGCCCGCCGGGCCGGCGCTCGGGCGCGGCGCGCCCGCACAGGCGCGCCGCGCATGGTCTTGTAATACACGCCTGCGCCGCGCCGCGGCGGCAGTATTATGAGGCTTCTCGCCGCGCGGGGCGCCGCTGGGTTTTCGCGCGCCTTTTGTTGACGCCTTTCGGAGCGCATCCCATACTTCGGTGCATTTGCATTCGAAGGAGTCACTCGCGCTTGGATCTTTGGTGGGGTACCCATGTTTGGTAAGAAGAAATCGCTTGTGGGGCTGGACATCGGCGAGCATTCGGTGAAGGCGGTCGAGCTGACCGACAGCGGCGGGCACCTGCGGCTCACCGGCTTCGGCTGCGTGGCGCTCCCCAACAAGAACGCCCTCAAGGACACCGTCGCGAACGTCCTCAGGGAAAGCGGCATACGGTGCCGCCGCGTCGTGACCGCAGTATGCGGCCGCTCGGTGATCGTCCGCTACGTCAACATGGTCAGCATGTCCGACGACGATCTGAAGAACGCCCTCAGGTTCGAGGCTGACAAGTACATCCCCTTCGACATCGACGAGGTCGTGCTCGACTGCCAGCGCCTGGAGGAGACGGCCGCCGCCGAGGGCAAGGACGGCGCACGGGGCGAGAAAGAGATGAAGGTGCTGCTCGTGGCCGTCAAGCGAACCCTCATCGAGGAGCATGTCAACCTCCTCGCGGAGCTGGGGCTCCAGCCCGTCGCCATCGATGTGGACTCCTTCGCCATCGGCAACGCCTTCGAGCTCAAGGCGCTCCACAGCCTCCGCGTCCAGGACGACAACCGCGTGGCGGCTCTGATCGACATCGGCGCCAGCAAGACTGAAATCAACATCATGCGGGGCAACGTCTCGTACTTCTCCCGCGAGATCTACCTGGCGGGCAACGACTTCACCGAAGCCATCGGCAACCGCCTGAGCCTGGAGGCTCACGAGGCGGAGCGGACCAAGATCTCCCCCGACGGTAGGGAAAACGAGGTCGATGAGGCGGTTTTGCCCATCCTGGATGACTTGGGCAACGAGATCCACCTGTCCTTCGATTACTACGAGAACCAATACGACCATCAGGTCGAAGAGATCTACATTTCCGGCGGGAGCTCCGCGCTCCCGGGCATCGAGAGCGCCTTCGAACGGATCTTCAACCGCAAAGTCCAGTTCTGGGACCCGACGGAGAACCTTGAGGTTCGCAGCGATCACGTGGACGTGGATGCCCTCAAGGCGGCCGCCCCGCAGCTCGCGGTCGCGGTCGGGCTGGCGACGAGGCTCTTGGATTAGAGGGTGAAACCATGATTAGGGTCAACCTGTTACCCGAGGAGTTCAGGCGGACGGGCGGCCAGCAGCCGCTCATGCTCGGAGTGCTGCTCGGCGGCGTCGTGCCCCTCGCAATCCTGGGCTGCGTGTACGTCTACCTTTGGTTCAATGCAATCGTGGCGGAGGAGAAGCTCGCCCTTCTGCAGCAGGAGGTGAGCCAGCTCAACGCTCAGGCGGCCGAGGTCGACTCCCTGCAGGAGGACATCGCGGACTACAAGGAGCGCGAGCGCAACATCATCCAGATCAAGACGAACCGCATCCTGTGGTCCCGCAAGCTGGACGCCCTCGCGACCCTGACGCCCCCCGAGATCTGGATCACGAAGCTCCGGGTCAAGAAGGACGAGGATGCACGCGCCGCCGCCCGAAGCGGCAAGACGACGCCGGGCAGGAGCCTGGAGCTGGAGTGCTTCGCCCTCGGCGCCGATGTCAAGACGATGACCGAATTCAGAAGCTTGCTCATCGGCGAGCGCGAGTTCTGGAGTTACTTCATCGATGAAGCCATCACGGCCAACGACTTCAGCTACGGCTTCGAGGGCATCTCGCCGCCGTCGTGGGTGAAGGTGGCTCTGCCGGGTTTCCGCGAGGAGAACAATATCCGCTTCACGATTCGCCTGGACATCAAGCAGATGGAAGAGCCTGCGGCCGCGGCCGGTCAGAAGACGGCTTGAGGATAGGAGAAGGAGGCGACGTCCGTGTCCGATAAACAGCGACTCGTTATCGTCGGCGGTGTGATTCTGGGGCTGGTCGGCGGGCTCGGCACCCTGACCTGGTTTCAGTACCGCAAGAATTCCGCCTACAGCGAGCAGATCGCCGTGAAGCAACAGGAGGCGGGGGAGGCGAAGCAGAAGATCGCCCGCATTCCCGCCCTGCGGCAGCAGGCCCAGGAGCTCTCCGAGCAGGTCGACCGCTACGCGAGCATCCTGCCCAAGGAGCGCGAGGTCGTTCACGACGCCTTCGTGGAGACGATCGCCCGCTTCGCGCGCGACCTCAAGATCGAGATTCTGCGGGCCGATCCCGTCGATCGCCCGGACAAGGCGCCCGCGCCCGCCGCCGCCGGGAAGCAAGGGTCCCCGGGGCCGGTGAAGCAGGCGTTCAGCGAGCATTCCTATCGTTTCGAGCTGGTCGGCGACTTCCCGAATTTTCTCAGGTTCGTCAATAAGATCGAGAACTGGGACCGCTTCCTCGCGGTCGAGGAGATCGAGATCCGGCCTTTCGCGGCGGGCAGCGAAGCCCGCGGGGGGCAGGACAAGGAGATCGAGGCGGCGAAGCGCAGCGAGAAGAACATCGAACTCGTCGTCACGACCTACACCCATACCCCCCGGGCGCAGAGCGGCAAGCCCGGCGAGAAGCAGTAAGGAAAGGTGCGGGGATATGAACATGCGGAGCACGATTGCTGGCGTGAATCTGGTGGGAGCGCTGCTCGTCGCGGTGCTGTCGGGCGTGTGCGCGCCGAACGCGCAGGCCGCGGCGCCCGCGGCTGCCGAGGACTTCGCCGACAGCCCGGTTGCGCTGCCTGAGAATCCTCCGGAAACGGCGGCGGCCGCGGCCGGACAGGCTCTGCTCCCGGCGGATGACCCGGAGGCGCAGAAGCTCCAGCGGCAGATCCGCGATCTCCAGCGCCGCGCCCAGGCGAACTTCTCCCGCGGCGGCGCGCGTCTGGAGGAGGCCCGGCGCAACGTCGCCGAGCTCATCAACTTGCAGCCGTACGTCTCCGGGTACCACCTCGCCCTCGCCCTCGTGCTGCGCAAGGAAGGTCGGGCCGAAGAAGAGTTCCGCAAACTCAAGGACGTCCTGGACCTGAACGGCCCCGAGCAGATCGTCCATCTTCTCATGGCCGAGTTCCACATGCAGCGGGGACAGCGGGCCGAGGCCTTCGCATCCCTTAGGAAGGCGGCGGAGAGCGGCATGAAGATCTCCGACGCCGTCGCCAAGCTGCCGGCCCTGGAGAACCTGCGCAACGACACCGAGTTCGTGAAGCTGACGCTGGAGCTGGAGAGCTTCACGCTGAGGTCCCTCGACATGACCTCGGCGAAGTTCCACGACCCCTTCGTGCCGTCGGCCAAGTGGAAGCCGGTGAAGGAGCAGCATAAGCTCAGGGGCAAGGAGACGGTGGAGGAGATTGCGTACACGCAGCAGCAGCAGGCGCAGCTCCTGCTGGACGCCAAGGGGTCCTTGGAGGCGATCTCCGCGCACCTCAACTCGGCGCAGCCCGACGAAAAGAAGATCATGGAGCACTACAAGAGCTTGGAGCAGCTCATCGGGCAGAAACGGCTCTTCACGGTGCCGCGCTTCCAACGCGAGCTGGCCCTGATCGAGCAGAAGCTCGAGGACGTGAAGACGGAGCTGGAAGAAATGCGGCTCAAGGACTTCCACGAGCAGGCCAGACTCACCCTGGCCGAGATCAAGGAAGCCTTCAACGACAACGACTACACCGCGGTGGAGGATCTCTCCAAGCTGGTCAAGGGGATCGCCGATTCCATGACCGCGGCCAACGCCCGTTTCAAGACCATCGCCGACCAGATCATAGCGATCGCGGCCAACTGGCAGACGCGGGCGCAGATCCGGCGGGAGTTCTCCAAGAAGGATGTGCGCATTCACGGCATCGTCATGGGCGCGCCGGGAACGTCGAGCTATGTCATCATCAACAACAAACTGCTCCGCGAAGGGGACCGCGGAACTGACTTCGCAATCGACAAGATCGAGCATAATCGGGTGGTGTTCGTCTACAAGGGCGAGAAGATAGGCTCCGTGTTCCGGCGCTATTGAACCGCGCGTGCGCGCGTTCGGTCGCCTTCGACAGGAGTGGGAGGTTCTAATGAGGAACGGCGTGGGTAGTTGGCTGTCAATCGTAGTGGTCGCGGGCATGTGCGCCGCCTTCACGGCCGCCGCCGCGGAGTCATGGGCGCAGGACGCGCCGGCGCCTGCAGCGCAGGAGCCGAACGCGGCGGCGCCGTACATGCAGGCGCCCGGGGAGTTCGCTCCCGGGAGCGTCTCCCGGGACGGCGGATTCAGGGAGCGCCTGGGCCCCTTGGCGCAGGGCTCCGAGGCGGCGCCGCCCGAGCGCGAGGAATACATCATCCTCGACGTGAAGGACAAGGATCTCCGCGAGGTCCTCAGCGCGATCAGCCGCAAGGTCGGCGTCAACATCGTGGCGGACAAGCAGGTCGACGAGAAGGTCACCGTGCAGCTCGACCGCGTGGAGTGGCGCTTGGCCCTCAGGCATATCGCGCAGATCACCGACTGCCGCATCATCGAGGAGTCCGACCGGCTCATCCGCTTCACGCAGCCGCCGTCCGTGAGCATGGAGTTCCAGGATGCCGACCTCAAGATCGTGCTCGACCTCCTGGCCAAGCAGAGCGGCGCCAATATCGTCGTGGCCGAGAACGTGAAGGGCAACGTGAGCCTCAGCCTGCGGGAGGTGCCCTGGGAAGATGCGCTCAACACCATCGTCAAGACGGCGGGCTACACCATCGTCGAGGATGTGCTGCCGTCGACGGGCACGAAGATCCTCAGGGTGGTGCACCCCAGCTCGCTGGTGACGCAGTTGGAGACCGCTTGGATCCAGTTGCGGTTCGTGCGGCCGGATTCCCCGTACCAGGCGGTGATCACCAACATCCAGAACCAAGCGATGTCGCCCCTCCTCGACGAAGAGGGGAAGGTTCTCTCGCCCGAGTCCAAGAAGGGCGAGAAGAGCGAGTTCACCCTCCTGACCGCCATGCGACAACTGCTCTCGCAGCACGGCTCGATCCAGTACGACCCCGTGACGAACAGTTTCTACGTCAAGGACATCAAGACGCGCATCGACGAGATCAAGAAGATCGTGGCGCAAATCGACAAGGAGCCGCCGCAGGTCCACGTGAAGGTGCGCTTCGTGGTGACCTCGAACACCGACCTGCTGGAGACGGGCATCCGCTTCGTCGACACCGTCACCGGCGAACGCCGCGGCGCGAATGCCATAGTGCGGGGCCAGCCCGGCGATGACCGCTTTTTCTTCAGCGACGCCACGGGCGATAGACACATCACGGACAAGCTCATGTACTGGGGCAGCTCCTTCCCCTTCAACCTCGGCCCGTGGCACGCCCCCATGAACGGGTTCCATGCCCTCGGAGTCCTCGACTTCAGCGAGACCAAGATGCTGCTGGAGCTTATCGAGGATGACGACGCGTCGCGCATCGTCCAGCAGCCGGAGTTGACCACCATCGACAAGCGGCCCGCGACGATTTTCGTCGGCGAGAGCGTGCCGTTCGCCGAGCAGGGCGTGCAGCAGGACCAAAGCGGCAATGTCACCGTCACGTTGAAGGAGAACAAGCGCTCGCCGGTGAGCGTCGGCTTCACCCTTTACATAATCCCGAACGTGATCCCGCAGTCCGAAGACATCGATATGTGCGTGATCCCGAAGATCAACGCCCTGACGGGCAAGAGCTCGCCGCTGGACGGCTTCGAGCGCTTCTCCTTCGGCATGACGCAGATCGATCTGCCTCGGGAGCAGATGCAGACCGTCGTCACGACGATGCGCGTCCAGCACGGCCACACGGCCTTGATCGGCGGACTGCAGACGGAGAACCGCCGCGAGATCACGACGCGAGTGCCGTTGTTGAGCAGCATCCCGGTCCTGGGCCATATCTTCACATACCACTACAACCGCACCATTCGGGACGCGGTGCTCATCACGCTGACGCCCACGATCATGCAGAATACCGACATGCTCGAGCAGGTGAGCAAGCGCAGCATGGAAGAGGTCATGAAGAACGACCATTTCACGCAGCAAGCGCTCAAGCAGTCCGGCAAAGCGCCGGCCAAGGGGAAGGAGCCTGAGAAGAAGTAGTAGTTCCTGTTGTGGACCTCCCCACAGCAGGGAGCGGCCCCGGTGCGGCGAAGCACCGGGGCCGTGTGTCTTGTTCGACCCGCCTCGCCGCCGCCGCCCGCCTAAGCGCGCATGACCAATGAAATTATATTCACCTCGCGTCGTGCGATGCTATCGCCCCGCCCTTTGACCTCTTAAGATCGCCTTTTACGAAGATGCCCCCGCCGTAACCAGAGGGGGCTCTCTCTCCGCCGCGTCCCGTTCGGAGGGGGACGCGCGACGCCGGGCGGCCGCCCCGGGAGGTGCTGTGCGACGCATCCTGGTGAGCCATTACGAGGGCCTTCTCACCCGCGCCGCCGTGTTGGACGGCGATCGGCTGACGGCTTTCCTGCGGGAGGAGGACGGCTGCCCACGGCTCATCGGCGGAATTTACCTGGGCGAAATCATTCGCGGCGCGCCCGGCACCAAGGGGATGTTCGTCGAGCTCGCTGGCGACGCCAAGGGGTACCTGGAGCAGAGCGACGTGCTCGGGGCCCCATCGACGGCCCCCCGCCCCCCGCCGTTCGCGCTGTCCAAGAAGGACAGCGCCGCGGCGCCGCGGCCGCTGCCGCCGCGCACGCGGATTATCGTCCAGGTGAAACGCAGGCCCGCTGGCAGCAAGCTCCTCCAGGTCACGACCGACGTGAGCCTCGCCGGCATGCTGGTCGTCCTGCGCCCCTACCGCCCCATTCGCAGAATCACTAAGGCGCTCAAGGAGGAGACCGAACGCGACGCGCTGCACGACACCCTCAGGGCGATCAAGCCGCCTGGAAAGGCCGGCGTCATCGTCCGGACCGCGGGCCGCAACGCGTCCGCGGCCGCGCTCGCCGCGCAAATCCAGGTCCTGGCCGGGCTGTGGGAACGGCTGGTGCGGGCCGCGTGGGAAATGCGCGGGCCGGGGCTTCTTCTGGCGGAACCGCCCCTCCTGGAGCGGCTCGTGCGCGACGAGCTGGGGCCTGAACGGACCGAGATCGTGATCGATTCCCCCGCGGCCCTGCAGCGCCTCGAGGCGGCCCTGGAGGCGGCCGGAGGGAAACCGCGGGCCGCCCTCCGGCTCCACGCAGCCGGTCCCCCGATCTTCCACGCCTTTCACGTTGAAAAGGAGATCGAAAACCTCTATAATCGGGTTCTTTCTCTCCCGAGCGGGGGCAGCCTTGTGATCGAATCCACCGACGCCATGGTGGCGGTCGATGTGAATTCGGGCTCCGCGCGGGGCGGGGCCGAAGCGTTGCGGACGAATCTAGAGGCCGCCGACGTCCTCTTCCGCCAACTGCGGCTGAGGAACCTGGGCGGGCTGGTCGCGTGCAATTTTATCGGCATGCGCGACGAGCGGGAGCGCGGTGCCGTCGAAAAACGCCTGCGAACCCTCGCCTCGGAAGACCGCGGCAACGTCTGGGTCGGTCGCATCGATCCGCTCGGCGTGGCGGTGCTGACGCGGCGCGCCGAAGGCGAGCCGGAGTCGGCGCTGGGGCTCGTCAAGTGCCCTCGCTGCGGCGGACCGGGCGCCGTTGTGGATGGCGTGTCCGCGGCAGCCGGGTTGCTGGACGCTCTGCGCCTCAAGGGAAGGAGCCGGACGATCAAGGCCAAAGTTACGACGCGGGTCATGGCGATACTGGCCAGGAGCCCCGCTTTCAAGGACATTAAGGCCGAGTTGGGGCGCAAGCTCGCCATCGAAGAGCTGCCCTGCGGGCCGAACGCGGACGTCGAAGTTATGTGAGCGGCGGAGGCCGCGGCGCCGACGCCGCGCGATTGAACCGGAGGAACGGCATGTACGCGATCATTCGGGACGGAAGCAAGCAGTACCGTGTGGAAGAAGGCATGGTGCTGGACATCGACCTGAGGGCCGAGCCCGCGGGAGCCACCGTCGAATTCAACGAGGTGCTCATGCTCGGCGATGCGACCGCGACGCGGATCGGCACGCCGACGATTCCGTCCGCGAAGGTGCTCGCGGAGGTGCGGGGCGAACACAAAGGCAAGAAGGTCACGATCCTGCACTGGCGCCGCCGCAAGTCATCGCGCACGTACGCCGGCCACCGGCAGCGCTACACCAGGGTGGCGATCACCAAAATCCTCGGCGGAACGGAGTAGAACCATGGCTCACAAGAAAGGCGGCGGCGCATCGCGCAACGGACGCGATTCCAGATCCCAGCGCAGGGGCGTCAAGCGCTTCGGCGGCCAGCGCGTGCTCGCCGGGGACATCATCGTCAGGCAGTGCGGCTCCCGGTTTCACCCGGGCGCGAATGTCGGCGTGGGCCGTGACTGGACCCTTTTCGCCGAAATTGCGGGCACGGTGAAGTTCGAGTCGCGCCGGCGCGTCAGCGTCTACCCTGACGCGAAGTGACCCACCGCGGAGGGCGTTCGGCCGCGGCCGCGCGAGCCCATGTTCCTTGACCGCGCCACCATCAGAGTGCGCAGCGGCCGCGGCGGCGGCGGCGGCGCCAGCTTCCGGCGGTTGAAGTTCAAACCCCGCGGGGGCCCCGACGGCGGAGACGGCGGGAGGGGCGGCTCGGTTTATCTGCGCGCGACCCCCCAGCTCGCCACACTCTACGATTTCTTCCTCCGTCCCGTGTACGCCGCCGAGAACGGAAAGCGCGGCGCGGGTAACAACCGCACCGGCGCCGACGGCAAGGATCTCACCATCGCGGTTCCCTGCGGCACCGAGGTCTGGCTGCATCCCAAGCGGCGGCTCCTCGCCGATATGGTGACTCCGCAGGAGCGGGTGCTCATCGCGCGGGGCGGCGCCGGCGGCCGGGGCAACAAGCACTTCGCTACGGCGGTGAACCAGGCCCCGCGCACCGCGACCGAGGGCGGCCCCGGCGAGGAGCTCGTGCTCGACCTGGAGCTGAAGCTCATCGCGGACATCGGACTGGTGGGGCTGCCCAACGCGGGCAAGTCCGCGCTCCTGCGCGCGCTTTCCCGCGCGCGGCCCAAGGTCGCCGACTATCCCTTCACCACCCGCTACCCCCACTTGGGAATCTGCGAGCTCGACGCCGAGCGCCGCCTCGTCATCGCCGACCTTCCGGGCCTCATCGAGGGCGCTCACGAAGGCGCGGGCCTCGGGCATGAATTCCTCCGGCATGTGGAACGCACCAAGGTGCTGGCTCACTGCGTCACGAATGAGCACGGCGGCGCGCCGGAAATAACCGCGGCCTTCCACATTTTGGAGCGCGAGCTTGCCCTCGCCGGCGCGGCGCGGGAGGGCGCGCCGCGCATCGTCGTCCTCACCAAGCTCGACCTCCTGCCCGACGCCGACGCCGCGCGGCTCGTCAAAGAGCTCGGCGCCGTGCTCCGCGCGCCGGTCTACGGCGTCTCCGCGGTATCGGGGGCGGGGCTTCCGGCCCTGCTCGCGGCGCTATGGGAGGCGGTGTTTCCCCAGGCGGCCGCGTTTTCAGGCTGAACGGAGCGACGCCGCCGGGGGCGTCGCGCCGGTGCCGCCGGTCAAGCGCGCGCCTCGAGCTCTTCCTCCGCGTCCCCGGCGCCGCGCTCCGCGCGGCCGGGGGCCGGCAGCGCCGCATCCAGCAGCGCTCCCATGCGCGCGCGCAGATCAGGCGCCAGCGCCGACACGAACTCCGCGGGACGCCCGGCGCACAGGGGCTTGAAGGCCCCGAGATCCACGCGGTCGATTTTATTGAAAACCAGAATCCGCGGCCGATCGCCCAGCCCGATGGCATCGAGCACCTTCTCCACCACCTCCACCTGGCGGAAGACGTCCCGATCGCCGGCGTCGGCGATGTGCAACAGCACGTCGGCGCCGCGCAGCTCCTCCAGGGTGGCCTCGAACGCCCGCATGAGCCCCGCCGGCAGGTCGCGGATGAACCCCACCGTATCGACGAAGATCGCCCGCCGGCCGCTGGGAAGAACCAGGCGCCGCGAGGTGCTCTCCAGCGTCATGAAGAGCTGCGGCCCGGCGGGCGCATCCGCCGCCGTCAGGCGGTTGAGCAGGGTGGTCTTGCCGGCGTTCGTATACCCCACCAGCGCCGCCACCGGAACCGCGTTCTTGTTCCGGCGCTTGCGCAGCTCGGTGCGCTGAGCGCTGATGCGCGCCAGGCGCTCCTCGATCTGCGCGATCCGGCGCTTGATCGTGCGGCGGTTCAGTTCCTTCTGCGGCTCGCCGACGCCGCGGTCCGACCCGATGCCGCCGCGTATCTGCCCCATGCGCTCCCCCTCGGTCCTGAGACGCGGCAGGGCATGCACCAAGCGCGCGAGCTCGACCTCGAGCTTGCCCTCGGCCGACGAGGCGCGCTGCGCGAAGATATCGAGAATGAGCTGGGTCCTGTCGATCACCTTCACCGGCAGCGCATCCTCGAGGTTGCGAGCCATGCCGGGGCTGAGCTCATGGTTGAAGATGATGACATCGGCGGCGCGGTGCAGCGCCAGCACGCTCAACTCCCACACCTTGCCGTGCCCAATCAAGGAGCGCGGGTCCGGCCGGAGGCGGCGCTGAACGAGCGTGTCCACCACCTCGGCCCCGCTCGATTCGGCCAGCGCGGCCAGTTCGGCCATGGACCGCTCGGCGGCGCCGCGGTCGCCGTGCCAGACGCCGACGAGGATGGCGCGCTCGCGGGGCGCGGTGTCGAGGGCTCGGGGCCGAAGGCGCGCCAACTCCTCCTCGAGCGCCGCGATATCTCGCGCGAAGGTTCCCAGGAGATCGTCGAGGCTGCGGACCACATCGACGCGGAACGGCGCGCCCGCGCGGTTCGGCGCTTCGATCACCGCCCGCGTGACGCTCTCCACGATGCCCTCCCGCGCGACGTTGATCCTCAAGCTCAGGTCGAGCCTGCGGCGCAGGAGGTCGACCAGGTCGGCGCGCGCGAACTCTCCGGCGGCAAGTCCGCCGGCTCCCGACTGCGCCGTATGCACCAGCCGGAGCCCGGACAGGCGCAGGCCGCCGGCGTCGCCCCATGCCTCCGGCGGCAACGGGATTCCGCGGGCATCCCCCACCGAGACGCAGCGGACCCGCCCGGCGCGATCGAGCAGCACGCCGACGCGGGCGCCGATCTCCGCGGACAGCGCGGCCAGCTCGCGGGCCAGTTCGACGCTCAGCGCATCCTCGGGGCGAACGCGCCGGCGCGTAAGCCGCCTGAGCGCGGCCAGCTCCGAGGCCTTCAGCCCGAAGGTTTTGCCGATGACGTTCGTCACTCGATGCGGACCCTGGGAAACGGCGCCGCGGGAGCCCTCCCGCGGCGCGGCATCGAGTCTACGGGCTCCGGGAGAGAACAGTCAAGCGCGCGCGTCCGCGCCGATCAATCAAGCGGCGCGTCGGCGGCCCCCGCGGGCCCCAGGCCCGCCACCTGGCGGATCACGCCGGTTTGGTCCGTGTAGAAGGCGCGCCCGCCGCCGGCAAGGCTCAACGGCGCCGCCCAGGCCTGCCAGGTGGTCCCCGCCCCCGCGAGGTTGAACACGTAATCCGACTTCACGCCCGAGGCCAGCCTGGCATCGATGAAATCCATGGGCGCGCCGCCGGCGATGGTGAGCGCCGCCAGATCCGCCGGATAGCTCCGAGGGTCCGCCGACACCCGATACTGCTCGCAGGCGCTGCAGATCCCCCGCAGAGACGCGATCGCCGATGCTTCGTTCGCGGCCCGCTTGGCGTTGAGCAGGTTCGGCAACCCCATACCCATGATAATCGCGATGACGGCGACAACGATGAGCAACTCGATCAAAGTGAATCCCCGCGCCGCGCGTCTCACGTTCGTTCCTCCCGGGCCGCCGCCCCTTCCCGCCGCGCCGTGCTCGGCCCCTCTCTACTTCGGCGCGGGCCGGCGCAATCTTCAGGGCGGCTTCCCGGCGGGAGGCTCGGGGCAATGCCGAGCCGGCCGCCGCGCGCGGGTCAGAACATTACCATGCCGCCGTCCACCGCCAGCACCTGCCCGGTGATGTACGCGGCCCGATCGCTCGCGAGGAACGCGACCGCATCCGCCACGTCCTGCGGTTTACCGGCCCGCGCGAGGGGCACCGCGGCGAGGAAGGCCTCCTTGGCCTTCGCGGACAGGACGGCCGTCATCTCGGTCTCGATGTATCCCGGAGCGACGGCGTTGGCCGTGACGCCGCGGGAGGCGAGCTCGCGCGCCACGGTTCGAGTGAGCGCGATCACGCCGCCCTTGGAGGCGGCGTAGTTGGCCTGGCCGGCGTTGCCCATGATGCCCACGACGCTGGCAATGTTCACGATCCGGCCCGCACGCTGCCGCATCATGTGGACGGCGGCGGCGCGGCAGCCGTAGAACACGGCCGTAAGGTTGACATCGATCACCCGCCGCCAGTCCTCGTCCTTCATGCGCATGAGGAGGCCGTCGCGGGTGATGCCGGCGTTGTTGACCATGATGTCAAGGCGCCCCCACGCGCCGGCCACGGCGTCCACGAAGGCCTTGAACTCCTCCGCATCCGCCACGTTGACCCTGCCCGCCATGGTTTCGACGCCGAACCCCTTGAGCTCCTCGGCGGCCTTCGCGGCGGCGGCTTCGTCGATGTCGCAGACCGCGACCTTCGCGCCCCGCCGCGCCAGCTCGTCGGCGATCGCGCGTCCGATGCCCCGGGCGCCGCCCGTAACCAGCGCGCTCTTGTCCTTCAGTTCGGCCATGGTTTCCTCCGCCGTGTGGGGCGGTTCCCGCCCCGTCGCAGAGTACGGTACGCGGCCGGGCGCGCCGCGTCAAGCCCGAGCACGCGGCAGGCCGCTCACCGCACCCGGGTGAGCCAGCCTTCGTAGGCCGGGTTGCGGCCCTTGACCGCGTCGAAGTACGCCGCTTGGACCTTCAGCGTCACGGGGCCGGGTTTGCCCGCGCCGATGGGCCGGTCGTCGACCTCCCTGACCGGCGTCACCTCCGCGGCCGTGCCCGTGATGAGGATCTCGTCGGCGATGTAGAGCTCGTCGCGGGCGATGTTCCGCTCGACCACCGCGATCCCCAAGTCGCGCATGATCGCCATGACCGCGTCGCGCGTCACGCCGCCGAGGACCGTGGCCACGCCGGGCGTGTGCACGACGCCGTCCTTGACGAGGAAGAGGTTCTCGCCGCTGGCCTCGGCGACGAAGCCGGCGGTATCCAGCATGATCGCCTCGTGGTAGCCCGCGTGGACGGCCTCGCTCTTGGCCATGATGTTGTTGACGTAGTGCCCGCAGATCTTGCCCTTGGCCATGGCGCTGTTGATGTGGTTGCGGGCGAACGAGGACACCTTCGCGCGGATGCCCCGCGCCAGGCCTTCCTCTCCCAGGTACGCGCCCCACGGGAACGCGGCCACGACGGTGCCCACCGGATTGTCGATGGCGTAGAGCCCCATGGCGCCGCAGCCGACCAACATGATCGGGCGGATGTAAGCTTCCCTCAGGCCGTTCTCCTTGAGGACCAGCATGACCGCCGCGTGCAGGTCCGCAAGGGGCACGGCGGGCCTGAGGCCGATGATCTTGGCCGAATCGTACAGGCGGCGCAGATGCGCATCGAGGCGGAACACGGCGGAGCCGCCGCCCGCCAGGGCGTAGGAGCGGATGCCCTCGAACACGCCGAAGCCGTAGTGCAGCGTGTGGGTGAGGACGTGCACGCGCGCCTCGTCCCAAGGAACGAGCTTCCCGTCCTGCCAGATCCACTTGGCTTTCTCAACCATTGCAGCAATCCGCCTCCCTGGAGCCCGCGTTCTTCCTGCCGTTGAAGCGCTCGATCGCCCCATGCCGGTTCAGACCGTATAGGATGCTGTCCACGAGGGCGAGCCAGGACGCTTCAATGATATTCTCGGAAACCCCGACGGTGCTCCACGAGCCCTTGTCGTCCGCCGAATCGATGATGACCCGCACCCGGGCCGCCGTGCCGCTGTCTTCATCCACCACCCTGACGCGGTAGTCGGTGAGCCGCACCGCCTCCACTTCCGGGTAGAACTCGCTGAGCGCCGCGCGCAGCGCCGCATCCAGCGCGGCGACCGGGCCGGTGCCCTCGCCCACGGACAGTTCTTCGCGCCCGTCGACCCTGACCTTCACGGTCGCCTCGCTGACCGTCGTCCGGGCCTGCGGCCGGCGCTCGACGATCACGCGGAAGCTCTCCAGCTCGAAGGCGACGGGCGCCTGCCCGAGCACGCGTTTGATCAGCAGCGCCGCGGAGGCCTCCGCGCCCTCGAACTGGTAGCCCTCGTGCTCCAGGCGCTTGATCTCCGTCACGACGGCTCGGGGCACATCCTCGCCGCCCCCCAGGTCGATCCCCTCCTGCCGCGCGATGAGCCTGATGTTCGCCTTCCCGGCCAGCTCGGAGACCAGGAACCGCCGGTCGTTGCCCACATCCTCGGGCGCCACGTGCTCGTAGGTCCGCCCCTGCTTCATCACGGAATGCACGTGCACGCCGCCCTTGTGCGCGAAGGCGCGGGCGCCGACAAAGGGGCTGTTCTCGGCGAAATGGTGGTTCGCGACGGCGCTCACGTAGCGCGCCACGTGCGTCAGCCTCGCGAGCGCCTCGCGCGAGACGCCCAACGCGCATCCCATCTTGAGGATCAGGTTCGGGATCACGACGGCCAGGTCCGCGTTGCCGCACCGCTCTCCCAGGCCGTTGAACGTCCCCTGCACCTGCACGGCGCCCTCGCGCACCGCATCGAGGCTGTTGGCGACGGCGACGCCCGCGTCGTTGTGGACGTGGATTCCCACGCAGGCGCCGAACTCCTTGACCGCCCGGGCGACGATGGCCCGGGACTCGTGGGGCAGCGTGCCGCCGTTCGTGTCGCACAGGACGATCGTGTCGGCGCCGCCGGCGCGGGCGGCGCCGAGCACCTCCAACGCGTAGGCGTCGCTCTCGCGGTATCCGTCGAAGAAGTGCTCGGCATCGAACACGACCTCGCGCCCCGCTTCCTTGAGAAAGGCCACGGATTCCCGCACCATCCGCAGGTTCTCCTCGGGCGTGCAGCCGAGAACCTCGGTCACATGGAGCAGCCACGCCTTCCCGAACACCGCCACCACGGGCGTGCCCGCCCCGAGCAGCGCCCGGAGATTCTCGTCCTTGGAGGCCGCCGCGCTGCGCCGGCGCGTGCTCCCGAAGGCGCTCACGCGCGCGTGTCGCAGCGGCAGGTCGCGCGCCCGCTGGAAAAACGCGGCGTCCTTCGGGTTGGAGTTGGGCCACCCGCCCTCCACGTAGTCCACCCCGAACTCATCCAGGCAGCGCAGAATCTTGAGCTTGTCCTCCAGCGAAAACGAAATCCCCTCGCTCTGCGATCCGTCCCGCAGGGTGGTGTCGTAGATCAGCACCCTGCGCGTCATAGCTTCACCAAACGCTCGCCGTGCCGGCGCGGCTCGAAGGTGGTCGCGTCGCTCCTCAGAAGCGAGATCTTGCCGGAGCGCACCACCTCGAGAACGCCGAAGGGCTCCAGAGCCTTCAGGAAATCGTTGATCTGCGCGGGGTCGCCCGCCAGCTCGAGCGTCATCGTCTCGGCGCCCACGTGGAGGGTGTTCGCGTGAAACACCGCGGCCTCCTCCCTCACGCGGGCGCGCTGTCCGTTCGGCGCCTTCACCTTGACCAGCACGAGCTGGCGCTCCACCGCCGGCCGCGGCGAGAGGGTCACGACCTGCTCGACATCGATGAGCTTCCAGAGCTGCTTGCAGACCTGCTCCACCCCCGCGTCGTTCTCCATGACCACCAGGGTGATGCAGTACAGCTCCGGCGTCGCCGTCTGCTCGGCGGTGACCGACAGCAAGTTGTAGGCCCGGCGGCTGAACAGCCCGGCGATGCGGGCCAGCACGCCGGGGCGGTTCTCGGTCAAGGCGCAGATGGTCGTCGGGCGCTTCATTCGCCACCTCCGATCGCCTCGTCCAGGCCGGCCCCGGCGGGCACGATGGGAAACACGTTTTCATCGTTGTGCAGCCGGAACCGCAGCAGGAACGGCCCCCCCCTCGCGGCGAGAGCCTGCTCCAGCGCCGGCGTGACCTCCTCCGGGTCGTGGACATCGCGGCCCCGGCCGCCGAAGGCCTCGGCGACCTTCACGAAGTCGGGATTGTCCTTCAGATCCACCGAGGAGTAGCGCTGGTCGTGGAACAGGTTCTGCCACTGCCTGACCATGCCGAGGGCCTGGTTGTCGAAGAGCGCGATCACGACGTGGATCTTGTTGGAGACCGCCGTCGTGAGCTCCTGGATGTTCATCTGGAAGCCGCCGTCGCCGCCGATGAGCACCACCGTCCGGTCCGGGCAAGCGAACTTGGCGCCGATCGCCGCCGGAAACCCGTAGCCCATGGTGCCCAGGCCTCCCGAGGTGAGGAAGCCCCGCGGCCGGGTCACGGGATAGTACTGCGCCGCCCACATCTGGTGCTGGCCGACGTCGGTGACGATGACCGCCTCCTCGCCGGCCAGGCGTCCGATCTCCTCGACGATGTAGCGCGGAGAAATGTTGTCCCGCGAACCCTTGACCCCCTTCGCGAGGGCCTGGAGGGGCTGCTTCGCCCGCCACGCCTCGATCCGCGCGTGCCACGGCCCGTAGTCGCGCAGGCGGCCCGTCTCCAGGCGCTCCATGATCTGCTCCAGGACGCAGCGCGCATCGGCCTGCACGCCGACGTGCACGACCACGTTCTTGCCGATCTCGGCCGGATCGATGTCCACGTGCACGATGCGCGCGTTGCGCGCGAACCGGTCCTTCCTGCCCGTCACGCGATCGTCGAAGCGCGCGCCCAAGGCGAGGAGGAAATCGGCGTCCGTCACCGCCCGGTTGGCGTGCACCGCCCCGTGCATGCCGAGCATGCCGAGCGACTGGGGATGATACCGCGGCAGCGCCCCGAGCCCCATGAGCGTGGTCGTCACCGGGATCTTCGTACGTTCGACGAAGCGCCGCAGGACCTCGCTGGCGCCGCTCGTGATGGCGCCGCCGCCCACGTAGAGCAACGGCCGCCGGGCGCGGTAGATTTCGCCGAGGATCGTCTCGATCTCCTCGTCGCGGGCCTTGCCCGCGATGAAGTGCCCGGGCAGCACCACCGGCGCCTCGGGCGGCTCGTACAGCGCGGTGCGCTGCTGCACGTCCTTGGGGATGTCGATGAGCACCGGCCCGGGCCGGCCCGTGCGCGCGATGTAGAAGGCCTCCTTCATGACGGCGGGGATGTTCTCCGTCCGGCTCACGAAGTAGGAATGTTTCGTAATGGGAAAGCTCAGGCCGAAGGCGTCGGCCTCCTGGAAGCCGTCGGTGCCGATCAACGCCGAGGACACCTGCCCCGTAATAGCCACGATGGGCACGGAATCCATGTAAGCCGTGGCCAGGCCGGTCACCAGGTTGGTCGCGCCGGGACCCGAGGTGGCCATGCACACGCCGACCCGGCCGGAAGCGCGCGCATAACCGTCGGCCATATGCGCGGCGCCCTGTTCGTGGCGTGTGAGAATATGCGTAATCGAGTGGTTGAGCAACGCATCGTAGACCGGCATGATGGCGCCGCCCGGATACCCGAAGATGAGGTCGACGCCTTCCCGCGCCAGCGACCGTATGACCATGTCCGCGCCGCTCAACATCTGGCGGACGCCGTTGTTGTTCTCGGCGGCCGCGGGCGGCGCGTCCTTCAGCTTTCGCGCGCTAGTCATTGCCGCCTCCCGCCTGCGCGGCGCTCTGCGCCCCCGCCGACTGCTCCCTGCGCCGCGCGTTCACCGCGCGGTTCGCGCCCTTCACCATGGCCGCCACCGAGGTCACGATGACGTCTTCGCCCACCGCATCGCCCACGAACTGCCGCCCCGCCGTGTCCTCGAACCGGATCGAGGCGTGCGCCAGGGCGTTCGTGCCTCCCGTGATGGCCTTCAAGCCGTACTCGACCAGCCGGAGGTCGGGATCCACCGCCGTCCTGAGGGCCCGCGCCGCGGCATCCACCGGGCCCACGCCGATCGACGTGCACACCGACTCCTTGCCGCCCACCTTGAGCTTCACGACGGCGCAGGGGGTGATGCGGCTGCCGGTCATGACGCTGAGCTCCTCCAGGGTGATCGACTGCTCGTCCGAGGAGAGATCGGACATGACATCACGCGCGATCGCCACGATGTCCTCCTCCTCGATCTGCTTCTCGCGATCCGCGACCTCCTTGACCCGGCGCGTCACCTCGCGCAACGCCTCGGCCTGGAGCGCGTAGCCGCGGGTCTTCAGCACCTCCTTGACGGCGTGAACGCCGGAGTGCTTGCCGATCACGAGCGTGTGGCCCATCCAGCCCACGTCCTCGGGCCGCATGATCTCGTAGGTCTCGCGGTCCGAGATCACGCCGTGCTGGTGGATCCCGGCCTCGTGGCTGAAGGCGTTCAAGCCCACGATGGCCTTGTTGCGCTGCACTTCGATGCCGGTCAGATTCGCCACCAGGCGGCTCGTGTTCCAGATCTCCTGGGAGGCGATGCCGGTCCCCGCGCCGAAATGCTGCTGCCGGACGCGCAGCCCCATCACGACCTCTTCCAGGGACGCGTTGCCGGCGCGCTCGCCTAGGCCGTTGATCGTGCACTCCACCTGCCGCGCGCCCGCCTGCACCGCGGCGAGGGAGTTCGCCACGGCCAGGCCGAGGTCGTTGTGGCAGTGGACGCTCAGCACCGCGCGGTCGAACGCGGGCACCCGGGCGAGCAACATGCGGATGCGCTCGCCGAACTCGTCCGGCATGGCGTAGCCCACCGTGTCGGGGATGTTGATCGTCCCGGCGCCGGCCTCGATGGCCGCCTCGACGACGCGGCACAGGAACTCGGGCTCGGTGCGCGAGGCATCCTCGGGCGAGAACTCCACATCGTCGGTGAAGCGCCGCGCGAGCGCAACGCCCGCCGCCGCGCCCTCGAGGACCTCGGCCTCGCTCTTTTTGAGCTTCTTTTCCATGTGGATCTTGCTCGTTGCCAGGAAGACATGAATGCGGCGCCGCTCCGCCGCCTTGAGCGCCTCGGCCGCGCGCTCGATGTCCTTGGGCAGCGCCCGGGCAAGACCGCAGATGACCGGCCCGCGCACCCGCGCAGCGACCAGGCTGACGGCCTCGAAGTCGCCCTGGCTGGCGATCGGGAAGCCGGCTTCGATGATATCGACCTTGAGCTTGGCGAGCTGATGGGCGATGACCAGCTTCTCATCGACGCTCAAGCTCGCGCCGGGGCTTTGCTCCCCGTCCCGCAAGGTCGTGTCGAAGATCCTCACCTTGTCCATACAGGCACCTCTTTCGGCAGTCGGCGCGGGCATTGTCCCCCGCCCGCCGCAGGATTATCGGACCGCGGCGGGCGAGCGGGTCGCTCCGCGCGGGTCCATAAAAAAAACCCGCCACATAGGTGACGGGTGAGTCTTCACGCCGCGACGATAGGGCCTTAAAGACCTCCGCCACCCGCGGAGCCGCCTACACCGGCAATCGCCAGGTGCAGGACAGGGTTGCTAAGGCCCAGTCCGAGCATGGTATGTCCGTAGGCCGCATAGGCGGCGCCGAGCGCACGCTTGTGTCCACCGACACGACTGCTCACGGACATTGCTCCAGAAACGCAACCAGTGATTCTACCAACTTCGCATCGGACTGTCAAGCGCCTGATAAAAGCCCTTTTGGGGGCTTCGAGCCGCCGTTCACGCGATCCGAACGGCCCGTTCCTGGGCTTCCAGCGCCAGCTCCATGGCCAAGAAAGCGTGGCGTTGCGGCATGGCGCGCTCCGTCCGTTCCAGGCAGTCCAGGATCAGGTCCCCAAAGAACGGAAACCCCACCCGCCCGTGGACGTGCTCGTGGCGCTCGCCGGCGCCGTCGACGATGTAGACGTGATCGCCCTCCGGATCCCGGGCCACATCGAGGTATTTCCGGAGCTCGATATATCCGTCCGTGCCGAGGACGAAGGTGCGACCGTCGCCCCAGGCGCCCAGGCCGCCGGGCGTGAACCAGTCGACCCGGAAATAGAAGGTGGCGCCGTTGTCGGCCAGGAGCGTCGCATCGCCGAAGTCCTCGAACTCCGGGTGGCCTCCGCTGCGGTAGTTGGCGACCTTGCTGTGGAGGACCTCGGCGCCGGCGGCGCCGCTGTACCAGAGGAACTGCTCGATCTGATGGCTGCCGATGTCCACCAGGATGCCGCCGTATTTCTCCTTCCGGAAGAACCATTCCGGCCGCGAGGCCGCGTTGAGCCGGTGCGGCCCGAGTCCGATCACCTGCAGGACCCGGCCGATGGCGCCGTCCCGGATGAGCCTTCCCGCATGCACCGCCGCCTCCACGTGGAGGCGCTCCGCGTAGTACACCGCGAACTTCCGTCCCGTCGCCGCCACGGCGGCGCGCGCCGCCTCCAACTGCGCTCGCGACACGAACGCCGGCTTGTCCGCGAAGTAGTCCTTGCCGTGGGCCATGGCCCGCAGGCCGAGCGGGCCGCGCTCGCAGGGCACGGCGGCGCCGGCGACCAGCGCGATGGCCGGGTCCTGGAGAACCTCGTCCTCGCTGCGGGCCGCCTTGACGCCCGGGTAAGTTCCCACGAACCGCGCCACCTTGGCCGGGTCCGGATCGTACACCAGCGCCAGTTCCGCGCCCGCCTCGACCAGGCCGTTGCACATGCCGTAGATGTGGCCATGGTCCAGTCCGACGGCGGCGATGCGGAACTCGCCCTTGCCGCACACGGCGCGGGCCGCGCCGGTGGGCGCGTAGTTCATGCCGTCGTGTTTTTGCATCCCGCGCTCCCGTCTTTCAAAGCCCGAAATCGCGGCCGAACGTGATGTCGTCCGCGGCGAAGTTCTCCAGGCTCGTGCGCTTCTCGTGGAAGCGCGGCGCGTGCGCCATGATGCCCTCGCGGGTGTAGAAGGGGTCCGCGGGCGCCAGCGGCAGCGCGACCGGACGACCCTGGCAGGACGACTGGTAGATCGCCGCGATCAATTCGATGGCGCGGCGGCCTTCGGCGCCGTCCACCCACAGCGCCTCGCGCCCCTCGATCGCCGCCACGAAGTTGGCGACTTGGCCGTCGTGCCCCTCGAGGGACAACGGGGGCACCCGGTCCCGGAACGCGTTGATCTCCGCGGCCAGCGCCGGATCATCTTCGGGGAATCCGTTCTCCCGCTGGCGCGACGCCTTCACCCGCCACGGCAGCCCCACGGCGGCGCGCTCGCCCTGGAAGACGAGCTGCTGCTCCTCGCCGTGGTGCACCAGCGACGCCGTCAACTGCCCCACCGCGCCGTTCGGGTACCGGAGCAGGGCGCTCGCGAAATCCTCGACCTCCGAGTTGTCGTGGCACAGGTTCAAGCAGACGGCCCGCACTTCCGCCGGCGCGCCCGCGAGCCACAAGAAGAGATCGATGTGATGGACCGCATGGTTCATGGTGCAGCCGCCGCCCTCGCGCTCCCACGTGCCGCGCCACCAGAGATCGTAGTAGTTGCCGCCGCGCCACCAGAAGGAATCCGCCCGGGCGTGGAGCAGCTTGCCGATGAGCCCCGCCTCCAGGATGCACTTGAGCTTCACCATGGGCGTCGTGAAGCGGTTCTGGGAGACGACCGCCAAGACGGCGCCGCTTTCGGCGGCGGCCGCGATCATCGCGTCGCACTCCTGCAGGCTCACGGCCATGGGCTTCTCGACGAGGACGTGGACGCCCGCCCGGAGCAGCGTTATCGTCGCGGCGGCATGTTCGAAAGGCGGCAGGCACACGGAGGCCGCTTCGCAGCCGCCCGCCGCAAGCATCTCGTCGCAGCTTTTGAAGACGGCGGCGTTCAGCCCGTGCTTGGCGGCCTTGGCGCGGGCCTTCTCCGGATACAGGTCCACGAGGGCGGCGACGGCGCACGGCGCCCCGCAGCGGGCGTACGCCTGAATGTGGCTGTCGGCAATGGCACCCGTTCCGATGATCGCAATCCTGTGCATCCTTCACCTCCCGCGCCGGCCTACGGCGCCCGCGCCGCCCGCGCCAGCGCGCGAATGCTATCCGCCGGAGTCCCCGGCGACGTCCCCCCGCCCGCCGAGAGGATCAAGCCGCGCCGCCCCGGGTGGCTCTGCAGGCACGCCCGCGCTTGCGCGACGACGAGCTCCGGCGAGCCCTTGACGAGGACATCGAGGGGCGCCACGTTGCCGACCAGGACGATCGCAGGCCCGACGAGCTCGCGCACCTTGGCCATGGGCTGCAGATGCGTGAAGTTGAAAAGATGGATGCCCAGGTCCGACAGAAAGGGGTACGACGCGGGGTTGTTCGTGTCGTTGTGGAACATCTTGACGGCGCCGGGGAAGGCATCGAACACCCGCTTGAGATAGGGATGCGCGAACTCCTGGTAATCCTCGGGGGAGAGGAAGCCCGCGATGTCGTCCAGGACGAGGATGCCGCGCACGTCGGACAGAACCTCGGCCTGCGCCTCGAGCCAGGTCCGGACGACCGTCGTCGTGACGGCCAGGAATTCGTGCGCCGCGGCGGCGTCGAGCTTCAGGCCGAGCAGGAAATCGGTCACCCCCATGACGTGGGCCGCCAGCGCCAACGGCCCGCGCGCCGCCACCATGGGAATCACGCGGCCCGCGTCCTTGACGCGGGGCTCGACATGCCGGTAGAAGGCGAGGACGAGGGGCATCAAGCCTTCGCGGCGCGGGTCGGGCGCTCGCAGGCCGCGCAGAGCGCTGAAATCCGCGCCGACCGGGCGTATCGCGGGGGTCTTGTCGGCGCTGAAGCTCACCCGGCAGCCGAACCCGCTCGGCTCCGCCGCCATGCCCATCTCGGCCCAGAAACCCGGCAGGAAGGCGACATCGGGAAACTCGGCCTCGACGGCGAGGTTGCTCCGGAGCCAGACGTCGGGCAGCGTCATGTAATCGATGGTCGACACCCCGACGTGCCCGGGAATCCACGGACTGTCGACGATCAGGGCGACGGGCGTCTCCGCGAGTTCCTCGCCCCGCGCGCAACGCGCGATGGCGTCCCACTGTGCTCGGTCCATTGGCGCTCCGCCGCGGATTGTACTCCGCCCGCGGGCGCGGGGCAATCGCGCGCCGCCGCACGAGCTCCGACCCGCGCGCGCCGCGCCCGGGCCGCCCGCTTCCCGCCGGCGCCTAGGAGCGTTTCCTGAAATGCTTGTCGGCGAAGTCCAGGTACCGCTCCCAGTCATACGCGGTGACGTCGTGGCCGCCCCGGCGGATGTGGTACCCCATCGTCCCCTGGACGGGCGTGTCGAGGGCCGGCATGGCGCCGCAGGGCAGCCCCTCGGTCCCGAGCAGGCGGTAAACCGGGTCGGCTCCCTTCAATGCCAGGAACTCGCCGCGCGGGTCGGCCCACTGGTCCTTCTCGGCGCTCGCGACGTAGACGGGACGCGGCGCCACCAGCGCGATGAGCTGGTGCTGGTCCACCGGGCAGAACGCCTCGCGGTCGTTGTACCGCGTGAAGTTCCCGCAGAACCAGTGCGGAAAGGCGGTGTTGATGCGGGCGACGGTCTCGCCGAAGGCGCGCCGGCTGAGCGCCGCGCCGCCGCAGCCCGAGTTGTTCGAGACGACGAGGGCGAAGCGTTCGTCCCGGGCTCCGGCCCAGAGCGCCGTCTTGCCGAGGCGCGAGTGGCCGAGCACCGCCACGCGCGCCCCGTCCACTTCCTTGTCGGCGAGAAGACAATCGAGCGCCCGGCTCAAGCCCCACGCCCAGGCGCCGATCGATCCCCACTCGTCGGGTTCGGGCCGCCTCTGCCCTTCGCGGTAAAAGAGCGGGTGAACGCCGTTCTGGAAGCCATCGTCGAAATCGGGGTCGATGTCGCCGTAGTAGGCCGTGGCCACCCCGTAGCCGCGGCCGAGGATCAGCTCGAGCGGCCAGCGCGACGCCGCCGCGCCGCGCGAAGCCTCGTCGGCGACCGCGCCGGCGGAGACCTCGCCCCGCTTCCACACCGTTGCAAGCTTGATCCCCGGATCGGCGGCGATGGTGTGGTTGCCGCCGAAGTTCAAGCCCAGAAAGACCGGAACCGGCTTGGCCGCCGCATTCGGAAGATAGATAAGCACATCCATGCCCGGGCCTTCCGCGCCCGCCGCGAAGCGCACGCGCACCTGTTTGCGCGTCGCGGCGCCGCCCAAGGCGCGCGCTTCGGTGTCGAAGCGCTCGAAGGTCACGGCCGCCGGCCCGCCGGCCGGCGTCTTGCCGTAGACATGCGTCTCGAAAAGCCGGAGGATTTCCGGCCGTCTGACGGCGCGCCACTCCTCGGCGCTCGCCACCTTTTTCCCGCTCTCGGTCATCAGCGGATCGGGCAGCGTATAGGCCGGCACCTTGCTCTCGTCGTAGTTGACGGGAGGCGCCGCTCCCTGGACACCGGACGCGAGCCAGCATGCCGCGGCGAGCAGCCCGCATGCCGCCGCCGTCCTGGAGAACCCGCGCCGCGCCGCGATCGCGCCTGCCATGCTTTCCTCCTCCGCCCGCGGGGGCGACCTGTCAGCGGCGGCCGGGCGCGCCGGCGTCCGAAACGCCCGGGCGCTCGAATCCGGCCGCGGCCCGCCGGAGCTTTTCGATCCACCGGCCGCCGTACCTGCCTAAGGTAGCAGCGCCCCCCGCTGAAAGCAACGCAGTCGACCGGCGCCGCGTCTTGAGATCCCGCGGAGGGGAGCTTAGACTTGACCGCACGCTCGGCGAGACTTCGGACGCAGACTCCGCAATGGACACTAAACACGCTCCCCGCGCCTCCGTACCCCTCCTTCTGCGCATCACCGAGGAAGGCGTCGAGCGCCTCGCGGCCTACACGGGCCGGGAACCCTTCTGGATCGGACGCGCCGACGATTGCCGGGTCGTCTTGCGCGACGTTCGGGCCTCGCGGCGCCACGCGCAGATCATCCATGATGTGCAGGGTGTATCGGTCGTGGATGCGGGCTCGTTGAACGGCACGCGCCTCAACGGCGCCCGCATCGAGCGCGCGATCCTCGCTTTCGGCGACGTGATCGAGATCGGCGATGCGCGCATCGCGGTGAGTCTGCCCGCGGAAGCCTCCGCCCCACCGCCGGCACGCCCCGCGACGGCGGCCGCGCCGGCGCCGCCGGTAAGGCGTCTCGCATCGAAGGAACGGCACGGGAAGTCGCGGCTTCGTTCCGCGCTGACGGCCGCCGCCTGCGGCGCCCTGCTGGTGGGGGCGGCCTGGCTGGCGTGGACCTCCGCGCCGGCCCTGCGGGCGAAGCTCGCCGCGACGGCGCGGCCGGAGCCGCCGCCGCCCCCTCCGCCGACCGCCGCTCCGGTCGCGGAACCGCCCACGCCCCCCGCCGCGAGCGAGGCGATGCCGCGGCCGCCCGAGGATCAGGCGCCCGCCTCCGCTCCCGCATCCGCCGACCAGGCAGAGGCGTTGCGCGCGGCGCGCTCCGAGGGCGGCCGAGAAGCGCTTCACGCCTTCAGGGAACTGGCCGAGTCGCAACTCGCGGCGCTCCGAAACGAGCAGCGTTTCGGCGAGGCCGCCGCGATCGCGCGTTTCCTGGCGCGCGCGACGCCCGACACGGCGGCGGCCCAGGCCTGGGAAACCCTGGCCGCCGCCCTGGAAAAGGATGCCGACCTCGCCCTCGACGCGCTGCGCGCTTCCCTGAGCGACCTGACCGCCGCCGGCAAGCGCGGCGAGGCGCTTGCGGTGCTGCTTGCGACCCGCGCCCGATACGGCGGGCTTGCGGCGTTCGAGGAGCTTCTCCCCGCTTACTTGGAGGCCGCCCTCGCGCCCCCGCCGCCGCCCGCGGAGGGCGGGCCCGCCGCGGAGGGCGCCGTGATCGCGCTGGAGGACCGCGCCGCCGCGGCCTTGGAGGCCTGCGCCTTCCGCGAGCTCGTCAACACACGCTACCTGCTCCTGGCGCAAGACACGGGTCCGGCGCGCCGGCAGGACCGCCTCGCCGGCGTCGTGCGCGCCCTCTACATGGAGCAGATGTACGATCAGTGGCGCACCGCGCTGGCCAAGGAGCCCATCGAGATCAGCCTCTCGGAGATCTACCCCGGCCGCATCAGCGCCGTCGAGGGCGACCGGGTCTCCTACGAGCTCGACATCGAGAGCCGCAAGGCCGCCGTGCGCGACGCGAAGCCCTGGCGCGCGATCCCGCCCCCCAAGAAGTTCGAGATCTTCAAGGCGGCGCAGCTCGCCCACGGCGGCATGGCGGGTCTGGTCTTTTTCGGGCTGGAGACCGGCAACGAGGAAGCGGCCGTCGAAGTGCTCGCGAACCTCCACCGCTGGGAGAAGTCGCGCGAGCTCGCCGACGCGATCTTCGCGCTCCACACGGGGCAGCCGGTGCCCGACGGCGGCTTCGTCGTTTTCGAGGGCCGCCTCGTCACGCCCGACCGCAAGGCGGAGGTCTTGGCGGAACGTGCGCGGCGCGAGGCCGAGGCCGCCGCCCTGGCCGAGGAGCTGCGGGCGGCCGGCAAGGCCGCGGTCCTCGGCACGGCCGTCGAGACGGCGCTGCGGCTCAGGCGCCAGGGCGCCTTCGTCAACGCGCACACGATCCTCGCCGCCGTGGCCGGGCGCTTCCCCCGGACGGCGGAGGGCGCCCGGGCGCGCGAGCTCATCGACGACCCGCTGCTCGCCGTGCGGCCTCTCGGCGGCGCCGGGGACGGACGCAACCGGCTCGCGCTCTATTTCCTCGCCGAGGGTTACCCGCTCAAGGACGATGCGCAGGAAGCCTTCCTCGCCTTGGCGCGCGGCATGTACGCGCTGCTGATCACCAACGAGCCTTTCCGCGAGTACCAGTCCTATCTGACGGCCGACGCGATCCAGCTCGCCTCCAAGGACCAGGGCGTCGATCGCATGCCCGGCGACATCGTCCGGGACACGGTTCTCGGCGGGCGGATCCAGTGGGACGTGTTCACGGCCGACGCCGCCAAGGCCCGCGCCATCTGCGCGCGCGCGGGCGGCGCGGCGGCCGGGTCGCTCGCCATCGTCATCGGCAACGACTGCGCGGGCGTCGCCACGGGCGGCGGCGGCATGGCGGCGATTCCCAAGACCTTCACAAGCGCTCTCGCCCACGAGCTCGGTCACGCCCTCGGGGGGCTGCGCGACGAATACGACACGATCCCGGGCACCAATCCCCGGCGCGGCGAGCCCGCCAAGCGCGAGAAGAACATGCCCGTCCGTCCGCTGCCGCCGAATCTCATGGCCGGATCCGACCGCGACGAGGTCCTGGCCCGCGCTTCTTGGCGGGCCTGGATCGACGCCGGCAAGTCGCGCTGGTGGAACGGCGCCGGCGTGGGCGCCTTCGAGGGCGGCGATCATACGCCCTTCAACGTGTGGCGGCCGCAGGCGCAGTGCATGATGCGGACATCGGGAGCCCACTTCTGCGTCGTGTGCATGGAGGTCATGGTGAAGAGCATCTACCGGTTCGTGCGGCCGATCGATGCCGCCGAGCCCGAGGCCGGCGAGGTCGCCCTCCGCGGGGACGAAACCCTGCTCTTCAAGGTCTATCCCATGAAGCCGCGCAGCCGCTTCCTCGACACGACCTGGTCGCTGGCCAGGCTCCCCGCCTCCGGCGCGGGCGGCCCCACCGCGGTCAGGCAAGAGCCGACCGCCGTCCCTCTCCCCAGGCACGGACGCAGGTTCGAGCCCGACGGCCGCGTGTCGGAGGTCCTGCGCTTCGGCGCCGCGGATCTCGAGCCGGGCCGGTACCGCCTCGCCGTCAAGGTCCGCGACTCGACGCCGTGGGTCCTCACCGACGAGGAGAACCTCCTCAGCCAAACCCGCGAGTGGACGATCACCGTCGCCGAGCGGAGCCGCGAGCTTCCCGTCAAGTAGCGCGGCGGCGCGCGTCCGCCCGGCGCTCAGCGCGCCGCGGCGCGGGTTTCGGCCCGCTCCACCAGGTAATGAAGGTACGGCGCCAGGGTCTTGTTGGGATCGCCCGAGCCGTCGTAGAAGGTCGAGATGATCGGAATCCCGTGTTCCTTCTCGATGCGCGCGAAGAGCGCGGCGCTGATCGTGCCCGGCATGCAGAACATGGGCGAAGCGTTGACGATCGCGTCAACCTTGTCCCGAGTGATGAAGAGCAGCGCACGTCCGATGGTGAGGATCGTCTCGGTGTGGAACTCCTTGGGCACGTAGCGCTCGCCCGCGGCGATGACATCCAACACGTCCGGCTCCTCCCGATCCGCGACGAGGCGCCGGACGACCCGGGCGTACTTGCGCTCCACCGACAGGAACCAGGCCCGCTCCAGGCGCTGCATCAGCCTGCCGCGGCGGAACGAACCGCTGGTCCAGGTGCGGAAGCCCTCGACGGCGTTGCAGAAGAGCACCCATTCGCCGATGGAGCTCGCCAGAACCTCGCCGCCGAGCTCCTCGACGACGCGAATCACGCCGTTGTTCGTGAAGGGATCGTTGCGGACGTAGATCTCCCCGACCAACCCGATCTTGGGCTTCGGGCGCGGCGTGCGCGGCACCGCGTCCATCGCCGCCGCGTAGCCGCGCAGCGCGGCCGCCAGATCGGGCGCCGGCTTTTCGATCTCCTCCGCCGCGCGCTCCGTCCACTCCTCCGTCACGCGGTCCACGGCGCCGGGCTCGTCTTCGTAGGGCCGGTGCTTCAGCGCGATCTTCCGCATGAGGTCGCTCACGACGACGGCGTGCCAGAGCAGCATGCGGCCGCGGGTGCCCAACCCGCCGTAGGAGTTCTCCGAGTTGATCGCCAGGATGCGCACGCCGTCCCAGCCGCGCCGCGCGAAGGCCATGTCGGCCAGCGTCGCGTACTGGCCGAACCGGCAGGGCCCGCAGGTGGACGGCATGAAGAAGACGACGCGGGCGGGGTCCAGGCCGCGGGTCTCGATCGCCGTCAGCATCGCCCCGATGGTCGCGGGGCACGGCAGGCATTCCCCGCCCGAGGTGCAGGCCAGGCCGGCCGCGAGGGTCTCGGGCGTCTGCGCCAGCACCTCGGCTCCGTAGCCCAAAGCGCGGAACACGGAGGCGGTCAGGCGCGCCGCGATGGGCTCCATGGGCGGCACGAAGATCACGTCGCCGCGGCGCACGAGGCGTATGTCAGCGATGCAGACCATCGCCCACCTCGCAGGCGAGGACGCGCGCGGCGCGGCGCGGCGTCCGGTCGCGCGGCGCGGCGCCGCCGCGCCACGCTTGAAAGGATTCCAGCGCCGCCTCCACGCGCGTCAAGTACCCCGCATCGGCCCCGTGCCCGTCGAACTGGAGCACCAGGTAGGGCTTGCCGGCGTGCGCCATGATTTCCTTGAAGTAGGTCAGCACGTACGAATCCGGCCCGCACGAAAAGCTCGTGAAGTAGACCGGGAAGAGGGCGGGATGCGCCGCTACGTAGTGCGCCCCGGCGAGAATGCGCTGCCCGTAGCTCCAGTACATGTTCGGGAACAGCGGCGCCGCCCTGCCGGCGGCCGCCTCGATCTGGTCGAGGGCGAGGACCGGCGGCCCCAGCTCCGCGATCCTGCGGGGCAGGTCGAGGTTGAGCCCGCGGTCCAGCGCGTTGTAGGGCCGGCCGATGAGCACGATGCCGAAGCCCCCGCCCGCCGCGAGCTTCGCGATCGCCGCGCGGCCGGCCGCCAGGTTTTCGCGGCGGAAGCGATCCAGGGCCGCGCGGCCCTCCTCCACGGCGGCGAGCACCCGGCGGCGCGTGGCGCCGAGGGGCCCGCGCAGCGCCTCGGCCAGCCCGCCCGCGAGGTTCGCCGTGCGGGAGAAATCGACGACCGGCGCCAGCAGCCTGCCGTCCGCGCGCCGCTCCAACGCGCTTCGGACGATGCTCGGATAGGCCTGCACATAACAGCAGAAGTAGGCGTTCGTGAACCCTTCCGGGCAGGCCTCGCGGATCTGGTGCGGCGCGAAGACGTAATCGACATCGGACGCGAGCAACTCCTCGGCGTGCCCGAGGGCGGCGAGCACCGGGGCGCAAAACTCCGCCGTGACCAGGCTCTCGCCCCGCGCGACGGTGTCGGCGGACGTCGGCGCCGAAAGCGCCGTCTCGCAGCCCAGGGCCGCGAAGAATCGCCGCCAGAAGGGCAGAAAGCTGTGCATGGTGAGCGCCCGCGGGATGCCGATCCGCAGCGCGCGCGCCGGCCGCGCCCGCCGCCAAGGGATCCGCGCGGGCGGGCGCGGATCGCCGCCGCCATCCTTGAGCAGGCGCTCGCGCAGCGCCACGGCCGCGTAGCCCTGCAAGACCTTGGGCTTCGGCCCGGCGTCATCGTACTCGCGGCCGCACTTCAAGCCCCAGGCAACCACGTCGTCGGGCAGGCGGATGACGGAAAGCTTGCAGCGGTTGCGGCACAACGTGCATTGCTCGTTCTCCACCACGATATCCGCGTCGGCGAAGGCGAGCCCCCGGAACGTCGTCGGCCCGCGCACGCGCTCGTGGGCAAAAAGCGCCATGCCGAGCGCCCCGGTCACATGGCAGAGCGGCGAGACCTTGATCGGGCGCCCGAGCCGCTGCTCGAAGGCCGCCACAAGGGCGCGGTTGCGCGCCGTCGCGCCCTGGAAGAGCACGTGCTCGCCGATCCGGAGCCCCCCCACCACCTTGTTGAGGTAGTTGTCCCGCACCGAGTGGAGCACCGCGGCGGCCACCTGCGCCTTGGACCACCCTTCCGCCAGGAGGAGTTCGAGGTCCCGCTCCATGTACACGGTGCAGCGGTCGGACGTCACCGGCGCGCCCACGCCCATGGCCAGGTCGGCGAAGGCCTCGATAGGCACCTTGAGCTTCTGCGCCTGTTCCTCGATGAAGGATCCGGTCCCGGCGGCGCACACGTAGTTCATGACGGAGTTGTAAACGACGCCCCCGGCCATCTGGGTGAACTTGGCGTCTTGGCCGCCCAGCTCGATGATCGTGTCGACCTCCGGGTCGATGGCCGCGGCGGCGCGGGCGTGCGCCGTGATTTCGTTGAGAACTAGGTCCGCTCCGATCACGCGCCCCACCATCTTCCGCCCCGAGCCGGTGGTGCCCGTCGCCACGATTTCGAACTCGATGCCGTGGCGTCCCTCCAGCTCGCGCAGGGCCTGGAGCACGTGCTGCGTCGCCCTGAGCGGCACGCCGGCCGTCTTGCGGTAGCACCACGCCACGGTCCGGCCGGATCTCTCGGTAAGGGCCGCTTTCGTGCTCGTGCTGCCGATGTCGATGCCCAGGGCCACGCGGAAGCGCTGTCCCCGCGCCGCCGGCGCCAGCAGGGCGACCTCGGTGCCGCGGTCGTCGACGAAATAGTCTTGGAAGGAAGGCTCGGGATAGTGCGAGAGCGCCAGCGCGAGCGGCGGCCGCGTGTGCGCATCCGCGGCGCGGAGCTTCGGGGCATCCAGCGGCGACGGATCGAAGGGAATGGGCTCGGCATGCTCGCGGGCCCAGAACGCGGCGCCGAGCGCCCCCGCTCGTTCGGGATGCGCGGGCACCACGACCTCGACGCCCAGCCGCGCGCGCACCACGGCGACGACGCATTCGTTCAGCGCGACGCCGCCCACGAGCGCCGTCTTGCCCGCCAGCTTCGCGCCGCCGAGAAGCCCGTCGACGGTGCTCGCACCCAGGCCGTGGCACAGGCCTTTGGCCACGGCCTCCACCGGAAACCCCTCCTGCTGGAGGTGGATCATGTCGGTCTTGGCGAACACGGCGCAGCGCGTGGCGACGGACGGCGCCAGGCCGGCGTAAGCCGCGGCGATTCGGCCGAGCTCCTCGGGCGCGAGGCCGAGGCGCAGGGCCTGCTGGTCGAGAAAGGCGCCCGTGCCCGAGGCGCAGGCGGAGTTCGTGGTGTTCTTGAGCAGGCGGCCCTGCTCGTCCAACGCCGTCAGGCTGAAGGATCCGCCGCCGATGTAGAGGATGTTGCGCGCGTCCGGAACGACGCGCCGCACGGCCTCGATCTGCGCCACGGTCGCGTCCAGGACGCGGCCCGCAAGCCCCAGGCGCCGCGCGCCGGTCCCGGTCAAGGCGTACGCGGCGATCGCGGGCGGCGGATAGGGCGCGAGCATGCGGCGCAGCGCCTTTTCGGGCTCGCCCGCGTGTTTTTCGTAGACGCCGGCAACGACGCGGCCTTCCTCGTCCAGGAGAACGGCGGCGGCGGCCACGGCGCCCACATCGATTCCAAGGTACCAATTTCCCATACGGGCGGATTCCGTCAAACGGCGGGTGATAGCAGATTCTTGCACGGGCGGGAGCGGTTTGCAAGCGTCCGAGGCGCCCTGGCGGCCGGCGGCGGCGCGCGCTATCCTTGCCTTGGTCCAATGTCGCTCTTTACGCTTCTGGAATTATCCATTCTCGTCTTCTCGATCATCCTGCACGAGATCGCCCACGGAGGGGTCGCCTTCCTTTTCGGGGATCCCACCGCGAGGAACGCCGGGCGGCTCACGTTGAATCCCGTCCCGCACATCGACCTGATGGGCTCGATCCTGCTGCCCCTCGTGCTGCTGTTCTCCGGGGCGCACTTCCTCATCGGGTGGGCCAAGCCCGTGCCCATCAACGTCGCGCGCCTGGGAAACCCCCGCCGGGACTTCATGTTCGTCGGCGCCGCGGGGCCCGCCACGAACCTCGCCCTGGCGTTTCTGGCCGCCGCGGCGTGGAAAATCTTCCAGCCCGAGGGAGACGCGGGGCGGCTGCTTATCTACGCGAGCGTCATCAACGTCGTGCTGGCCGCCTTCAACCTCATGCCGATACCGCCGCTGGACGGCTCGCGCATCGTGATGGGGCTCCTGCCCCGCCGCCTCGCCTACGAGTACGGCAAGCTGGAGCGCTACGGGATGGTGATCGTGCTCGTCCTCGTCGTGGCGGGCGGGTTCAGGTACGCGGTGGCGCCCGTGGCGGAGCTGCTCTTGAGAATCATGTTCGCGTGACCGCCGCCGCGCCGGTCCGCCTTCACCGGGTGAAATCGAACACGCGAACCTCGTTGCCCGTGTCGTGCCGCTTCGCGAACTCGGCGTGCGCGGGGTGGTCGAGGTAGGCCTGAAGACCCTGCTGGTCCTCGAAGAGGAGCATGAGCCCGACGTCGTAGTTGGCATCGACGATGGGGCGCGTGGCCGTCGGCGCCGGCGCGCCGACCCAGAGGCCCTTTACCGTGGGAAGCGGCGCCAGCACCGTCCGGATGTCGTCAACCAGTTGCGCGACGGCCGCGTCCTTGGGCTCGGCCTTGACCTTGAAAAGAACGACGTGGACGAAGGGAGCTTCGCCGGCAAGGATTGGCCCCCTCGCGGAGCAGCCGTAGGCGAGGAAAAGCGCGGCGAACGCGGACGCGATGCAAACCGAGCGACGCATGGCATTCTCCTTTGATAGGGTTCCGCCGCCGCTCCGGCCCCCCTCCGTGGGGGTTCCGGGCCGGCGCGCGCGCCTCATCGTAGCAAGGCCGCCCCGTGTTTCAAGGCCGGCGCGGGCTTTCGCCCGGCGGGGCGGCGCCCCCGGCCTCACGCCTGCGGCCGGTTGATCAGCGTCAGGAACTCGGCGCGCGTGGGCGCGTCGTCATGGAAGCTGCCCAGCACCGACGACGTCGTCATGACCGAGTTCTGCTTCTCCACGCCGCGCATCATCATGCAGAGGTGGCGGCATTCCATTACCACGCCCACGCCCTCGGCGTTGACGGCATCCTTGACCTCGCGCGCGATCTGGGCGGTGAGCCGCTCCTGGATCTGCAGCCGGCGCGCGAAGCAGTTCGTGATGCGCGCGAGCTTGCTTGCGCCGAGCACCTTGTTGGTGGCGATGTACCCCACGTGACAGCGCCCGAAGAAGGGGAGCATGTGATGCTCGCACAGGCTGTAGATCTCGATGTCCCTGATGATGATCATGTTGTTGGCGTGGCTCTGGAAGACCGCCTGGTTGATCACCTCCTTGAAATCCGACCGATACCCGCTCGTCAGGAAGGCGAAGGTCTGCGCCACCCGCGCGGGCGTTTTACGCAGCCCCTCCCGATCGGGGTCTTCGCCGATCTCCTTGAGAAGCCCGCGAATGAGCTCGGCAACGCGCTGCTCGTTCATGAATGCGCACTCCTTGTGAATCGCCGCCGGTCAACGATACCGGCCGCCGTTCGGGCGCGCAACCGCGCGCGCCCGAATGGCGGCGCAGCCTTGCCTCGCCGCACGAGCCGGGTACAATTCGCTCGGCGCGCCGCGCCGCAAGCTTCTAGTCAAGAGAGAAATGTGAGGAACCGCACCGCTCGTCGCTCAGCCGCCCGTTCGACCCGCGGGGTCGCGCGCGCCGCGGCCCTCGCACTCCTTGCCGCGCTGGCGGCCTCCGGCTGCCGCGCCGTCCCCCGCGCCGGCGCCGGCATCCAGGACGCCCTCGCCCTCGGCGAGGGGCTCCTGGCCGAGGAGGAGTACGCGCTGGCCAAGATCCTCTACGAGGATGTCCTCAAGAGCGATCCGAACGACGGCTTGGCGCGCCTCGGACTGGCTCGGGCCGCCCTCGGGCTCGGCCGGTTCCAGGACGCGCTCCACGAGCTGAACCTGGCCGAAAACGGCCGCGGCGTCGACGCGGCGACGCTTCAGTCGGTCCAAATCATCCGCGGCCGAGCTTACATCCGCATGGGCAAGCCTCCGGTGATCGTCTGGGCCTACCTTTATCCGATTTGGCGCAAGGGCGACACGGCGGTGAAATCATGCCTCGACGGGGAGATCAAGGCGCTGGCCCGCCTCGTTCCGCCCGAGACCGAGGGCGCCCGCGCCGTCATGGGTTTCGTGCCGCCGCCGCGGCCCGCGCCCCTCCCGCACGTGGCGCGCGAGGAGCCCCCGCCCATGCCCGCCGGCCAACTTTCGATCCTGCCCCGCGCGCGCTGGAATCCGTCGTTTCCCGCCAAGGTCAACCAGATGCGGCCCATGAACAAGCCCTTCCGCCTGACGGTCCATCACTCGGCGCACGATGATGTCGACAGCGCCGAGACGCTCGCGGGCACGGCGCGACTCATCCGTGGCATGCAGGAATCCCACGTCCGCGACCGCGACTGGGCCGATCTGGCCTACCACTACGTCATCGACCCCAAGGGCCGCGTGTGGGAAGGCCGCTCAATCAAATACCAGGGGGCCCACGCGGGCAACGAGCCCCTGAACCGCGGCAATATCGGGATCGTGCTCATGGGCGATTTCGAGGAAACGCAGCCCACCGCCGCGGCCGTCGCCAACCTCGTCGCGCTCATCGCCCATCTGCGCCGCACCTACGGGATTCCGCCCGGCGAGATCTACGGGCACCAAGACCTCAATCCGACCAAGTGCCCCGGACGCCACCTCGAGGCGGTGGTCAAGAAACTCAGGGCCGCCAAGGGTTGACGCCGCCGCGCGGGCGATCCGGCGCGGGCGATCCGGCGCGGGCGATCCGGCGCGGGCGATCCGGCGCGGGCGATCCGGCGCGGGCATCGGCGGGAAGTATCTGATACGATTAAGAGACATGGATTCCCGAACGTTGTTTCTCGCCGCCTGCCGGCGCGCGCCGGTGCCGCGGCCGCCCGTTTGGCTCATGCGGCAGGTGGGCCGTTACATGCCGCGCTACCAGGAACTCAGGCGGCGCGTCTCCTTCGCCGAGCTGCTGGCCCGGGCGGACCTCGCGGCGGAAAGCTCGCTCTACGTCTTGGATGATTTCGATCCGGACGGCGTCATCGTCTTCAGCGATATCTTGACGGTGCTCGAGGCGCTCGGCGCCTCGGTGGCCTATGAACCCGCGCTCACCGTGCGCGCCGACCTGGACAGGCTCGCGCCCGCGCCCGATGAGGCGCATCTCGCGCCCTGCCACGAGGCGCTGGCGGCCCTGGCCGGCGCCCTCGAGAAACGCAAGGCGCTCATCGGCTTCGCGGGCGCGCCGTTCACACTCTTCCGCTACCTCGCCGGCAACCCCGAGGATGCCCGCGCGACCATGCTCCGCGACCCCCGGGGCAGCGAGCGCGCCATCGACACCATCGCCCGGGCGGTCGCCTTCCACCTCCGCCGGCAGGCGGAGGCGGGCGCCGATGTCCTCCAGATCTTCGACTCCCACGCCGGCGAGCTCTCGCCGCGCCAGTACGAGCACTTCGCCCTCGCGCCACTCCTGAACGTCGTGAAGGACCTGCGCGGCCTGGGGCGGCCGATCATCGTCTTCAATCGCGGGCGGCACCATTTGGACTTCAAGGACAGACTGCCTGACTGCGTTCTGAGCGTGGATTGGACCGTGCCGTTGGAACGTATCGACGCCCCCGCCGCCCTCGCCGTCCAGGGCAACCTCGATCCCGCCTTTCTGCGCGCGGGCCCCGAGAAGACCCGCATGGAGACGGAAGCCATGCTGCTCGGGGCGGGGCGTTTCGGCGGTTTCATCGCCAATCTCGGCCACGGCGTCCTCCCGCGCACGCCCATGGAGAGCGTGCAGGCGTTCGTGGCGGCGGTCAAGGGTTTCTCGTGGGGAGGCGCATGATGGATTTCCCAGCCCTACGTTTGCGGAGGCTCCGCGCGACGGAGGCGCTGCGCGCCCTCGTCCAGGAGACGCGGCTTGCCCCCGCGCAGCTCATCCAGCCTTTCTTCATCTACCCGGGGAAGGGCATGGCCAAGCCCATCCGTTCCATGCCGGGACAGTTTCAACTCTCCGTCGACCAGGCGTTGAACGAGATCGACGCCGCCGCCAAAGCCGGCGTCAGGTGGATCATGCTCTTCGGGATTCCGGCCCGCAAGGACCCTCTCGGGTCCGAGGCTTACGCCGACACCGGCATCGTGCAGACCGCCGTGCGGCGGATCAAGGACCGGTTTCCCGAAATCGGCATCATCGGCGATGTCTGCCTGTGCGAGTTCACGGACCACGGACACTGCGGCGTCGTGGAGAACGGCGCGGTTCGGAACGATCCCACCCTCGAACTCCTCGGCAGGACGGCGGCGGCGCTGGCCGCCGCCGGCGCGGATATCGTCGCCCCCTCGGCCATGATGGACGGACAGGTGGGCGCCATCCGCCGGGCCCTCGATGCCGCCGGGCACCCGGACACGCCCATTCTGAGCTACGCCGCGAAGTTCGCCAGCGCCTTCTACGGCCCCTTCAGGGAGGCGGCGGAGTCGGCGCCGTCCTTCGGCGACCGGCGCGCGTACCAGATGCCCCCTCCCAACGCGCGCGAGGCCATGCGCGAGATCGAGCTCGACATCCGCGAGGGCGCCGACCTTATCATGGTGAAGCCCGCCCTGGCGTATCTGGACATTATCCGCGCCGCCCGCGAACGCTTCGACGCCCCGCTCCTGGCCTACAACGTGAGCGGCGAATACGCCCTCGTCAAGGCGGCCGCGAAGGAGGGCTGGATCGACGAGGGGCGCATCGTCAGGGAGATCTTGACGGCGATCCGCCGCGCGGGCGCGGATGCCATTATCACGTACTTCGCCAAGGAGTACGCAGCGGAGGCAGCGGCATGGTGAACGTTGAATTCGAGCGCGGCAAGAAGGTGATCCCGGGGGGCGTCAACTCGCCGGTCAGAGCCTTTCGCTCCGTCGGCGGCGACCCCATCCTCATGGCGCGCGGCGAGGGCGCGCATCTGATCGATGTCCACGCGAACGCGTACATCGACTATGTCATGGCGTGGGGCCCCCACCTCCTCGGGCATTCCCACCCCGAGATCGTCAAGGCCGCGGCCGCGACCCTCGAGCGGGGCCAGATCTTCGGCGCCGCCACCGTCGACGAGATCGAATTCGCCAAGGAGATCGTGCGCCTGGTTCCGACTATCGAGAAGGTCAGGCTGGTCAACTCGGGCACCGAAGCCGCCATGAGCGCCGTCAGGGTCGCGCGCGCCTTCACGAAACGCGCCAAGCTTGTCAAGTTCTCCGGCTGCTACCACGGACACGCGGACGGCTTCCTGATCGACGCCGGCTCCGGCGCGCTCAGCCTGGGCGTCCCGTCCAGCCCCGGCGTTCCCGCCGAAATCGCCGCCCTGACGCTCAACGCGGAATACAATGACATGGCGTCGGTCGCGGAGCTCTTCGCCGCCCACGGGCGCGACATCGCCGCGGTCATCGTCGAGCCCGTCGCCGGCAACATGGGCTGCGTGCTCCCGCAAGGCGGGTTCCTGTCAGGCCTCAGGGACATCACCAGGCAGCACGGCGCGCTCCTCATCTTCGACGAAGTCATCACCGGTTTCAGGCTCGGCCCGGGCGGCGCGCAGCAGTATTTCGGAATCAAACCCGACCTGACGTGCCTCGGCAAGATCCTCGGCGGCGGGTTTCCAATCGGCGCCTACGGCGGGCGGGCGGACATCATGGCGCTCGTGGCGCCCGAAGGCCCCGTTTACCAAGCCGGCACCCTCGCCGGCGGCTGCCTCGTCGTCGCCGCGGGACTCGCGATGCTGAAGCTCATCGGCGAGCCGGGCCTGTACGAGAAACTTGAGGCGCGCACGAACCGCCTCGTCGAGGGCCTGGCCGAGGGCGCGGCGGCGGCCGGCGTTCCGGTCACCATCAACCATATCGCGTCCATGCTCACGGTGTTCTTCACGGCCGGCCCCGTCTTCAACCACGCCGATGCCCGCCGGTGCGACGTGCGACGCTTCGCCACGTTTTTCCACGCGATGCTGGCCGGCGGCGTTTACCTCCCGCCCTCGGCGTTCGAGTGCTGGTTCGTCTCGGCCGCCCACACCGACGCGGTGCTGGACCGGACGATCGCGGCGGCGGGGGAGGCGTTTCGCGCCGTCGCGGAGGCGCACGGAGACTAGGCTCGCGCGGCGCGCCGCCGCCGCCGGGCCTTCGAGAAGGAGCTGGCAATGGCGATCTACCTGGGCCTGGACTCCAGCACGCAGAGCCTCACCGCCGTGGCAATTGAGATCCCCGCGCGGAAGATCCTCGGCGCTTGGTCGGTCAACTTCGCCGCGCGCCTGCCCGCCTACGGAACCGAGAACGGCGTCCTGCGCGGGGCAGATCCGCGCGTCGCGCATTCCCCGCCGCTCATGTGGGTCGAGGCGCTCGATCTGCTCCTGGCCGACATGGCGGCGGCGAAGTTCCCCTTCGCGGAGGTCGCCGCGATCGCCGGATCGGGCCAGCAGCACGGCAGCGTGTACCTCCTGCCCGAGGCCGAGCGGCTCCTTGCCGGCCTGGGAACGGCGCCGAGCCTCGCCGAGGGCTTCGCGGGCGCCTTCGCGCGCCCCACGTCGCCGATTTGGATGGACTCCAGCACCGCCGCGGAATGCGCGGCGATCACCGCGGCGCTGGGCGGCGCGGCGGCGGTCGCCGAACTCACCGGCTCGGCGGCGTTCGAACGCTTCACGGGGCCGCAAATACGGAAGTTCCATGCCACCGAGCCCGAGCGCTACGAGCGCACGTGGCGAATCCACCTGGTGAGCTCCTTCATGGCCTCGGTGCTCGCCGGCAAATCGGCGCCGATCGACCCGGGCGACGGCGCCGGCATGAATCTCATGAACATCCGGACGCGCGCCTGGGCGCCCGCGGCCCTGGAGGCCGCGGCGCCGGGCCTGGCCGCCAAGCTGCCGCCCATCGCGCCCTCCGACGAGGTCTTCGGCGCCATCGCGCCGTACTTCGCCGCGCGCTACGGGTTCGCGCCCGGCGCCAAGCTCCTGCCCTGGTCGGGCGACAATCCCTGCAGCCTCATCGGCGTCGGCTTGGTCCAAACCGGCAAGGTGGCCGTCAGCCTGGGAACGAGCGACACCTATTTCGGCTTCATGCCAGAGGCGCGCGTCGATCCGCGGGCCGAGGGCCACGTCTTCGGCTCGCCGACGGGACACTACATGAGCCTGATCTGCTTCAAGAACGGGTCCCTCGCCCGGGAGGCGGTGCGCGATGGCTTCGGCATGGACTGGGCGGCCTTTTCGGCGCAGATCGAGGCGGCGCCGCCGGGCAATCTCGGCCGCGTAATGCTCCCCTATTTCGACCCCGAAATCACGCCCAAGGCGCTCGACCCGGGCGTCAGGCGCTACCGCCTCGCCCCCGGCGACCGCGCCGCCGCGCGCGCGGTGGTCGAGGCGCAGGCCCTTAGCATGGCCGTCCACTCCGAGTGGATGGGCGCCGAGACCGCCAGCATCTACGCCACGGGCGGCGCGAGCCGCAATCGGACGATCCTCCAGATCTTCGCCGATGTCCACGGCGCCGACGTCTACCAGTTCGAGGTGTCGGCCTCCGCGGCGCTCGGCGCGGCGCTCAGGGCGTTCCACGGCGAGCGCAAGGCGGCGGGCGCGCCGCTGCCGTGGCCCGAGGTCGTCCAGGGCTTCACCGCGCCCGTGCCCGCCTCGCGGATCGCGCCGCGCCGCGAGTACCGGGAGCGCTATGCCGAGCTCAAGCGGCTCTACCGCATGTGCGAGGAGCACACCCTGGCGGGCGGCCCGGATCCCAGCGCCGCGCTGGCCGCCTTCGGAAAAAAGTATCCCGCTTGACGGCCTTCCGCGGAGCGAAGATTCCAAGACGCCTGCGCCGCCCTTACAATCAATGGAAGCGCGAGAGGCGGCCTTCGCGGCCGCCCCGCCGGTCTGGAAACGGACGCGAACCACGGTCGAGACGAAGCTCATGACAAGAACTGCTCTGATGTTGCGCGCGATGTTCTGCCTGGCCTGCGCCGCGGCGGCCGGACGCTGCGCCGCGGCGATCCCCGTGAGCGGCATCGCCGACAAGAAGGTCTACGCCGATCGGGCCGTTTTCACCGTCTCTTCCGAAGAAGGGTACGAGTACACGCAGCTCAGCCTCACGAGCGAGCCGGTCGCGACGGATCTTCCCGTCCTTCTCGACCAGCCCGTGCGCGTGACGTATCCCCAGTACTACGAGCTCAACGTGCGCCGCCGGCCGGCGGGCCCTGGCGCCGAGGAGAGCGCGCGCATTCGCTTCATCGTCCGATCCAGCGAGCGCAAGAACGCGGAGTGGGGCCTGCCGCCGTGGACGCCCTACCCCCTGATCAACTCGGCGGCGGCGGAGTTCGCGGGCGGCCGCCTCACGATCGTCGCTCCCGCCGCGTATCCGCGGGACATGGAGATCCCGGTCATCGCCCTGGTCCGGACCGCGGAAGGCAAGCGCGTCGGCGTCAACGGCCCCGTCGCCGCCGCCGCCTACCCGGGCCGCGCGATCCAACTCCTGCGCGGCCAAGGCTCGGCGTTCCTTCCGGCCGCGGGCGCGGCAGGCACCATCGCTTACGATGCCTCGGTGCAGACGCTCGCGGCCGCCGCGCGCATCGCCATCGACGCCGCGACGACCTGGCAGACCGCGCCCGCCGTGATCGGCGCTCCCGCCACCTGGCCCCGGAACGCGCGGGTGAGCGTGGACTCCGATCTCACCATCGACGCGGGCGCCGCCCTGGCGATCGAGGCGGGCGCCGTCGTCAGGCTGGGGCCGGGCGTCGAGATCTTCGTCAACGGCGAGCTGACCGTCAACGGAACCTATGAGGAGCCGGTCGTCTTCGCGCCGGCCGACAGGGCCGCGCCCTGGGGCGGCCTGGTCTTCAAGGGCGGCGCGTCCCGCGGGGCCATCACCGGCGCCATCATGACGGCGAGCGGCGCCGATCCGGACTGGTTCCACAACAATCCCGGAAGCGGCGCGACGCACCTGGACAACGAATGCCTCTTCTATCTTTCCGGCGGCGCGCGCGTCGCTTTCACGGACTGCTGGCTCATCGATCATCGCGGCCAGGCCGGCCACGGCGAATCCTCGTACCTGACCATGACGCGCTGCCTGGTCCAGAAATTCCTGACCTTCGGCGAGTACAACGGCGGCGAAGTCCGCCTCGACGACTCGGCGCTCATCGAGTTTCCCGACAAGGATGCGCCCTTCGCCGACAACGACAGCGACGGGGTCTACCTGACGGGCGGCAACCACCGCATCGCCGACTGCGTCATCGGCTTCCTGCACGACGACGGCGTGGATGCGGGCTCCGGCGCGGGCGGTCCCGTCGAGATCACGCGCTGCTGGATCGAGGCCTGCTACCACGAGGCGCTGGCCTGGTCCTGCTCCTCCGGCACCAGGCTGCCCATCGTCACCGACACGGTCATCATCAACTGCGGCCAGGGCATCGAGGCCGGCTGGGGCAACCCGCGCGTCGAGGCCGATCGCTGCCTGTGCGTCGGCAACGGGGTCGGCGCGCGCTTCGGCGACAACTACGACTGGAGCTACAACGGGTTTCTGCGCGTCACGAACTCGCTCCTCCTCCACAACCTGCGCGACGTCTGGGGCCGCGCTTGGGACACCTGGGAGGAGCACCCGTTGCAGATGGAGGTGTCGCAGAACCTCCTGACCGCCGCCGACCCTCGGCACCCGGCCAACGGCGTGTGGGATCCCGGCGCCGATGCCGAACGCCTCGCGCCCTTCCTGCCGGCGCCGGACGACGCGGTCGGAATCGGCATCGCCGCCGGCGCGGCGCGCCTCGAAGCCTCCCGGATCGGCGCGGGCGTGCCCGTCGCCCTGAGCACCTTCAGCCGCAAGACGGTCGCGGTGGATTACGAAGCGGCATCGGACGCCGGCATCCTCGCGACAGGGACGCTCAGGTTCGAGCCGGGCCGCACCGTGCGGTTCCTGCCCATCGATGCGGCCGAGATCCAGGACCAGGGCTCCCTGCGCGTGACGCTTCGCAATCCCGTGCATGCCGAGCTCAGCGATCGGAGGGAACTCCTGATCGTCCCCGACGCCTGGGCGACGATCATTCCCGCGGGTTCGGTCTGGAAGTACTGGGACAAGAATGTCGATCAGGGAACGGCGTGGCGGGAACCGGCCTTCGACGATTCCGCCTGGGCCTCCGGCCCGGCCGAGCTCGGCTACGGCGATGGCGACGAGGCCACCGTCATCGACGGCGGCCCCTCCAACAACCGCAACCCGACGGCCTACTTCCGCCGCGAGTTCCGGATCGAGGATCCGAGCCGTTTCCTCGCCCTCAGGATCGGCCTGAAGCGCGACGACGGCGCCGTCGTGTACCTCAACGGCACGGAGGTCTTCCGGTCGAACATGCCGGCGGGGACGATCGGCTACAAGACCTGGGCCTCGTCGTCGGGAACGAGCGAGAGCACTTTCTTCACCCAGGAAGCGGAAGCCTCGCTCCTGGCCGCCGGCGAGAATCTCATCGCCTGCGAAGTGCACCAGGCGAACGCAACCTCGTCGGACCTGAGCTTCGATTTGACCTTGCAGGCCGAGCGCGCCGCGGCGCCGCCCGCGCCGAGTTTCATCCGCGGCGATGCCAACGGCGACGGTCGGATCGATCTTTCCGACGCCGTGACGATCCTGCGCTTCCTGTTCGCCGCGGCGCCGACCGACTGCGGAGACGCCCTCGACGCGAACGACAGCGGCCGGGTGGATGTCGCCGACGCCGTCTACGTTCTCGCCTACCTCTTCGGCGCGGGCCCGCCGCCGCCGGCGCCCTTTCCCCGGCACGGCCCCGATCCCACCGCCGACGATCTGGCCTGCGAGCGGCGGTAGCGGCGGCGCGCGCCCCGATCCGGCGGACATCAGCCGGCGCAACGTCTTGACCGCGAGCCTTCGGATGGGCGAAGATGCCGCGCTGCCGCTTTGGTCCGCGGCCTCCGCTCCCGGGAGCCGCGGCGCAAGCGTATGAAAGGACGACACCCGTGAGAGATGACGATTCCGCCCCGGAATCCCCGAATTCCGCCGCCGGCGCCGAGCGCCTGGTCGAGCCCGAGGACGCGCTGCCTCCCATCGACATGGAGCGGCTTCCGCCGCACTTGCGCGAGGCGGCGGCGCGCGCCGGTTGGACGGAGCTCATGCCGGTCCAGGCCCGCGCCATCCCCTACCTGCGCGCCGGCCGGGATCTCATGGTCCAGTCGCGCACGGGGAGCGGCAAGACCGGCGCCTTCATGCTGCCGATCCTCGAGCTCATCGACCGCGGTTCCAAGGCCTGCCAGGCCTTGATCCTCGTGCCGACGCGGGAGTTGGCCCAACAGGTCGCGCGCGAGGCGGAGCTTCTTGGCGGCGCCCTCGGCATCCGCACGGCGGCGGTCTACGGCGGCGTGCCCTACGGGGGGCAATTCGAGGCTTTCCGGCGCGGCGCGCACATCGTGGTCGGCACGCCGGGCCGCATCCTCGACCACCTTTTGAAGCGCACGCTCGCCTTCGACGCGGTTCAAATCCTGATTCTCGATGAGGCCGACCGCATGCTGTCGATGGGCTTCTATCCCGACATGTGCGACATCAAACGCCATCTGCGGCCGCGGCCGGCGGGCAGCTACATGTTCTCGGCGACCTTCCCGCCCTACGTCATGAGCCTGGCGGGCCAGTTCCTGCGGGCGCCCGAGCTCCTGAGCCTGAGCCGCGACCGGATTCACGTCATGGAGGTCGAGCACGTCCTCTACAAGACCCCCGCCCTGGACAAGGACCGCGCCCTGGTGCGCATCATCGAGATCGAGAACCCGGATTCGGCCCTGATCTTCTGCAACACGCGTTCGCGGGTGCACTACGTGTCGGTGGTGCTCCAGCGGTTCGGCTACGATGCGGACGAGCTCAGCTCGGATCTCTCCCAGGCGGTGCGCGACAAGGTGCTCGGCCGCCTGCGGGCGGGAACGCTCAAGTTCCTGGTGGCGACCGATGTGGCCGGCCGCGGCATCGACCTGCCCGAGCTATCGCACGTCATTCAGTACGACTTTCCCGAGGATCCCGAGGCCTATATCCACCGCGCGGGACGCACGGGACGCGCCGGCGCGGCGGGCGTGGCCATCTCGCTCGTGTCCGATGTGGAGCGTATCGGCCTCCTATCCCTCGCGAAGCGCTTCGGCATCGACCTTGACGAGCGGCCCGTCCCCACCGATGAAGAGGTGGCGGCGATCGTCTCCGAGCGGCTCACCGCCCTCCTGGAAGCCCGGCTGAGGACCCGCGACAAGCTGCAGATCGAACGCATGAAGCGCTTCGCGCCCCTGGCGCGGACCCTCGCCCAAAGCGAGGACGTGGCCGCGCTGCTCGTCATGGTGCTCGACGACCGCTACCAGGAGCTGCTTCACGCGCCCGCCCCGCAACCCGAGCCCGGGGGCGGACCCGAGCCGCGGGGCGAGCCGCGGACCCGCAGCTCCCGCGGCGGCGGGAGCCGGCGCGGGGGCCGCCGCGGCCGCGGGGGACGCGGCGGCGCTCGACGGGGCTGAGATCGCGTCACGGCGCCGCGCAGGCCCTGGACGCGCACGCCGGCAGCGTGTCCTCCGTCGGATCGACCCCGCATGCTTGCGCGCCCGGCGGCGGCAGCGAAGCGCCCGCGAAGAGATACGCGAGAATTCGAACGGCATCGGCGATATCGAGCCTGCCGTCGTCGTTGGCATCGGCCGCATCCGGGCACACGGGCGCCGGCGCTTCCGCGAACAGGTAGCCCAGCACGAAGATGGCGTCGGCGATATCCACGCGTCCGCTGTCATTGGCATCGCCGCGGCGGAAAAGCGGCGGCGGCGGCTCGGCGAAAGCGACCAGCGCGATGGCGCCGTTCTCCACGGCCGCCGCCTCCCACGCGCCGCTCGGCGCCATGAAGCTCACGGGGAAGGATGCGCCGCCGACATCGGAAGCGAGCGCAAGCTCGGCGCGATATCCCAGGGCATCCGCGGAGATGTCCGGCGCCGCGCGATACCTCAGGTTGCAGAGCACGATCTCCTCGCCTTCGGGCCAGCTTGACTCCGCCCCCTCGGGCAGCGTGGCGCGCACGTTCACGCCGTCGGCCTCGCGTTCGACCTCGAGCACCGCGCCCTCGAATGCCGTTCCCGCCGTCGCGGCGCCCAGAAACGCGACGAGGGCGGGATCGTGCCGGATGCCCGCCGCGAATCCGCGGATTTGGAGATCGCGCGCGAGCCGCGCGCGCAGCGGGACTTGGACGCCGGCCGCATCGCCGATGCGCGCCGCCGCGGAGCCGAGCTCCATGGTGCAGCGCAGGCCGACGACCTCCGCGCGGCATTCGGCCGGCAGCGATCGGCTTCCTTGGTCTCGGGCCGTGAGGGTCCATAGGTGGGCTCCGGGAAGCACGTCGCAATCGAGGTATTCGCTCGCCCCGGCCGGCACGACGGCGACCGGGACGCCATCGCGGACGATAGCGATTTCAATTCCCTCCGTTTGGGCCTCCCAGGAAATGAGCACATCGCGCCGGCCGCTTTCGACCTGGGCGCACCGGACCTGCGCGGGCCGCCACAGACCGACGGTCTCCTCGACCACGTTGTTCTCCACCACCGCTTCGCCCGGCGCGACGCCGATGGCGGCCCTGAAACGGTCCGCGCCGGTGCGGAGGCGCACGCGCTGTTCGAAACCAACCCAGGCATCGGGCTCCAGCACCGCGCCGCCGAGCGCCTCGGCGTGCAGCACCTCCCAGAGGTCCCGCGGCGCGTCCACGGCGCCGTCGCGGGCGAGTTCGAGCACGAGACCTTCCACGGAGGCCGGCGCGGCGCCGCGGTTGACGACCTGCGCCGTGATCACGACTTCCTGGCCGGGCTTTCCGTGAGGCGGCGCGATGGACAGGGCGACATGAAGATCCGGCCGCGCCGTGATGCGCAGGCGGCGCAGGCCCGCGCGCTCGCCGCGCCCCTTCTTCTGGATGACGCCGGGCCGGGACACGCCCACAACTTCGATATTCTTGATATTCGGCCCCACCATGAGCCCCGTGGGCACAAAGAAATCCATCGATTCCTCAACCAACTGGTTGTCGGTGACGAGAGTCACCGTCGCGGGCCCGCCGGCAGCCGGAATTCGCGCCACGGCCAGCTCGCCGTCGCCGTCGCGCACAGCGCCTGCGCCATGGTAGATCATGCCGAGCAACAGGCTGCCGTCGGGACCCACGAACGCTTTCAGGTTCTTGCCGTAGAGTCGTCCGGCGGCATCCACCGGCCCGCCGTCCGTACCACGGACGAGCAAGCCCCAGAGATCGTGCAGTACCTCGCCCTCGCGGCCGAGGATGAGACCGGCGTTGACGCGCTTTAGGATCAGCCCCTCGTCAACAACGTCGAAGCGATTGATCCCGCGGCTATCCAGGCAATCCATGCCGACCGCGATGATAGTCACCTGCTCGGAATTATCAGCGGGCACCGCTTCGTTGGCGCCGGGCGCGGAGCAGGAACGCTGGAAGGTAAACGCCTGATCGCCGGGACCGCATTCCCAGATCTCGATGGTACGATCGAACACGGTCGTGAGATCGGCGTCAGCATCCTTGATGAATGACAGTATGGCCGCGGTGCCCTCCCCCACGGGTCTCCTGGCAAGTCGCACCATGTGCTTGAGCGCGCCGTCGCCGGCGCCGATGAGCTGCGGTTCGGGCGCGACGGCGGCGAGCGGAGCCACCTGTACGACGCACGCCGCGACCGCCGAAGCCCGGGGATCCGTGCTGTCCTCCTGCGTGCAACGTACCCAGGCGACCGCAACCCTGGCTCCGTAGCCGCAGGCGCACACCTGGGGGAACGCATCGGCCTTGTGGGCGTGGTCGTGGTCGGAGAGCCGGAGCGGACGCGACCAGCCCGATCCGGGCGTCCAGACGGCAAGATACACGTCCTGCATGGTTTGGAACGCGGCGTATTCGTTGACATCCAAGTCGCCGTCCTGCATGAACGCCTGGTTGAACTGCACGAGGGGGAGCTGGTTCTCGCTCCAGACGAGCACTGCCTGCCCCGGCTCGCCCGGATTCGCACCGGGAACCCATGCCAGCACGGGATCCGAGGGCATGCGGCCCGCGGCGTCAGGCCAGATCGCCGCCGGCGCCGAGGGTTCGCCATCGCCCTCGCGCAGACTCCAGAAGAGCTGCGGCGCCGCGCGCGCCGGATCGGGATCCGTGTCCTGAACCCACACGGTGAGCGCATACCAATCGTCGCCGCATACCGCCGGCAGGACTTCCTCGGGATCGGGATCTTCGTCAGGACCTTTGAATGCGAAGGCCGGTCGGTCCGCCGCCGCTCCGCTCGACAGGCCGCAGTCGTCGGGATCGACCCAGCACCAGCGGCATAAATCGCAGGGCGGCGTCAGGCAGCCGCTCGCATTGAGCAGCGTCACCGTCCCGAACTTGCAGACGCGGATGCCGCACACCTTGCCGTAGAAGCTCACCCAGAGGTAGAACCTCCAGCAGAGATCCGCGTCGAGTCCGAAGCAATCCATGAGACCTCCGCCGCCGTCCAGAAGCGGCAGGGAATCGACTTGCAGTTCGATCGGAACGCCAAGACGGGCTTCGGCAGTGGCGGACACGCCCGCGCCGACAAGGAACGCGATATCGGCGTCGAGCCAGGTTTCGATGCTCGGCTCGATATGGGGGCAGACGGCGGCATAGGCCTTGGGCGCGAGGTCGCGCTCGGTGTTCAAGGCGAGTTCGGCGCCGAGATCCAAGCCGTAGCTCATACCGATCCGCATGCCCCACGTGATCGTTATGAACCACGCCTGCGCGATGGGCACCGTCTTCTTGAAGATCGTCATGTTGCCACCGAAGACATTCGGCTTGCAAGCGCGGAAACAGAGATGGCTGCCGCGGTCGCCGGCATGCAGGCATTCGACGCCCTGCAGGCGGAAGTTCTTGTCGATAAGCTTCTTGTTTAAGAACTGGACGAGAACCTCGGCGCCCACCGCCGAGCGTCGCATGTGGTACTTCTCGGTCATCGAAAAGGGGATGTCAGCCGTGAGCGCCGCTTTGACGCGGTTGTCGAGCTTGAGCTCCGGGAGACAGGCGCTGCCCACGCATAAACGGTACGGCCCGATGGGCTTGTCCCATTCGACGATCCCGAGCCCGCTCGGCCAGCCCGGCACGCGGGGCGTGAAACCGTTCGGAAGCCGCAGGTGGAAAGCGTACGACCGCGTCTTCGAGTCGACGGAGATCTTCGACTCCAAAGCCTCGGCAAGGGGCCACTCATCACGCCAGGGCAACGGTACGCGCCAGGCGGTGGCGCGGGCGATGTCATGCTCGGCCAGAAATAAACCACCCCATGCGAAGCACCAAACCTCGACGGGCAGGCCGGCCTCGATGCCATCGACAGCAGGCAACAGCGAAAAATCGATCTCGCCGCGCCACCAGCAGGGCCTCGTCATGGCCTCTTCGCGTGTCATGTCCACGGGCTCGGCGGGTACCCACGGCCAAGACTCCGGAGGGTGGTTCTTGTATCCGAACTGATAGTACACGGGCAAGCGGGGCTCGTCCGGGTAGTCCCACAGACCCTGCCATCCGGGCCGCACGTAAGTGTAGTACTCGAGCTTGAAGGGGGTCACCGCCTGGTGCGGGTAAGGCGTCTCTTCGTCGACCTGGCGCCTAGCCTTGGCGGCATCCGGACCGACGAACACGTTCGGGTTGGTCAGCCCGAACTCGTTGTAGATCTGGTCGACTTCCAAGATATCGGTTGCGCTGCCCGGCGTGCGGACGTTGAGCAGCATCGCGCGGGACCTGAGGCGGGCCTCGTCGCAGTTGGCGCCCCTCGCCGTCACCGTGACCCGGTAGAGCGCGCTGCGCACATACATGTGCGCGACGGTCGTGCCCGACGAGATAGCGCTGCCTCCGTCCCCGAAGTCCCAGCGATACTCGGCGACGGGAGCCGAGCCGGCCTTGGGGCTCACGGTGAAGAGAAAGCTCCGCATGCCCTCGATGGCTTGCATTACAGGCGACCCGCCGGCGCCGCGGGAGGCACCTTCCTTGGCCTGGTTGAAATCCAACGTTTGGAAGCTCGGAAGGCCGGTTTCCACCCAGGTGATCTCATTGAGTGCGATCTTGCCGTCGCGCTCCGTGAGAGGCGTCACTCGGATCATCGGATTGGGCGCCGTGATCTCCGCAAGCTCAAAAAGTTCCACGATTTCGCACTCCCAGCATCGTTTGCAGGTCTCGCCGAGCTCGTGGATCACATCGCCGTCATAAAGCCGGGGATTGAGGTACGCCGGGCTATCATCGAAGTGCAGGAAGACCGCCGCGGACGAGTCTTCGGGCGCATCGAGGTAAAGGGTGAAGAAGTACCGATGCATGTTCCCGTCGCCGGTGAGGCTCATCTGACCGAAGCCAGGCTCGTTCTGCTTGAGTCCCTCTGCCTCTGGGTCCACCACCACTGTCGTCGTGATCCATTCCGGCCGGCCGGCTTCCGCGGGGAAGCTCACGGGCTGCCAACGCAGCTTCTTCAGGGTGTACCGGCCCGCGTCGTCCGACTCGAATTCTTTTCTGGACCGAATTAGAAGCTGGAGCTCCGCGCCCTCGGGAAAGGCCCCTCTCCGCGAAAGCAGCAGGCGCACCACGAGGTATCGCACCGGCGACCCGTCGATGGAGGACGGGAACTCGATGAGGCCCCCGAACTCGCACCCCGCCGCAAGTTTCTTCACGCCGGTCCCGGGACGGCCGGCGGAGCCGCCCACCCAGGCATCGTTCGAACAGTACGTCTCCGCCCCGATGTCCACGGTCGTGACACCACCGTCGATCCCGGCGTCGGGATCGCCGTTTGCCTTAATGGTCACCTCGCCCGCCGAGGCCGCCTGCTCCGGATCGAGGTGCACCATCGTGCTCTCCCCCGGCAGCACGTGCACCTCGCCGTCGCTGGTCACGACCTCGAGCGAAGGGTACGATCCGGCCGTGTCCCACTCTAGATCGCAGCTTCCGTCGGCATTCCACGTGACGTTGACGTTCTGCACGGGGTTCTGCATTCGCCGCCCCAGGAAGAAGCCGTCTTTCAGGCGCAGCTTCCCGGCCGAGTCCCACACGTGAATGTCGACCGTGCCGGTGTTCCCCGCCTTGGCGGCCGGCGTGCGCACGGTGATGCTCGTCGCCGTGGCGTTCAGGACCGCTGCCTTGTAGACGCCCAGATACACCGCGAGCCCCGGCCCCGGTACGAACCCGTTGCCCTTGACCACAACCTCGGCGCCGCCTTCGATCGGGGCCCAATTCGGATTCGCGCCGGTGATCTCGCGCCGGTCGGCCACATAGCGGAAGCCCCGCGCGAGCACGGCATCGCCGGCGCGCACATCCACATAGCAGCCGCCGGGACACGCGACAGCCGGCGTCGTCGCGCGTAAGCACCGCGCGCTTACGAACCGGACGTCCGGCGCCGGCGCCTGCCCGAAGCGCACCGCCAGCCCGGGCCGAAAGTTGCGGCCGTGGATTTCGACGACGGTGCCGCCCGCCAGCGGGCCGGCCCACGGCTCCACCCGTTCGATGACCGTGCCGGGCGAGACTTTCCCGGGATTGAGCAGGGTGAACAGGTAAGGGGACGTCGACACCCCGACAAGCTCCGGCAGGCCGTTCCGATCCAAATCCACCGCGTGCACGTCGTCCAGCGAGGAGTACCTGTAAGTGAACGCGGTTTCGACCTCGGCGAAAGTCCCGTCGCCGCGATTCCAGAGCACGGTGATCCCCCAATTGACGCTCTGACCGGGGACCGGATCGTGCACGGAGCAAGCCAAATCGACAACGCCGTCGCCGTCAAGGTCGGCGGCGGCAAGCCCCTTGGGCAGGTGACCCGCGGTGATGGCGAAGGGGTCATGGAAAGCCCTGCCTCCGCGTCCCAGCCAGACATACACTCGCCCCAACTGCCTGTCGGTCTTGGCCGCGTCGATGATGCCGTCCCCGTTGAAATCCGCCGCCGCCAGGCCGTCGCCCTCGGCGGTCGCCCCCAGGAGGAGACGCGGCAGATACCGGGCCGCTTGCAGCGTGCCGTTGCCGTTGCCGTAGAATACGGCGAGCGGCCGCTCGCCTCCCACATCGACCAGGCAGTCAAGGCGCGAATCGCCGTCGAGATCGATGATCTTAAGGTTGCGGCTCGCCGCGAAGCTTGGCAGCCCCTCGTAGGCCGCGTAGGGTTCGAAGCCGTGATCGGCGCGCCCCAGAAAAACGTAGACGCCGGAGGAGGAGCTCACCGGCGTGCGCCGGCCGGCGACCACGATATCCGGAAACGCGTCGTCGTTCAGGCGCCCCGCCGCGACGCCCTGGGCGCCCAGGCTTTCCCCGAGGGTCCCGGCATACTCCAGACCGTTCTGGCCGTCGCCGTGATAAACCTCCACCCCGCGCCCATAGCACGCCAGGAGGACATCGGCGGCGCCATCGCCGTTGACGTCGGCACAGGCCAAGTCGCGGATGCCGGCGCCCTCGGCCATGGGCCACGCCGCTTCTTCGCGCAGCGAGCCGTCAGCACGCGCCGACAGGATCACGATCTCGCGCGCACCGCCGTCGGCGATCACGATTTCGGGCCTGCCATCGCCGTTCAGGTCGCCGACCGCGGTCGCATCGATCCGGTGGCCCGCGCCGAGATCGTAGCAACGTTCGCCGGAAATGCCGTGCGGCAGGCCGCCCAAGCCGATGAAAGCTTGCCCCTTGTTGGAGAGCAACCCCACGAGATCGTCGACCCCGTCGCCGTTCAAATCGCACGCCAGCCCCCCCGCGAAAGGCTCGTGGAGCGCGTAAGTGCCGGCGGTTCCGAACCGCCGGTTGCCTAGCCCGGTGAAGATCGCCCCGTGCTGGCCGATCGGCGCGGAGCTCGCGCTCGCGAAGATGTCCTTAAGGCCGTCTCCGGTCAGATCGCCCACCGCCAGCCAGGAAGGCCCGGGCGGCGTATCCAGGAAGAGCGGCGTCGCGGCGAAGGTGCCATCGCCGAAGCCGAAACGGACCGCGAGACGGTTGGAGTTTCTCAGCGCGATCACCAGATCCTGGCGCTTATCGCCGTCGAGGTCGGCCGCCACGATCCAGGCGCCGCCCACGCCGCCCGTGTCGACGAGCGGCGTTCGGATCGAGAAGCCGCCTTTCCCATCGCCGAGGGCGATCTGAACCTTGTCGCCGCTTCGGAGCACCGCGAGATCGATGTTCCCATCGCCGTCGAAATCCGCGGCCGCCGCTCCCAAGATGAGGCCGCTGTCCGGAATGGCGCTCTCCAGGCGTTTGAAGTTGCCGTTGCCCTCGTTGACGAGCGTCATGACGGGGTCCGGGGCGCTGAACTCGTAGGCCAGGCAGATGAGGTCGGGGCGCCCATCGCGATTCAGATCGCAGACGAAGAGCCGCGGCTCTTTGGCGGGCGGGAGCGGCTTGCGTCCGGGGAGATTGAAAAACGCGCTCGCCCGCGGAAACCGACCCCGGCCGTCGCCGAAGAAGACGCGCACGGCCTCCTCCTCCACGACGGAGGTCGCCTGCCGGTTGCCGCTCGCCACGGCGCAATCCAGGTTGCCGTCGCCGTCGAAGTCCGCCACGGCGACGGTGTACGGACCGCCCTTCGGCCACTCGATCGGAACCGCGCTGGTGACGAAGCGCCCCTCGCCGGCGCCGAACAGAATCGAAACCTCGGGCGAGGACGTCGAGTGGCACGCGATGGCGAGATCCACGAGCCCGTCGTTGTCGAAGTCGCCGGCAGCTACATCATTCGGAGACGGACCCGTCGCGTAATGCATGGGGAAGGGAGGCGCCGCGGAAAGCAGCGGCGCCAGGCACAGAACCGCCGGCCAGAGGTGCCGCCAAAAGGGGACGCTGCGACGATGGACGACAACCAAAGAGGGGCTCCATGAACACATGACCCACCTCCTGAGGAGGTTCGCCGCCCCGGCGCGCCGGGAGGACGTCCCCCGTCGCCGGTTGGGACGCTTCGACCGTATTCGCAGGTCTGATTTCTATATGCTAACTCAAAGAAAGGGATAGTTCAAGCTACAGGGCGGAGCCCCAAACCGCCGCGGGCGGGCCCGGCGCGCACTCCGCGCGGGGAGCGCGGCGGGCTCGCCCGCGGCTCCGGCCCGCCTGACCGGCCCGAACGCCTCCCGAACCCTTCGCGCCCCGCGTTTCGCCCTCAACGCCGCGCGCACCCTCTCCGCCGCCGGCCCTGCGCTCCCGCATGGCCGGCCTGCGCGCTCGTTCGCGCCCCCGCCTCGCCGCCCTCACGCACCCCAGTCCCACTCCCTCGGGGGGCGCGGGCCCCGCCGCTTGCGCCCCTCCCTCACCGAGCCTCCCCTTCCTCCCCCCGCGCCGTATCGTCGAGGACGCCGCTCCGTAGTACCGAAGCCGGATCTCCCGTGGCTCGGCCAGATGCGCCAGCGCCGGGAACTCCAGCGGGTCGTACACGACCGTCCCGCGCCCAGGCGCACCCTCGTTCTTTCCATGGTAGATCACATTCGAAGCCCCGGGCGCGTACTCCATGCGTCCGAGCGACAGCACCGGCTTGCAGGGATAGCTCACCAGCCGCTTGCGCCCCTCCCGGTCGCCCTGCCGACGGAACGATCTCGACCATGGCGGTGCGCCGCGACGTCACCGATCTCAGGCGCGCCGAGGAGGACCGGCGCCGCCTGGAGGCGCACCTCGAACGTACCCAGAGAATCGAGAGCCTGGGCATGCTCGCGGGCGGGATCGCTCACGACTTCAACAACCTCCTGACGGCGATCGTCGGCCACATCAATCTGAGCCGCGGACATCTCCCGCCCGGCTCGCCCGCGCACGATAACCTGCATGCCGCCGACACGGCCGCCCAGCGCGCCGCGGATCTGCACACGCAGATGCTCGCCTACTCGGGGAAAGGCCGGTTCGCCATCGAGGCGTTCGACCTCAACGAGGTCGTCGCGCACATGGTCCGCATGCTCGAAGTCCTGATCCCGAGGCGGACGGCGATCAAGTACCGGTTCACCCCCGGTCTTCCCGCCGTCGAGGCCGATGCGGGGCAGATCCACCAGGTCATCATAATCTCATCGTCAATACCGTTGAGGCGATCGGCGATCGCGAGGGCGAGATCGTCCTCTCGACGGGCCTTCGGGTCTGCGATCGCGCCTTCCTCGCCGGGATGTACCTCGACGAGCGCCTGCCGGAAGGATCCTACGTGCATCTCGATGTCGCCGACAACGGGTGCGGAATGGATGGCGAAACGGCGCGCAGGATCTTCGACCCGTTCTTCTCGACGAAGTTCACCGGGCGGGGCCTGGGGCTTCCGGTCGTCCTCGGCATCGTTCGGGGTCACAGGGGCGCAATCAGGGTGGCGAGCGAGCCCGGCAAGGGATCGACGTTCACGGTGCTGCTGCCGGCGGCGGCGCGGCCGGTCGCAGCCGGCGCGCGGCGCGACCGCCCGGCGTCCGGCTGGCGCGGGCACGGAGCGGTGCTCGTCGTCGACGACGATGAGATGATCCTGGGAGTCGCCAAGCCCATGCTCGAACGCCTGGGGCTCTCCATGCTGGCGGCCTCGGGCGGTGACGAGGCGATGGAGATCTTCCGGGCCCGCCGGAACGAGATCCGCTGCGTCATCCTGGACCTCATGATGCCGCGGAAGGACGGCGGCGAGACCTTCGCCGAGCTCCGCGAGATCAAAGGCGATGTACGAGTGATCCTCTCGAGCGGCTACGACGAGGAGGAAATGACCGCACGGTTCGCGCAGGGGGACCTCGCCGCCTTCCTCCAGAAGCCGTACACGCTCAAGGCCCTCGAGACGGCGATTCGCAGCGCCCTCGAGGCGTGAGGGCTGGATCTCCGCCGCCGCGAGAGCGCCGCCCGCGGACCGGCCGCCGGTTTCGCCGGACGATCCGGCGCGCCATCGGAAACGACGAGGGTCAACGGATCTCGTCGAAGCTGCCGAGCGGCGCCGACGTCCAGTAGTACGGATCGTCGCCCGGCGCGAGCCGGAGGCCGTTCATGTCCATGGTGTCCCGTATCGGCTCGTAGACATCCTCGTACCAGCCGGCCGGGACCTTGTAGACCGTGCCCGTGTCCGGATCGTAGACCCGATCGAACCCGAGCATGGCATCGCTCCTCTTCTGGGCGAGAATATCGTCGGCGGCGGACCGCTGGGCCCAGGCGTCGTAGATGATGTCCGATGCCTCGCTGAGCGTCCGCCCGATCTCGGCGACGCCCTCCCAAATCTGATGCTGCTGGACGAAACACCAGTTGATGTACGCATCGGTCAATGTGAAGCTCTCCAGGCACGCAACCAAGGTGGGCAGGAGCATCGGGAACTCCTCCTTGGGCGCCGTGACGCCAAAGACGATGTAGGCCTGCGCAAGGTCCGAGAACGGCAGCGGGACCATCGTGCCGAAGAACTGTCCCTCTCCCGTCGCGCCTCCCTCGGCGAAGATCCCTCGCACGAGCGAGCTGTCGGCGCCGGGCAAGGGCAGATAGCCCGGCTGCGGCGCGACGGAGATGATCTCCAGGCCCTCGATGTGCGGGAACCGGGGCATGAACGCCTCCGCGGCCTTCATCGCGGCCACCTCGGGCCAGTGGGCGAAGAAGTTCTCCGCGGTCGCGGGGGAGACCACCGGCGCATCGACGTAGGGGATCTCCAGGTACCCCTGGCTCGTGTACCAGGCATCGAAGTCCTTCTTGGACTGATCGGTGTACACGGGCCCGATCTGGCCGAAGTAGAACATTCTCCGGAGGGGCCGGCTCGGGTCCTGAATCAGGAACGCGAAGGTCGAGCAGTAGCCGGCGGTGAACACCTCCCATCCCTTCGGCTTCCGGATCGAGAAGAAACCGACGTTGTACGACTCGATCTTCAGCGCCGGCGGCGGCACGAAGCGCAACACGCGCGTCCGGGTCGTCCGCCGCAAGGCATCCAGCGACTCCACGCACCAGCAGACCCCGGCGTCTCCCGCGCCGGCCAGCTTCCCGATCGCGGCCCACGTCGAGGCTTTCAAGGAAATGCGCTTCCTCGTCTCGATCAAGGGATTCTTGACGGCGGCCGCGACCGCCTTCTTCCTCGTGAAGTTGCGGTCGCTCCCGAACCACACCTTGAACGTCTGATTGCAGCGAGTTTCCCAGGCGATCTGCGGGGAGGCGCCCGCCTCCGGAATCTCGATGGCGGCGTTCGCGGCCGGTTCGGGCTCCTCCAGCTCCAGGGAGAAGACGCCGCTCGGAATCCTGGTCTTGTCCGCCTTCGTCCCCACGACCTTCCACTGGAGGATCCCGCCCCTGACGCGGTGGAGCAGCAGGATCTTCCGCCACGTGGATGGCTTGACGGCGGCCATCCCGAGCTCCGGCTTGACACGGAGCCTCGCGAGGAGCTTCACGAAGTCGTTCGTGGAGAACTGGACCTCGACCGCCTTGAACGCCGTGGACGTCTCCCACCGGAACACGGGGGGATCGTAGCACGAGCACACGCCGAAGGACGCGCCATCCGGCGGAGACAGGAGCCGGATTCCCTCCTCGCTATCCTGGCCGAAGGATCGATTCGAAAGCGGCGCGAGAATCGCCAGCGCCAGCGCGGACCATCCACTTCGTCTCATGCACTCCTCCTACCCATAGGACTTCTCGTTGGCGTTTTCATCATCGACGATGCTAATTGGAAACGCCCCGGCGTCAAGCAACAAATGGCATTGGGAGGGATGCAAGGTCCGGTTTTGCCGGAAAAGGGGGGGCCCGAAGAAGGCGTCGAGGGCTTTCGCACGCACGTTGAGGGCGCCGGAGGTCACGTGTTTCGGGCGGGAGGCGTACCGCGAGCCGGAGGGCTGGCGAGACCTCGGCGTGTCGCAGCCATTCCGGAGCGGAGAGTTTACGGGCCGGGGAGAGAAAGCGTGATTGCCCAGACGCAGGCGGGCCCGAGAGTGCCCAGGCCGATGCGGAGCTCATCGGTTAACCCGATCACGGTAAACCGCGCCCGCAACGAGGGTTTCAGGTTCCGGTGGTGGAAGGTCTGGACGAGCAGGAACGCCAAGAAGAGCGTCAGGATGAAGTTCAGGATGGCCGCCGGTTCATGGGCGTAGCAGTGGTCGAGCGACCAGTGCGTGGACATGTTGTGGAACAGATCGTTCTCGATCTCCCATCGGGCGTGAGCAGCTTCCCAAAGGGCCTCGACGGGCAACCGCGATGGGGAGATCGTGGTTGCCCAGTACCATTGGCGGGCCTCTTCGCGCGCCTGCCGACTGCCATTGCGGTACTGCCGCTTTGTGATGCATTCTCGGGTGTGCGATAGCAGACGACGCCCGCGTGGTAATACTCGATCACCTCCTCGCCATTGACGGTAAGGCGGCGCTGGCAGCACTGCGGGCAGCAACGCTTTCGTGAGGGAAAAAAACTCATGCCCATCGAGGGCCGCGAAACGCAAAGGCCGCTTGAGCGGGAGCAGCTTGTTACGCTTGAGCTGGTGGTTGACCGCACGCAGCATGCCACGAAGCACTGCGGCATCCATGCGGGCAAACACCCGTGCGATGGTGTCCGCGCTGGGTTTCCGAGAGCCGACCAGGGACTCCAAGCGACGGGGAACCCGAAGCACGCCGGCGATGGCATTGAGGCTGCCGGCCCTCGTAACAGCCATGAGAAAGCCGCTGAGCCAGACGGCCGCGGTCGTAATCCGCGGGCGCTGACGCGCATCCACCAGTCCGGACACGTGGCGGCTGAAGTCGAAGACCTTCTCGAGGTACGCGCAGAATCTCCGCATCATGGGCGACGACTCCCTGGTCCGGTGCGCTTTTCTTTCGCGGCCTGGAGGCGTTTGACACACTCGCCGGGCATCTTCTCCAGGCACTCGTGGGCTTCTTGGTAGGCGCGCACCCACTCCCTGACCTGGGTTTCGAGGTCGGGAGGGACATAGATCATCTTGCGGGTCTTGCCCGCCAGCGCCGACACGTACAGGGAGACGTGTTTGTCGCCCCTTTGGCACTTGCAGTTCTCCTTTCCGCAGGTTCTCGCCATGGTGACGAGGCTCCCGTGCAGGAGAAGTGAGTTATGGATGAGGCGGAGGAGGCGGGAGCGCGCGTTGCCTTCGACCGCCGAGAGGCCGCGTCCACCGAGCCTTGGCATAAGCAATTGTCCTTGGAGACTAATCTGATATCATATCAGAAATCAGTTTAACGGTAAAAAAATCAAGCCCCTTTCGAATGCGAATTTGCTTTTTTCTCGTGGACGCCTCAAGGCGCGGATTCAGGCCGGCTTACGGCCTTGGCGCGCCCCCCGATGCGGAACTCCTGGCGGACGCAAGCGCCGAGAAAAGACAGACCTCGGGGGGGCCGGGCCGACGCCGCCGCCGCGGCGCGCGCGGTGGCTCCGCCGCGGGCTACACCCCTTGTTGGTGCCGCGCCGCCGCGGTCAGGATGATTCCTTCCAGGCCCCGCGCCACGAGTTCGATGGCGACCGCGGTCAGAAAAAGCCCCATGACCCTGCTCAGAATGTCGATGACTTTGGCGTTGATCCGGTCGATCGCCAAGGAGAAGAGCAGAAACACCGCGGCGACCAGCACGAAGGTCACGCACAGATTCGACAGCACGGCCAAGCGCCCCAGTTCGAAGGCCTTGATCGTGACGAACGAGATCGTCGCCGGGCCGGTCAGGAGCGGCGTCGCCATGATCGCGATGGCGCTGTCGCTCAAGTCGGGGAGCCGTTCCTCCTCCTGCCCCGGGGTCACCATGCGGATGCCGAGCAGGAGAAGCACGACGCCGCCTGCGACGCGGAAGGAGTCCAGCGTGATTCCGAAGACCCCGAAGAGCCACGGCCCCGCGCAGACCATGACCACCCCCAGGAAGAAGGCGACCACGACGGCTCGGACCGCGATCTTCCGCACATTGGCGCCTTCGGAGTGCGCCGTCACGAGGAAGGGCATCGAGGTCAAGGGATTGACAAGGGCGAACATCTGAAGGACGAGGACGAAGTCGAGCATGGACGGAAAACCCTCCGGATCCGCCGGCGCACGCCGGCCGAAAGGACGTTTGTAACCAAAAGTCATCCCGGCCGCAACATCCTCGGGCGCCGCGGCCGGGCCGCCGGTCTCCAAATGCGCCGGCCTTGCGGGGGGGGCCTCAGCGCTCCTCCCCGTGACGGCGGCCATCGCGGCCTGATTCGCCCCTGGAAAACGACTTGAGAAACGGCGGGGTCGGAGAGGAAGCGCCGAAACTGAACCGGTACACGGCAGCGGGGGCTCGGCGCGCGCGCCGGGCATCACGGTCAGGGCGGCCGAGACCACCGCACCGGCGCGGCCGTGGCTGTCGCCGTAGCCGGGGCCGCCGCCTGCGCCTTCAGAACCGCGGGTTGCCGCCCGTCACGCGAGATCGGCGGCACGGCCTTGGCGGCCTGGTTGGGGATGATCGGCGCAGGACAAGCGCCAGTCCGCTAGCGCGGCGCCGGTCGCCAACGCCGCGGCGGCGCGTCACACGCCTGCGCGAACGCCTTCCGCGATGTCCCGCCGCCCCGCGCCGTGCATACCCGGGTCGCTTACTGCCGGCCGTAGAAGATGCAATCGAGCTGGTCGGGCGTCGGGTCTTCCTGGATCTGGCCCGGCGTGGTTCCCGGCGGCAGCCTGTCTCCGGCGAAGAGGTACGCGAGCATCTTGATGGGATCGCCGATGTCAATCTTGCCATCATCGTTGACATCGGCCGCATCGTCGCACGTGATGCCTTCCCCCGTGTCGAAAAGGTACGTGAGCAGGTGGATGGCATCGGCGATATTGAGTCTGCCGTCGTTGTTGGTGTCCCCGCGCACGAATCTGCTATTCGCACACAGACTAATTTTGACCCGCCCTTCGTACGGTATGAAGGCGTCGGCCACGGCGACCAGCGTGGCAACGTCGCCGTAGGCATACCCGCTGGTGGAGAGGAAACCGCGTCCCTCCGCATCGGTGAGGGCGAGGGCGAACTGGCCGGCGGGACCGGTAAGACAGAACCGCACGTCGTTGACGGGCGCCCCGGCTGCATCCCGCGCTCGGACCGCGAGCGCATTCGAAGGCAGCACGCACTCCGCGTGCTCGACGACGAGTCTCGCCGGCGGCTTGATCCACAAGGACAGCTCGGGGTCGCCCATGAGGTTCAGCGCGAACTGCGCCCAGCGGTGCGGCCCGTTGTCGGCGAGCACCGCCTTGCGGTTGTGGAGGTGGCCCACGTTGCGGGAGAAGAGCAGGCCTTCCCAGAACTCCCGCTCGAGATCATCGCCATAGCCCACCCAGCTAAACCTCGAGTTGCCGACGTAGGCCACGGCCCCCCCTGCCGCGGTCTTCACGAAATGTTCGGCGACGCAGTCGTCGTCGTCGAAGCGCGCGGTCGAGCACGATTCGGCATAGACGGCCCCGCCCCTGAATCCGTTCGTCAGCGAGGCCACGTCAGCGCGGTCCACCCCGGCGCAGCCGCGCGCGTTCCCATGCCCCGACAGGCTGATGATGTTGTAGCCGCTCTCCAGCGCGTCCTTCATGGCGGGACGCGAGAGCTCGAAGAGATCGGAGGCGGGATAGCCGGGCGTGTCTTCCCAATCCTGGTACAGGCGCCTGCGCGAGGTGAGCTGCGAGGCAAGCGTGGCGAGCTCGTCCTTGATCTGTTCCTTCTCCACGACGGAGCTGTCCGGGTCGAAGCTGTCGAAAAAGAACTTCGCGGGGCGGATCCGGGCGGCCGGCCCGCGCACGAGCACGTACGGGGTGGGTAGGGGAATCTCGATTTCGAACAACACGAAGTTGATGTAGATCTCCGAGCGCGTGCTGAAAGAATCGTTCTCGCAGAAGTAGTACCCCAGGTTCATCGCGTTCGCGTCGCGATTGTAGGGCACGTGCCAGTAGTCGCCGGGCGCGTTGTAAGCGACGAGTTCGTACAGCGACGGGTCGACGGGGCTCTTGAAATAGCACTTGCTGCGCGGTCCGGCGGCGGCATAGTAATATTTGTTCACCACCGGCGGATCGGCTGCCGCCTCCTCGACGGCGGGGCCGCCGCCCCAGTTCGACGAGCCGAGGAGCAGCTTGCGCACGAAGGCGCTCGAGAGCCCGTCGAACTTCTCGTAAGCGATGGTCTTGTCCACGAAGGCCTTGGCCTCGGCCCCGCTTTCCACGGGCGCCCGCCCCAGGACCATGTTCGGCCAGTACGCGACGCCGTCGAGGCTCGTGGAGTTGTTGTACTGCCCGTACAGTCCGTTGTCGTTCAGATCCCAATCGTGTCTGCCGGGTTGACCGTAGTACCGCCCCAAGAGGCTGGAGTAGTACAGATCGGTGGGGATCGTGTTGCAGTCCAGCGCGGCATAGAAATCGGTGCCCTGGATGTCGGCCGCGGGGCCCGCCAGGCGGATATACACCGTCTTGACGGCGGAAGGCGTAGCGTAGGTCTCGCTCGTCACGTACTGCCAGCCGGGGTTGGCGGCGCTCGGGTTCGCGACGCGCGCAAAGGACCGTCCCGTGGCCTGGGAGACGATGAGCGTTCCCGGATCGATGTTGTCGCGGTGGTGGATACGGACAAACTGCGTCGCGGCGTCGTAGTAACAGCAGTCCTCTTCGGGGGTCGCGGCGCCGACGAGCCAAATATAGTGGCTTCCGTTGGTCACGTTGGCCGTGACCATGCGCGGCGGTATGATCGAGACGTCGCCGCCCAGAAGCACCCAGTAGGTGTTCCAGTTCGATCGGGCGTGTTTGAGGAAATTCCGGATGACCTCCTGCAGATCGCGGGTGCCGGGCGGATCGAAGACGCCGAAATCCCGGTTCATGATTTCTTCCACCGTGACGACGGCAGCCTTCTTTCCCTTGGAGGTCTTCCAGGCGGCGAGCCGTTCGAACTGCGCCACCATGTCGCCCGAGACGGCGGCGCCCGGCGTCATGTCCTCGTTCCATTTCTTGTTGTCCGTGATGATCAAATACCAGACGTCGTGAGTCTTGTAGAAGGGGATCCGAGGCACATAGACCAGGTCGTCGGCGTTCACGACCATCGCCCTGAGTTCTTCGTTCTCGGCAATATCGACGTAGGTCGGCTCTCTGATCCGAGGAGTCGTCCCGCCCTGGCTCGTGATGCCGACCGTTATGCTCGACGCCGCCTGAAGGATTTTCTCGCGGGGACGCCACGTGACGGGATAGATATCGATCGTCACCATGTCGTAGCCGCCCAGGGCGGTCGTCTCGCGAATGCGAGCCGGCGCGGGAGGCCAGAAAGGATACTGGGCCAGGCTGGGATCCAGCGGCACAGCGTGGGCCTCGGCCGGATAGTAGAGAGGCCCGCCGTCTTCGTCGGGGAGGAACTCCGGCGGTTTCACTCTGCGATTCTCATCGCCGGCCTGGTATCCCTGCTGCCACTGAACGACCGGGTGATCCCCCATGGTCGTCACCTGGCCGACGCTGATGATAAGGTCGCCCAGCTTGGCGCCGGCGGGCACCGCCACCCTCCGCGTCACGAAGGGCAAGATAGGAAAGCCGGGGTCGGCGGCGTGGCTCGCGCCGCGCATGCGGACCGATGTCACCTTCGTCTGTGCGGGCGGATAGATCGTCTCGCGCAGGATCAAGTCGGCGGGATCGAACCGCGTGATGAATCTCACCGTCTGGCCCAGGGCGCCCGCGGCGGCGACGCAGGCCGCAAGCACGAGCGCGCCGCGCCGAGGAAATATAGAACGAGGAAGAGCGCGTGGATGGGGACACATGGCACAACCTCCTTCCGCATTGCCTTGCGGGTCGCCGACGTGGACTGAACGCCTCCTCAGCGGCACACCCATGCCGGCCGGCGCCTTGTTGTCGCCGCACAACCTTCTTGCAGAGATTGTACCTGCACCGCGAGGAGCGGGCAAGATAATACGAAGGCTCACGCGCGGAGAAGGAGCCGCGTGTCCAAGAAGCCGCGGCTGCGGGCACGAACGCCTGTCGGCCTTCGCGCCCGCGCCTTCTTGCCTATCCGCCCCGCGGGGCCGACAATCGGGTTGTATGCGTACCACCGGCCGAGCCCGCCCGATCCCGAAAGGCATGCGCGCGCGCCTCCGCTCATGCGCGGCGCTCGCCGCGCTCCTTGCCTGCCTTCAGTCGGCGCCGGCGCGCGCGCCGCTCCCGGCAGAGCCGCTCTGTTCCCCCGACACCTTCGCGCTGCACTGCGCGCTCGGATTCTTCACGGTCGAGGCCTACGCCGCGGAACTCGCCTGGTGGGCCCATGACGAACGCGAGGGCCGGGAACCGGGCACGCCCGGCAGCCTTCAGGCCGCCGAGCGCGCCGCCGCCTGCTTCGCGCGGCTGGGGCTGCGCCCCGGCGGCGATGTCCGCGACGGCGCGCGGTCCTACTTTCAGGAGTTCGAAAGCGGCGGCAAGCGAGGGCTCCTACCGGGGCACTGCCTCAAGGTGGGCGGCCGCGCCTTCCAGTGGGGCGCGGACTGGTCGCTCCTCGGCGGCGTCTCGGAGGCGACGCTTGAGGACGTCGAGGTCGTTTTCGCCGGCTACGGCATCACCGCCCCGGAGTACGAATACGACGATTACGCCGGCCTGGATGTCAAAGGCAAGGCCGTCCTCGTCTTGCGGCACGAGCCTCAGGAAACGAAGGCCGACTCGCGCTGGAACGGCGCGGCGTCCACCGCGCACGCCTTTTTCGCCCGCAAGCGCGCCAACGCCGAGAGCCGGGGCGCGGCGGCGGTTCTCTGCGTGAACGGCCCTCTCCACGGCGACCCCGCCTCCGACCGGCTCCTCACGCTCGCGACCTCCGCGGGCCGCGGCGCCGTGCCGGTCCTCCACGTGCGCGCGCCGGTCGTCGCCGCGCTGGCCGAGGGAACGGATTTTGATCTTGCCGCGCTCCAGAAGGCCATCGACGCGACCGAACGGCCCGCCTCGCGCCCTCTCGGCGCCGCCAAGATGACCCTCGCGGCGCGGGTCGGCGTCGTCGCCAAGGCGCGCAACGTCATCGCCCTCCTCGAGGGCGCCGACCCCGTCCTGGGGCGCGAAGCTCTGGTCATTGGCGCCCACTACGATCACCTCGGCCGCGGCGAATACGGCAGCAACGTGACCACCGGCGCGATCCATAACGGCGCCAACGACAACGCCTCGGGCTCGGTGGGCGTGCTCGCCCTCGCCGAGGCGTTCGTACACGCGGGCCTGCGCCCTCCGCGCACCATCGTCTTCGCGCTTTTCGATGCCGAGGAGAAGGGGCTTCTGGGCTCGCGGCACTATGTGAACCACCCCGCCGTGCCGCTGCCCCGGACCGTCGCGATGCTCAACCTGGACATGATCGCCTTCAGCCCGCACAACGAGTGTCTGGTAATCGGCGCCGACAGCGCCGCGGCCTGGCCGGCGATCCTCGCCAGGGCAACCGGCGGGGACTTCGTCTTCACGCCGCGCGCCGAGGGCGGCGCGGGGCTCGCCTTCAGGCCGCGGGGCGGCGGCGGGGGAGGCTCCGACCACGCCTCGTTCCTGCGGCGCGGCATTCCGGCGCTGTTTTTCTTCGCCGGCATGAACCCGGGCTATCACACACCCGACGACGACGCATCCGCCTGCGACCCCGCCGTCGCCGTGGCGGTCCTCAAGACCGCGTGCACCACCGCGTTTCTCGCGGCGGGATGGCGCAACGGCTTGAACTTCACGGGGCGGGACGGCGGAACGCGGCGCTCATTCGGCCCTTAGCCGGTTTTCCCCCTCGTCCCAGAGGATGTTCGCGGCGCCGAGGATGCTTCCCGTGGCGTAGGCCAGATCGACCTGCGCGATCTGGTACTCGACCAGCGCCGCAATTTCCGCCGACTGGGCGTTAGCGTAGCGCGCCTGGGCGTTCAAAACCTCGATCGACGTCTGCAGTCCGTTTTCGAAGCGATTTTTTTCCGCCTCCAACGTGCGCCGGGCGAGCGCCGTGCCCTTCCGGCTGGCCACGACGCGTTGCCAGTTGGCTTCGAGCTGATCGGCCGCCGCGAGCGTTTCCTGCGTGATCGCCTGGCGGCGCTGCTCGCGGGTCGCGAGGCGTTGCTCGCGCCGGGCCACCGCCTGCCTGAGCCGGCTCGCGGCCGCCTCGTTCCCCAGCGGGATCTGGATGTAGAGCCCCACGCGGTGATCGACGTACTTGTTGTCGAGCATCATATCGTAGGCATCGTGCGCCGTCGTCCCCAGGGCGTTGATGTTGTAGGTGTAGCTCGCCGAGAGGATCGGCAGACGCCCGTTGCGCGCATACTCGACGGAGCTTTCGTCCCCAGCCAGCGCGAGCTCCAGCTCGACGAGCTCCATGCGATGGGCGAGGGCATAGGCCACCGCGCGCTCCCGATCGATGACGTACCGCACGGGGGCCGGTTCGGTCTCGGGCACGAGCACGGTGGGCGATTCGAGGCCGACATCGGCGCGATTGAGAATCACCTTGAGCTCGCGCTCGCGGTCCCGGACGGCGTTGTCGGCGACGATGATGTTCTGGAGACGCTGCGCCGCGGCCTCCTCGGCCCGGTCGATCTCGATCCGCTCGGCCTCCTTGAGGTCGACCTTGCGCACGGCGCTGTCGCGCTGGGCGATGGCCAGGTCGTATTCCTGCTTCCTGACCAGCAATTCCTGCCGCGCCGCGTAGAGCCGCCAGTAGACGCGGTCGGCGGCCGCCAACACGCGGATCACCTCGAGGCGCGTCCGCGCCCTGGCCGCGCCGACGCCGTAGCGCGCGAGCCTGAGACCGTGCGTCGCCGTGCGGACGCCGCCCCCCCGAAGGAGCGGCTGCGTGATGGCGAGACTGAGGTCCGCGGAGTAGGACGTCGAGTACTTCGTGAAGGGGTTGTTCGTCTCGGCCCGCGTGAAGGGCTGCGTCACCGTGATCTCGCCGCCCGTTCTGAGCGGGATCTTGAGGCCGCCGTCCACGGCGTACATCTCCGATTTCGGCGCGTCGATGGCCTCCTGCAGGACCGGCGACTCGCTCCGGACGAAGCCGAGCGTCCCGAAGAGATACGGCTCGAAGGCGGCATCGGCCTCCGCCGCGGACTCGCGGGCGATGGCGGGGTTGAAAAGCTGGACGCGCAGGTCGAGGTTGCGCTCCAGAGCCGAGCGGCGGCAGGTCTCGATGGAAAGCTTGAGCTCCGCGGGCGAAACGGACGGGGTCGGCGCCTCGCGCTCCGGCGTCTTCGCCGCCAGTTCCGACAGGGACACGGGTTCGATGCGCCCGAGCAGCTCCTCCGGCGGCGTGTAGGTGTCGTAGAGGCTGCCGTCCCACAGGCCGCAGCCGCCCAGAAGAAGGCCCGCGGCGGCCGCCCACCGCGCCGCCCGCGCCGCCCGTTCGGTGTGCCGTCTTTTGGCGCTATTCATGCCGCAAAGCTTCAATCGGGTCGAGCCGCGCCGCCTTGATCGCCGGAAACATGCCGAAGCAGATGCCGACGAACGCCGAAAACCCGAAGGCCATGCCGATGGCCCACAGGGGAATGTACGCCATCTCCAACTCCGCGTTGGGAATGCTCGTGATTCCTTTCGTGAGCGCCTCCGCGCCCAGGAGTCCGAGGCAGCCGCCGCACAGGCACAGGACGACCGCCTCGACGAGGAACTGCAGGAGAATCGTCCCGGGCCTGGCGCCGACGGCCTTCCTGAGCCCGATCTCGCGGGTCCGCTCCGACACCGAGACCAGCATGATGTTCATGATGCCGATGCCGCCCACAAGGAGCGAAATCCCCACGATGCCGCCCGCCACCGCCGTCATGATCAAAGCCACGTTCTGAATCTCCTTCAGGTGCCGCTCCATGACCTCGAGGTGAAACGTGTCGGGATCGCCCGGCTTCAAGTGCCGCATGCGTCTCAGAAAGAAGCGCACCTCGGCCGTGGCCTCCTCGGCCGTCGCGGCGCTCTTGCTCGACGCGATGGCCCACATCCACGGCCACTTGAACTTCCAGCCCGTCGCGAAGGGAATGATGACCTCCCGCTCGCTGCGGCCCTCGCGGCCGCCGAACTGCGGCGCCTTCTCGATGACGCCGATGACCCGGAACGACCGGCGGCCGACGACAATGCGGGCGCCCGTCGGATCGCGATCGAGGTGCAGCTTGTCGCGCACGTCCTCCGTGACCAGGCACACCTGCAGCGCCTGCTCCTCGTCCACCGGGCTGAAAGGGCGGCCGACGAGGACCTTGCGGCCCTGAATCGCGTGCCACGAGCTCTCGATGCCCCGCACGCCCACGTCCTCGATGACGTACTCGCGGCACCGCACGGTCGTGCGGCTCTCGCAGATGCGCGTGAAGCGCGAGACCGACGGGCAGTGCTGCAGCAGCCCCTCGAACTGCTCGGGGCGGAAGCGGATCACGTGCCATGCCCCGCGGTGGAATCTCCCCCGGTCCGGCCGCTCGGGAAACATGAAAATGTTGTTGGAGCCGACCACCGTCTCGAACTTGCTCACGATTTTCGCCTTGAGGCCCGTCAGGGCGGCGATCACCGCCACCACCGACGCGACGCCGATGATGACGCCGAGCATCGTGAGGAACGAGCGGGATTTGTTGGCCCAGATCTGTCCGAGGGCGAGCCACGCGCTCTGGGCCACCAGGCCCATGTATCCCGCGATGAAGGCCGCCGGACGCCTCATGCCCGCGCCTCCTTCCCCGGCGACTCGTCGGCGCAAATTCTGCCGTCGCGCATGCGGATCACGCGCCGCGCGCGGCGGGCGACCGACTCCTCGTGCGTGACGACGATGATCGTCTGCCCTTCGGCATGGAGCCGATCGAAGAGGGCCAGGATGTCCGCGCTGTTCTTGGTGTCGAGATTCCCGGTGGGCTCGTCGGCCAGGAGGATGCTGGGCGTGCCGATCAAGGCCCGCGCAATGGCCGCGCGTTGGCGCTCGCCGCCCGAGAGCTGGTTCGGCCGGTGCGCGGCGCGCGGGCCGAGCCCCACGCGTTCGAGCGCCTGCCGCGCCAGCGCGCGGCGCTCCCACCACCACGCGCGCCGGGAGTAGATCAAGGGCAGCTCGACGTTGTGAAGCGCGCTCAGCCGCGGCAGCAGCTCGAAGGACTGGAAAACGAAGCCGATCTCCTCGTTCCGGACGCGGGCCAGCGCGGCCGCGCTCAGCCGCGTCACGTCCTCGCCCTTGAGTTCGTACGTGCCCGACGTCGCCCGATCCAAGCAGCCGAGCACGTTCATCATGGTGCTCTTGCCCGATCCGGAAGGCCCCATGACCGCGACGTACTCGTTGGGCTCGATCGCAAGGGACACGCCATCGAGGGCGTGGACGCGCTCCTGGCCCACGCGGTAGATCTTGGTGACCTCCGTAAGCCGTATCAACATGCGCGCACCGCGGCCACGTTCCTAGGGCTTCCCCGCTTCGCCGTTTTTCGCGGCGGCTTCAGGCGCCGCCTCGGCGGGCTCCTCCTTGACCGCCTGGTCGTGCTGGAGCTTCTCCAACACGTTGTACGGCCCCGTGATCACGCGGTCCTCTTCCGCGAGCCCTTTCAGGATGATCGTGTGGGTCGTGTCGCTGCGGCCGATCTTGACGGGCGTCGCCGCGGCCTTCCCGTCCACGACGCGGAACACCACGGTGGCGAAAGCCTTGCGCGTATCGACAACAGGGCTCTCGCGAAGGTCGGCGGGCAGCGTGTCCACCGGCCGCGCCAGCACGGCCTGGCTCGGAATCTTGAGCACCCCCCGGTGGAGCGCGATATCGATGTCGACATCCGCGCTCAAGCCCGAGAGAATGCGCTCATCCTTGTTGTCGAGCAGCACCTCGACCTGGAAGTAAGGCGATCCGGTGCGGTCGACCGAGCTTGCCAGCGCCGTCAAGGCCACCTCGCCCTCGAACTCCTCGTCCGGCCAAGCCTGGATGCGGACGCAGGCCTTCTGGCCGATCTTGACCTTGGCGATGTCGGCCTCGTCGACCTCGGCCTTGAGAAGAACGCGGGTCATGTCCGCGACCTCGATGAGGACCGTGCCCGGGTTGTAGAGGGAACCCGTGGCCGTCTCTCCCACCTCGACGGGACGGCGCGTCACGACGCCGTCCAACGGCGAATCCATGGTGGTGTAGGTGAGGCTTTCCAGGGCACGGGCGATCTCGGCCTCCGCCGCCTCCAGGTTGTGCTCGGCGATGGTCAGGGAAAGTTCGGTCGCCTTCTGCCTGCTCCTGGCGGCGAGGAGATCCATTTTGAGCCCTTCGACCTGAGTCCTCGTCTTGTCCACCAGCGACTCGGCGACATCGCTGGTCTTGAGAAGTTCCGTCTGGCGCGCGAGATCGCGCTCGGCCTGAGCCAGGCTGATTTCGATGCCCTGGATTTGGCTCTGGCCCGCCTCGATGCCCGTCTTGGCGACCTCGATCTGGGCGCGCTGGGCCTGCTGCCGGGCCCGGGCGGAGCGCAGGTCGGCCTGAAGCGACTTGTCATCGAGGCGGAAAAGGACCGTCGCCGGCGTCGGCGGCTCGGCGCCGGGATTCCCCTTGGTGACGCGCGCGCCCACATCGACGGGAAGCTCGACGATTTGGGCGGAGATGCGCGAGCGGATTTCCGCCTTCGTAATCGGTTCGATGGTGCCGGGCGCGCTCACGACCTCGATCAGATCGCCGCGCTGCGGCTTCTCCAGGCGGACGGACGGCGTCTGATCCCCGGCGCCCAGGAACACGGCCTTGGCGCCCGCCAACCCGGCAACCACAAGCGCCAGCGCGAGCACGACGGCGACGGCGATGAATATCTTCATGGTCGACACACACCTCGGTGGCGAAAAACCGCGGATGCAAGGCTCGCGGCCCAGGCCGTCGGCGCGGCCGGCGGAGAAGTGACGCCCCGAACATCCATTGTATCATTTCGTCCGCGGCGGTTAAAGCGCGCGCGAAGCCTCGAACGGCGCCGGCGCGACAAGCCGGGCGGACGCCCGGAGGGGGCGCTGCTGCGCCGGCCGCCGGGTCCTCCGCTGGAACATCCACCGCGGGCGGGTATAGTAAAAGACGCGCGGCCGCCCACGGGGCTGCCTGCTTCCAGAGGCGCGGGAGGGAAGCGTTCGTGAAGAAAACGAATCGATGCTTTCGGTGCTCGGCCGGCGTTGAATCCGCCGGCGCAACCGCTGCGGCCCTCCGCGCGGCACGGTAGCGCCATGCCGTGGTTGATCCTCGTCCTGGCGATCGTGCTCGAGGTCTGCGGCACCACCTGCCTGCGCTGCTCTCAGGGCCTCACGCGCCTGGGGCTTTCCCTGGCGGCCGGAGCCTTCTACCTGGCCAGCGTCGCCGCGCTCGCCCTCGTCTTGAAGCAGATCGAGGTCGGCGTCGCCTATGCGATCTGGTCGGGGGTCGGCACGGCGTTGATCGCGCTCATCGGGATCGCGCTTTTCAAGGAAGGCGCGCCGCCGGTCAAGCTTCTGGGCGTCGGCCTCGTCATCGCCGGGGTGGCGCTGCTCAACCTGTACGGCGGCGCGCGCTGAGGCATTGCCTTTCGCCGCCCTAGAGGCTGCAACGCGGGCGGCGATCCGCGCGGAAAAGGAGCACACGCATGGCTCGCACCACCCGCCGGCGATTCATGGCGGCCGGCGCCGCGCTCGCCCTCTGGCCGCGCCGCGCGCTCCTGGATCGGCGCGCCCGACGGAGGGCGCCCAACGTGCTCGTCGTCATCGCCGACGACCAGCGCTGGGACTGCCTGAGCTGCGCGGGGCATCCCTTCCTGAAGACGCCCAACCTCGACCGCCTCGCCGCCGAGGGCGCGCGCTTCACGAACGCCTTCGCCACCACCGCGCTGGGTTCTCCCAGCCGCGCCACGCTCATGAGCGGGCTGTACGCCCACAGGCACGGCGTGCGGGACAACTCCACCGATTTCCCGGCCGAACTGCCGGACTGCATCAGCGCCCTGGGCGCCATCGGCTACGAGACGGCATACATCGGCCAGCGGCACACGGCTGCTCGGAACAGCGCCAAGCGCTCCGGCGCCGACTACCGGGCGTGCCACGAGGGGCAGGGCAAGTACTGCGAAAACGTCTTCGAAATTCAAGGCCGGAAGACGCTCCTGGCCGGCTATTACTCCCACCGGATCACGGGCTTGGCGGCCGAATGGCTCGCGGCGCCGCGGGCGCGGCCCTTCTGCATGATCGTGGGCCACAAGGCGCCGCACACGCCCTTCACGCCCGAGCCGAGGTACGAGGGCGCTTTCGACGCGATTCCCATCGCGCCGCCCCCTTCTTCCGGCGACACGGGCGCCGGCAAGCCGGAGTGGATCCGCGCGCGCCGGCGGACCTGGCACGGCGTCCAGGGCCCGCTCTTGGGCCTCAAGGATTACCCGACCTTCGTGCGCAGCTATCTGACGGCGATCCGCTCGGTGGACGACAGCGTGGGCGCCCTCTACGAGACGCTCCGGGCGGCGGGGCGCCTGGACGACACGATCTTCGTCTTCACCAGCGACAACGGCTTCCTGCTGGGCGAGCACGGCTTGACGGACAAGCGCGCCATGTACGAGGAGAGCATTCGCGTGCCGCTGATCGTGCGCTATCCGCCGGCGATCGCGCCGTCCACGGCGATCGACCGCATGGTCCTCAACACGGATCTCGCGCCGAGCATCCTGGAGCTCTGCGGGGCTCCGGCGCTGCCCGCGACCCACGGGATGGCATGGGGCCGTCTCCTGCGGGGCGACACGCGCTCCTGGCGCACGGCGTGGCTCTACGAATACAACTTCGAGCGGGCGTTCCCCTTCACGCCCAACATCCGCGGCGTGCGGACGGCCGCGTGGAAGCTCATCCGCTATCCGAACGCCGATGGGCGGCCGGACACCGACGCGCCGGAGCTTTACGATCTGCGTACGGATCCGGGCGAGACGAGGAATCTCTTCGACGCGCCCGAGGCGCGCCCGGTGCGCGCCGCCCTCCAGTCCGAGCTCGCGCGGCTCCTCGCGGCGACCGGCGCTCTTCCCGACCGCATGCCCGCCCACCCGCAGATCTTCGACGACCTGCCGGACTCGAAGCTCCACGGCCGGCGTGCGGGTTAACCGTAGGCCCCGAAGCCGAAAAACCAGTGCTTCTTGGCGAAACGGTAGAACCGGCTGCGCTCCGGGATCGGAGCGCCCGGAACGTCGTGGCTGGGACAAGGGGCGCGCGCCGCGAGTTCGTCCAGCGCGGTGCCGCGGCCGCTGGAGTCGATGGCCTGCTCCTCGCGGACGAGGCGCTCCAGCGCCGCGGGCTGCTCCATCAGAATGCAGCCGCGCGTCGCGGCGCAGGCCGTGTCCCGGAAGCGCGCCAGGAAGCGCGACCCCGTGTACAGGGCGTGCAGGTCCGAATCCGGGCCCACCCGGTCTCCGGCGAACTGAATCGGAGGACAGGGTTCGACGAGGCCCGACGGCGCGATGTGGTGGGCAATGCCCACCGCGGCGGGGCAGAGCGCCTTGCCGTCGTGATCCCAGTACGCATCGACGATCATGAGAGGCGCGCGGCGCCGCGCGTCGACGATGAACTCCCGGAGCCTGCGCACCTCGCCGCCCGAGAGCGCCAGCTCGTAGGCCGGATCCGGCCCCGCCGGGCGGTAGATGTAGTACCAGAGATAATGGACGCCGCGCCGCGCGAGTTCGTTGACGAACTCCTCCGAAGCCAGGTCCTCCAGGTTGTTCTTGCAGACGCTCGTCGCGACGCCCGTGACGAGCCGATGCCGGCGGCAGCACGCCAGGCCCGCCATGCTGCGGGCGTAGACGTTCACGCCGCCCCGCCGGCGGTCGCTTTCCTCCGCGCGGCCCTCGATGCTGACGAGCGGGCTGACGTTGCCGAGCGCCCGCAGCCTGCGGGCCACCGCGTCATCGAGTAGAAGGCCGTTCGTAAAGAGTAGAAAATAGCAGTCGCGGTGCGCCGCGAACACATCCAGGAGGCCGGGATAGAGGAGGGGCTCGCCCCCGAGGATTCCGAAGAACGCGGCGCCGCGCGCCTTCGCGCCGGCGATGATCCCGGAGAGCGTCGCCGCTTCCATGTCGCGGGGCTTCGCGGCCCCCGTCGCCCAGCAGCCCCGGCACCGCAGGTTGCAGCGGTTGGTGACGGAGATGAACGTGAAGGCGGGGAAGACTTCGCCGCGCGCCCGCCGCCGCATGAAGGCCTTCACCGCCCGCATGCCTTTCCAACCGAACTTGTACAGAAAGGCGCCCACGGCCCGCGGATCAGGCTCGGTGAGCAGGCGGCGCGCAAGGGTGAACAGCATGCCGTCATTGTAGCCCCGCCCGCGAGGGCCACAACCGCGGGGCTCCGCCGCGGATCCGCGGGCCGCGCCGGCGGGGCGCGCCGGTACAGTCGTTTTCGGTGTCACGAATCTGGACGGAGTCGCCCCCCGCGGGGTAGGCGACCCCGCGGCGGCGGGACAGATGCCGGTAACGCGCCTCCCGCGTTTACGTCCTTTCATCCACGCCTGGCGCGACTTGCCTTCGCGGACCGGCGGTGTACTCTCATTATGGATGGGGCTGGAGAGGGCGTCGGCGCGCTGCCGCATGCGCGCCGGAAAGGGCAGCACGCACACAGCGACGGCCTATGGATGACCGGATTGACAAAACGCCGGAGAGCGTGCGTGTCCTCTTCGCGGACGACGAGCCCGCGATTCTAGAGGCCTATCGCGGCACCCTCGCTTCTCCGACGAACGCGCGCACTCGGTCGGACGCGCTCGACCAAATCTCGGCCGCGGTCCTTTGCCGTGAAGCCGCCCTGTTGAACCGCGATTCCGCGGCCCTTCGCGACACCCCGCTGGAATTCGAGGTGACTTGCTGCACGCAAGGCGACGAGGCGCTCGCCGCCGCCCGCACCGCCGCCGCGGAAAACAGGCCTTTCGCCGTCGCGTTCATCGACATGCACATGCCGCCCGGCCCCGACGGCCTCTGGACCGCCCAACAACTCCGCGCGCTCTACCCCGATCTCAACCTCGTCATGGTGAGCGGCAGCGCCGAGATCGACTTGAGCGCAATCGGGAGGCAGGTGCCGCCTCCCGACAAGCTGATCTATCTCCAGAAGCCCTGCCATTGCGACGAGATCCGGCAGCTCGCCGCCGCGTGCGGCGTCAGGTGGCGCACCGAACGGCAACTCAGGTCAACCCTGGCCCAGCTCGAAACTCTCGTCGAACGCCGCACGGAGGATCTCAGGAAAGCGCTGAAAGCGGCGCAAGCCGCCGACGAGGTCAAGCGCCAGTTCCTGGCCATTATGAACCACGAGCTGCGCACTCCCATGAACGGCATTATCGGCACAACCCAGCTTCTCATGACCACCCAGCTCAACGAAGAGCAACGCACTTACATCGACTCGACCTACCGGTGCAGTCTGTCCCTCCTCGCGCTGCTCGACGACATCCTCGACTACGTCAAGATCAACACGGGCACCCTCGATCTGAACTGCACCAACTTCGATCTCGGGGGGCTGTGCCAGGCTCTCGAACGCGTGTTCAAGCGGCGCTGCAACAAGAAAGGCCTCTCCTGGAAGTTGACCATCGGCCCCGACGTGCCCGCGACGGTCAAGGGCGACCTCCTGCGCCTGCGCCAGGTGCTCATGAACCTCATCAGCAACGCGCTGAAGTTCACCGAACGCGGCGGCATCGAAGTCACCGTCGAGCTCAAGAAACACAGCGGGCGCCGGACGATGCTTCAGTTCGCCGTCGCGGACACCGGCATCGGCATCCCGCCCGAGAAGCACACCGCGATTTTCGAGCCTTTTATGCTGGTCGACGCATCGACCACCCGCGGACACGGAGGCAGCGGCCTAGGGCTGGCATTCTCCAAGAGCGTCGTCGAGCGCATGGGCGGCCGCATCGAGATGGAGAGCCGCCCTGCCAAAGGCAGCACGTTCCGCGTCCTGCTCCCCTTGGCGCAGGCGGCGGAAACGGCCCAGGAAGCGCCGGAGGCGCCGGGCGAAAAATCCGGGGCTACCGCGACAGGATGAACGCCGCCAGGTCGTCGAGCTCCTCCGGGCGCAGATCCGAGGTCTTTCCGTGCCGATCTCCCGGGTTGTGCGCCGTCAACACGTCGCGGATGCTTGCCGCGCGGCCGTCCGAGAGATAAGGCGCCGTGCGCCACACCTCGCGCAAGGTCGGCGTGTCGAGTGCGACGCCGGCATCGCGCTCCCGCCCCGTGCCCACGTCGACGAGGCGTAGATCCGTCAGGAGCGGGCCCGAGTGGCAGCGCGCGCATCCTGCCCGCTCGAACACGGCGCGCCCCCGCTCGGCGGCCGCGCGCCCCGCCTCCCCCACCAGGAACGGACTCGGCACGGGTTGCATGCTCTCCAGGTACGCATCGATCGCCGCGGCCTCTTCCTCGGGCCTGACCGCGAACTGGATGTGGGTGATGCCGGCGCGCACGGCTTGCTCGGCGGAAGCTCGCACGCCCGTGATCATCGAGGGCGGCGTCGCATGGGCGAACAGCAGGCTCTTGGTGTTGCGCGGATTGCCGAGGCCGTCGTTCATGAGATCCCAATTCAACCCATCGGCGCGGCCGTCGGGGTGGCAGCTCGCGCAGCTTTGCCAGCCTTGGAAGCACAGCGCCGCATCGTTGAAAAGCATCTCCCCGCGCCTGCCTGTCTCCGGCGGCGCTCCCGCTCCCAGCGGAAAGGACGCGGCGTCCATCCGGGCGCCCGCGGCAATGTCGACGCCGCCGACGCTGTCGCTGAAGTACTCCGCCGCGTAGACCTTGCCCCCGGCGATGCAAATCCCGCGCGGCCCGTTTCCGCGCAGCGCGACCCGCCGGCGGATGCCCGTCAGGAACGCGAGATCGTTGGGCGCATCGGCCAGGGCCGCCGAGACCTCCGTGACGCGTTCGCCGGCCGCCGCCTTGCGGAGGCGTTCTTCGAGGGCGACGCGGTCGATGATGCTCACCTCGTGGGTGCCCGCGTGCGCCACGCACAGCCAGGCGCCGTCAGGCGTACACGCCGCGCCCCACGGATTCGCCGCCCCGGCATCGACCTCGTCCAGGAGCACCGTCGCCGCGGGCGCGCGGCGGGCAGCGTCGATCACCGTGACGGCGTTGGTATTCATCCAGCCGCGCTCGACTTGCGTCGTCGGCAGTTGGTAACGGCCCAGGACGTGGGTGGCGTAGGCGCGCGCGCCGCAGGGGGACACGCAGAGCCCGCGCACGCCGGTGCTGCCGTTCGGCAGCCGGATCGGCTCGACCGCGGCGCGCGCGGCCGTGTCGATGACGGTGATCTCGGCGGCGGTGTACGCGCCGTCGGCCGGGCCCGCCGGCAGCAGGTTCGCCACCAAGAGCACGGCCCCGTCGGGCGTCAAGGCCGCCGCGACGGGCTCGCGGCGCGCCGCGATGCGCGCGGTTTCCTTTCCCGACGGCAGGTCGAGGCATTGCACATCGTTCGTGAAGCGGTTGCAGACGTACAAGGTTTTCCCGTCGGGCGCCGCGACGAGGGCGGACGGCGTGTGCCCCGCCGCGAAAGCACCCCGCACCGCCCCCGCGGCCGCGTCCACGACGTACACGCGCCCCTCCAAACCGCCGGCGGCGACGTACAACCGCGTTCCGTCGGGCGCGAGCGCCAGCGCGGCGGGCGGCTCCTCCAGCACGGTTCTGTACAGCACCTTCCCCGAGGCGCGCTCGAGCGCCGCCACCGCCCAAGCGCCGTGCTCGGCCACGTACAAAACGGCGCCCCCCTTGCCGGCGACAACGGCGACCGGCGCGGCATACGCCGCGGCGGCGCGCGTCTCCGGCGCGGCGCCGCAGGCCGCCGCGCCCAACGATGCCAGGACAATCCGCGTGATGCAGCGCACGCCCGCCTCCCCGGCGATCTTCCGCCGCGCCGTTATTGTACGTTCGCTCCGGGCCGCCCGGTAGAGCGGCGGGCCCCCCGCCGCGCCGCCGCCCGTGATACAATGCCCCACGCCACCGCCGCGGAGGACCGCATGAACGTCAAGGACAACTGGCGCCTCGCCAAGGAGATCTGTTTCCTGAACCACGGTTCCTTCGGCGCCTGCCCCGCCGCCGTGCTCGATGCCCAGCAGGCGCTCCGGGAGCGGATCGAACGAGAGCCGGTCACGTTCTTCATGCGGGACTATCACGGGCTCCTGGACGAGACGCGCCAAGCGCTCGCCGCCTGGCTGGGCGCCGACGCCGCCGGTCTCGTCTTCGTGCCCAACGCGACCACCGCCGTCAACGCCGTCGTGAATTCCCTCGCCTTGAAACCCGGCGATGCGCTCCTGGTGACCAATCACGGCTACGCCGCCTGCACCAACGCGCTGACTTTCGCCGCGCAGCGCGCCGGCGCCCGCGTCGTCGCCGCTCGCGTACCTTTTCCCGTCAGGGACGAAGACGACATCGTCGCGGCCGTCTTGGCCGCGGCGCCGGCGCGCGCGCGCCTGGCGCTCATCGACCACGTCACAAGCCCCACCGCCCTCGTTTTTCCCGCGGCGCGAATCGTCCGGGCGCTCGAGGACCGCGGCATCCCCGTCATGATCGACGGCGCCCACGCGCCCGGCATGCTGCCGCTCGAGCTCGATGCGCTCGGCGCCTCGTACTACACCGGGAACTGCCACAAGTGGATGTGCAATCCCAAGGGCGCCGCGTTCCTCTACGCCCGCGCCGACACGCGCGACGGGCTCTACCCCACCGTCATCAGCCACGGGTTGACCAGTCCGATCCGCGATCGCTCGCGTTTCCACCACCTCTTCGATTGGCCCGGGACTTACGACCCCACCGCCGTGCTCACGCTGCCGGCAACGCTGCGCATCATGCCGGCGTTCTGCGAGGGCGGCTGGGACGGGATCCGGCGCGCCAACGGCGCCAAGGCGCTCCGCGGCCGGGATTGCATCGCCCGCGGTCTGGGCTTGGCGCCCTGCGCGCCGGACGCGCTCCTCGGCGCCATGGCGTCCTTCCTGCTGCCGCGCGACTTCGGCGGCTTTCCCGCCGGGGACGGGCTGATTCCGCCGCTCCAGGAGCATCTCTTCAGGGCTTACGGAATCGAGGTGCCCGTCATGCCGTGGGACGAGCGCGGCCACATCCTGCGCATCTCGGCGCACCTGTACAACGAGGACGAAGACTACGCGCGCCTGCGCGACGCGCTGGCGGAAATCGGGCGGGGCGCCGTCTCGTAACGCCGGCCGGGCTCACCCCCTGACCATGGCCCCGACATGCGCCGCGACGGCGAGCCCCAAACCCTCCAGGCCGTACCCTCCCTCCAGCACCGAGACGACCCGGCCGCCGGCGTAGGCATCGGCGATTTGAAGCACGACGCGGGTGAGATCGGCGAAGTCCTCATCGGTGAGCGTGAAGCCGCCGAGCGGATCATCGACGCGCGAGTCGAAGCCGGCGGAGATGAAGACGATCTCGGGCTTGAAGGCGCGCATGGCGGGCACCAGCGCACCGTTGAAAGCGCCGAGGATTTCCCCGCGGCCGGCGCCCGCCCCGAAGGGCTTGTTGAGGATGAGGCCCTTGCCCTTGCCGGCGCCGGTCTCGCCCGGCGCGCCCGTGCCCGGGTACCACGGCGAGCGGTGCGTGCTGAAATAGAACACGGCTCCGTCCTCGTAAAAGATGTCCTGCGTGCCGTTGCCGTGGTGGATGTCCCAGTCGATGATCGCCGCGCGGGCGGCCTTGTGAGCCCGCAGGGCGTACCTTGCGCCAAGCGCGACGTTGTTGAAGACGCAGAAGCCCATGCCGGCGCTGGCCGCGGCATGGTGCCCCGGCGGCCGCACGGCGCAGAACGCGCGCCGTCCCTTGCCGCCGCACACGAAATCCACCGCCGCCCGCACGCCGCCCGCCGCGCGGCGCGCCACCGCGAGGGACGCGGAACAGACCGAGGTGTCGCCGGTGGAGAGCTCCCGGGCGCCCCGCGCGATATCTTCCTTGACCAGCGCCAGGTACGCGGGCGTGTGGCACGCCAGAAGGTAATCGTCGTCGGCGAGCGGCGCGTCCAGAGCGACGGTCTCCTCGTGGAGCCCCGCGCGCGCCAGCGCCGCGTCGATCGCGTCCAGACGTTCGGGCCGCTCGGGATGCCCGAACCCCGTCAAGTGCTTCCTGTACTCCGCGTGGCGGACCAAGCCCACCGCGCGCCCGTCGGCGCCGGCATTCCCCTCCCGCGCGTCCGCGCCCATGGACACCTCCTTTCCGAGCCGGCCGTCATTCCGCCGGCGGCCCGATCGCGATCTTCCACAGGCCCGCGCCGCGCGTTCCCACGAAGAGCGTTCGCAGGCGCGGATCGGCGCACAACGCCGTGATCTCGGGCAGATGCATCGGCGGCCCGGGGAGGGCGCTCCAGGAAGCCCCGCCGTCGCCCGACAGGCGCACGGCATTGCCGCCGCCCGCAAACAACTCGGATCGGCCCGCGCAGAGCGCCGAAGCCTGCGCGAGCCCGGTCGCCGCGGGCGCATCCCAGATGGCGCCGCGCGTGGCGCTGCGGTGGAAGATCCCGGACTCGGTAAGGGCGCAGACCACGCCGCCCGGCAGCGCCGCCAGCGCCGCCACGCTCTCGTTCAACGCTAGGATCTGCTCCCACCGCGCCCCGGCATCCGAACTCTTCCACACGCCTCCCGCCGGGGCGCGCCCGCCCACGTAGAGGCAGTCGGAACGTTCGGGATCGGCCGCGAGGGCGCGCCACGGGTTCGCGCCCGCGGGCAAGCGCCGCGTTTTCCACGTCCCTCCGCCGTCCGCCGTCATGAGAAGCGCGGGATCGGCGCCCGCCACGAGGGCATAGGCGCGCCCCGTGTCGGCCGGCGCGAACACGACCCGCCACGGGCCGGCCGCGGCCGCGCCATCGCCCATGATCACGGGGGCGAAGTTCACGCCCCGGCCCCGCCCATCGATCCGCCGCTCGCGCGCGCTGCCGTGATAAAGGCACACCTCGCCCTTCCACCGATCCACCGCCGCGGCGATGAGCGCATCGCCGGGGCCGACGGCGACCGCCGCGTACTGCCCCACATCGGGACCGTAGCGCGCGGGCCACAGGGCGGCGAAGCTGCGGCCGCCGTCCGCGGTGATCAGCAGGCCCGAGGCGCCGCCCGCGACAAGCAGCGCGCCGCTCCCGTCCAGCGCAAGATCGTTGATGGCCTGGCTGCCCGCGCCCCGGACGGCCTCGACGAACTGCGCGTCGCCGGTGGAGTTGAGGCAGCGGTGCAGGCTCCAGTAATCGGCCAAAAAAAGATTGTCCGGCGAGAGCCCGCCCGAGAGCGCCGCCGGCACGCTCGGCTTGACGCTCCACCGGCGGGTCGGGTTCGCGCGCTCATCGAAGTGCCGGTTGTCCTTGAGCCGCTTCCAATGCGTGCCGTTCTCGCTCCTGAGGAGCAGCCCGATCCCGCAGGCGAAGAGCAGACGCTCCCGGCCGCGGCCCGTCCGCGCGAGGCAGAGCAGTTCCTCGTCGGGCTCGACGCCCTCGAGCTCGAGCCGCTGCCAGTCATCGCCGGTGGCTTCTCCCGCCCACAGACCGTGCGGGCCGCACACGGCGAACAGCCGGTAGGGCGGAGACTCATCCGCGATCATGTCCTTGATGGGAAACGGCGGCGCGCCGCGGGCCAGACTCGGCGCCTGGCGCAGATTCGGCTTGAAGACGAACAGGCCCGCCGCGTCGGCGAGCGCGATGAGCACCGCGCCTCGCGCGGGGACCTCGCGCAACATGTACACCGCCCGGCTGTTGGGCCATGGGACCGGCTGCCACGCCCCGCCTCCGCCCGCGCGGGTGAACAGCTCGCCCGTCGCGGTTCCCGCGACGCACCGGCCGTCCTCGCAGATAAGCAGGGGCCTCGAGCCCGGGACGCGGGCGAACGCGAACTTCTCCGTGCCCGGAACCGGCGTCCAGTGCGCCCCGCGGTCCGCCGTATGCCACAGGCCGGACGGGCCGGCGAGATAGGCGCCCTTGACATCGGCGGGATCGGGAACGATCGCCGCGGCCTCGAGCGTCGCCAGATCGCCGTTCGCCCACCGCCACGTCTCGCCCTGATCGTCGCTCGTGAGGACGCCGCCGAGCCAGGCGATCGCCCAGAGCACGCGGTCGTCGCCGGGGTGGCTCGCGATCGAGAGGAAGATATCGCCTCCGCCCCATGACGCCGGTCGCCATGCCTCCGCGCCGCGGATAGCCGCCGCCAGCGCCAGCACTGCAATCACGCTGCTTGTGCGACGCATATCCTTTCCTCCTGCCTTCGTGCTGGATTATAGAGAAGGCCCCCGGGAAAAGAAAGCATGCGCCACCGGCGGGAATCACACCTCTTCACACCCTCTTTGAGGGGAACAGCCGCCGAAAGGAGGGCTTCACCCCCGCCGGGAAGCGGTTCCTCACGAGGTGGCGAGGGCGACGAATCGCTGCGCGGCCGGCCCGTCGATGGCGCCGTCCCAGGTCGGTGCGGGCGGGACCGCCGCGATCGGATGCCACCGAGGCATCGCGTTGGCCTCGGCGAACCGCTGCCTCGCCCCTTCCGCCGCCGGCAGCGGAGCCCTCGGCGGCATCTCCGCGGAGCCGAGCGAGCGGATGGGCTCCTTCGGTCGCGCCGGCGGCCGCGACCGGACCGCCCGGCACCAGCGCTTCGGCGCGGTTCTCCGAGGGACCTGTGAAGTCGCCGCTGGAGCAGAGGAAAACCATGGCCGGGGTCATAGGCGGACCGGCCGCAAGGGGGGAGGCGGATCAGCCCCGATCTTCCAAGGACAGATCAGGGAAGGAGCCTCATTCAGGCCCCCGTGAACGCCGCTCACCGAGCCGCCTCCGAAGGCGCCATTCGGCGTCCCTCAGTCCGGCGACTGGACCGGCGGCTATGACGCCGACAGCGCGCCACACGGCCGGAGAGGGCAATCGGCCTCGCGGTCCTCCGCCGCGGGAGGGGCTCCCTCGGCGGCGGGCGGCCCCCAGGTTACCGACAAGGGGAAGATGGCTGTAGACCTTCCGCCCGCGCTGCTCGGGGCGTGTCTGCCGGCAAAGCCGAAAGGCCCGCTCCTTCCGCGTTTGATTGCAAGTTGTTTTCCGGCGGACCCACGCCGCGGACAGCCGGCCCGAGGGAAGAAACGGACTACGCCGCTGTATTCGCGGCGCGGCGGAGTCCTGGCAACAAGGCGCGGGCGCAACGGCCGCCGCCCGAAAGCGGCGCAGCCAGGGCGACAGCCCGGCGGATTACTCTTCGAAGGGGATCTTCTCCACCTCCGAATCCGGGACTTTCAATGCGATCACGGTTATATTCGCATCCTTGAAGACACCCGTCATTTCGAGAACATCGCCGCGAATCGCGTATTTCAGCCGCGCATCCCACGCGGGGATATCCATGATGTCGCCGTCAACGGAACAGAGACAGGGACCATTGATTTCCACTTCCTTGAAGGCGCCGTCAATCAACTTCAGAAAGACGTTCTTTACGTAATCGCCCCCCTCCCCCGCCTTATACTCAAAGTACGGGATGCCTTGATAGAACCCATCTTCGTCCTCCGGATTCTCATCGGGATAGAATTCCGGCGCGCCCCCCTCCTCGCTTTCCATGACCACCTGCCAGGTGCCCTCCAAGACACTGTCGACTCGCGGGATCTTCACGGTCAGCAAGTTCAAGTCCTTGTCTTCATCCCCATCTTGAACGCTGCCCGCCATTACGAGGAAATTGCCTCTGAGGGTATGAGCCAGGTCTTCCGATATGTGCCTGAACTGAGGCATTTCGTCCCAGTACGTCTTGCAGAAATCCATCAGCTCGCCGTACTCGAACTTGTACCAGTACTCTTGGGGAGGTGTTTCGTAATCGATCCATTTCCGGACATCCCCCGCCAATGTTTCTCTGATGATCTGCCACCGGCCGGGCAGCTTTTCGTTTTCAACTCGGCGGGCGGTCGTCGCCATCTTCACCGGATCCCCTCCGGTGGACCTGATGGTTCCTTCCATGGTGAGTTTGTCGCCGGAGGCCAGCCTTTCGATGGAGTAGGTCACGTCGCAAGTGTAGTCTTCGCCCGTGATATTAAGCCGATTGCCATCGCGGGTATAAGCGGCTTCGTCCACAAGCTTGGCTTTAACCACATCGCCGGCCTTATTCGTCGCGAAGGTCGTCATCTCCTTGCATCCGGCGAAGAAATACACCTGTTCTTCACCGCCGTCTTCAGGCAAGTCCACCGGGTAGACGGTCTCATTGCCGTCAACAACCTCCCTTTCCACTATCCACGTGCCTTTGAGGTCAGCCGAACCGCCGTGATAAGAACCACCGCAGCCACCCAGCAAGCCGACGATCGCCGCCACCGCAAAGAGGGCCGACATACTCCTGATCATCCCACCACCTCCTTGACCAAGTCATTCCATTGAAGCGATTTACGGAGGGAATCAGATCCGCCCGGAGAGACGCGGATCCCACTGGTCACTATCGACCCACAAGGCTTGAGCCTTTAGCAATCGCCGGGATCCGGGCGCTCCCCCTTGTTTCATGCCTTTGCGCCGCTGAAGCGGTCTCTTATAGGCCCCGAGCGGACGAGGAGAGCCGATAGCTTTCGACGCATCGGCATCTTCGTCCATGGCCATGATCGAAAACATCCCGGCCGTGGGGCCGCCCGCACGGAGCCTCTTGAAACTCCGCGCGCACACGGGGCCGGTCTACGAAGGAAGTCGGGCCGATCGGGGCTCCCCGTCGTCACGAGCCCGGCGCCCGCGGCGGCGCGCTCACGACGTCCGCCGAGGCTTCCCACCCTCCTCCGAGAGCCTTATACAAGGCCGCGAGCTGCATGGCGGCCTCGGTCGCGGCGCGCGCCGCGGCGGCCTCCGCTTCCCTGAGCAGACGTTCCGCCGCCAGCAACTCCATCAGCGCAATGTCGCCGGCGGCGTAGCGCGCCTGGGCATGTTCCCGGCTGCGGCGGCCGGCGGCCACCGCCGCCCGGCGCCGCTCCAGCGTCTCCAGGCCGAAGCGGTAATCCCCCAACGCCCGTTCGGCATCCCCCAACGCCGCCAGAACCGCCTGCTCGTACGCCAAGGCGGCTTCCCGCTCGGCGGCCTCGCGGGCGCGGATCTCGGCGCGCACGCGGCCGCCGTCGAACAGTCGCCAGGAAATCAGGGGCAAAATTGAAAACCGGGTGCTCGCGGAATCGAACCACTGGCCGGCATCGAGGGCCTGAAAGCCCCCGCCGACGCCGATGGAGAGCTTCGGGAACAGCTCCGCCTTGGCGACGCCGATATCGGCGACGGCGGCGGCCAGACGCCGTTCCGCGGCCAGCACATCCGGCCGGCGGCGCAGCACGTCGGCGCGCTCACCCACAGGGAAGGGCGCCGGGGCGAACGCCGCGGGGGCCGCCTCCGCAAGGGCCAGCTCCCGCTCCGGCAGGCCGCCCAGCAGCACGCCCAATCCCAGGACGGCAGCGCGCCGCCGCGCCTCGAGGGCCGGCAGCTCGGCGTTGGCCGCGGCCCACTGCGCTTCCGCGGCCTCCACCTCCGCCGAGGCGGCCGCGCCCAGCTCGTGACGCCGGCGCACCAGTTCCAGCGTCTGTTCGAGCGCCGCGACCGCGGCCTTCCGGGCCGCCAGCTCGCGGGCGGCGCCGACGGCGCTGAACCAGGCGCGAGCCACTTCGGCGACCACGCGGATTCGCGCGCCCGCGGCCTCGATTTGCACGGCCTGCAGCCTGGCGCCGGCGCTTTCCAGCGCACGGCGTTTGCCGCCGAACAGGTCGATCTCCCAGGAGGCGTCAAAGCCGATGTCGTGGATCGTCTGCGTGGGCTCCAGCCCGGGGATGACGCCCACCGGCAAGGGGCCGTTCTCGCTCTGCCGGCGGTAGTTCACTCCGGCGGCGGCCGCCGCCGCGGGCAGCAGCCCGCCGGCCGCCCGGTCGCGCAAGGCGCGCGCCTCGCCGATGCGCGCTTCGGCCCGGCGCAAATCGAGGTTCTGGGCCAACGCCGTGTCGATCAAGCGCTCGAGCACCGGATCGCCCAGCGTCCGCCACCAACGCGCCAGGTCCGCCGGCCCGGAGGCGCTCGCGACCGGCAGAGTCCAGCCCTCGCCCGGATCCACCGCCGGCGGCTCCCGGTAATCCGGACCGACGGCGATGCAAGCAGGCAGCAAGGCGGCGCTGAGAAACGCCAAGGCGGCGCGCAGCGCCCGCGGCGCGGCAGGCCGCCGGACCCTCTTCAGACTCGTTTCCACGCAACGGAGGAATTTCATTGCAACCGTCCTCGCACAAACATGGTAGCCAAAGTCAATGTCACCGCGGCAATGACCGCCAGGGGCCAGAGATTCATGAAGATATCTCCCGGCGGCATGGCCTTGAGAAAACTGCCCTCGACGATGACCAGGAAATGCGTGAGGGGAATTCCCTGCGCCAGCCACTGGAGCAGGACCGGCATGTTCTCCACCGGCGTGGCGAAGCCCGACATCAGGACCGACGGCACGCCGACGGCGAAGGCGCCGAGGATGGCCTGCTGCTGGGTCGCGCTGACGGCGGAGATCATCAACCCGATGCCCACCACCGACAGAATGAACAGAACCAGGCTCGCCGCGAGAAGCCCGAAGGAGCCCGTGAGCGGGATCCCGAACAACCCCGCCGCCGCCGCGATCATCAACAGGCCGAGCAGCGATCCGATGGCGAGCGCCGGCAGGGACTTGGAGATGATGATCTCCGGGGTGGAAGTGGGCGACACCAACAACTGGTCGAAGGTGCCCAGTTCCCGCTCCCGCGCGATGGAGAGCGCCGTGATCAAAAGCGCGCTGAAAAGCGCCAGAATTCCCGTCAAGCCGGGCACGGTGAACCAGCGATAGACGAGGTTCGGGTTGAACCAATGTCGGACCGCCGCAGGGGCCGTTTCCGGCGCGGCCTCGGCGCCGGCCTCGGCGCCGACCTCGGCGGCGATGGCGGATAGATAACCGGCGACGATTTGGCCGGAATTGCTGCGCCGGCCGTCGATCAACGCCAGAACCCGTCCGCCGTCCCCCGCGGCGAGGCCGCGGGAGAAGTCCGCCGGGATCTCCAGCGCCGCGATCGCCTTGCCGCGGTCAAGCAGATCGCGCAGAGCGCCGGCGCTGCCGACGGACCGCACCTGCGCAATGAATCCGGCGCCCTCCAAGCGGCGGATCAGTTCGTGCGACCAACGCCCCGCGTCCTGGTTGTGCACGGCCACATCGACGTTCCGCACTTCCAGCGTGGCGGCAAAGGCGAACACCAGAAGCTGCAGCAGCGGCGGCATGAACACCACCATGCGGCTGCGCGGATCGCGCAGGGTGCAAAGCACCTCCTTCGTGAACTGGGCCCGGAGGCGGGCGAAGCTGAGGCGGCCGGCGCGCTGAGCCATCCTTCATCACTCCAAGCTTTTGCGCGTGGCGCGCTTGGCCAGCAGGAAGAAAACCAGGCCGATCGCGGCCATCGTCAGCAGGTTCGGCAGGAAAACCGAGCCGATATCGCCCGCCAGGAACACCGTCTTCAGCGACGCGACGAAATAGCGCGCGGGCACCAGGAACGTGATCGCCCGGATCCAAACCGGCATGGAGTCGATCTCGAACAGGAAGCCCGACAGCATGAAAGCCGGCAGAAACCCCGAGAAGAGCGCGATCTGCGCCGCCAGGAATTGGTTGCGCGCCAGCGACGAAATCAGGAGGCCCTGCCCCAGCGCCGGCACCATGAACACCGCCGACAGCACGAGCAGCGCCGGCAGCGAGCCGCGCAGCGGCACCTGGAAGACGAAGATCGCCAGCCCCGCCGCCGCGAGGGTGGAAAGCATGCCGAGCACGAAATAGGGCGACAGCTTGCCGATGAGGATTTCCGCCACCGAAGCGGGGGTGGAGAGCACCGCCTCCATGGTGCCGCGCTCCCATTCCCGCGCCACCACCAGCGCGGTCAACATGGTGCCTATAATGGTCATGACGATGGCGATGGCGCCGGGCACCAGCGAGCGGCGGCTTTCCAACTCCGCGTTGAACCAGTAGCGCGGCTCCAGCACTAAGGCGGCGCGCGGCGCCTCGGGTCCCGCCCCGGCGCGCCAAGTCTGCACCACGCCCTGGGCGTAGCTCGCGACGAAGCTAGCCGTGTTGGGCAGCGAACCGTCGGTGATGACCTGCGTCAGGGGCCGGCCCCCCGGTTCGGCCAGCCGGTGCTCGAAGTCCTGCGGGATAACCACATAGCCGCGCAACGCGCCCGAGACGATCTTGCCGGTCAGCTCGCGCCGATCGCGGGCGAAGGTCACGTCGAGATACGGCGTGGCGGCGAAGGCGGCGGCCAACGCCTGCGCCGACGCGCCTTGCGATTCCAGGACCAGGCCGATGCGCACCCGGCGCACGTCCAGCGACACGGCGTAGGCAAACAGGAACAGCAGGACGGCGGGAAGCACGAAGGCGATCAGCAGCGTGGACGGATCGCGCCAGGCTTGCAGGCTTTCCTTGCGGATCAGGGCGAGGAGGCGCCGGAGGTCGAAGCGGCGCGCGGCCGCCCCTTCGATCTCCGCGCCGCGCCGGTGCCGGACGCGGTTCATGCCGCCGCCTCGTCCTCGGCCTCCACCAACCGGATGAAGGCGTCTTCCATGGTCGGATCAGGGCGCGCCGCGCTCGCCGCGCCGCGCTTCAGGGCGTCGGGCGTGTCCAGCGCGATCAGGCGGGCGCGATAGAGCATGGCCACGCGGTCGCAATACTCGGCCTCGTCCATGAAGTGCGTGGTGACCATGACCGTCACGCCCTTGCGCGCCAGGCCGTTGATGTGAGTCCAAAACTCGCGCCGCGTGATCGGATCGACGCCCGAGGTGGGCTCGTCCAGGAACAACACCGGCGGGCGGTGCATCAGCGCGCAGGCCAGCGCCAGGCGCTGCTTGTGCCCCAGCGGCAGCGTCTGGGGCGGAGCTTCCAGCCAGGCGCCGAGATCGAAGATCGCGATCATTTCCCCGATGCGCTCCCGCCGCGCGGCGCCTTCCAGCCCGTACACGCCCGCCGCGAATTCCAAATTCTGGCGCACCGACAGCAGACCGTAGAGCGAAAACTTCTGCGCCATGTAGCCCAGCCGGCTCTTGGCCGCGCCGGTGGCCCGGCGCAGGTCCAGGCCCACCACATGCGCCTCGCCCCGAGTGGGCTTGAGCAGGCCGCACAGCATCTTGAAGGTGGTCGACTTGCCGGCGCCGTTGGGGCCGAGCAGGCCGAAGATCTCGCCCTTGCGCACCTCGAAGCTCACGTTGTCGGCGGCGATGAAGTCGCCGAAGCGCTTGGTCAGGTTGCGGCAGGACACGGCCACGTCCGAGGCCAGATCGACGGGCGGCATGCCTTCGGCCAAGGCCGAGGTGCCGCCCGGGCCGCCGCCCAGCAAGTCGATGAAGGCATCCTCGAAGCGCGCCGGCGCCGGCGCGAGGCGCGCGCCCTCCCGGGCGGCCAGCGCCCGAATCGGCGCGGCTTCGGCGCCCGCGCGCAAGACCACGCGCACGCCGGCGCCCTGGATCACCCCATCGCCGACGCCCGCAAGATCCAACGCTTCGGCGAGCACGGCGCGGCGCCGCGCGCCGAGGCCCTCCAGGCGGAAGCTGCGCTCCCTGAGGCGCCCCGTCAAATCCGCGGGCGGTCCGTCGAAGGCAAGCTCCCCGCGGTTCAACAGGAGCACGCTCCCGCAGCGCTCGGCCTCGTCGAGGTAGGCCGTGGACCAGACCACCGCCATGCCGTCGTCGGTCAACGCCTGCACCATGCGCCACAGGTCCTGGCGGCTGACGGGATCGACGCCGACGCCGGGCTCGTCCAGCAGCAGGACTTTGGGCCGCGCCATCAGCGCGCAGGCCAGACCCAGCTTCTGCTTCATGCCGCCGGAGAGTTTTCCGGCCAGGCGCTGGGTGAAAGGCGCCAGGCGCGTGAAGGCGAGTAGTTCGGCGAAGAGATCGGCGTTGCGCTCGGCGTCCATGCCGCGCAGCCGCGCATAGAGGCGCAGGTTCTCCATCACCGACAGGTCTTCGTACAGGCCGAAGCGCTGCGGCATGTAGCCCGTCGCGACAGGGATGGCCTCTTTGTCCGCCACCGTGTCGAAACCGGCCACGGCGGCGCGGCCCGCGTCGGGAGCCAGCAAGCCCGTCAAGATCCGCATCAGCGTGGTCTTGCCCGCGCCGTCGGGTCCCACCAGACCGGTCAGGCGGCCGTAGCGGATGCGCGCCCGTAAATCCCGCAGCGCCCACACCGCGCCGAAGCGCTTGGACACGCCGTCGATGACGACCGCGTCCTCCGTGCCGGCGCGCGGCGCTGCGGCGGCCGGGGCGTCGCTCGGTCGCATGTCACGGGCCCTTGCCCGGCGCGGCCGGAGCCTCGACGTCGATCGTCACCGGCATGCCCTGGCGCAGGGCCTCGTCGGCATCCTCCACCACGATCCGCAGGCGATAAACCAGGTCGGTGCGCAGATCGGCGGTTTCCACCGTCTTGGGCGTGAACTCGGCGCGCGGCGAGACGAAGCCGACCCGGCCGCGGTAAACACGCTGGGAGGAATCGCTGCGCACGCGCACCGGCATCCCCGGCGCAACGCGCCCCAGGTCCGGCTCGCCGACGTAGGCGCGCACATACACGGGCGTGTCCAAGCTCAGGCTGTAGACGGCGCTCTGGGAGGCCACCATGCTGCCCGGCTCGCGCACCCGCGCGATGACGGTGCCGGCGCTTGGCGCCAGCAGCTCGGTGTCCGCCAGAGCCGTGGCGGCTTGGGCGCGCGCGGCCTCGGCGGCGGCCAGACGCGCTTCGCCGGCGGCGATGTCCTCGCGCCGGAAGCCTTCCGCCGCTTGCGACAAGGCGGCCTCGGCGGCCTTGACGCCGGCCGCCGCGCGCTCGTGCGCCGCCCGCGCGGCGTCCACCGTGCGCCGGCTGCTCGCGCCCGAGTCGAGCAATCCGCTCTGGCGCTGGAAGTCCAGCTCGGCCTCGGCGGCGAGAGCCCGCGCTTGGTTCAAAACCTCGCGCGCCTGGTCGATCTCCTGTGGGCGCAGGCCGCGCCGCAGCTTCTCCAGTTCCGCCCGCGCCAACTGCACCTGCGCTTCCGCGACCGCCAAGGCTTCCTGGTAAGGCTGTGCATCCAGCGCCGCCATGCTCTGGCCGGCGCTCACCCTGTCGCCTTCGTCGAAGGCCATGCGCGCGATGCGGCCGGGCTGGCGGAAAGCGAGCTGCACTTCGCGGATGTCGACGTTGCCGTAAAGCCGCAGCGCGCCCTCGCCGCCGCGATCGCGTCCCAGCCCCAGAAGGCCCGCGGCGAGGGCCGCGGCAGCCGCGCCCCCGATAATGAGGAAGATCGGGCGCTTCATGACGCCGCCTCGATGCCGCGGCGATAGATGGCGAAAATGCCCGGCGCATCGCGGCGGATGCGCGCCACGTCCCCCGCCAGCAGGGACTGCATCACCAGCCCTTGGATCAAACCGATGAACAGGGTGGCGGCGGCTTCCACGTCGAGCGCCGCCGCCAGCTCGCCTACGCTCTTGCCGTTTTCAAGCAGGCCGCGCAGGCGCCGGCGGTAGGCGCGGAGCAGGGTCTGCACCGTGCGCTTGGGCGGCGTGTCGCCCGGGCGCTGGAGTTGGCCGAAGAGCATCCGCGGCACTCCGGGATGGCGGGCCACGAAATCGATGTGGGCCTTGAAAACGGCCTCGAGCGCCGCCAGCGGCGTGGCCGCGCCCCGGACGGCCTTGTCCACCCGCGCGAAGAGACGCTCGGCGACCCAAGCCACCGCCGCCTGGAAGATGGCTTCCTTGCCGGTGAAGTGCCGGAACAGGGCGCCCTGGGTCAGGCCCATGCGCTCGGCGATGGCCGCCGTGGTGATCTCCGCGGGGTTCCGCTCCGCCGCAAGGCCGATAACCGCTTCCACCGTGGCGGCGCGGCGCTCCTCCGCGGGGAGGTGCTTGCTAGATTCAGTCATATCCTCGGCCCCGGAAAAAGTAAGTAATCAATTACTATTGTACCCGCTCGCCGGCGGAATGCAAGGGGGTAGGAGGCTTTGGGCCGAGAGGCCGCCCGCGCCGCAAGCGGCGGAGCCGCGGCTCACTCCTCGATGGTGATCGCCGTAACCGGACAGGATTCCGCCGCTTCGCGGCAGCGGTCTTTTTCATTCTCCGGCACGGGATCGACCTTGACCTTGGCGACGGCTCCGACCATCTCGAACACCACCGGGCAGATCTGCTCGCACAAGCCGCACCCGATGCAGGTGTCCTCATCGACGAACGCTTTCATGGCATTGCCTCGTTTCTCGCTTCCCGGGTTTCGCTGGACCGTATCCGCGCCGCCGCCTCAAGCCGCCCGCTCGACGCCGTGGCGCCGACGGAAGGTCTCGAGGCCCCCGGCGCGGTTTCCCTAGTCGTGCAAAGGCGGCGCTCCTGGATTTGGCGCGGACCGCGGCGACGGAGACCGCGGCCGCGACGGTCCGCGTGCCGCGGCTGGTCAGCCGCGGTTGCGCCCTTCCCTCCCTAGGGTCGGCCGCTCACGGAAACGCGCGGAATCTCCTGACCGCGTTTTCTTTCCGCATGATTCTAGCGGGCCGTCCGGAGACGGTCAATCGTCCGCGAAGGAGCCCTTTCAAATCCCGGCGGATTCCGATAGACTTCTTCCGAGCCGCGTCTTCGCCTCCTTGTGGATCGTCCGCGCGCCGATCCGGCGAAACCCGGGCTCCGCAAGGCCTGCCCGACGGCGCCTTGCACGCCTTCAACCGATCACGGATGCGCGCGATGAAAGGAAATCTCATGATGTCGCTTCTCCGCCTTCGAAACGCCCGCGCGGCGGCCGCCGCCCTGATCGCGGGCCTGGCCGTCCTGGCCGCCGCCGGCTGCGCCGCTTCCGGGCAAGCCGCCGCAGTGCCCGGCGGGTCCAACGTCCTGCTTGCCGAGTGGAGCGGTCCTTACGGCGGAGTGCCGCCCTTCGACCGGGTGAACGTGGCGGATTTCAAGCCCGCGCTCGAAGCCGCCATGGCCGCCGAACTGGCGGAGGTCGAGAAAATCACGTCCGACCCCGAGGCGCCCACTTTCGAGAGCACCATCGCCGGGCTGGAACGTAGCGGCAGGATGCTCAACCGCGTGGCGGCCGTCTACAGGGTGTGGTCCTCCAACCTGTCCTCCGAAGAGTTTCGGGCGGTGGAGCAGGAGATGGCGCCGAAGCTCGCCGAGCACGGCGACAAGGTGCTTCAGAACCCCTTGCTGTTCGCCCGGATCGAGAAGGTCTACGAGGCGCGGGAAAACTCGGGGCTCACGCCCGAACAGCAGCGTCTGGTGTGGGACTACTACACGGATTTCCTCAGAGAGGGCGCGAAGCTCGACCCCGAACGGAAAGCGGCGATCGCCGACATCAACAAACGGCTCGCCGATCTCTATACGCAGTTCAGCAACAATCTCCTCCACGACGAGGAGAGCTACGCGCTCTATTTGGAGAAAGACCAGCTCGACGGGCTCCCGGAAAGCTATGTGCAGGCGGCGGCTCAAGCGGCGGCGGAACGCGGACAACCGGGCAGGTACGCGGTTTTGAACACCCGCTCCTCCATGGATCCCTTTCTCACCTATTCCACGCGGCGCGACCTGCGCCGGCAGGTCTGGCGCACCTTCTACAGCCGCGGCGACAACGGCGACGCCTGGGACAACAACAAAGTCATCGCCGAGATCATGCGCCTGCGCGCCCAGCGCACGCGGCTGCAGGGCTATCCGACCTTCGCCCACCGGACCCTCGAAAAACAGGTGGCGAAGACTCCTGAGGCCGCCATGGCGCTGATGACGAAGCTATGGCCCGCGGCCGTCGCGCGCGTGGGGGAAGAGGTGGCGGACATGCAAGCCATCGCCCGCGAGGAAGGCGCGAACCTGACCATCGAGCCCTGGGACTACCGCTTCTACGCCGAGAAGGTGCGCAAGGCGAAATACGATCTCGACTCCAACGAGGTCAAGGAGTATCTGCAGCTCGAGAGTCTGCGCGAGGCGATGATGTGGGCCGCGGGCCGGCTCTACGGGTTCCGGTTCGAGCCGCGGACCAACGTGCCCGTCTACCACCCTGATGTGCGCGTCTGGGAAGTGACGCGCCATGGCCGGCACGTCGGGCTCTGGTACTTCGACCCCTATGCGCGCCAGGGCAAGCGGTCCGGCGCCTGGATGAGCGCCTACCGGAGCCAACACCGCCTGGACGGCGACGTGACTCCGATCGTTTCGAACAACTCCAATTTCGTGAAGGGCGCGCCGGGCGAGCCGGTGCTCCTCTCTTGGGACGATGCCGAGACTCTGTTCCACGAGTTCGGTCATGCCTTGCACGGGCTGTCCTCCAATGTCACCTACCCTTCCCTCGCGGGCACTTCCGTGCCGCGGGACTACGTGGAACTGCCCTCGCAGATCAACGAGCACTGGCTCCTGACGCCCGAAGTCTTGAACCGCTTCGCCCTGCACTACAAGACCGGCAAGGCGATCCCGGACCGCCTGACGGCGAAGATCGAGAAAGCGTCGAAATTCAATCAGGGGTTCCTCACTGTCGAGTTTCTGGCAAGCGCCTTCGCGGACATGAAGCTGCACACCCTGGCGGAGCCCGGAGATCTCGATCCCGCCGAGTTCGAGCGGGAGACTCTGGCCGCCTTGGGCATGCCGCGGGAGCTGCCGATGCGGCATCGCCTGCCCCAATTCGCCCACGTTTTTTCCGGCGAGGGCTATGCGGCGGCCTACTATGCCTACCTGTGGGCGGACGCGCTCACCGCGGACGCGTGGGAAGCCTTTGAGGAGGGCGCGGGCCCCTGGGACGCCGAGGTGGCCAAGAGCTTCCACGACCACATCCTGAGCAAGGGCAACACGGTGGACCCCGCCGCGGCCTTCCGCGCCTTCCGCGGCCGCGACGTGGACACGGACGCGCTGATGCGGGATCGCGGTTTTCCGGTGAAGTAGATCCGGGCGCGGCCGGCGCGCCGCCTCCGCGGTCAGCTCGGCGTTCCCTCGATCAGGGCGTGTTTCGCCCGGATCGTGTCGGCCAGGGCCTCGATGGCGGCGAGGGTGTCCTCCCGGGGAAGCCCCTTGCAAAGCACCGTGCCGAGGACCTCGACCTTGAGATTGGGGATAAGGCCGGAGAGCTGCTCCACGGCCTTGGTCCCCCAACCGTAGGATCCGATGATGGCGGCGTACTTCAGCTTCGGGCGCAGCGCGTTGACCAGGTGCGTCGCGGCGTAAACGCTGGGATGCGCCCCCACGTGCACGGTGGGCGTGCCGATCACGATGGTCGCCGCGTCCACCAACGCCATGGCGAGTTTTCCAATGTCGGCGCCGGACAGCTCGAACTTCTGGACCTTGACCCCGCGCTCCGCCAGGGCGGCCACCAGACAATCCACCATGATCTCCGTGCTGCCGTGCATGGAGATATAGGGCAGCACCACAAGGTTCGACACGCGGTCCGAAGACCAGTCATCGTAGGCGGACAGGATGCACTCGGGGTTGTCGTAGATCGGTCCGTGGCTGGGCGCCAGAAGGTCGAAGTCGCAAGCGCGGACCTTCTTCATGTTGCTTTGGATGATCTTGCGGAAGGGCATCATGATCTCGGCGTAGTACCGCTTGGCCGCTTCGCACACGTAGGGCTCGCCGCCCGCGCAGAGATCGGTCGTGGCCAAGTGGGAGCCGAAGAAATCGCAGCTGAACAGGATCCGGTCCTCCGGAAGATGCGTGCACATGGTCTCCGGCCAGTGGACCCAGGGCGTGTGAACGAACCGAAGGGTCTTGTCCCCCAGCGAGATCGTCTCGCCGTCTTCGACCGTCTTGATCCTCTCAGGCGGCACATCCAGGTGCTCCAGGAGCATCGGCTTGGCTTTGGGCGTGCAGACCAGGACGGCTTCGGGATAGCGGTTCAGAACGGCGGGGATGGCCCCGGAATGATCCTGCTCGGCGTGCTGCGACACCAAGTAATCGATGCGCTCCACCTCGGCAAGCTGGCGCATGAGGATGCTCGTCATCGACGGATCGACCGCATCGAGAAGGGCGGTTCCCTGCGATCCGCGGACCAAGTAGGCGTTGTAGCTGGTCCCGTCGGGAAGCGGGATCAGGCAATCGAAGAGGCGTCGATTCCAGTCCACCGCGCCCAGCCAATAGACGTCTTTGCGGATCAGTCTCGGTTTCATCGGGTGCTCCTTTCGTTTCTCGCGCCGAACGCGCCGCGCGCGGCCGGCCCGGGAGACTGGATTGTAGATTATCCCCACGTTCTTGCCGGGTGATTCCACGGGCGGGACGGCCTCGGGGACCGGTTACCATGTCCTGAGGGCATGGTAACAAAGAAGATCTCATGGCCGCAAGGGGGGAGACGGCGCGCTGTCGGCGGCCTCGGGCGACGCGCGGGGCCGGCTAGAGCCGCTCCGTCCATTCGGGCGCGAGGTAGCGCTCCCGCGCCAGCGCCTCGCCCCGCGCCGCGAACTCGGCGGGAAGTTCCCGCGGCGGAGCGGCGCCCAGCGCCGCCGCGAACGCCGCCGCGAACTCCTGAAATTCCACCGCGGCGCCCAGCGCCCGCAGGTCCGTCACGAACTCCTCGTGCGGGCGGCCGCGGCGGTATTCCGGCTCCCGCGGCGGGTGTCTGAGCACCGCGCTCATGGGAAAAGGAAAAGCCTCGGCCAGCAGCGTCCCCTCGCAGAGAACGCCCCGGCGGGTGCGTTTCTGAGAATGGCCCGCCAGCTTGCGAAGCTCCCCGCCGGGCGCCCGCGCCGCCAGGTCGGAGACCGCGACGCTCTCGGCGGCGACGCCGAACCGTCCCAGCGCCGCAATGACGACGCGGTGCAGCCATGCGAACGCTCCTTGAATGCTCCCCGGATCGATCCCCCGCGACAGGACGCAACTGTAGCACCAGGTCTCAGGACCGATGAGCACGGTGCCGCCGCCGCTCGCGCGCCTGAACACCCCCAAGGCCCGGCGCCGGCACTCGTCGCGGTGGACTTCACCGCCGAGCCGGCAGGCGCTGCCCAGCACGACGCCGCGGGCGCGCGGCCGCCAGAGATACGCGGCGACTTCGTGCCCCTCGGCGCGGGCGGCCGCCAGCAGACCCTCCACGGTCCCGAGGGCCGCGGCCGTCTCGGCGCGCGGCTCGACGAAGACCGCCGCGGCGACGTCGCCCGCGCCCAGCTCCGCCATGGCCCGTGCGCGTTCAGCGCGCCATGTCGTAGGTGAGCACGAGCTCGCGCGCGGCCTTGGCCTCGTCGACGCGGCCCACGGGAGCGTTCTGCGGCGCCGCCTTGAGCTTCTCGGGCGTCTCCAGCGCCTCGGCCGCGATGGCGCGCATCGCCGCGGCGAAGGCATCGAGCCTCTCCCGCGGCTCGGTTTCCGTGGGCTCCACCATGAGGGCCTCGTGGACGATCAGCGGGAAGTACACCGTGGGCGGGTGAAAGCCGTAATCGATGAGCCGCTTCGCGATGTCGAGGGTCTTCACGCCCTGCTTGAGAATCGCCGCCGCCGGCGCCGCCACGAACTCGTGCATGCACGGCCGGTCGTAGGCGGGCGGGAAGTCCGCCGCCAGGCGGGCGGCCAGGTACCGCGCCGCGAGCACCGCGTACCGCGCCACGCGCGCCACGCCCTCGCGGCCGAGCATCGCGAGATAGGCGTACGCCCTCAGGAGAACGCCGGTGTTGCCCCCGAAGGCTCCCGTGCGACCGATGGATTGCGGCGGCGCCTCCGCCCGCACGAAGCGCTCGCCGTCCCGGACGATACGCGGCGCCGGCAGGAAAGGCGCAAGATGCGCCTTCACCCCCACCGGACCCGCGCCGGGCCCCCCGCCGCCGTGCGGCGTCGCGAAGGTCTTGTGGATATTGACGTGCACGATGTCGAAACCCATGTCGCCGGGCCGCGCCACCCCGCAGATGGCGTTCAGGTTGGCGCCGTCGTAGTAAAGGAGAGCGCCGGCCTCGTGCAGCACGGCGGCGATCTCCTTGATGCGCGTCTCGAAAAGCCCCAGCGTGTTGGGGTTCGTCAGCATGAGCGCCGCGGTTTTCGGGCCTACCGCGCGCTTGAGCGCGTCCAAGTCGACCTCGCCCTCGGCGTTCGACGCCACCGCCCGGACCTCGAAGCCCGCCACGGCGGCCGACGCCGGGTTCGTCCCGTGGGCGGAATCGGGCACGAGAACCTCGGTGCGCGCGTCGTTGCGGGCATCGTGATAGGCCTTGACGATGAGAAGCCCCGTCCACTCGCCTTGGGCCCCGGCCATGGGCGCCAGCGTGAACGCGTCCATGCCGCAGATCTCGCAGAGCTGCCGCTCGAGGTTCCAGAGCAGCGCCAACATGCCCTGGCACAGCTCGTCGGGCGCGTGCGGGTGCAGCCGGGCGAAGCCCGGCAGCCGCGCCGCCTCCTCGCAGAGCTTCGGATTGTACTTCATCGTGCACGAGCCGAGAGGATAAAACACGCTGTCGACGCCCACTTGCCGGCGCGAGAGCGCCAGATAATGGCGCACGACATCGAGTTCGCTCAACTCGGGAAGCGCGGGCGGAGCCGCGCGCCGCAGCTCGGGCGGCACGAGCGCCTCGGCCGCGGGGCCCGGGTCGGGGACGTTGGCCGCGCCGCTTCCGGCGCTGTGTTTCTCGAAAACAAGCTCCATGCCATCACCTCGCGGCGCTCACGGCCTCGCGCAGCGCCGCCGCGTAAGATTCGAGCTCCGCCGCGGTTCGCTTCTCCGTCACGGCGACGAGCACATCGCCCGCCTGCCAGGGGCCGGTCCCGAAGCGCGCCGCGAGGGGCACGCCGGCCAGGATGCCCTTCGCCGCCAGAAGCTCGCAGAGGCGCTCGGCCGGGAGCGGCGTCCTGACGACGCACTCGCGCCAATGCACGCCGGGGAAAAGCGCGACGCCGGGAATCGCGGCGAGTTTGGCCCGCAACGCCGCGATGCCTCCCAGGCACGCCAGGGCGCAGCGCCTGATTCCCTCGCGGCCCATGAGCGCGAGGTACAGCCCGGCGGCGAAGGCGCAAAGCGACTGGTTCGAGCAGATGTTGCTGGTCGCCTTCTCGCGCCGGATGTGCTGCTCGCGCGTCTGGAGGGTGAGCGTGAAAACGCGCCGCCCCCGGCTGTCGACCGTCATGCCCACCAGCCGCCCCGGCATGCGGCGCACGAGCTCCTTGCGCGCGGCGAGAAAACCCAGGTACGGACCGCCGAAGTTCAGCCCCAGGCCGAGCTCCTGGCCCTCGCCGCAGGCCACATCGCAGCCCATCGCGCCCGGCGGCTCGAAGATCGCCATGGAAAGCGGCGCCGCCGCGCCGATAAGGAGCGCCCCCCGGGCGTGCACGGCCTCGGCGAGCGCCTTGCAGTCGGCGTAGCGCCCGAAGAAATCGGGGTTCGGGACGAGCAGCGCGGCGGTGCTCGCATCCACCGCCGCGGCGAGCGCCGCCCCGTCGCGGCCCCGCTCCAGGTCCCCCCCGGAAACCTCGACGACGGCGATCCCCATGCCCGCCGCGCCGGTCCTGATCACTTCGCGCCAGCGGGGGTTCAGGTTGGCGTCGACGACGACGCGCGTCCGGTTCGTGTGCCTGACCGCGAGGCCGAGCGCCTCCAGGCACGCGGTCGCGCCGTCGTAAAGCGACGCGTTGGCGACATCCAGGCCCGTCAGGCGGGCGACCATGGTCTGATACTCGAAAAGGGCCTGGAGCATGCCCTGGGCAATCTCGGGCTGGTACGGGGTATACGCCGTGTAGAGTTCCCCCCGCCGGAGGATCTCGCGCAAGGCGGCCGGCACGTGATGGTCGTAGGCGCCCGCGCCGAGAAAGCAGACGCCCTCCGCCGCGCGCTGGTTGCGCGCGGCCAGGTCCTCCAGCTCGCGCTCCACCTCCAACTGCGTTCTGCCGGGCGGAAGGGCGAAGGCGTGCCCGCGCAGGTCCGCGGGAATGTGGGCAAAGAGCGCGTCCAGGTCCTTCAGGCCCAGTTCCCCGAGCATCGCCGCGGCGTCGGCTTCCGTGAGGGAGATGAAGGGCACGGGCTACTCCTTGGCGATGGCCGCGTAGGCTTCGGGCGTCAGGAGCGCGCCGGCCTGGGCGGGATTCGCGACGCGCATCTTGACGAGCCAGCCGTCGCCGTAAGGGCTCCGGTTGAGGCCGCCCGGCTCCTCGATCAGCTTCGCGTTGTTTTCGAGGACCTCGCCCTCCAAGGGCGCATAGATATCGCTCGCCGCCTTGACCGACTCGACGACCGCCATGGTGGCGCCCGCCGCGAAGGTGCGGCCCGCCGGGGGCAGTTCCACATAGATGACCTCGCCGAGTTGGTCCTGCGCGAAGTCGGTGATGCCCACCGTCGCCACATCGCCCTCGAGGCGCACCCACTCGTGCTCGCGCGTGTAGCGCAGCTCTTCGGGAATCTTGCTCACGCTTTCCTCCTGGAATACAGCGGGCGCGCCGCGAGAATCGCCTCATGGTGCGCGCCGCGGATTTCGATCGTCACCGTCGTCCCCTCGACCGCGGCATCGCGGTCGACCATGCACATGCCGCCCGAGACCCCGAGGCTCGGCAGAAAGGTGCCGCTGGTCACCACACCGGCCGGGCGCCCGCCCGCGTGGACGGCGTAGCCGGGCCGGGCCGGCGCGCGGCCCGCCATCTTGAAGGGCATGCTCACCCGGGCGGGCCCGTCGGCCGCCTGGCGCGCCAGAAACTCCTTGCCGAGAAAGTCCTTCTCGAAGGACACCGCCCACTTGTAGCCCGCCTCGATGGGCGTCAGCTCCAGCGAGAGCTCGTGGCCGTAAAGCGGCAGGCAAGCCTCGGTCCTGAGAGTGTCGCGCGCCCCCAAACCGGCGGGAACGAGCCCGAAGGGCTTCCCCGCGGCAAGGAGTTTCTCCCACAGGGCGACCACGGCCGCGCGCATGGTGAAGATCTCGAAACCGTCCTCGCCCGTATAGCCGGAGCGCGCGAGCATCACCTTGACTCCGCCGAGTTCCAGGAACTCCGCCTGGAAGCGCTTGAGCGCGATTTCCCGGCCGGCCAACTCGGCGACGATCCGGGCGCTCATCGGCCCCTGGACGTCGATCTTGCCCGTGAGCGGCGAGAGGTCCTCGACGACGGTGTCCTTGGCGGCGTGCGCCTTGATCCACTCGTAGTCTTCCTGGATGGCGCCGGCGTTGACGCAGAGCAGATAAAGCGGCGGAGCGTGCTCCTCGGGCATCGCGTAGAGGATGCAGTCATCCACCACGGTGCCCCGTTCCGTCGTGAGAAACCCGTAGACTCCGCGGCCGGGTTGCAGGGCCGCCACGTGCCGGGTGAAAATCGCCTCCAGGGTGTCGAGGGCGCCCGGTCCGGCAAGGCCGATTTCGCCCATGTGGCAGGTGTCGAACATGCCTGCCGCCGCCCGCGTCGCGAGGTGCTCCGCGGTGATCGAGGTGTACTGAAGCGGCATGCGCCAGGGTCCGAAGGTCGTCATCTTCGCGCCCGCCGCGACATGCCAGTCGTGAAGAACGGTAGGGAAGGCCTCCACGTGCGTTCGCTGTCCTTTGCAGAAGTCCTTGGGAAACGCCGCCGCCCGCGGCGCGAGCCGCAAGCTCCGCCGGCGAAAAGAGATTGAACCCGTATCGACTGCGCCTGTCAAGGGCGCGGCGCCGCCCGCGGGAGTGTTACAATGATGGCGGCGGAGGCGGCCGCCGCCGGGGCAGCCGGCGCCGGGCGGTGCCGGCGTATTTTCGTCCGCGCGGGCGGCCGCGAGGACTCGAGGAGGACCCATGACCAAGCTCCATCCGCGCCGCGTCGCGGCGCCGGCCTGCGTGCTCGCGGCCGCGTGCGCCCTGCTCGCCGCCGAGGGCGGCGATCCCAAGGGCGCTCGCAATCTTGCTCCCGACAGCGGGCTTCCCCGCGGAAACGGCTGCGCGGCGAAGTTCGCGGCCGACCGCGGCATCGCCGCCCACCCCGCCATCATCTTCGCCGACGACTTCGAGGGCGGCGACTACGGCACGAAGTGGGACAGCGACCGCGACGACGCCGACGCGGTGCTCGCGCTGGTCGATCTCTCCGCCGAGGATGCCCGCCTCGGCCGCAAGACGCTCAAGGTCACGGCGACCCTCGGGAAAAACACGGGCGGCGGCGTCACGAAATGGTTCGCCTCGGCCGACACGCTCTTTTTCCGCTTCTACGTCAAGTTCGACCCGGCCTGCGACTACGTGCATCACTTCTGCACGCTGCGGGCCAACAAGAGCCTGACCGGCCGCGACCGCTGGAGCGGCTTCGGCGGCGCGGGCCTGAAGCCCGTCGGGGACGAGCGCTTCTCCACGGCGCTGGAGCCGTGGGGCGATTGGGGCCGGCTGCCGCCGCCCGGCCGGTGGAACTTCTACAGCTACTGGCACGAAATGACGAAAAGCCCCGACGGCAAGTACTGGGGCAACGCCTTCCAGCCGGCGGCGCAGCCCGACATCCGCCGCGGCGCGTGGATCTGCGCCGAGTTCATGCTCAAGCACAACACGCCGGGCAAGCCCGACGGGGAGCAAGCCTTCTGGATCGACGGCGAGCCGCGCGGCCATTGGCGCGGCATCAACTGGCGCACGAGCCCGACCCTGTGGGCCAACGCGTTCACGCTGGAGAGCTACGTGACGGACTCCTGGACGAAAAATCCCGTCAACGTCGTTTACTTCGACAACGTGGTCATCGCCAGGGAGTACATCGGGCCCGCGGGCGCGGCCAAGTGACGCGGCCGTCGCGGCCGGCAAGATCCGCGGCGGCCGGCCGCTCCGAACTCGGAGAACCGCGGCGGCGGCGCTCGGCGCCGGGGGGTCGGCGCATTGCCCGGCGCCGACCGCCCCGCTCTGCGCGCCGGGGCGCGGCGTCTGCGCCGGTTCCGCCGCGCCGAACACTCCCGCCCCGCCGCCGCCGCGCGCTCAGGCCGCGCCGACTTCCGCGAATACCTTCTTGAGGTACGCGAGGGACTTGATGGCTTCGTCCTCGGTCCCGCACTCCACCGACAGGACGCCTGAGAAACCCGCGCGCATGAGCGTCCGGACGATGCGATGCCAATCGATGACGCCCTCGCCGCAGGCGCACCCCACCGCCGTGCCGGTTACCTTGCCGCGTTCGGCCTCGGCCTGGGCCACCGAGATATCCTTGGCGTGCACGTGCACCACCTTCTCCACCACGGCCTCGAGCATCGCGTAGGGATCCTCGCCGGCGAGGAAGGTGTTCCCGCAGTCGTAGTTGACGCGGATCCAAGGCGAGTCGACCAGCTCCAGGAGACGCACCATCTTGGCGATCTTCGCGGTGTAGGGGCCGTGCTGCTCGACCCCGAGCCAGACGCCGTTGTCGGCGCAGGTCTCGGCGATCGCCCGCAGCGTGACCCGCATCGTCTCGTAGGCATCCTTCTCGGTCATCCAAGCGGGCGGGTGCATGTTCTCGGTGATTTGGACGATGTTGGTCCCCACCGCCTTGGCGTACCTGATCCCGCGCCGGGCGTAGAGGACGCCGAACTCCGGATCGAGAAGATCGGAATGGGAGGACAGCGCGCTGATCGCCACCCCGGCCTCGGCCGCCATGTCCCTGATGCGCTTCGGCTCGGTGTCCATGCTCGTCACATGGCAGTACCCGCCTTCCGAGAGGAGACAGCGCCCCATCAGAAAGCAGGGCTCGACGTATTTGAAGCCGATCTCGCCGGCGCGCTTGACGCCGTAGGCCAGGCTCTTGTCCGCGTGCCGCACATACTCAAGGTTGATGCCGATTCCCAGGCCCTTTCGCGGCGGCGGAGCGCCCGCCGGCTCGGCCGCCGCCGAGGCGGCGGCGCAGCCCGCGGCTCCCAGCGTCGCGCCCGCCGCACCCGCGGCCTCCAGAAACGTGCGCCGCGTGACATCGCGCCGATCGATGCTTTCCATACCCGCGTTCCTCCGCCCGGCAAACCGTGGTTTTCGTCGCCGGCCATCCTAGACGCGGAGCGCGGCCCCGTCAATGCGCAGAGCGCCGCCTTCCCGCGGGCGCGCCCGTCACTTGAGCGGCGCCGGCGGCGGCCCGTTCAGAAAGATGTACTGCAGCACGTAGATCGAGTCGGCGATATTGAGGCGGTCGTCGTTGTTGGCGTTGAAGACCGGGCGGCAGCCGGCTTCCGCGCAGGCGCAGTACGGGCTTCCGCCCGCCCCGAAGAGGCACGCCAGCAGGTTGACGGCGTCGGCGATATTCACCTTCCCGTCGAAGTTCGTGTCGCCCCGCTGCCAGCACAGCGTCCTGGCCCCGAGGTTCGCCGCGCCCATGGGGAGCCCTTCCTCTTCGTGGGTCCAGACGGCGTCCACCGGCGGATCGCCGACCTCCTCGTCGCAGATGCGAACGGTTCCGCAGGGGATCCCCTCGATCTCGAACACGAAATCCTCCCAGCCGCGGACGAGCCGATCGGTGCCCACGACGGTCGGGCCGATGATGTCGATGATCACGGAGCGCGCGATACCACGCTCGGACAGGGTGTACACATCCCAGTCGGGCCGGCCGCCGCCCTTGGCGACGATCGTGTCGGCGCCGGCGGACATGGCGCCGACCCGAAGGTCCCCGTTGAGGCACACGCCGTAACTCCAGCCCTGGAGCGGACAGCGGGGCACATCGGGATCGGCCCTGAGCATTACGGCCACCTTGCCCTCGTAGGTGAAGATCGGCTCGACGCGCACCTTGCCCGACGGACCGCAGGCGCCGAAGGCCCCCCCGCGCTCGGGCCAGAGGGACGCGCCGCCCGCGGAGAACTCGGCCGGCGCCGCGAGGCTCCCGATGGGCTCGCGGCAGAAGAACGCCATGCCGCCCATGCAGGCGCCCGGCACGCACCGGTACCTCAGGACGAGATCCTCCCATGCGGAAAAGCCGTTCTCGGGCAGACCGCGGGCCGGGTCATCCGCGAGCGTCACCTTCACGGCGACGCCGCCCGGGAGGCGATCGATGGCGACGGCCGCCGTCCCCGCGGCGGCAAGATCGGCGCCCGGGCCGACCTCGAGCACTTCGATGCCTTCCCCAAGGCAGACGCCGTAGCTCCACCCTTGCACGAGGCGCGCGGTGGCGGCGGCAAGCGAGTCGAACCGGACGGCGATCGTCGCCTCTTGGGCGCCGCGGACAAGGGAAAGCCGGATTTGGGCCGATCCCTGGCCGTGAACGGCGACGGCCCACAATGACAGCGCGGCCGCAAGCGTTCCGCGCGCGCGCAAAACTCTCACGCGTTGCTCCTTCACTCCCGCGTCGCTTCCCGATCCTCCCGCCGCCGGCGCGGACGGGGACGGACCGATCCCTCGATTTAACCACACAAACGGCCCCGCCACCACGTTCACGGCCGCAAACCGAGGCCGCTCTTTCCCCTACCTCAGGCGACGCCCGAACTTGTCACTCGCCGCGCGGCGGCGGCGGCTCGGCCGGGCGGGTCCATTCGCGGTAGATGCCCGCGATATCCGCGTCCTTCTCGGAGCCGGCGTGCACGACCACGCTGTACTTGAGCGCCAGCGTCGCGCCCTTCGCCAGCTTGAATCCCTCCGCGCCGATCCAGTTGAACGGCGTCGGCGAGAAAAACCCGTAGTCCCGCGTGAACCACCGGCAGGGCGCCCAGGGGTTGCCCGGCCAGTCGAGAATGGCAAGGCCCTCGACCTTCCCGCCGTTGTCGCCGGAGAAGTCGCACCACGCCGAAGGAGCGCCGAACGTGCCCTTCTCCCCCAGGGCGCCCTCGGCGTTGACGAGGCGCCCGCCCTTCGGCACGGACAGAGCCGGAACCACACGGGCGCTGAAGAGCGAATGGTTGGTCTGGGCGATGCGCACGTCTTCCTCCGCCGTGAGCACGATCTCGACATCGATTATCCGGAGATCGCGGGAGGGGGCGCAGCAGGCGAAGCGCCGCACGTCGCTCAGCGGCTCCGGCGCCCCGGGCCGCCGCCATCTGCAGCGGTCTTCGAACTCGACGCGCGGCCCGCGCGCCGTGACGATTCTCGGCGTCTCGGAGGCGATCCGGCCGCGTTCGTTCCCCTCCTGCCAGTAGTTGCCGCCGTTGACCCGGTCGCACCCGAGGAAAAGCGAGTGGTGGTGCGGATAGGGCTCCGACGTCTCCGTCGTGACGCTCGCTCCCGAGCGCGGCCCGTTGACGGGCCAGAAGTAGGGATACTTCTGATCCGGCGCGAACTTGTAACAGGCGAAGAGCGTCCCGTCCACGGTGATGCGCACGCTCGCGCCATCGAGCGCCGCCTCGAGGATCCCCGCCGCGGCGGCTTCCCCCGCTCCACACAGACAAAACACAAGAAGCATGGAGGTCATCGATCGGCTCTCTCTCGCTGCTTCGCGGCGAAGCCCAGCACGTACCCGATCCGGCGCCCCGTCGCGCGCATGAGTTCGCGGGCCCCGCTCATGGCCTTCGCGCGCGAAACCGGGCCGGAGACGATGGGGAAGAAGCCGCACACGCCTTCCTCGCGCAGCGCCTCGGCCTCGGGTCGAATCTCGCCGCCCACGATCATAACCGGAACGCCGGCGCGCCGCGCGAGGCGCGCGACGCCCAGGGGAACCTTGCCCTGCAGCGTCTGCGCGTCCACGCGGCCTTCCCCCGTGATGACGAGCCCGGCGCCGGCGATCTCGCGCTCCAGTCCCGCGAGCGCCGCGATGGTCTCGAAACCGGACACAAGCCTGGCGCCGAAGAGCGCCACGAGACTCGCCGCGGTTCCGCCGGCGGCGCCCGCGCCGGGCAGGGACGCAACGGCCCGGCCGCAATGGCGCTCGAGCACCTCGCCGAGGGTCTTAAGCCCCTCATCGAGGACGCGCACCGCCGACGGGCTCGCGCCCTTCTGCGGTCCGTAGACGCGGGCCGCGCCGGCGGGGCCGCACAGGGGATTGCTCACGTCCGTGGCGATGGTGATCTCCACGCCGGCCACGTGCAGCGGCACCCCTTCCGTGTCCACCGCGCGGATGCGAACCAGGTCGCCGCCGCGGGGCGGGACTTCGCCGCCGCGGTCATCCAGGAACTTGGCGCCCAGCGCCACGGCGATGCCCGTGCCGCCGTCGTTGGTCGCGCTGCCGCCGACGGTCAGGATGATGCGCCGCGCTCCGTCGTCGATGGCCCGGCGGATCACGACGCCCGTGCCCCGCGTCGTCGCCGCGAGCGGGTCGCGCTCCGCCGGCGCGAGGAGCGTCAAGCCCGAGGCGGCGGCCAGCTCGACGACCGCGGTCTCGCCGCCCGAAAGCAAGAGATACGCGGCGCGTCGCGGCCGCTCCAGCGGGTCGAACGTCTCCACGGAGACCAGCCGGCCTTCGCAGGCGCGCGCGAGCGCTTCGAGGGTGCCCTCGCCGCCATCGGCAATGGGAACCTTGAGGATCTGGAGGGCCGGATCCGCATCGAGCAAGCCGGCCGCGAGGGCGTCCGCGCCTTGGGCCGAGCTCAACGAACCCTTGAACGAATCGATCGCGATGACGATGCGCATGGGTCTGCTCACCTTTGCCGCGCCGCATCTTACTTCAGATTCACGCTAACTCAACACCGCGCCGTCGCGCTCCGGAAATCGGGCGGCGGCGCCGGGAAGTTGTCGCGGAATCGTTCCGCGCGTATCATTGTAGAATGTAGGCGGTTCTATTAGGCCCGAAAAGGCCGGCGGTCGCGCGGCGGTGGAAAGAAAAGCGTGCAGGGACACAGACACGGCATCTGGATCGTTACAACGGCGGTGTTGCTTGCGGTGGGAGTCGCGCCGGCGGCCGCCGCAGACGACGTTCTCATCACCGAGATCGCGGCTTCGAACAGCACCGTTCTCGCCGACGAGGACGGGCAGCATCCCGACTGGCTCGAGATCTTCAACGCGGGCGCGGCCTCCGTCAACCTCGACGGCTGGTTCCTGACGAACGACAAGTTGGAGCTCAAGAAATGGCCGTTCCCGGCGCTGGTCCTGGCGCCCAAGGAATTCCGCGTCATTTTCGCCTCGAAGAAGGATCGGCGCAACGCGGCCGGCGAGCTCCACACGAACTTCAAGCTCGCCCGCGCCGGCGGCTTCGTCGCTCTCGTCAAACCCACGCGCGAGATCGCCTGGGCGTACGACCCCTACCCCGAACAGACGACGGACTACACCTACGGGTGCGCCCAGAACGGTCTGCTTGAACGCGCCGTCGCCGCCGACGGTCCCGTGCGCGTCCTGGTGCCCGACGACGGGACGCTCGGGCTGACTTGGACGCAGCCGGCCTTCGACGACACGGCGTGGCGCCAAGGAACCGGCGGCGTCGGCTACGACCGCGACACGACCTTCGGCGTCCTCATCGGGGTGAACGTCGAGAGCGAGATGTACAACCGGCGAACCTCGGCCTACATCCGTTGTCCCTTCGCGCTGACGGCGCCTCAGGCCTTCGACCGGCTCACCCTGCGCGTCAAATACGATGATGGATTCGCCGCCTATCTCAACGGCCTGAAAGTCGCCGAGCGCAATGCTCCCGCGACGCTCGCCTGGGATTCGCGCGCCACGGCGAACCATGACGACAACCTCGCGCTCGTCTACGAGGAGTTCGACGTGACGAGCGCCGCCGGGGCGCTCCTTCAGGGCGCCAACGTGCTCGCGATCCACGGGCTCAACAGAACCACGGGCAGCTCGGACTTCCTTATCGCGGTCGAGCTGGAGGCCGGCAGCTCCGGGCAGCTCGATCAGTCGACGATCCTCTTCTTCCCCCAGCCGACGCCGGGAACAAGCAACGTACAGGGGTACCCCGGCGTGGCGCCCAAACCCGTCGCGGATCCGCCCGGAGGAGTGTTCAACGGCGCCCTGGCGGTGGCGCTTTCGGCGCCCGGCGCCGAGATACGATACACGCGGGACAACACCGAGCCCACTGGGAGTTCCACCCTCTACACCGCGCCGATCCAGCTCACGGCAAGCGCGCTCATCCGCGCCAAGTCCTTCGCGCCCGACCTGGCGCCGAGCCCCACGGCGAGCTTCGGTTTCATCGGCCTGGCCGCCGACGCCGTGAACTTCACCTCCGACATCCCGGTCATCCTGATCGACAACTTCGGCGCCGGCGCCGTGCCGGCCGACCCCCTGCAGCCCGCCTACATGGCGATCTTCGAGCCGGCCGCGGAAGGCGGCAGGACTTCCTTCGCCGCCGGCCCCAACCTCCAGACGCGCATGGGATTCAAGCGGCGCGGATCCAGCACGATCAACGACCCGAAGAGTTCCTACACCGTCGAGACCTGGGACGAGCGCAACGACGACAAGGACGTCCCCGTGCTCGGGATGCCGCCGGGGTCCGACTGGGTGCTCTACGGCGCCTATTCCTTCGACCTGGCCCTCATGCGCAACGCGCTCATCTACGAGCTCAGCAACCAGGTGGGCCGCTACGCGGTGCGCACGCGCTTCTGCGAGGTATTCGTCAACCGGGTGGGCGGCAGCCTCGCCTACGGGGACTACATGGGCGTCTACTCCTTCATGGAGCGGATCAAGCGCGGCAAGGAACGGGTCAATGTCGAGCGGCTCACGGCCGGCGACACGGCCGTGCCCGCCATCACCGGCGGCTACATGCTCAAGGTCGACCGCCGCGACCCCGGCGATGCCGGCCTGTCGGCGGGGGGCCAGCCCTCGCTGTGCTACGTCTACCCGGACGAGCAGTACATCCGCGGGACGCCCCAGGCGGCGTGGATCAAGAACTACCTGGACAGCTTCGCCGCCGCGCTCAACGGCGCGAATTTCCGCGACCCGGTGTTGGGCTACGCCCCCTACGTCGATCAAGCCTCGTGGATCGACCACCACATCCTGAACGTCCTCCCCATGAACGTCGATGCCCTGCGCCTGAGCACTTACTTCTACAAGGCCCGCGGCAAGCCGATCGAGTACGGTCCGATCTGGGACTTCGACCGATCCATGGGCTCGACCGACAGCCGCGACGACAATCCTTACGCTTGGAACGGCACCGGGGATTCGAGCATCTACTTCACCTATGACGCGCGCTACCCGTGGTGGTCGCGGCTCTTCGCCGACGACGATTTCATGCAGCTTTGGAAGGACCGTTGGTTCAGGTTCCGTCAAGGGCCCCTCTCCACCGCGAACATGCACGCCGTCATCGACCGCTTCCACGCCGTCATCGAGGAGGCGGCGACGCGCAACTTCACCCGCTGGCCCCTCATAAGGCCGAACCAATTCCTGGCGCAGATCAACGTGCTGAAGACCTGGCTCGCCCAGCGCGCGGGCTGGATCGACTCCCAGTTCCTGACGCCGCCCGCCTTCAGCCATGCCGGGGGCCGCATCACGCCCCCGCTGGCCCTGAGCATGACGGCGCCCCAGGGCGCGATCTACTTCACGCTCAACGGCTCCGACCCGCGGGGGGACAACGGCGCCATCGCCGCCGGCGCGATTCCATACACGACGCCCATCGAGATCGACATCAACACGCGCGTCACGGCGCGGGCCTACGTGAGCGCCTCCAATTGGAGCGCGCCCATGGCCGCCACTTATCTCACCGTCGATCCGTCCCGCATCGTCGTGAGCGAGATCATGTACCACCCCCAGGATCCGCCCCCGAGCAGCCCGTACAGCGACGACGACTTCGAGTTCCTCGAGATCCTCAACGCGGAGTCCACGCCCGTCGACTTGAGCGGCTACCGCTTCACCGACGGCATCCAGTACCGGTTTCCCGAAGGGACCGTCATCGAGCCGGAGGAGCGCCTGGTCATCGTGAAGAACGCCGCCGCCTTCGCCGAGCGCTACGGAACCGCGATCACCCCCCTGGGATCCTACGACGGCAATCTCGACAACGACGGGGAACGCCTGGCGCTGGAGGGCGCCCTGCTGGAGGAAATCTTCGTCTGCACCTACGATGACGCGTGGGACGAGCTGACCGACGGCCAGGGGTTTTCTCTCGTTCTGATCGACCCCTTCGATCCCCTGTGCCGGTGGAGCGACCCCGAAAGTTGGACCAGGAGCGACGGCTTGCACGGCTCCCCCGGCGAGGCCGACACCGGAATCCCGCTGGAAGGCGGCTGGCAGCGCCCCGGCGATGCCAACCAGGACCGGCGCCTGGACGTCTCCGACGTCGTCGCGCTCCTACGCTATCTGTTCGCCGGCACGGCGCTCCCGCTGCCGTGCGAGGGCGAGAGCCTCCGAAGCGGCGGCAACCGGCTGCTCCTGGATCTGAACGGCGACGCGGCCCTGGACATCGCGGACCCGGTCTACCTGCTCGCCTATCTCTTCGGGAGCGGCGCGCCGCCCGCGCTCGGCACGGCGTGCGTCCGCATCGAGGGCTGCCGGAACGTCTGCTGGTAGGCCGGCCGCGGCGGCGCCGACGGAGGAGATGTCCCATGGCCGGCAACGACAACGGCGCGCCGCACACGCCTCCTCCCTGGCATCACGCTCACGGCTTTCTCGGCCCGGCCCACGACGCGCACGAGAGACGGACCCGAGCCGTCATCGTGCTCGCGGCCGTCACCATGGCGCTCGAGATCGCGGCAGGCATCGCCTACGGCTCGATGGCGCTGCTGGCCGATGGGTGGCACATGGCCAGCCATGTCGCGGCCCTCGGCATCGCCGCCCTGGGCTACAGACTAGCCCGCCGGCATGCTTCCAACGCGGGTTTCACGTTCGGCACCGGCAAGATCGGGCAACTCGCGGGTTACAGCAGCGCGCTGGTGCTCGGCATGATCGCGCTGCTCATGGGCTGCGAATCCCTGCGCCGGCTCTTCGCGCCGGTCGCCATCGCCTTCGATGAGGCCATTGCGGTCACGTGCCTGGGCCTGGCCGTTAACATCGCAAGCGCCGTCATCCTCAGGGGCAGCGGAGACCGCGCGGACTCCGGCCGAGCGGAGGGCGACCACAACATCACGGCGGCTTACGCCCACGTCCTCGCCGATGCCCTTACCTCGATTCTCGCGCTGATCGCGCTCGGCACGGGGCGTTTCCTCGGGTGGATGTGGATGGATCCCGTCATGGGCATCGCCGGAGCCGGCATCATCGCCCGCTGGTCGTACGGCCTGGCGCGCCGGGCGGCGCGGACGCTTCTCGACATGCTGCCCGACCCCGATCTGCCCGAGCGCATCCGCGCGCGCATCGAGTCCGATCCTGAAACGCGCGTCACCGATCTGCACGTGTGGAGCCCCGGTCCGGGGCACACGGCGATACTGCTGAGCATCTCCGCGCGGGCTCCGAAGTCCCCCGATGTCTACAAGCGGCGCCTGCTGGAACTCGCCGAGTTCTCGCACGTCACCGTGGAGGTCAACGCCGGCGGCGATGCGGCCTGAGCGCCCCACTTGCCGCTTGCCCCGCCCTCGGTCACAATTGCATCGCCCCTCTTACGGGCGGCGGCGATTCCACCAACGCGGGCGGGCTCAAGGAATCGATTCAAAGGAGAGGAAAACCATGGGAAAACTCAGAATCGGGCAGTTGTGCGGAACGGGCGCGCGGATTTTGTGCCTCGTTGTCTTCATTGCCTCGACCCGGGCCGCCGCGGCCGACTGGCCCGCGTGGCGCGGGCCGAACCGCGACGGCGTCTCGCCCGAGGCGGGCTGGGAGGCGCCTGCCGCTCAGCCGAAGGTCCTCTGGCAGCAATCGATCGGCGTGGGCTTCTCTTCGGTCTCGGTCGCCGGCGAGCGCGTCTACGCCATGGGCAACGCCGACGGCAACGACACCGTGTGGTGCCTGAAAGCCGACACCGGCACGCCGGTTTGGCGCTACGATTATCCCTGCGATAAGGGCAGCTACCCAGGCACGCGCATGACCCCGACCGTCGACGGGGACATGGTCTTCACCTTGAGCCGCGAGGGCCACATCCACGGCTTGAACGCCAAGACCGGCACGCTCGTCTGGGCGAAGCACGCCAAGGAAGACTTCGGCGTCAAGGAGGAACCCGCGCGCTGGGGCCTGTCGTGCTCGCCGCTGGTGGTCGGAGACCTCCTCGTCTTCGATCTGGGCAAGGTGCTGGCTTTCAAAAAGGCCGACGGCGCCCTCGCCTGGCAGGCCGGCGACGATGCGCCCGGCTTCTCTTCGCCCGTCAAGTTCAAGCTGGAAGGGAAGGAGTATCTCACGAGTTTCAACGTGTCGGGCCTGGTTCTCTACGATTTGGAGACCCGCCTGGAGGCGGCGCGCTACCCCTGGAAGACGCGGTTCGACGTCAATGCGGTGACGCCGATCGTGGCGGGAAACGCGATCTTCATCTCCACGGGCTACGACCGCGGCTGCACGCTTCTTAAGTTCGACGGCAAGAGCTTGAAGCCCGTCTACGAGCACAAGGAGATGCGCAACCACGTCAACAACTGCGTGCTCGTCGACGGCCACCTCTACGGCTTCGACGGCCAACAGGGCGCGAGCGGCGCCCTCAAGTGCATGGAGTTGGAGACCGGCAAGATCAAATGGTCGCAGAAGGGTCTCAAGGTCGGCGCGCTCATGGTCGCCGGCGGCAGGATCGTCGCCATGCTCGACGGCGGTGAACTCCTCATCGCCGAGGCTTCGCCCGCCGCGTTCACGCTCTTGACGCGCGTCAAGGTTCTGGGCGGCCAGTGCTGGACTTATCCGGTATTCTGCGGCAACCGCATCTACTGCCGCAGCAATGAGCAGAAGGAATTGATCTGCATCGACGTGAGCGGCAAGTAGCCCCGACCGCGGGCTGCCGCCGGCGCTCCCGGCGAAAGGAGCAAGACACCATGCTTAGCAAAGCTCGAGCGAAGACTGGCCTGGCCGCCGCGGCGCGGTTGAGCCTGGCGCTTGCCGCCGCGGCGGGGCTCGCCCTCGCCGCGCCGGCCGGCGAGGCGCCGGCGACGCCGCCCTACGCGCCCGTCGACCCGGGGCCTCCCGGCGGGCCGCCCTCCGACGCCATCGTGCTCCTCGGGCCGGGCTTCGACGATGCGGCCCTTGCCCTTAGGTGGACGAGCCGCAAGGATCCGGAGCGCAAGGCGCCGCCGCCCTGGAAGGTGGAGAACGGCGTCGTGACCGTGGCGCCCGGCACGGGCGACCTGGTCACGCGGGAGAGCTTCGCCGACGTGCAGCTTCACATGGAGTGGATGCTGCCCCCCCGCGAAAAGGCCGCGACGGAGGGCGAGGACGCCGGCAACAGCGGCATCAAGTTCCACGAAACCTACGAGATCCAGATCCTCGATTCCCACGGCAGGACCGGCAACGCCCTCGGCCAAGCCGGCGCCGTCTACAAGCAGCACGCGCCCCTCGTCAACGCGACCAAGCCGCCCGGCCAGTGGCAGAGCTTCGACATCGTGTTCCGCCCGCCGCGCTTCGCGGGCGAGAAGCTCGTCGCCGACGGCCGCTTCACGGTCTGGCACAACGGCGTCCTGATCCAGGACAACGTGAAGATCCTGGGCCGCACCAACGATCCGCGCCCGATGCCGCGGGAGTACGCCCTGCCCTTCTTCCTCCAGGATCACGGCGGCAAGGTGAGCTTCCGGAACATCTGGGTCCGGCGCCTGGCGCCGCGCGCCGAGTGAGGGCGGGCGGGTCCGCGCTTCCGCGGCGGGCCGCCCCGGCGCCCTTCACGGCACGATCGGCAGCAGGACGTGCGAGGAGTTCCCCCGGTCGTGGTACACGCTCTGGTCGGCGGCGACATGCGCTCCGTCCCGGGCGAACTCCCCGCCCGTGTTGAGGTTGCGGTCGAAGCGCGGGAAGTTGCTGCTCGAGATCTCCAGGCGCATCGCGTGGCCCGCCAGGAACACGTTGCTCGTAACCCACAGGTCGATGGTGTAGGCGTAAACCTTGCCGGGCTCGATGAGCTCGGGCGCCTTGTCCGAGGCCCGGTAGCGCGCCCGCACGATGCCGTCGGTCAGATTCCACGCCGTGCCGTCGGGACAGACGTCGACGAGTTTGGCGGTGAAATCGGTGTCCTTGGCGCTGCTCGCGGCGTACAACACCACCACGACGGGGCCGGTCACCTCGACCGGCGCGGCCAGCGGCGGCGTCGTGTAGACCAGAACGTCCTTGCGCTTCTCGACCTCGCGCTGATCGTAAGGGCCGATCGGCGCGAGCACGAGGTTCGCGCCGCCCATGGTGGGAACGGGGTCGGCCGGATCGTAGCGGAAGCGGTCGCAGGGCTCGTCGCCGGGCGGTTCGACGGCCAGGACGCCGTCGCCCGCCGCGGTATTGGCGCCGCCTTTGCCCCGCAGGTAGTACTTGGTCCAACGCGTCCGCGCGAGGGGCCACTCGTGCTCATCGCGCCACTGGTTGATGCCCATGACGAAGATCCGCACGGGCGCCTCGTCGTCGACGCCGTTCGGGATGCCCTTGAGCCAGCGGTCGAACCAACGGCGCTCTAGGGCGCCGACGTCGATGTTCGCGGCGGCTCCGAAATCGCGCGCGCCGATCTTCGAACCCAGGCCGTGGGCGCCGGGCCCCATGACGACGCGCTGCGCCTTGCGCAGGGCCTCGGTCGGCGCCTCCTTGCGCATGCGGGCGAAGTTGTCCAGCGTCGCCTTGGCGAAGATGTCATACCACCCGCCCACGCCCAACACCGGCGCGGCGATCCGGGCGTACTTGTCCTTCACCGTCGCCGGCCGCCAGTACTCGTCGTTCTCGGGGTGCGCGAGCCAATCGTTGTAGAAATCGATCTGGCGGCCCAGGAGCCTCGGGTAGTCCGTCAGCGGCAGGGTCCGCAGAATCCCCTGCACGTCCTTGGCCAACAGCGCCTCGCCCGGCGGGCTCGAGACCATCGCCCCCCACCCCAGCGCGAGCGAGAGTTGGAAGGCCCCCCCGACGTACATGACTTCGTGGAAGTCGTCGAAGGTGACGACCGGCACCATCGCCTTCAGCGCCGGGGAGCCGAGCGGCGCCGGCAGCCATTGCGTGAAGCCCACGTAGGAGCCGCCCGCGGTGCCGATGCGCCCATCGCACCACGGCTGGGCCCGCACCCACTCCTGAGTGTCGAAGCCGTCCTCGGCCTCGTTCAGGAAGGGCGCGAAGCGGCCTTGCGACTGCCCGCGCCCGCGCGTGTCCTGCACGACGTAGGCGTAGCCGGACCGGGCATAGGCCCGTGCGCCGCCGTTCTTGGCGTCGCCCTTGCCGTAGGGCGTGCGCATGAGGATCACGGGAAACCTGCCCTCGCCCGGCGGCAGGAACACGTTGGCGGAGAGAAGCACGCCGTCGCGCATGGGAACCTTCACGTCGGTCCTGACGACGATTTCGCCCTCGGCTCCGCGCAGGAGCGAGGCGAGGAGAACGGCACACAGGCCGCGGCCGAGAAGTTTCATGGCTGCTCCTTTCGCGAGGAAACCGCGGCGGCGCGCCCGCGCCGCCGCCGAATTCCAGAATGCGCGCCGCCGGCCGCGCTGTCAAGACGCGGCGCCCCGCGGCGCGCGTCATTCACCGAGGCCTTCCCGCGCGCCGCCGGGGCGGTTATGGTAAGGGACGGCCTGCAATCAAGGAGGCGCTCATGGAAGGACGGCTGCCCTCCCGCGACGAGGCGCTTGCGCTTCTCAAGGAGTACAACCAAGACGAGCACCTGATCCAGCACGCGCTCGCCGTGGAAAGCGTGATGCGCTTTATCGCCCGGGCGCGGGGGGAGCCCGAGGATACATGGGGCATCATCGGCCTGGTTCACGACCTCGATTACGAAAAGTATCCCGAGGAGCACTGCGCCAAGACGGCCGAGATTCTCAGGGCGCGTGCCTGGCCCGAGGAAGCCGTGCGCGCCGTCGTGTCCCACGGCTGGGGAATCTGCTCGGACGAGGAGCCGCGCACGCTGCTTGAGAAGACGCTCTACGCCGTCGACGAACTTACCGGGCTGGTGGCCGCGACGGCGCTAGTCAGACCCTCGCGCTCGGTGTTCGACTTGGAGCCCAAGAGCGTTCTGAAGAAGTGGAAGGACAAGCGCTTCGCCGCGGGCGTCAACCGCGAAGTCATCGAGAAGGGCGCCGCGATGCTCGGCGTGGATCTCGCCGAACTGGTGGCCCAGGTGATCATGGGCATGCGCGAGGCGGCCGCGGCGATCGGCCTGGCGGGGACCGCGCCGCCGCGATCGGAGTGATCGCCTCCCCCGAAAAAAAAATCGCCATGGCCGGTTTCAAGGAAGCTTTCCGAACCATCGCCTTATCGAGCCTGCTGGGCGGATTTGCCGCCCTCGCGGCGCCCCTTGCCACGGCCGGGGCCGACAGGCCCGAGCGGGACTTCCAGGCGCTTCTGAAGAAGAAGGACTCCGACGAGAGCGAGCGGCGCGCCGCCTTCAAAGCCCTCGTTAAGTCCGGCGTCTCCCCGTCCAAAGACCTCAAGCGCGAAATCGAGCTGGCGTGGACCGCGGCGCTTCGGAATTTGGCCAAGACCGCGACGCCGCGCGCCATCGCCCAGGAGGCCCAGGGGATGGTCCCGACCCTCGTCGCCGCCGGGGTCCGCATGCAGGGCATTGTCGCGGCCGACCAGGCCGCCAAGCAGGATATCGACCGGGAGCTCGCCCTCGTGACAGAAGCCACCCGAAACCTCCACGAGAAGCTCCTCCGGAACGGCGACTACCGCGATGCCCGCGTCCGGCTCTTCGAGATCGGGGGCTACGCGGCCTGGGCCGGCGTCATTCGGGAGTTCACCGAGCCGCTGGGGATCACCGTGGCGGACCTGGCCTTCATGCAGAACTTCGTCGCCGCCAAGGACCAGGGAATCTTCGAGTTCAACAACCTGATGGCGTTCCGCGTCGATGCCGCCGAGGCCGAGTGCATGGCCCGCACGAACCTCCACCGGATCAGGCTGGGCCTGCGCCCCGCCGAGATCGACCTCCGCCTTGTCGCCGCCGCGCGCAAGCATTCCGAAGAGATGAGCCGGCTGGGCTACTTCAGCCACGATTCGCCGACGCCGCACCTCAGAACGCCCTGGATGCGCGCCGCCCGGGACGGCGTCGCCGCGACGGCGGAAAACATCGCCCAGACCGAGCATCCGAGGGAAGCCTTCGAGATGTGGGTTTACTCGGCCGGCCACCACCGCAACATGATCGATGCCGGGCAGGCGTCGATGGGCATCGGCGCCTCGGCCGGAATGTGGACCCAGCTCTTCGGGGCGGTTTCGATCCGCGCGCGCCACCGGACGATCGACGCGCTCGCCTACGTCCCGTTGCGCTACGAAGCGGGCTCCGACGTCGATAAACTCTTCCAGCTTAGCGCGTGGTGCGTGTCGCAGAAATTGACGTCGCAGGCCGAGGACGAACTGGAACGGGTTCTTGCCCTCAAGCCCGACCACGGCCAGGCGCGCGCCCTCCTGGCGAAGATCAGACCGTAGCCGGCTCCGCTTCCCCCGGGGCGCCGCCGGGAAACCGGGGCGGCGGGCCCCCAGGCCGCTGCCGACGGGCGGGAACTTGCCGCTCGGAGCCACGGCGGACGAGTCCAAGTCAAGGAACGGATCAGCGTCGCTTCGAAAGGTCGTGCGCCACCAACGAGACGTCGGAAACGGACCGCCGGCTTTCGCGGGAGCCCGGCCGCGCACCGCTACGCCGAACCCGGCCGGAACACCATTCCCTTGACCGTCATGGAAGACTGCGGCGTGCTCGGGATGGCGACCCGGCCGATCGATGTCAGCCCCGCATCCAGCGCGTGGGGGGCCCGGACGCGATCAACGAGCGGCGAGCCTTCCACGTGTGCCGGGAAACGAAAGGCGATGCCTTCGCGGGCGCCGTGTCTGCTCGCCGTCATCGCGCGGGCGCATGACCGCTCGTGGGCCGCCGGCGAGGGCGCAACCGGCGGCAATCCTTCGCGGCGACACGCGTGCGCACGGAAAGGTTGACATCCACACCGACCGCGCGCCGAGGACGCGACGGCGCGAGCGCGCATGTATACGGACGATAGAGCGCTATTACGAATCGATCGATGCGGGTAACCGCTCACGGTTACCAAGGACGTTCTCTCGCACTCGAAGCGACCGGTGCTCGATCTTGAGGCCGAGGCCTCTTTCCACCGCCGCATGTGCGCCGGAGTACGTTCGACTGCTAGTCGGCGGTTCCGCCTTGTGGGCATTCGCGATGAAGAGAAAAGGGAACACCATCTCCACGCCACCAATCTTCCCGTCGACAAGATCCCGGCTGCGGATATCGGCGTGATCTACCGCGAGCGCTGGGCGATCGAGCTGACGTTCAAGCATCTGAAGAGCAGCTTCCACATGGCGGAGATGCCCAGTCTGAAGAAGGACGTGGTCGAGCCCCTGATCTGCGCGAGCGCGCTGACGCTGACGCTTCTTGTCGGAAAGCAACTCCTCGCGGCCATCCACCACAAGCACCGCCCGGGTTACAGCGCGGCCTGACCCGTGGCAAAACAGCGTCATAAGAACCAAATCTGCAGAGGGTTACGACGGCCTATCCCAAGCTTATGGTTGGACGCTGCCAATGCCACGGGCGGGGTTTTCAAGATCGTGCTTGAGTTTCGGGATACAGGTCAATAATATAGCCTTGTTCCATATGTCAGAGTTCTCACGAGCCGCAGAGACGGCTGAGGTGGTTCGGGTTGTGTCGCTCGGCCAAGGGCCAGAAAGGTGGAGTCATGCGAACCAGGTCGTCTGTCTCGATCTTTATGTTGTACCTTGTGGCGTGCGCTCTTCTGCCGATGGTGGTTCGAGGGCAAACGCCTGACGTGGGAGCGTGGGTCTCGCAGCGCATGCTCGACGGGCTCGCGCCCACGGTTGCCATGGAACGGCAGGCGGCAGTCGCCAAGGCGCTTCAGGATTACCCCGGCAGCCTCGAGGTCTTCCTTCTGGGGCTTGCCAGCCGCTCGTATCTTGAGGATGCGTGGACGAATCCGGGCAGCGTGCTGCTGGTTCCCCTGAATCCCGCCACTCCGGGGAGTAACACCTGGGTTGCCGGTCGCACAGCGGGCTGGAACTTCGCGCCTGAGGGACCCATCGAGATCATGATAGACGGCGGCGGGTACGAATGCCGGTTTGCCGGGTACGTGAGTCCTCTTCTGCTCGACATGAACGGCGATGGAGCCGCCGGCGTCGATGGCGGGGTCTGGCAGCCGCACCCCGGCGGCGACCTGAAGGCCGCTCATCTTGTTCCCTTCGATATCGACGGCGATGGCTTCGTCGAACTCACCGAATGGGTGAACGAGACCGATGGGTTGCTCGTGCTTCCCGAGGAGCCCGGCAAGGTGGTTTTTGATGCCATGATGGGGCTTACCTGGTCCGGACCGCTGAGCGGCAGAGATCTGCTCGGCACGGCAGGCGGGTGGCGAAACGGCTTCGAGAAGCTCGCTGGACGTGACGACGACTGTGACGGAATGATTGCGGGGAAGGAACTCAATGGGCTCTACATCTGGATCGATGGCAACCGAAATGCCGCGATCGATCCCCGCGAGCTCACGACGCTCGCGGATCGCGCGATCACGGCATTGAAGCTGCCGGCGCCGGGGCAGGGCTCATCGACGTTCGCACGCGAGGGGTCCACGTTTGCATGGTGGGATTGGTGGCCCAATTACCTGTCGGTGAAGAAGCTCCCCGCGGCGGGAACGGTGACGCCACCGGAGCGACTCTGGCTCGAGGCGCGCCTCTTGCCGGGCAATGTCCTCCCGTACTTCTACTCGCTGCCCTTTGACGAGGAAGGGTGGGTAACGCGCGGCACTCTGGAGAACATCGGCATCGACTGGAACTCCGTGCAGCTCCTTGCCGCGGCCCCCGACGGCTCGAGCCTGATTCTCTACGATCGCGAAACGGAGCCCGCTGCCATCGCGGAGGGATTGGCCATTCGTCTGTGGGTTCTCAGGAAGAGCGCGGATGGGCTCAGGGGGCGGAGAATTCCCTTGCCGCTCGTCGAGATCATCCAGGCCGTCTTCGAAACCACGGAGAGCATAATCATCATTGGAGACGCGGGTGCGCGGATGATGCACGTGGATCTGGCAACCGAGGAGCGGGCACTGTACGACAGGCCCGCGGCAGGTATGGGCGGATTCCGGGCGGGTCCTCTGGCGATGCGCAGCGGCCGCGACATTCTGCTCACGGGATATTTCTACAACGGCAAGGACGAGGCATCCCGGAACATGATCGCCCGCTACGATAGGCTGCCCCTCGGCGCATCGCTCGTGCCGGTCGGCGATCTAGATGCCGTCGAGGAGACGGTCCGCGGCCTCGGCAAACTCGCCATGAGGTTCGTCGTATCGAAAGAAACAGCGTTCTTTCTCGTCGAGGACGCACGTGATGGCGCGCTCGGCGTCGCGGCGTACGACCGGGGCGAGGCGAAGCTCATCGAGACGGGCGTGAGGCTAGGCGTTCTGACGGCATGCGGAACGCGAGTCCTCTATCTGAGCGAGGGCGATGGGTCCCGGCCGGCAGAAGCCGTGGTGTACGACATCGCGACGCGGGAACGATTCTCACTCGGCCGCGGCGACTACCTGTATCCCTATCTCGAAGACGGCGGCCGCAATGCCGTCCTGAGTACGATCGACTGGCGATCGGGCGCCATGACATTCTCCAAAGCCGCCGTCGGAAGCAAGAGCGCTCTCGTTCCTTTCTTCGCCGCGCCCGGCATTGGCGCGGTGCGCGTCTCCCAGGATGGCGCCTTTTTCGCCTATCTGGGGCCGCGCGGGCTTTACTACCACCCGATCGCGGACATCCGGGCGGTTCCGTTCGTGCGCGGCAATGCCAACGCATCGCCGCTGGAGAGCGGCGACCTGCGGGATTCGATCGACATCGCGGACGCGGTTTTTCTGTTGAGCTACCTTTTTGCCAGTGGAGAGAACCCGCCGTGCGCCGACGCGGCCGATGCAAATGACAGCGGCGAGATCGACATTGCCGACGCCGTGACGGTGCTGGGGTACCTTTTCACGAACGGCGGCCCGCTTCCCGAACCTTTCAGCGCGTGCGGTTTCGATTCGACTCTCGACGGACTCGACTGCGCATCGTTTCCGCCGTGCCCCTGAAGCGCGGCCGCGGAATTGGTAACCGTTCACGGTTTTCCCTGAATTTCTGGAAACGTCTAGACTTCCACAGCTCCGCGTAGTATACCGGGCGCCGTGCACGACAAGGACATTCCGATTCAACAACTGAAGCGCGAGAATGCGCTCCTGAGAGAAACGCTCGCGAATCTGACAGCGGAACGGACCGCCATGGTGGCGAAGATCGCGGCGCTGGCGGCAAAGATCGCACGCCTGACACGTAACTCGAGCACAAGCTCGAAGCCGCCGTCGTCGGACATCGTCAAGCCTCCGCCGTTCGGGATATCGGGGAAACAGCAGAAGCGAAGCCCCGGCGGACAGCCTGGGCACGCGAGGCATAAACGAACCGCGTTTCCACCCGAGCACATCGACCGTGTGAAGACGTACGAGCTGACCAGAAAAAAGCCAGAGGTCTTCGACCGCTCCGCGAGTGGTCCGTGGTTCAACAGGCAGCCCTCGCCGACCGTCCTCTGCTCGTGACCGAGCACCGCGCTCGCAAGTACTTGGACCGCCGCACGGACCGTGTCGTGTAGGCGCCGATGCCGATCGCGGTTCCTGCCGGGGGGTCATAGGACCGAAGCTCGCAGCGGCGGTCGCGTTCTTGAAATGGAAATGTCACGTCTCCTATGCCTGCATCCAAGCGTTCCTCGGTGAAGTGTTTCAGCTCCCGGTGAGCTCCGGGGAACTAGATGGTTCCAGCAGATGTCCGGCGCGCTTGCGCAGCCCTATACTGAACTTCGCGGGGCGTTTCCCGCGCAACCGCATCTTGGCGCAGACCAGATCGGCCATCCGGGAGCGGGCAAGAATCGGTGGGCATGGTGTTTCAGGGCCGACGACTTCACCGTGTTCCACATCGCTCCTTCGCGTGGATCGAGGGTTCTGCGGGACATTCGCACGGAAACATTCGAGGGGGTGATCGGCTGCGACTTTTTTTCGGCCTCCGTGAAATTCATGGGCAATGCTTCAGTCACCGTGCCGTTTTGCATGGCGCATCTGATTCGCGGAATTCGGTTCCTCATTGAGCACCCCGACGAGGAGCTCGCTCGTTGGGGCCGCAAACTCCTTGCATGCATGAGGACCCTCTTCAAGGCACGAAGGGGAACGGCTCGGAGAGGCGGCCTATCTGCGGCGGGCACATCGTGTTCTGAAGAAAATCCCGGCCATTGTTCGGCTTCCGCCTCCGTGCACGGAAGTGCACACGCTTGCACAACGCTTCATAGGGAAGAGGGCCGACAACTATTTCGCCTTCCTGACCATGCCCGGTGTCGAGCCCGCCAACAACCTCACCGAGCAGGCGCTTCGGCCCCTGGTTATCGATCAGCGAACCACCCGGGGTACACGCAGCCAGGCCGGCCGCGGCTGGCACGAACGCATATGGAGCGTCATTACGCCGTGCCGTCAACAAGGCCAGAGCGTCTTCAAATACCTTGTCGCTGCGGCCGAGGCGCATCTGCAACGTCAGGCGCCTCCCTCGCTTCTATCCGCGAAATCGTGAACGGTTACCGCGGTGCTCCCCCCGTCGTGGCGCCATGGCCGCTTGGAGGAAGGGCCGGCAACGCAGGGTGTGCCCGGGCGCACCGCCTTACTACGCCCGAGAGATATCGTCCCAGGCGATACCGATCTTCCCGATCGCGTAGCCCACTTCCCGCAGGTAATCGCCATAGCCGGTCATCCAGTGGAAGCCGGGCATATGCCGGGCCAGCACGTCGTCGGAGCATTCGTAGCGGATGTCGATCTGGGACCGGCAGATGGGCAGGAAGGGCGCCGTGTCGACCTTGGCCAACAGGCCGGTCCAGCGCTCGGACTTGAAGTCCGGCACGATGTTCGTGATGACTTGGCCCGGCGTCATTTCCACTTTGGGCGCGGCGCCGTAGTCCGATTCGAAATGCGTCATGATCCGCGCGGGCTCCAGGTGCCGGCCGTTCATCCGCCGCGGCGCGGAACAATGCGCCAGGGTGATGATTTGATCGTGCGGATAGGTGGGGTCGTTCATGAAGACCGGCCGCCCCGAGATATTGGCCAACAGGATTCCGGCGGGAACCACCACGAAATCCGATTCGCAGTAGGCCTGATAGCCCGCATCGTTGAGCAGGCTCAAGGTCAAACATGCCGACGTTTCCGCGATCGGCATGATGGTGCTCATGCAGTCGTTGATCGTCAGCGCGCGGCAACCGGCCTCGGCAATGATCCTGTGGAACACCTGTTCCAACAGGAAGGCGTTGTCGATGAAACTCTGCGCCGTCTCGACGGTGGTGCCGGGCAGTTTCACATAAGCCGCGGCCCGCTGCCGGGCCAGTTCGACCGCCGCCTCGTCGCGCTTGGCGGCAAGGATCAACTTGCGCAGGTCGTCATAGGACAGGGTCTGGATGTCCAGGTTCCATTTCGCCCGCACGAGATCCGGCACTACGCCCCTGGGCTGCGCCCATGCGCTCGGGCCTCCCACCGCGACGACCCGATTCCCCAGCGTGCTGTGCAGCCCGCACAGCGACCGCAGGCGCCAGAGGACTTCGTCCAGCGAGTCGACCACCACATCCTCATAGCCGATCGATTTGGTGGCCAGCGTGTCCGTGTGCTGGTGCAGGAACCGCGCCATCGCGCCTTCGTACCAGTAGTACAAGGGTCCCGACCGGTGCCGCACGAAGAAAACGACGTGCTTGCCCAGCGCATCGATCTGATTCACGTTCGACATCAGGTTGTCGCCCCCGTCGCCGGCCGAGTAGAACAGGAGCGCGTCGGCCTTCCGGATGTCGTCCATGTGGGCCGCCAGTTCGTCCTTCGTGCGCATGCTGGCCAACGGCAGGAAGCTCAACGGGAAATCGGCCTTCGCCAGAAGCTGATCCAGCTCGCCCCGGATGCGCCCTTCTTCGTCGCGCACATCCCTCTCGGTCTCGATCCCGCCCCAATTGCGCCAACTGGTCATGGGGGTGCGCTGCGGCTTGGGATAGGTGAAGATCGGCTTGACCACCAGCGTCCGGCGCTGCGGCGGTTCGGCAGCCTGCGCGGATGACGGCGTCGCCCAGGACAAGCCGGTCAAGGTCGTGCCCAGCAACCCCAGGCCCCCGGCCGCCGCGAGGAATTCCCGGCGCGTCGCGCCTTCCCCCGGAGCATGCGGAGCCTGGCCACAGGGACAACAACCGGCGCGGATCGGTCCTCGGGAACGGAAATCGCGGGAATTCATGGGGCAACACCTTTCACAGAGGGTTTCAGGGTTCCATTGCGTATCGCGGAAAGACTCCGACTTGAAAGCGGCGCCTGCAGTTTGCATGGCCCTGCCGGCCCGTATTGTACACGCGATTGGATAGAATGTGAGTCTCCGGCAAGCATGCGTGGGTCGTAGAATTCTCCGTAATCTTGGGCAGAGATGCGCGCGGGCGTCGGACTGCGACGAGTCGCCTCTACGACGGCTCACCTTCGCTCTCTCGCCCCTCGCCTGCCACCGAGGCCACCGCTTCAGATCGTCTGCCGTCTATCTGAAATTGTCGCCGTAGAACCGGCTGACGTCGAAGGTGATCTCCGGCTCCTTCTCCGCCCGATTGGTGACCAGCACGTCCATGTGCTTCTCCTCCTTCGAGATGAGCCTCTGTCCTCTGGACGTGAGGCCCCACATGGCAAGGCATTGGTACTCCTCGTTGACGCTGTTGGCCACGTACGGCTCGGTCCACCGTGGGGGAGGCGCCGCCTTCAGGTGCTCGAGCTTGCCCGGCTTGAATGCCGGTGCGTCGAAGCCGATCCGGCCGGCGGTTCCCTTCGGCTGCCACGGCTCTCCGATGCCTTTGGCCATCGCCGGACTCTCGGCCACCGTGATGGCCCCGTCTTTCTGCACGGTGATTGAGAGCTTCTCCACAATGTTCGCGCGCTGTCCCGCGACGATGGTGTCGTCCCTCGCCGCGCCCGCTCGCGTCTTCCCCGGACTGAGAATGTTGTGCGAAAACCCTTCCGCGCCCTTCGAGTCGGCCGCCGTCCGCGCGCATTCGTGAAGGATATTGTTTCTAACCGCCAGGTTCATGATTCTGCCCGAGAGGTCGATCGCGGGACCACTGCTTCGCACGAACACCGAATGCCTGATCCGGGGGCCCTCCTCGAGGTTGACTGCCCGAACGCACGTCGCCTGGGCGCAGAAGAGGCTATTGCGGATATAGGGAGCACTCGCGTCGCAGGCGATGCCGAGCTTCCCCCGCATGAAGAGGCACCCCCAGACCGTCGGGGCGGTCTTCCTGCTGCACTCAATGCCGGTCTCGCAGTCGATAAAGCTCGAGCACACTACGTCGCACAGCGGCGAACCTTCGAAGATGATCCCCTTGGACAGGTTCTCGAACCGGCAGCCTTCTATGCGCAGCGAGTGGAGGCCGGCCTTGAGACCGATCCTGGTCTTCTTGTTTCCTATGACGACGAGATTCCTGATGACGACCTCTTCTCCGGCCAGCGAGATCGCCGTCTCGAGGCTTCCGGTGATGATGGATTTCATCGACGGCGCGCCCTGGATCGTCACGCCAGACGTGATGCTGAAAGACCCCGAGTAGGTCCCGTCCTTCAGAACGACGACATCCCCTTTCCCGGCGCCTTTCAGCGCCTTGACAAGCGTGTCCTTGCCCGGGGAGACGGGAATCTCCTTCGCGAATGCGCCGGTCCAGAGGAGGAGGTAGGCGGCGAGCGACAGGAGTTGCCGAGTAGTGCTGCGTTCCATGGGCACCTCCGCACCTTCGTTGTACTCACGGTCCGCCGTGCCTGCAAGAGACGCTCACGCCCCGGGCGTGAGCCCGTGATCGTGGATCTCCTTGCAGAGCGCCGTCGGAGCCATAGGGACTCTGGATCAGGTTCACATCGACTGGGAGCCTATTGCTCCAGCTCGCCGCGGTCAATGGACGGCCGGCAGCCCCGCCGTCCCACTCGCCCCAGCTCGCCTCGAAGCCCCAGCTCGTCAGTTTTCGCCATTACTGGAATTGAAGCTGTCACCTTCGCCACGCACGCATGGGAAATGCCGTTCGCGTTTTCATTATCCACTAGCGTAATCGCGGGCGGCGCCGGCGTTGTCATGGCCGCGGGCCGGGCACGTCGTCGCCGGGCTTCAGCAGCGTCGCGGCCAGCGCGGTCAGGTCGACGTCGGGGTCCCCAGTGAGCTCGTCCAGGCGCTCGACGGTGAGCCGCTTCCCCGGGCAGAGCTCGGCGAGCGCACTGGCGGCGTGGGATCGGACGCTCTCCGAGTACTCGGGGCTCTTCGGCCCCTGGAAGATGGCGAGAAGCGCTTCCGCCTTCATCGTCGGACTGGCGATGCACCCGGCCAGCTCCATGCGGTAATCCGGCTCGAAAGACCCGGCGCGCGCGACCTCCAGCAGCGCCGGATCGAGGATGGTCTTGAAGTCCGGGGTGCGCTCGACCAAGCTTTGCACGGCCATCAAGGCCATGCTCTGGCTATACTTATTTCCCGACCTGATGATCTCGGCCAGCGCGAGCGCGACCCTCTCCTCCAAGTGCGTGCCGAGGACGCTGAAGGCCGCCCAGCAGACCATCCTGCGGGGATCGCACGCAAACGGCAGGACGGCGTCGAGCACCCGCGGCGAGTTCGTGCACCGCAGAGACCAGAGAGTGCTCTCGCAGAGTTGGTCCACCCCGCGGACCTCCTCGAGCCGGGCCAGCAGGAAGGTCACGTTCTGCTCGTCGTGGTAGTTGCCCAGAAGTCGGAGCGCAACCGCGGCGACGTCGGGGACCTCGTCCCTGACGGCGGCCTGGAGCCGCGCCTTCATGCCCTGAATACAGCGGTTCCATTCCTCCCACTTTGGCCCCCGTTGGTCTTCGACCATAGACTCCCGTTCCTCCCACTCTGGCTCCCATTGGCATAGGACCATGGGCTCGAGGAACCGCGCCGCCAGGTAGCGCGTTTGGGGATCCGGGTCGGCCATGAGGTCCGCCAGGCAGTCCGCCGACGCCGTCGAGGGGTGGTCGAGGTACCAGTACTCGATCGCCATCCCCACCGGGTCGTTGATGGGCGCGAGCCACTTGACCAGCAGTCGGGTGCGCAGCCCGGGGGACAGCGCCAGCGCCAGGGCGAAGAGAGCGAGCGCGGCGGCGGCGGCCAGCGTCGTCTTGAGCAGCAGCCGCTTCGGCCGCCGGGCCCACCGGTCGGCCAGGCGAGCGCGGAACCGCCAGCCGACCACCGCCGCGGCGGCCAGGAGCGCCAGGGCCGCGGCCGGCTTCCAGGGAAACTCCCATCCGTGCCGGCGGGCGGGGGCGGCCTTGAGCCGCGCGCGCAGAGAGTCCTCGTCCGGGCAGCCGGCGCACAGGGCGCGGAACTCCTCGCGGGTAAGCGCCTCCTTGCCGGGGCTCTCGAACTCGAGGAAGACGTCGGTGGGCAGATATCGGACCGCGGGCACGAAGACCGGCTTTACCTCCCCGAACACCCTCGGCAGCTCGCAGTAGCTGTACCTGGCGATCTCGAGCTTGACCCCGCCGGTGGCCCAGTGCCGGACCGGCCCGCCGGGCCAGCCGGAGATCGGCGCGGCGACGCGGGTGTCGGCGGCGAGGTCCGGGTCGCGGTCGAGGACGGAGAACCAGTCGGCGGCCTCGGAACGCGCCGCGGCGCGATCCTCGGGGGTCATCTCGCCGTCGAGGTAATCCGGGCTCCGGCCGATCTCAAGGCACAACTGTTCGTGGAGCCCGTAGCAGAGGAGCGTCATCCGGCGCAGCTCCTCGTCGAGGTCGGGGCCGCCCGCCCCTGAGTGCAGCCTACTGAGCGTCGCCTCGCCGAGCACGCCGCGCATGGCGTTCCGGAGGAAGCGGTAGCCGCGCGCCGAGCGCAGGTAGACCGTGGCGGTCGGCTCGACGCAGAACTCCGGAGCCACTTGGACCTCGGGGGGTACCCTCCCGTCGTGCAAGGTCTCAATGAGGTTGATGACCGGCAGGTGCTTGATGTGCGTCTCGCGGTTCTTGGTAAGCTGGGCCTTGAAGGCGTTCTCCAGGCGCTCGCGGTAGGCCGCGGTCAGGAGGAGCTTGGGGGCCTCCGGGGCGCACTCGGGGGCGCGCTCGGGGACAAGCAGCGTCTCGAGCGCGTGCCACTGGTAGTCGTACCAGCCGGAGTCGGGCCGCGGCTCGAGCCGCAGCCGGCCGCTCCTCACCGCCGCGACGACAAGCGGCATGGTCTCCCCGCCGTCGGACCAGCCGCCGCTCACCAAGGCCCGGAAGAGCAGGTCGTACTCCTTGCTCTGCCCGTAAGCCACCAGCGCGAAGCCGGCCCGCTCGCCGAACCTCTCCCTGGCGGCGGTCTTGAGGGCCGCCAGACTCTCGGGGGCAAGCGCGTCGGCCGGCCGCGTCCCCGGCGGCAGGAGCGCGAAGAGCTCCGCGCAGGAGACGCAGCGCTCCGGCGGGGCGGGCATCAGATCGGGGTCGACGTACACCGGCTGGTTGGTGAGCTTCGAGTCGAACTCCCGGAGGCGTCCGAAGGCCTCCACGAGCTGCGGGTCGCCCGCGGCGGCAACGGCTATCGCGGCGCAGACCGGCACTATAGCGCTCAGCGGAATTCACCCGGCGCTGCTCAGTGGAATTGACCCACCCAGGTAGGCGGCGACAGGGACGGGTGGCGAGAGGATCGAAGGGTATAGCGGCAGAAAGAAAGAGTCCTCGCCGTACTCTGGACATGGCGCGCGC